>Ga0182015_10000035_pt1 | contig 161838 bp, 140 predicted proteins | sample 712P3MmetaG_FD_120478 | JGI IMG/M metagenome (GOLD analysis project Ga0182015, IMG submission 120478) | Permafrost microbial communities from Stordalen Mire, Sweden - 712P3M metaG | ecosystem: Environmental > Terrestrial > Soil > Wetlands > Permafrost | place: Sweden: Stordalen | collected...
TGTCTGCCGAAGATATTGAGTGGATCATTCCGGGCGAGGACTGGCCGCTGGCCGGCACGCACCGCGGGCACGCAGGAATGGAGAATTTACTTCAGAAGGCTAACGAAACGGTGGAAACTTCCTACCCAGAGCCCCCCGAGTTCATAGCGCAGGGAGACCGGGTTCTGGTCGTCGGCTTCGCTACGGGGAGAATCAAAGCCACGAATAGGACCTTCGAGGACCATTGGGTCTTCGCCATTACCGTTCGAAATGGCAAGGTGACGAAGATCCGGGAATACATCGACACGCAAGCACTGGCGCGGGCCTCCGAGACGGCCGCGAGCCCCAGGCTTTAACCCATCTGAAATTGGCGGATCTCGGTGAGTGCATTTTCGCCAATGCACTCACTGAGACACGATAACTACCGAGAAGTCCGCTTGGCTCCGGTCAACTTCCGGGTGGCCCGTCAACCGGACATCTTATATAAAGTGTATTTCGGTTGGGCCATGGCAAATCCTCGAAACCTAATACTGGGTTTTCGAGATCTCTTAGGATTTGCTCTTAGGAAGGAGCCTAAACCATTGAAACCAAAAGATTGGCTGGGAGGCCTGGACTCGAACCAGGATAGCCAGATCCAGAATCTGGAGTCCTGCCAATTGGACGACCTCCCAACATATTGAATCCTATGCAGTTAACACGGCTCTGGAGGCCGCGCTGTCACGGGTTTTTCGCCCTTAGACGCCAAACCGACTGCGGCGGCCCGAACGCGCGTGATACACCAAGTGTATCGTGGGACGGGGTTCCCTTCAACCTCTTCCAGTTTTCTCAGCGAATGCAAAAAATCAGCTCGGCTAGTCCCGCCAGCGTATCACATGGAATAAATCGCAATAATCATCGGTCCAATAAATGGGCTGCATCTGCGGCGGAAGTCCCTCCGCGTGCTGTGCGATTTCGGTACCCGAAAGGGAAGCCGCGTCGCGCGAAAGCAACAGCCAGTCGGATTGCGAGAAAGGGCCGGTGGGCAATAGTGGAAACACCCGTACAATGTGAAAACCAAATTCCCTGCTAATGCCTTCGAGCACCGGCCGCAGATCCAGCGTCTGGTTGCTGATATGCACGGCGATGATCGATTCCGGTCCGCGAAGATGCTGCTCGTAGATGGAGAATGCCTGGCGCGTGAGCAGATGCATGGGGATGGCGTCGCTTGAAAAAGCGTCCAGTGCGAGAACGTCAAACTTCTGGAAATCGCCATCATGGGCTTCCCGTTCGAGAGAGAGTCGCGCGTCGCCAAGAACGACCTCCACATGGCCCGGCGAATCCTGCAGGAAAGTAAAATACGGATGCTTGCCACTCGAGAGTTTGTAAACGTCTGGATTGATTTCGTAAAAACGATATACGTCGCCAGGCTGCGCCAGGGCAGCCAACGTGCCCACGCCCATTCCAACCAACCCCACACGCATGGGATGCTGCGGCCAACTGCGAATGGCGATATTCGCTCCGCTGGTCGGGCCGTAGTAGCCGGTGGCGACGCGGACGCGTTGTGCGTCCTGATATTGAAACCCATGCATGGTGTTGCCGTAACGCAAAGCGCGATAGTTATCTTTGTCGACGGTGAGCACCGACAAGACGCCATAGAAATTTCTGGACGATGCAATCACGTGATAGAGCGCCGCCTTTTGCGGAATGATTAGCCCAGCCGCGAGTAATGCCAGAGCGATCCGCGATGCGCTGCGGACAAGTCCCGGCGCAGGTGTCATTTTCTTCGTGCGTCGTTCGATTGCGTACCTGAACAAAGCGGCCCCGAGCAGCATCACCACCGCGCTGATGCCCACCGAGCGCGGTAACCGCGAGGCGTACTTCCATACGGGAACGAGCATTCTTGGCGCAAGAAACGCAGCGCCGGCGAAAATCAGCAGTGCCAGAGAAAGCCGTCCGGTATACCACCACGACGAAGATTCCCGCTGTGAGACCGCCAGCAGGATTGCGATGCACCCAAGTACACCCAGTGGATACTCCCAGTAATTGGGAAATATCGCCGGCGCAAGCAAGCTCACTACCAGTCCACCGATTGCACCGCCCGTGGCAATGGAAAAATAAAATACCGTCAGCGATTCCGGGCTCGGACGCGTCCGCGCCGCTTCGCCGTGGCACACCATGCACCCCGTGAAAAGCACCGCAGAGTAGGCCACGAGCTGAGCGATAAAGGAAGATTCCGCGTTGGGCAGCGATACCACGATGACCAGCGCGACAGACACAACAAACAGAGGATAAAAAACTTCTCGCCGATACCAACGGTCGTTTTCAAAGCAGATGATAAACGAGATCAAATACAGACTCAGTTCCAGGACCCAGAGGAATGGACTGACGGCTACATCTTCGGAAATTAAATTAGTCGTGGCCAGCAATAGCACCGACGCGCACGCCGCCACGCCGACCCAGAAGAGCCGAAGCGACCATGTCACAGGAACTGTTGCGAAACCCGCATTTGCTCGGGGGGCTTGCTCCCGCGTGGCAAGAGCGTCCGTATGCAACACGCTTCGCGCGCTGAACAAATAGCAGACCAAAAACGCTACAAAGCCCCCGGCCCACATCCAGCCTTGCGCAGCGAGCCGTAAGTGCGGCTCGATTAAGAACGGATACGATAGCAACCCCAGAAGCGATCCCACGTTCGAGAGCGCATACAACCGATACGGCGATTGCGTTGGCGCCGCTTTTGCAAACCAATGTTGCATCGAAGGACTGGTGGCCGACAGCAGAAAAAACGGCAGACCGATGGCGCCGATCAAAAATTCCGCGATCGTCCACGTAGGATTAGCTCCGGGTTGTGGGCGCCATCCGGCGCCCGGACCAATTGGCGCGGACCGCATATAGCCAAGAACCGCGAGAAAAATTGCCGAACCGCCAAGAAGCGCGCCGTGAAGGATGATCTGCTTGCGGACGGGAAGCCATCTTGCGAGCCCATGCGAATATCCATAGCCGGCGAGATACAGCAGTTGGAAAACTAGTATGCAGACGGTCCATACCGCTGGTGCGCCGCCGAAAATTGGAAGGATTTCTTTGCCCAGCAGCAATTGGACCTGGAAGAGCAAAAAAGCACTGAGGAAAATCGCTAGAGCAAACGGCAACAAACTAGACTGACTCGCGCTTGTCTCTTGGGCAGGGGCCCCACGGCCCGCGGCGGCACGATCCTGTCGGGCGACCGCGGGAGTTTCGACAAGGATACTCATAAATAGCGAGTGTAATCGAGATGACGAGGACCACCGCGAGCACTCGGCGAACTGTGTTCAAAGCACCAAGCGCGTCGCGCAAATTCTTTGACCATGCTGGGCGTTCAGAACTCCCGAATCAACGTGGAACAGAGCTTTCTCGCGTGGTGCGCAAGTCATCTTCCGCGCTTACCCGCGTCATGCGTCCGCGATCAATCGTGTAGGTTACGCCGCCCCAGACGATGCGATGGCCCACGAGACTGGCCAGCCACACTACGAAATTTACAGCATCGCGCATCGGGATGAGCCACGGTTTTCGCCGTACCGTTTCATCGCGAACGCCCCACACACCCACGCTCCAGGCCATGACGAGCCGCAGGACCACGTAAGCGGCCAGGTATGACACGCCGAGCAATTTATTTGGCGCAACGAAAAACGCCAAGACCGCCCACGGCAGTCCATGAGTAAAGATCAGGCCTGCATACGATAGCGGCCGGCACAAACGCACCGTTCGCGCCCAGCGCAACTGATGTTCCCAAAAACCGCGCCAGCCTTGTGCCGGATATATCGTCCAGACGATTTCGCGCGAAAGCAGCACCGTCCCGCCGGTGTCCGCAATACGCCGGCCCAATTCGTAATCATCCGCGAGCATGTTCGCGAAGGCCGCGAAGCCTCCAATCTTGCCGAGCCATGCTTTCGTCGTAACGATGGAAGCGCCCAGTGCGAAATGGATGCCTTCCATCCAATCCGCCATCAGCACCCCGGCAAAAAAATCGCTGGCCGCGCCGATCGCTTCGAGATGTGCGCCAAGATTATTCTCCGCAATACCGGCATAGAAAGAGGTAACCGCGCCGATTTTCTCACTCGTGAAAGGTGCTACCACCTCGCGCAGGTAGTTCGATCCGACGCGCACGTCGCCATCGGAAAGCGCCACAAACTCGTGCCGCGCCTCCACAGCCATGCGGGCGAGTTTGTTCACTTTGCGGTTCGCGCCAAGCTCTTCCGCGCCAACGAAGAGCCGAATCTCACATTTGGGAAATTCCTGCATCAGCCGGTGAATCACCGCAACGGCGGGGTCGCCGGCATCGTTCACCGCAAAAAGAATTTCATATCGCGGATAATTCTGGCGGCAGAAACTGGAATAGTTTTGATACGAAGCAAAATCGATGCCATGCACGGCCTTCAAAATGCTTACGGGCGGAGTAAATTCCGGAATGTTGCGGGTACGTTTGCGAGAGAAGAAACGCCACGCCGCAATGGAGGAAAAAATGTAGTAGGCCAGCGGAGCAATCGCCGCTAGCAGCAATACATAGCGCCACGCCGTATGCAGAAGCGTCACGCGCCGCCGCCTTTCACCCCTTGGCGACCAGCGCCACGCCAACACAAACTAAAATCACGCCGGCCCATCGCGCCACGCTCACGTCTTCGCCCAGAACGTACTTCGCTCCAAAGGTTCCGACGACATAGCTCAGCGCGGACGCTGGAATCACCAAGCTGATCGGCTCCCACGAGAGCAACACCAGCAACGCGTAAAACGCCACCGCTAGCAGCGGAGCGCCCACCCAGAACCAGCCGTTACACAGCGCGCGCGCCAAGAATTGCAGCAGCTCTTTTGGGCGCAACCGCGCAGGTTCACCACTTGCCTTCATGCCATAGGTGATCGCGATCTCTCCGCCGGTGCTGCCGAAAATCAGCAGCGCCAACACAATGGCAAAGCGCATCATGCCAGCGCCTCGCTGACCACCGCCGTGGTGCGCGGCTTGGTCTGTCCGACGAGCAAAACACCCACGCAAATAAAAATCACGCCCAGCCAGCGCCGGGGAGTAACCGCTTCGTGCAGAAAGACCACTGCGAGCAATGTCAGCACCGCGTAACCGAAAGCCCCAGCCGGCATGACGTAGCTATAATCGGCCCAACTGAGCACCGTCATGTAACTCAGCATGAATCCGCTCAGAAAAATAATGCCGATCCAGATGCTGCCGTTCGACACCGTAAGCGGAAATACCCGGGCTAATCCCGCGAGAGATGGTTGTACTTCGCCGATACTGGACATGCCGCGTTTCAGCATTAAATCCCCGGTATTCGCGCACACCACCATCAGCAAGACCATAAACAAAGTCTTGATGCGGAGCCGCCGTTCGTGGGTCATCTTGGAAGAATCAGTCGTTTCCCGAAGCCGATGGCGGCGCCGGAACGGAGATCATGGTTTTGGCGGCATCTCCGCCAGAGCGCGCCCACTTCCAGCGTTCGGAGCGCAGCTTCAGGAAGGCCGTGGCCTCGTGATACAAGCGCTTGCGCTCGTGATCGTCCCAGAGTGCTTCCTTCACGATGCGCCAGACGACCTTCGGGCGGAAATAGTATTCGTCGTAGAAGCGGTTTACGCCGGTCATCATTTCCGTCTTGGAAAGGTGTGGATACTCGATGTGTGGCAACTGGTGACCGCCGGAATCCGCGAGCGCCTCGACGCGCAGGAATCCCTGCTCGGACATGGTGGTGTGCAGTTCGGTGCCCGGCATGGCGTGCGCGAGGGACACCTGAATTGTCTCGCAATCGAGTTCTTTGGCGAAATCGATGGTCCTCCGAATGGTTTCCTTGGTTTCGCCGGGCAGGCCAATGATGAAGTCACCGTGGACCTTGATGCCCACCTTCTTGGTATTCTTCATGAACTCGCGGGCCATCTCGGTGGTCGCGCCTTTTTTAATATTCTTCAAAATCTGCGGGTCGCCGGACTCGAAGCCGACGATAAAGAGCCGCGCTCCCCCGTCTGCCATTTCCTTCAGCTCTTCGTACTTGCTGTGGCAGCGCGCCGTGCAGGACCACTGAAATTTCAGCGGTTTGAATTTCTTGCTCAGTTCGATGGCGCGATCCTTACGGATGTTAAAAGTATCGTCATCGAAAAAAATCTCTTTCATCTGCGGGAAGTATTCCAGCGTGTTTTTCACTTCCTGCACCACATTGTCCACCGACCGCGTGCGCCACGCATGGCCCGAAATCGTCTGCGGCCACATGCAGAAGGTGCACATCGCCGGACACCCGCGCGTGGTGTAGAAAGAAACGAAGGGGTGCAGCAAAAATGGCACGTTGTAACGCTCAATTTGCAAGTCGCGCTTGTAGGCGTCGGTTGCAAACGGAAGCGCATCGAGCTCGGCTGTGTGCATCTGCTCGCGATGCGCGGTGTGTACGATTTCTCCGTCCTTGCGGTAGCTGACGCCCAGAATTTCGCTCAGCGGCTTGCCGTGCGCGTACTCGGTGACGGCGTGGTCGAGCTCGCCGTGCGTCACAAAATCAATGTCTTCGCTGGCCTGCAGCGTTTCGTTCGGTTTGATATGTCCCTGCGGGCCGACGAAAGCCACCTTCATCGAAGGATTGGCTTCTTTAATTTTGCGCAGCAGCTTGATGTCGCTGTCGAAACCCACCGTGGAGGTGAACAGCACCAGGAATTCGTAGTCTTTGCAGATTTCGATCGTTTGCTTCCAGTCAATTTTGTGTGGCGAGGCATCGAGCAAACGGCTGCCCGGAATCATGCCCGCGGGATACGAAAGCCATACCGGATACCAATACGATTCGATTTCGCGCGTTGCTGGCCATCGCGAACTCGCTCCGCCGTCGAAATTCTCAAAGCTCGGCGGATTTAAAAGCAACGTTCTCATTACATCCGGCATTCTTCACCCTCAGAAAATCGTTTATCTCAAATCGGCTCTGCGATAAGCCCGAAACGCCCCGAAATCGACATATCCCGGCGGGCCACCGTCATGCCAAAGCGACGGGTACCAATGGAGTGCCCCAGACGTTAGTTTACCCGAGTTCCTTCCCGCGCCTCAAACCTTTCTGCCAACAGGTGTTAACTCGCATTGAATGGCGACATTGCGGATTTAGCGGGCTCAGCCCGCGGCCCCCAATACTTCCCCAGTGGCGGCCTCGAGGCGCTCCCAAATGCGGCCCACCCAGTCGAGGTGCTCCGGCTTCATCAGCACCGAACGCAGACAGGTAATCGTGGCGCGATCCAGTCGCATCGCCCCGTGAGTCTCAGACCAGAATTTCGCGGGCAATTCGGCGACCGCCAGGTGCACATCGTGTCCCGCAGCCGCCGCAAAAATCCGCCGGCTTAGCGCCGAAGATTCCGAGGCCGTCGCCGCATGCGGCGCAAAAATCACGATGTCCAGCTCCGGCGCAAACGCCGGCACAAAATATTTACTTCGCTCCACGTAGCCGTATAGCGCCAGCGCCGCCTCCCGGCTGCGCTCCAGTGCCCTCGCAAATTCGCCGCCCTCCACCAATGGCAACAATTTTTGTGTGGCCCACAAAGCGGCGGCAGCCGCGCCGGGACGCGAGCATTCCAAGCTGATTTCACCCAAATGCAGTTCGCTTGAGCTGAAATAGGTGTACGGCGAATCGTGCTTATACAAGCTTCCCACGCCGGGATCGCGAAACAGTACGCAGCCGCATCCGTAGGGCTGCAAGCCATGCTTGTGCGGATCGATCACGATGGAATCCACTTCCGCGATGCGCGCAAACGCCGTCGTCGCGGCAGCGCCCAAATTACTGGCGAGCGCATAATATCCGCCGTACGCCGCATCGGCGTGAATGCGGAAGCCATATTTTTCGCGCAGGCGCAAAATCTCCGGCAACGGATCCACGGAACCAGTCGCCGTAGTTCCCATCGTCGCGACTACCGTGCCGACGTTTCCCTGCTCGAGGCGCTGTTGCAATGCGCCAATGTCCGTGCGCCCATTCGTGTCGCAGGCCACCGCTTCGCAGGTCAATTGCAAAACGCCGCTGATCCTTTTGTGCGTATAGTGCGCTTGCTCGCTGGCCAGAATTACCTTACCGGGTTGCAATTGTCCCGCGACCCACAGTGCCTCCAGATTGGCCATGGTTCCGCCGCCGCACAGGTGGCCCAGAAAACTCTTCCAGCCGAACATCGCCGCTATTTCGGTGACCGCTTCCTTTTCCATGGCCGAGGTCGCGCGCCCGCCATCCAGCGCGTGGTTATTCGGATTGATCTGCATCGCCAGCGCGTACGCTAGCCGCGCCACGGGATGCGGCGGCTTCAGCATTTGTCCGGCGTACAGCGGATGGAAGTACGGGTAGTTGTCCCGCAGACGCTCCGCGGTCAGCGCCAGAACTTCTTCGATTCGTAGCGTGCCCGGCTCGCGATGGGAAAATTCAGGAAGCGCGGCAAACCCCTGCGCCAATTTCTCGGTCGCCTTCGCAAGCCGTCCCGCGTCATCGGGATCAAACATGATTATTCACAACACCTTGACCGCTTCCCAAGTCTATCGATGCGGTGCAGGTCCGAACTCATTGCCATACCTTGTCCAATTGTCCGGCCGTACGCAGCAAATCCAGCTCCGCCTGCTGCCGCGCGAAGTTTGCGTCGAGATAATCCATCCAGCGATCGTTCTCCGTTACGCGCGCACGCTCGACTTCACGCAGATTCACGCGCCCTTCGCCAAACTGCGATTGCAACACTTCCATATTCTGCTGGGCCAGTTGCAGCTCCAGTCTCGCCACCTCTTTCGCCGCGTCTTTTTCGCGCACGGCGCGGCTCTTCTGTCGCACCTCCGATGTAACCTGTGTCTTGCGATTGGCCAGCGTGACTTTGGCGGCTTCTAGATTCACCATGGCCAGCCCCACGTTGGCTTTGGTTTTCGCGCTGAAGAGCGGCATCTGAATCTGCACGCCGGCGTTCAAATTATTGGCCTGAAACGTCTTGAAAAATTCCGTGTAATTGTTAAATTTCGCCAGGTAACTGTACACGCCCACGAGCTGCAGCGTCGGAAGATACCCGCGCTTTTCACCCTGCAAACGAAATTCCCGCGCGCGCACATCGGACTCCGCCAGTTGCAGCCCGGTATTATTTTCCATTGCCAGCGCCACCAGGTTGGCGCCCTCCTGCTCCGCCTCCCCCGGCAAATCGTCCGACGATACTTCAATTTGCTTATCGTCCTCCAAGCCCAGCTGGCTCTTCAAGAACACTTCCAACTCGTCCTCGCGCCCCTCCAGCTGTAGAATTCGCTGTACCACCTGCGCGCGCGTCAACTGCGCTCTAGTCACTTCGACCGGAAGCTCGAAGCCCTCACCCTGCCTTTCTTTCGTTACGTCGAGGATTTTTTCCGCGCTGTCCTGTTCGCCGCGCAGCAGCGTCAGCGAATGCCGCACCTTTTCGATTTCCAGATAGGCCATGGCCGTTCGCGCGATGACGCTATTGCGGACCTCCGCAAGCGCAAAACGCTGTGCTTTGGCCTGCTCTTGTAGTTCTCTCGCTTGGCCGCGCAACGGCTCGTTGAACATTTCCTGCGTGTAGGTGACATTAAACAGCGACGGCGCGCGTCCCCCCGGTGTTTCCGGAATTCCGTACGTATAACCGGCGCCTGACCCGGCATACAGATTCGGCAGAAATTCCGATCTGGTGATCTGTACGGAGCGATCCGCCAAGCTGGTCTGAATTTTCGCCAACTGGATGTCTTTGCTATTCTGCAGCGCCAGTTCAATCGCGCGCTTCAGCGTCAGCGTTAGCACATCGCCGGTCGCGGTGGATTGCTCGGGCGCCCCTTGCTGCGTCGCCGTATCCTGCAAATGGATGAAGGCGGCGCTCGCTCCCATCGCCGGCGCAGGCCGGTCGGGCAACTCCTGGCCACCAATGATTTGCGGCGCTCCGATTACGCCGGCGGCCAGTCCGGCAATCAGCGCCGCCCGGCGGCAAATTATGCTCCATCCGATGTCCGTTTTTGTGCGCTGTCCCATCTCCACACCTCGGCAAACTTTCTAATGTAAAAACCGATTTAAGCTTCGCAGACTATTCGTAGCGCAGCGATTCGATGGGCTGCAACTTCGCTGCTTGGTTCGCGGGCAAATATCCGAACAGCAGTCCGGTCGAACACGACACCACGAACGCCACCACCACGCTGGCTGGGGAAATCGGCACGCGTAAATTACCCGGCAGCAGCAACTGCGCGGTCACCGGAATGGCGATACCGATCAAAATTCCCAGCACCGCCCCGCCTCCGCTGATCAAAAACGCTTCGATCAAAAATTGATACATGATTTCTTTGCGTGCCGCTCCGATGGCCTTGCGAATGCCAATCTCCCGCGTGCGCTCCTTTACCGTCACCAGCATGATGTTCATGATCCCGATGCCGCTGATCAGCAGCGCGATGAACGCCACCACCACCAGCATGATGGTGAGGCCGCGTGAAATATTCTGCGCCGCGCTTAAAATCGCCGTCAGCGTCACCACGTCGTACACCGCCCCGGCGGGATGCCTGCTGGCCAGCAAGTGCGTCAGTTGCCGCTGCACCGCCTCCACGTTTTCCGGGTGCGCGGCCTGCACGTAGATGGTGCGCAGCACATCCACACCGGTGTAATAACTCATGAGCGGAATGGGAATAATCACGGACTCTTTTTGAATCTCCGTCAAGCCAAAGGTGGAAACGCGCTCTTTGAAAACGCCAATCACTGAAAATGTCAGTTCCCCCATGCGCAGTGATCGGCCGATGGGATTTTCCAGACCGTACATACGCTCCGCAAGATCCTTGGTAATGAGACATTCCTTCGAGCGCGCTTCCACGTCCTGCGCGTCAAAATACCGCCCGCGCAAAATCACCAGCCGCCGAATCACCTGGTAGCCCTCCGTCACGCCCACCAAATTTACCGGGCGCACTTGACCGCCCACCACCACGGTCATGGGCAGTTCGCGCAGTCCGGCCACAGCGGTAACGTTGGGAATTTCTGTCTTCGCGGCCGTCAGGTCGTCGGCGTTCAGTTCGTAATTGAGCGGCTGCGATTTGTCCGGCGTCTGCACCAAGCTCGCCGACACCAGGTTCGAGCCCACTGCCTCGATCTGTGAAATCACGAACTTCTGGCTGGTCAACGCCACGGTCACCACCAACACGATGGACGCACTGCCGATAATCACGCCCAGCGAAGTAAGCATCGCGCGCACTTTATTCGCACGCAGCGCATCAATGGCCACCGATACGGTTTCGCGCAGGTCCATCATTTCCGGTAAATTTCCACTTTCCGCATTTGCGCTTGTAGTGCGCCCTTCAGACCCCGTCTTTCTCTGTTGAACTCCTCGGCATCCGTGGCAACCTCAGCCTTTCTTTAGTTTCTTCAGCGCTTCCTGCGCCGCCTTGTTTTTAGGATCGTCTTTCAAGGCCGTTTCGTACTCGCTGCGCGCCGACTGCCCGTTCCCTTCATTTTCAAATAATTGTCCCAACAAGTAATGCGCCATCGCTGGACGCGGATAACCGGATCGTATTGGCGCGCTCTGCAGATAATCGCGCAAAAGCTTTTCTGTCTCTGCGCTATTTTGCTTCTGCAAAATCGCGGCCGCTGCCCGATAAAATTTCGCGCGTGGATCCTCCGGCGCCAGCTTCGCGCCGAGATTCGCTACGCCCAACAGCAGCGCCGGTTCGTCATGCCGAACGCCATAATCCCCAATATCAAACACCCGCTCGGATGATTTCAGTCCGCCCTGGAGCGCCCGGCTGAATTCCGCGTCCGCCGCCGCGAAATCTTTCTTCTGCCGCCGGCAATTCCCCGCCGCGTAGTGCCCTTCCGCCGCATCCAGCGCGGCTATCTGCGCGATCTCAGGCAGCGCCTTATCTTCGCCGCCGCCCGCGATGGCTGGCGCGGCGCAGTCAAACTCGATCTCCGCCTGCCGTGCCGCGAAATTGTTGCCGTCCAGCTCCACGGCCGTCTGAAATTCCTTGCGTGTTTTTTTCGCGAAACCGAGCGCGGACATAAAGGAAGTGTGATCGGCCTTCTCGCCATACGCACGGCCCAGCCATTCGTGATCCACCGAGCTTTTTGGCTGTAACGCCACGGCCTTCTCGGAGCTCTTGATGGCCATATCGTATTGCTGCATTTCCAGATGCGTCTTGGTAAGCAGCAATTGGATTTCCGCGTTTTGCGGCTCCGCGGCCGCTGCCGCGGAAAGCAATTGCGCGGCTTTCGGATAGTCTCCGGTTTCGTAAGCCTGTTCGCCGGCTTTTGCTCCGCCATCCCCGCTTTCGTTTGCGGCCGCGTGCGCCGCGCAGAAACTCAGCGCCAGTAAACCCAGCGCCGCAGCCAGCCATCGAGAAACACGCAACTCCGGAAATTTTGCTGCTTCGTGCGTGCCTATTTTCACTACCGGGCTCCCCGCACGTACGCCGAATCCGTGTTCACTACCTTCACCGCCATGCCATCGCGCAAATCGAAATCTCCTGGAAGCGCCAACATCTCTCCTTCCTGTAGTCCGTTCAACACCTCGTAGCTGGTGGCGTCCGCGATCCCCACCTGAATCTCCCGCTTCTCCAGCTTCGTCTGGCTCACCGCCAGCGGATCCTTCTTCACCACGAACACGTACCGCCGCCCGTTTTCCGTAGCCACCGCGCCGCGCGGCACCGATAAAACATTGGTCCGCTCTTGAGAATTAATCCGCACATTCACGTTAATGTTCGGCAGCAACTCCAGCGCATCATTGTTCACCGCGCACAGCAATTCGCCGACGCTGCGCGTTCCACGCGCCACCACTTCTTTGGGAATCACTTCTGTGCGCCCCACCCACGTACGATTGGGCAGCGCATCCCACGTAATTTTCACCGGTTCGTTCGGTTGCAACGCGCCGATTTCCGGTTCATCGATAAATGCGCGCACGCGCACCTGATGCAAGTCCGCCATCTGCGCCAGCAAATCGCCGACTCTCACGTAGTCTCCGGTCTTCACGGGAAGCGCGTACAGCGTCCCATCCACCGGCGCCGCAATGCGCCCGTCCCGCACCTTTTCTTCCAGCGCCGCCACTTCGCTTTGCGCCTGCTCCACTTGCAGCGCCGATCGACTCGCACTCAGCGACAAGTCCAGTCCAAATTCCTTCTGCGCACCCGTCAGCCGCGAAACTTCCGCTTGCGCCTTCGCCAGTCCCAAATCGTTCACCGCCAATTCGTCCTGCGTCGCCGCCTGTTTCGCGATTAACCTCACCAGCGCGTCATGAATCTTTTCCAGCCGGTCGCGATCCGCCTGCGCTTTCGCCAGATCTCCCGTGGCTTTGGCGGCCTCATCGGCGCGGCCGCCGGCCTTCGCGGTTCGCAGAGCGTCTTCGGCGCGCAGCAACTTGTCCCGCGCCTCCGCAAGTTGCGCCGTCGCATCCTTGACGTCCAGCTCCAGCAGCAACTGCCCCTTTTTTACCTGCTGCCCTTCCACGGCGTTCACTTTCCAGACAAACGTGTCCAGTTGCGCCCGCATCACGTACGGGGTGATCGGCTCAACTTTGCCATTGCTGTCGATCGAAGACGCCAGATTTTCGCGGATCGGCGTCACCGCGGAAATTTTCGCCACCGGCTGACGACCGCTCAAACGCACCAGCGCGAACGCCGCCACGCCAGCCAGCACCAGAAAAATCAGAATGCGATTTCGCAGCCGGTGATCCATGTTTTCCTTTTACGGCCGTCTCTTTGCTTCGCGCGCCACCGCCAACACCAAACCTCGCCGGGGCCCAAGAAAATGTCCTCTGGTTAGCTGCGCATCTGTGGGGTCGTCGTCAGCAAGGACCGCCAGGAGGGCGCGAAAGGCTTTTATTCTAACAACTTCACGCCTCGAACGAGAACGTCATTCCACGCCACCATCGGGAAGCGACGGTTGGCCGGTGTACCAAGCCGATGTACCCAAGCCGGTATACCCAAGTTGGATGCGCGCGGCACCCGTAACGCGGCACGCACGCCAACTGCCCAGCCCGCGCAACCTTCGGTCACCGCCTGCGTAGTACACTGCAAGTCCCGGGTACGCCTATCTTTCGATGGCATGTTCTCGCGCTTTTACTCGGATGCCAATTTCGCCCAAGGGGTCCCAGCATGATCGAAGCTCGCGGTCTGTGCAAAAGCTTCCAGGATAAAAAGCGCGGCTTGATTCGGGCCGTGGATAACGTCAGCTTTACCTGCCGGCCAGGCCAAATCTACGGCTTGCTTGGCGCCAATGGCGCCGGCAAGACCACCACGCTGCGTATGCTTGCTACCATTCTCGAACCCACCGATGGCACCGCCATCCTTTGCGGCCACGACGTCATCGACGAGCCGGAAAAAGTTCGCGCCAACGTGGGCTTTCTCTCCACCGCCACCGCCCTGTATCCCCGTTTAACCGCCCAGGAAATGGTCGAATACTTTGGCCGTCTCAACGGTCTCGACGAAACCACGCTGAAGAAACGCATCGACGAAATTTTCAATCGCCTGGATATGAACAGTTTTCGCGACCGCCGCTGCGACAAACTCTCCACCGGCATGAAACAAAAAACCTCCATCGCCCGCACCCTGGTCCACGATCCTCCCGTAATGATCTTCGACGAACCGACTCTGGGCCTCGACATCATGACCGCGCGCACCATCACCGCCTTCATCCGCGAGTGCCGCGACCACGGCAAAACCGTAATCTTCTCCACCCACATCATGAGCGAAGTCGAAAAACTCTGCGACACCATCGGCATCATCCAGTCCGGCAAACTCCTGACGGAAGGCACCCTGGCCGAACTCCGCGCCAATCACGCCGAGCAAGATCTCGAAGAAATTTTCGTGAAAGTAGTAGCTCCCCACTACCTCTCCGAAGGGGCCAACTAAATGTCCCTGCACAACATCGCCGTCGTCTACCGCAAAGAACTCACCGAAGCCGTCCGCGACCGCCGCACCCTCATCTCCACCATCGTCGTCCCGCTTTTGCTCTTTCCTGTAATGAGCGTCGGCTTCGCTTCCGTGGCCTCCATGCTCGTCGGCAGAGCCAAAGAAGAATCGCCCAAGGTTATGATCCTTGGCGGCGGCGATTCACCCGCCGTCGTCACCGACCTGAAAAAAATTGAGAAAATCGACATTGTGCCGGCTGCGGACAACTGGAAAGATCAAGTCATCAACAAGGAAGTGCGCGCCGTCGTCGACATTCCGCAAGGCTTCGAGTCCGACGTAGCCCGGCAAAAAGAAGAAACCGTAAAAATTTACATCTACGGCGGCGAACTAAAATCCTCGCTCGCCGCGGACAAGATCGAAAAACACTTGAACGAATACCGCGATACGGTCGTCAAAGAACGCCTCGCCGCCAAAAATCTCCCGGTTGGGGTGTTAAAACCGTTCGACGTTAAGCAGCAAAATGTGGCTCCTCCGGAAAAAGTCGGCGGTGCCGCCATCGGCGGCTTGATCGGCTATATGGTCATCCTTCTCTGCATGACTGGAGCGATGTATCCCGCCATGGACCTTACCGCCGGCGAAAAAGAGCGCGGAACGATGGAGACCATCCTCTCCAGCCCCATCTCTCGGACCGATTTAGTGCTAGGAAAATTCTCGCTGGTACTCAACGCCTCTCTCGCTACCGCCGCCCTCTCCGTCACCTCCATGGGCGTCTCTTTCTGGGTCGCGGACCATTTCCATGCCTTCGATTTTGGCGACCCCTCCGATGCGAACACCCTGCAACTGAAAATCGGTTTGGGCGCGGCACTTTCCGTCTTTCTCATGGCCATTCCCATTGCCGTTCTCTTTTCCGCCGCTCTGTTCACCATCGCGCTCTTCGCCAAAACCTACAAAGAAGCGCAAAGCTATCTCACGCCCATGACCTTTCTAATCATCATCCCCGCAGTAGCCGCCATGCTGCCCGGCATCGACCTGACTCCCAAGCTCGCGCTAATCCCCATCCTAAACGTCAGCCTGCTCTGCAAAGAGCTAGTCGCCAGCACCTACCACTGGAACTTCATCGCCATCATCTTCGCCTCCACCTGCGTCTACGCCGCCGCTGCCCTCTTCATCGCCATAAAAATGTTCCAGCGCGAATCCGTCCTCTTCCGCTCGTGAGCAAGTCCAAACCCAATCCGGTCGCGCTGCGCGTACTACTGGGAGTGGTGGCGGCGGTCGTTGCCATCATCATCTTGGCTGCGCCGCGGGCGTTCTTCCATTCACGCCAACCCAGCGTCCCGGTGCACTTCAAAGTGGATCGCGAAATCTCCACCTCCGTCCGCATTGGCAGCGACAAATCCCAGGTAATGGACTACTGCACGCACCGCGGATGGTTTTGTTACGACCGCGGAAGTACCGTCATCGCCCTCGATCACGCCGCCGAAAAGACCATGATCGTGCGCGCCGACGTGGCCATCACCTTCCAGTTCAATTCCGCCGGCAAACTCCTTTCCTTCCATTCTGAAGATCAGTACACCGGCCCATGACGGCTCACGCCAATCGCGCACACCCCTCCGCCTGTCCACCGCGCGTCGAAAACAGGGGCAATATCCGAAATATAAAAATATATTTACAATTTGTCTTGACATTAATGTCTAAGACGTCTACCATAACCTCGTTCAGAACTGTCTTTAAACTCCATCCAATCCTAATCGCACCAATCCCGGTCGCACCCCGCCGGGCCTTCACCGAGCCTGTCGCTTCGAGTCCCAGTACCCGTAACCATATAGTTACCAATTTTCACCCATAACCTGCTTAGAAAGAACACTTGCGAAAGGTTGTCAAAACAAAGCACTTTAACTCCCTTTATAATCACAACCTTTTGCGAATCCCCCCTCCCGTTTTAGCCGGAACGCCCCACCGCTCAGACTCGTATCTACAATCAATGACCCCCATGAAACGCCGCTCAATTCGCATCGCCGTGATTCTGCTTCTCTTTCCGCCATTACTGGCGGCCGTGGGCGGCTGGCTGGCCGGTCCAACCTTCCTGCATCCAATAAAACGCGAACTGACGCCCGACCTGATCAAAGAGGCGGACGCTGACTTCGCCACCATCCACGCACATCGCGAAGATTTCAACGTAATCGCACCCGACGGCATCACCCTGCGAGGCTGGAAAGTCCGCCCGCCAAATCCCAACGGTTCCTGGGTCCTGGTATTCCACGGTGTCGCCGACAATCGCGTGGGTATCGTTGGCCAGGCGCACCTTTTGCTCCGCGCCGGATACAGCGTCGTGATGATGGACGCCCGCGCGCACGGCGCGAGCGGCGGTCCCGTGGCCACCTACGGCTGGCTCGAACGTCGCGACACCAGCGCCATCATCGACGCCCTTCTCTCGACCGAGGCCGCCGAAGCAGGCTCCGACGTGTCAGCACGATGGCGCCCGCCCGTGGCGGCGCAGGGATTCTCGCCACCGCCACGGCCCAAACCGTTCCACCTATTCGCTCTCGGTGAATCCATGGGCGCAGGTATCGCCCTGCAATCCGCGGGCGCGGACCCGCGCATCCAAGCCATGGTCGCCGAAGCCTCCTTCGCGTCCCTTCGCGAGGCCGCTTACGATTACGCCGGCTTGCAAAAATATCCTCTGTTAGGAAAAACATTTTTCGCGCCGGCAGCATGGATGATGATCTATCGTGGCGAATCCCTGGCCGGATTCTCCGCCTCGGAAGTCTCGCCGGAAAAAGCCGTCGCCGCGCGCGCGTTTCCCGTGCTGCTCATCTGCGATGGCGCGGACACCACGTTGCCCTGCCGCCACAGCCAACGCATCTTCGCCGCCACCACCGGCCCCAAAGATCTGTGGGTCGTCCCGAATGCCTTTCACACCGCAGCCTTGGGTTACCAACCTGAAGAATTCCAGCGCCGCGTCCTGGCCTTCTTCGCCGCGGCTGCTTCTTCTCACTGAGCCGTTCCGCTGGTCGCAACGGTGAATGATCCTTTGTAGGGACGCAACATACTCCGCCCCACTGCTCGGGCATAAATGAGCCAAGCGTTTTATTTAGCTAAATCGCACACCTAAGCAATAAAAATAAAAAAGTCCGCGGCAGCGGACTTCGTCTTTCGTCTGGTCTTTCCGCGTGCGTCACTTCACCTTCATCACCAGCAAAATCCGGTCGTCCTCGTACATGCCGCCCTTGGAATGTTTTTCTACTTCGGCGATTACCGCTCGCAGAATTTCTTGAGGGGACTGTTTTCTTTTGGCTGCCACGCTGGCGGCCAGTTCTGGCTTACCGAATTCGTTTCCTTCGGCATCCATGGCCTCGGTGATGCCGTCCGTACACGCTACGAGTACGTCTCCGGCGCGCAATTCCACTGTGCCGCACTCGTAGGCCACGCTGGGAAACAGGCCTACAATCATGCCGCCGAGTTCCAGATATTCGATCGTGCCGTCCGCGCGAATCAGCGCTGGAGGGACGTGTCCGGCGGTTACGTAACGCAGCGCGCGGCCGCCTGGCTCCAGGAGCGCGAGAAACATGCTGAGGTATTTCGTGTGGCGCCCGGCTGCCGCTGAAGCGCGGCCGCCATCCAGCAATTTTTGATTGATCGTGGCGGGTAATTTTTCCAGCGGCTCGACACGATCTGCCAGCGCATGCAGCGTGGCCTGTACGTTGGCCATCACCAGGGCCGACGCCGCACCTTTGCCTTCGACGTCCGCCACCACGATCAACAAAGAATCGTTCCCCGCGGAGCTTGCGGTGCCGCCTGCCGCGGTCGCTCCCGCTGCTGGAACCGGCAGAAAATCGTAATAATCGCCGCCGACGCGCTGTGACGCGCGGTGCGACACCGCAATCTCCACGCCGGGAAATTCCGGCGGCGCTTCCGGCAAAAATCCCGCCTGAATCTCACGCGCCAATTCCAAATCGCGCTCCAGTTTTTCCTTCTCCACCCGTTCCGCGTGCAGTTGCGCCTTTTCCAGCGCGATGGCCACATGGATCGACAGCGTATCGATAAACGCCTCATCTGCTTCGGTAAACGATTCTTTCTTGTTTAACAGCTGCAGCACGCCCACAATCGCGCCATCCTCGTTGCGAATCGGCAAACACAGCAGCCGCTCGGTGCGAAATCCCAGACGTTTGTCTACTTCCGGCTCAAACCGCGGATCGTCATAAGCATTTTCGAGCCGCACCGGCAGACCTTCGCGCGCCACCCAGCCCGCAATGCCCCTGGTGATCGGTAAACGAATGGCATGCTGTTCCAGCCCCAGCCCCACCAAAGACCAAATTTCCTGACGCTCTTTATCAACCAGAAACACCGTGCCGCGTTCCGCACCGGTCTGCCGCGTGGCAATCTGCAAAATAATGTGAATCAGTTCGCCGAGGTCCAGCGTGGAATTCAGCCGTTTGGTGGCTTCCACGATGCAGGACAACTCTTCCATCGCGCCGCGGCGCTCCGCCAAGGCCAGCACCACCGCGGCGAAACGCGCCAAATAATCCAACTGGCACTGCACCGCCGCCGTCAGCGGCTGCCTCCCGCGCACCTCCAGCGCGCGCACACGAAAATCATCGCTGCCCAGCGCGCTGGTCCACAGCGTCGGATCCGCGGTCTCCGAAACGAGCGCCGCGCCTCCCCCGGCGCCATGCGATCCCGCCGCTGGCAAATTCCCCTCCGCAGCCCAAACTTCTGCCGCGCCGCGTTCCACGCGCCACAACCGCGCTCCAGCCACTCCCGGCTGCGCCATCGCCGCACGCACCACACGTCGCGCCAACTCGTTCGGCGATAGGAGCCCCTCCATCAGCCGCACGCCCGCCAGCAACTCGCCGAACAGCTCCGGGATTTTCGCGCCGCCCAAATTCTCGCTCATGTCCAGCGCGCCTCTCCTGGCCGCGCTGGCGGTAAGCCTAGCAGCCCTGCCCTTTACGGGGCAACCATGAACCCGCCCAACCAGGCGTCGCCATGGCGACAGCGCCATACGGATACTTTTTCAGCCGCAACTCTTCCCCACCTCCTTCTTCCTCGGCTCTAAGCGAATCGCGCCACCGGACTGCTGCGCGGCACGCGGAGAACCGGATTTGCAGGCTGCCGCTGCTCAATGCGGTGTCCGCATGCGCGCACGATTACCAGGAGTTGACGGGAATGATCCAAAAAGGACCGGCGGGACGGTGGCTGAGATGGCTGGGAGCGGCGCTGCGCGAATCACGCTTCGGGTTTCTTGCGCACCACGCCGCTATTCGGGCCCCACTCCTGGCTGATGCGGCGGATGGTCTCGCGCATGCGTACGGCCAGGGCAGCGATGGTCTCGAGCCGCTGCAGTCCGCCGGGAGGCAAGCGGCCGTCGTCGAGGCGGTGAATTTCCGCCAGCAGCAACTCAGCGTTGCCCAGGATGCCCGTCAGCGGATTATTCAGCTCGTGGCGCAGTACTTCTCCAAAATCTTCCCCTTCGAGCGGTCCGCCCGGGTTGCTCATAGCGTCATTCACTTTCGCCGGCGCAAGCTCTACCAGCCTCTGCGTCTCTGTCTTGTGCTGTTCTAGCCTCTGCCGCTCCAACCTTTGCTCCACCAGTCCGAGGGCCACCGGCAAATATTCGCACGTGCGTGCAACGTCGTCCGCCGCTCCGGAGGCCACCAGGCTGGCCATGCCGCGTTGGCCGTCGTTTCCAATCACCGCCACGGGGGCGAATTTTGCCGGCGACGAGACCTCCGCGTGCGGCGCGTCTGCATCCGGGTTCGCGCCACGTCGGCGGTTGCCGGCGCGCGCTCCTCGAGCAAAATTACGTCTGGCGCGGCATCCCGCAGAACGCGGCGAGCGGCGTCCTCGCTGACCGGCAAAATGGATTGTCCCCTCATGCGCACCTCATTCACTTTCTCGCGCTGTTTTCCTGTGCGCCAGACGTTGCGGACAGCGCTTTGGCGTGAGCCCGCGGGTGTGCGCTGTCGTCGAGCACCTGATGCACGCGGGCAGTCAATTCCTCCATGCGAAACGGCTTGGCCAGATGCGGCAGACCGCTGCGCTCGAGGAACGCTTGTCTTGCGGGGGCGATTACATCCCCGGTAACAAACAGGAAGCTGTGCTGCAGCGGATTGCCGCTCTCGGCGAGGCTCTGGAAAAAATGCTGGCCGTCGAGACCGGGCATTTTCATATCGCAGATGACCAGGTCGAACGTTTCTTCGGCGACCCGCTCCAGCGCCTCCCGGCCATCGAGCAGCACGTCGACCACAAAACCTTCGTCGTGAAGAACGTCAGCGATCAACCGCGCCACCGTAGGTTCGTCTTCCACCACCAGCACGCGGACTTTGGCGCGCGCGCCGGGGCGGCGAGAGAACTGCGCGTGGCAACCGCGGCGGTGGTTGTCCCCGAGGCCCCGATGCCGCCGCCGTTCCCTGCTTCGTATTCCTCCGCGTGGGCTTTCGGGCGCACCGCCGGCGTGGCGGCTTGGCCTTCCGCCACCGGCAGTTCGATGGAAAAAACTGCGCCACCTGCCTGTCCGCGAAGTACGTTCACGCGTCCGCCGTGCCTCCCGGACGATGCTCAACACGATGGACAGTCCGAGGCCGGTACCCACGCCCGCGGCCTTGGTGGTGAAAAACGGATCGAAGATGCGCGCCAGGATGCTTTGCGGCACGCCTGGGCCATCGTCCTCCACATTGAGCTGCACGCGGCGTTCCGGCGTCTGGCGGGTGCGCACACAAATCCAACCTCCGCGGCCGTGCTGCTGGATGGCCTGGCGCGCGTTGCCCACCAGATTCATGAGCACCTGCTGGAGCTGCGCTGCGTCGCCCATGACCATGGGCAGGGACGGATCGAGATCCAACTGCACGCGGACTTTTTCCGCGGTCATGCTGAAGCGCTGCAACTCCATAGAGCGCATGACCACCTGATTCAGGGCCACACGACGCCGCTCCGGAGGCGTTTCCCGCGCGCTAAACAGCAATTGCCGCAGAATTCCGCCGGCACGTTCCGCTTCCTGAAAAATCTGCCGCACCTCCGGCAGGCCGCCGCTGGGATCCTCGCGCAGCAGCAGGCGCTGCGCGTAGCCCAGAATGCTGGTCAGCGGATTGCTTAATTCGTGAGCCACGCCGGTGATCATCTGCCCCAGCGCGGCAAGCTTTTCCGTCTGCAGCAATTGCGACTGGAAAACGCGTTGCGCGGTCAGATCGCGATAGATTTCCACGCGCCCGAGCTTGCGCCCTGCCGCGTCCAGAACGGGCCGCGCCGCGCGTTCGAGAATCCGCGGGGTGGGCTGCGTCATGCGCAGTTCGTCCCGCACGCCGCCCTCGCCGGCGCGCGCCAGTTCCCGCCAGCGTGCCGCGAACGTTGCCGGGTCCCCTGCTTGTCCTTGCATCCGCGCGATCAGTTCTTCGAGCGTCGCACCTTTGGCCGATGTGCCGGCCGCCGGTCCGGCGAGTTGCTCGAACCGCGTATTGCAGGCGCGCACTTGGCCCCGCGCATCGAACAGCACCACGCCTTCTTCCAACCACTCGATCACGCCCTGCAGCGTCTGTTCGGCGTCGCCTTGCTCCGCAGACCGCTGCGGCTCGGCCACTCTATCCAGCGCCACCACGCTGTGCCCGGCAGAGATCGACAACCCGCGGCGCAGGCGCACCCGCAGGCCGGTGCGCAAACCCGCCTCCAGATCCTCCTCGCCGGCATTCCAGTCGCCGCGCGCCGCTTCTCCATCTCTGCGCAACCACTCCTCGACCGCGGAGCGCTCGCCAGCGCCGAAGAGCTGGGAAAACGGCTCGCCAACACCGAAGTCGCTGGGGGATGTGGGGCGCTCTTCCGCTCCGCCGGAAGTTTCCCGAAGCAGTTCGTCGGCCGCCGCACTGAGGTCGGCCACCCAGCCGCGGTCGTCCAAAACAAAAAGACTCTCCCGCGCCGCCGCCAACTGCGCCCGCTGCCGTCGCGCGGTTTGCCCTTCCTGCCGTTCGCGTTTCTGTCGCGCGATCGCCACGCCCGCAAGCAAGGCGCGATATTCGAGCCTTTCGAGCACCGCCAATGACGCGTCACGCCGCGCGAGACCCACCAGCAGCACGCCGCGTAACACGCCCTCGGTCTGGATGGGCACGGCCACGATCCGCGCTATGGGCGTATGCATCGATACAGGTCGCGGCTCCATACCCGTCGTCCGCCGGGTGCGCAGCGCTTCCTGCCAGGTTTGCTCCAGCTCGGGTCCTTCGGCGATGTGCAACGAATCCGCATCGCCACTTTTCCAATGGAATGCCAAGCGGAACACTCCGCCAGTGGCCTCGAGAGGGTTGGCCTCGAGAGGGTTGGCCTCGAGAGGGTTGGCCTCGAGAGGGTTGGCCTCGAGAGGGTTGGCCTCGAGAGGGTTGGCCTCGAGAGTGGTGTCTCCGCTGGCGGCGACGCTAGCGTCCGTCCCGTTAGAACTGGAGGCGCCGCCGTGAGCCTTGGAGCATGCGAGCGCCGCCGCGGCCGGCTCCGTGCCCGGCGTATCCGCAAGGACTCCAATACTGGCAAACACCGCGCCGAGACCGCCGGGCGCGCTGCTGTCCACGATGCTGTCCGTCAACCCTGCCAGCGCCGCGTCGGCCTTCCCCTGGGCGTTTAATTCCGCGTGCAGGCGCCGCGCCACCGCCAAGTCCGCGTGACGTTCGCGCGCTACTGCCCGCTCTTCTTTCCACGCCAGTTGCAGCGCCAGTTCCGCGGCCAGCCGCGACGCTGCGGCTCCCGGCAGTTCCTGGCCGGGAGCCCGCGCCGCGCACAAAATGACACCCAGGATGCCGCCCCGGCTGGCGATGGGCACCCACAACACCCGCTGCATTCCAACGAGGATGCTGATCAATACGGTGCCGCTGGTGCCTGGTGGCAACTTCTGCGCGACGGCCCGCGCCCCGAGCAACACTTCCCGCGGTATGGGCGCTTCCGCAGACATTTGCTCCCACTCTGCCGGAGGAGCTTCCGTTTCGCGATCCCAGGTCACCCCGCGCCATCCCGCTCCCAGCGGCGGTGCCGGCAAACCTCTGCGGTCACGGGCCGCTTCCTTATTCACATTCACGCCCTCTGCCGGCCCTGTCTCCCGATCCTCATGGTCGCCCGCCAGCCAGACGCCGAGGCGGTCGGCCGTATCCTCCGCGCGCAACTCGCAAATCGCTTCCCGCAGAATCTCGACGCGCGATGCGCCCTCGAGCGCTGCGCGCGCCACGCCGCGTCCCGCTTCTGCCGCATCCCGCCTTTTTGTCCAGAATTTCACTGCGCCTTGCACTCCGCCGCGCGCGAGAATCCGGCTCGCCCACCAGTCCGGTCTTGCGCCACGTCTTATGTCCGTAGCGTTGCCGGGCATTCCACAGCTCCCGGTGCCACATCGCCTGGCGACTTTCGCGCAGCGAGCACACGGCAAGCAGCTGCGCGGATCCCGGCCACGTTGCACCGTCCCGCCGATCGAACCCGGCGCGGTTTGTCTTCGCGGTAGCTCTCTTGCACTGCCGTATCCAACCGCGGGTAAAGTTTGCTGAGCCAGCAGAATCAACCACATAACCCCCGGTGCGCGAATAACAAAAATCACCAGCCAGCCCATGTCGAAACTGCGTTCACGGGGTTTCCCAGAGTGAACCGGAATCGCTGCGACGGAAAGTTTTGCAAGCATCACGCAGGGAGAAGCGTGCGAGCGAGCACGCCGTAACGGAAAGCGGGGAATAGCCAGGAGAGGAGCGGCGAATCAATCCGTCCGTGGGTGCTGACGGATCGTTGAATGTGCGTCGCTGGTGTTCTGACGGTGCGTCGATTGCGGTGCGGGCTCAGTGATCAAGCGATGCATTCCTGGCAGGCGGCAGTGCGGTGCAGCGAAGTTCATCCACCGGCGGCAGCCCCGGCTTCGTGGCCTTCCACTAGCGGATGCTCCATGTGGTATTGCTTCAGCTTGCGATAGAGCGTGGTTTTTCCAATGCCGAGTAGCCGGGCCGCGGCGAGTTTGTCGCCCCCGGTCTCCCGCAGCATGCGCAGGATGGCGCGCCGCTCCAATTCCTCAAGCGGCAGGAGCTCGTCTTTTTCGGGGACACGTTCACTGGTCGGATATTGCAGATTGGAAGGCAGGTCGCTAACCGTGACGATCGGCCCGGAACCCAGCGCCACGGCGCGGGCCACGGCGTTTTCGAGTTCGCGGACATTGCCGGGCCAATCGTAAGCGATCAGACGGCGCATGGCGTCCTCGGAAATGACGCGCGGCGGCACATCGGGCGGCGAAAGTTTCTCGAGAAACGAAGTGACCAGCAGCGGGATATCGTTTTTGCGGTCGCGCAGCGGCGGCAGTTTGATCTGCACGACGTTCAGGCGGAAATACAAATCCTGGCGGAAACCTCCGGAGCGAATCGCGGCTTCGAGGTCGCGGTTGGTGGCGGCGATAATGCGCACGTTGATGCGCCTGCGATCGGTGGAGCCCACCGGTTTGATTTCGTGCTCCTGCAAGGCGCGCAGCAGTTTGGCTTGCATGTCCACGGGCATATCGCCGATCTCGTCCAAGAAGAGCGTGCCACCGTGGGCGGACTCCAGCAGTCCTTGCTTGGACTGCACGGCCCCGGTGAAGGCGCCCTTCACATAACCGAAAAGCTCCGACTCGATCAGCGTGGGGGTCAGTGAAGAGCAATCCACGGGAACAAAAGGCCTTTCCTTGCGCGGACTGGAAAAGTGCACGCTGCGCGCGACGAGTTCCTTGCCGGTGCCGCTCTCGCCGAGGATCAGGACCGGATAGTCGTGCTGGCTGACCTTGCCGATGACTTTATAAACGCTTTCCATTTTAGGGGAAAGGCCGATCAAGCCGCCAAATCCCGGGCGCGCACGCAACTGCTCGCGCAGCAGGCGATTCTCGCGTTGCAGGTCCACGCTGTGCGCGGCGCGCACCAAGCGAGTCTTTAATTCTTCGATGCGAAACGGTTTCGTAACATAGTCGACGGCCCCGAGGCGCGTGACTTCAACGGCGGAATCGATGGTGCCGTACTGCGTTAAAACCATCAGCGCGATTTCCGGGTATACATCGCGCACGCGCTTGAGCAACGCCAGCCCGCTGGTCCCCGGAAGCTGCAGATCGGTCAGCACGATGTCAATGGGGGAGTATTCGAGCAGCTCGGAGGCCTCCTCGGCGCTGGCCACGGCGGTGACCTTCATCCCCAGCTGCAAGCCGACTTCCGTACACATTTCGCGAATGAACTGCTCGTCGTCGACGATCAGGAGATTCATAGCGGTGGCCTCGTGTCTGGCCGGCTGGCATCTCAAGATCCCTTCCGCTGCTGGTACGAATGAAGCACTTCGGTGCTGCACCTGGAGTTCCAAAACGGAAAATAGGGTATTTACTCACGAAATATCTATTTCTCCAGTTTACCAGAGACGCTGTCCGGTTCATTTCGGGATGACCGGGATCGGTAGACGACGCCAACTGCAACAAGCTGTCAGGTTTACGACCAAGTGCCGATTGCGCACCCGAGAACCATTTTAGGAATGATCGGGGGCCTGTCCTACCCCACCCCCCGGGGGTTTTGCATAAAACGTGCGCACCTCATTGATAACAAGCAGGATAGGTCATCTTTTGAAATGGCAAAACGTGCGCAACCTATTGAAAACAAACAACGCCTTGTGCGGTGACCGTGCGCCGACAGGAAACGACGAAATCGCACGGGTGGTACTCGAGCCAGGTGTGAGTGACTGCGCGCTGAACCGTAGGTATCGGCAGGGGCGCCGCCCGGAGGCAGGGGCAGGCGTGGTGTCGTGTGACGGAACAAAACGGGCGGCGAGTTGGCGAGAGGCAGCGACATGGTCGCGGGAGAGTGACCTATAATTCACTCGTAAACTAACAGAAGAGTAAGAACTAATCAAGCGAATCAAGCACCATAACTAATGTCAGGTGGAAAGGATCCCGACCGTGGGGGCGTGACGGGGAAGGTGACGGGGGACGGACTGCCGAACCGATGCCGGAAGAAGCGATTTGCCCGGGATACGCGGTAATCGCCGGAGTAACGCTACGCGCAGCAGCCGGACGACATGCAGACGTTCAACATCGTTGCGCATTTGGAGAGCAAATGGCGCCTCACGGAAGGAGTGGAGATGAGACCCGCAACAGTCCCTCCGTTAGAGAAGCAACCAAGAGTTGGCCGCTAGCGTTGACGGCGACTCCGGTGAACGGTCCAACCGCGGCGCCGGTATCGAGACGGTCCCAGGTTTGGGAAGCATCGCGCGACGTGTAGAGGCCGCCGCCGCGCATGGCGATGACGCAAAGTCCATCGCGGAAAGCAAACGAAGATGGCTCGCCCGCGGGTAGGCCATTTTGCACCAGTTGCCAGGTTTCGCGGTTGGGGTCCCGGCGATAAAGGCCCTTGGCAGTTCCGGCGAGCAGCACGCTTGCGCTTTGCGGAATCGCCGGGCTGGCGCCGCTCGGGGAACCGCTCGCGGCAACCACAGGCACTTCGCGGATCCAGCGCACGTCTCCGCGGTTAACGTCCGCGCCGGTAACGTCCGCGCCGGTGACGTCCGCGGCGATTTGTTGGCGGTCTTCACGCCAGGTCTTTCCCGCATCCGCTGAAAACAAAACTTTACCACCGGCGGCCATCCACAAGCGCGAGCTTGCATCCCCAGAACTATCCTCTGGTGCGATGGCGGACAACGCAACGGGACGCAGGAATCTTTGGCCGAGCGTGCCGGACCACAGCGCCTGTGGAGTAGCGACATAAACACGGGCGCCGATGGTACGGAGGTCATAGATTTCCGACGCCGCATCTGGAGGAACGACCACAGCAACAGCAGTAAGCGCACGAGCGACCGGCCGGCCGTGGGCAGCGCCGCGAATGCCTGGCGATTTGCGGGGTAGCGCGGTAGCGAAACCGAAAGCCGTCCATTTTGCGTCCTCAGAATCGTAAAAAACCAAGACTCCCTGAGAGTTGGCAATCCACCAGCCGCTGTCCGTCGCGAAGATGCGCGCAAACCCGGCAGCGTTCGTAGACGAGGCACCGGGCAGCGCCTGCCAGTACGCACCGCCGTCGCGCGATTCCATCAGCGCATCGGGCGAGCCGGGCATCCAGGCCAGAAGGTGCTGCGCATCGCGCGGATCGCTGACCAACTCCGCGGTAATACGGTGCGAAAATCCGTCGTTGGCCGGCGCAAAGGTTACGCCAGCATCGTTGCTGAGCAACACGCCCCGCTGTTCCGTGGCCAGCAGGATACGGCTCGCCGAGCTTGCAGGGCTGGCGGCGGCAGCGTCCACTGCCGGCACGACCACTAGGTCGTTGACCACCCAGTCGCGGGGCGTGGTGCGCGTCCAGGATTCTCCACCGTCACGCGTGAGCCACAAGCCCTCGGTCGTGGCGGCGTAAAGCACCCGCGGATCCCGCGGATCTTGCACGATGGCCTGTGTGCGGCGCGAAGAATACGGTATGCCCTGTAGTTTGGTCCATGCGGCGCCACCGTTTTCGCTGCGATAAATACCCGAGCAGGCGCTGGCGAAAATGCGCGCGGAACTGGTGGCATCGACACGGAGGCTCATAACGTCGGAATCGTCGATCATGCCTGCGGCAACGGCATTCCAGGTGTTGCCAGCATCCGTGGTTTTCCACGGCAGATGATAGGTGCCCGCGTAAATCGTCCGCGGATCGTGCGGGTCGATGGCCACGGAATCGACATTGCGCAATTCCGCGTCGCCAGCAGGAGAAATTCTCTGCCAGGATTCGGCGCTATCCGTCGAACGAAAGACGCCGCCGCGCGTTCCAGCCACAAAAATCTCCGGCGCATCCGGCGCCTGCTCCACGGTGCGCAAAATCTCCCCGGACAATCCCGCGACGCTCCAGGTGGCTCCCGCGTCGCTGCTGCGATAGAGCGCGCCGCCCGCACGCACATCCTGAAACCATACCGCGGCGAGCAATTGCCTGTCCTCCCGGCGATCGACCAGAAGCTTTTGGATCACCGCGTCATGCCGCGTCCCCACGCGGCCACGTAATTCCCAGTGCGTTCCCGCATCGCTCGAGGCGAAAATGTGGCCATCCGCGGTTCCGAGATAAACCGTATTATTCGGCGAAACGGCCAGGGAAATGACGTCGCCGCCGGGCAGACCGAGGGGTTGCCAGACTGGCCCCTGGGCGGAGCAGGGCGGGGCGAGCGCGGACAGGGCGACGACCAGAATGGCCGCGAGCAATGCGGCGACCGGGCGCAGAAGTGACAGAGCCGCGGGCTGCGGGGTGGAGGACGGCGAGGTGGCCAGGGTTAGCAATGGCACGGCTCCAGCAGCACGGGAAACCAACCGCGCAAGAGAGCAAGAACTGAGGGTTGGGATGGCGACAAGCCGGGTCAAAGCGTTCCCTCGCTGCTCGGGATGAAACTGCGTCCTACAAAGACGGTGGAAACAAGGACGGTGGAAACAAGGGCAGTAGAAAACCGAAGGCACGAGGATTTCCGGGGCGCGGTGACGAAGGCCCGGAAATGCAGCAGGCTCCGTGGGGAAAACTCCGCGGAGCCTGCTCGGTTTACGCGCATTAGGCAGCTCGCGACGAACACTTCGCCGCGAGCCACCCGTTGATGACGTTTAGTAGGTCGCACCTTCCGGAACGAAGATGAAGTCGACGCGGCGGTTATCCTTCTCCGCGCCCTTGGTGGCTTCACCCGTACGTGTAGAGATGCGCGAGGCGTCGATGCCCTTCTCGCCGAGGTACTTCTTCGCGAGATCGGCACGAGCCGCCGCCAGTTTCGCAGACCTCGGCTCCTTCGGATCCGCAAAGCCGACAATCACAACCTTGGCATTGGGATCGTTCTTGAGGCGCAAAGCCACGTCGTCGCCGACGCGCTTGCAGAGGTTGTCAAAGCGCGATGCACCCGGCTTGGTATAGCCGCAATCGCCCACCTTGGTCGCCTGAGGAGGCGGAGGCGGCTGTTGCACATCCACGTTGGTAGAAGCATCGGCGTTGCCGCCGCGGCCATCGCCCACCGAGCACTTGACGGTGTAACTGCCCGCCGACAACCCAGTGGAGTCGAACTGGACCTTCGGCCCGCTGCCGACGATCTGTCCGCCGGTGGTGGTGTAGCTGTAGGTCAAGGGATCGCCATCCGGATCGCTGGCGACGGAAGTAATTCCAGTACGCTCGCCAGGCATAATCGGGCTGCGGTCCGTCGAGCAAGCTATGGTGGGAGGCTGATTCGGCTTTGGCTGCACCGCGATATCCGCAGCGCAAGTAGCCGTGCCGCCTTTGCCATCGTCCACCTTGGCGTTGACGGTGTAGGTGCCGACGCTGAGTCCGGTCGAAGCCCAGCGCGCGTCGGGACCGGTGCCGCTAACGCCACCGCCCGTAGCGGTGTAGGAATATGTGAGTTGGTCGTTATCCGGGTCGCTGGCATTCACGTGGACGTCCACGCTGTCGCCTGAGCCGGCGAACACCGACGCGGGACTGGCCGCGCAAGCCGCCACTGGAGGATGGTTCGGCGGAGGCGGAGGCTCGGGAAACCCAAAGCGCAACACGATACCAGTGCCCGCGCGGAAATTGTTCTGCCGCCCATCAGCGCCGACGCCGGGGCCGCTGAAGTTGGTCATCAAATAGTCCAACTCGGCCACGCGCCAAGCGACATTCTTCCAAAGTACGAGATCCACACCACCACCCGCCGCGATCGCAAAGGTGTACTGCGAGTTGCTATTCTGGGTGACGCTGCCGCCCGCGTTCGCAAAACCCACCAGGAACTCGGCGAACGGGACGAAGTGATCAAATTTGCGAAGATTGAGGCGAGGACCAAAAAGGCCGGTGCTGAATCCGCCGCGCGTGCCGGCGGCCGTGGGAGACGAGGAGACCGGCGTGAGGTCGCGATCAAACTCGTAAACGCCACCTTGCGCAACCAAGCCGAGCCAGCGATTCGCATTGTAAACAAATTCGCCACTGCCGCCCTGTGAATTGAAATTTGCGAAGGGATCGCCGGGACTAAAATTAACGTACTGATACAGAACCGCGACTTCGACCTTAGGGGTCAATTGTCCCACCGGTTCGCCAATACCGGCCAGGCTCGGAACCGGAGCTGGAAACGGGGTAGCGCGTGGCGGCATCGGGACGGCGAAAATATTGGAGGCCGAGGGAGCCACGCCGGACGCGCCGCTGCCCGTCGTGGTTGTCGCCGCGCTGCTGCTCTCTGTCGCGGTTGTAGCGCTGGCGTTTTCCGCGGACTTGCCGCTGGGTTCCTGCGCGCTAGCCGGCAGGACCGCAAACACACCTAGTAACATTACTGCAAACCACTTACGCATCTCGTTCCTCCATGAACTTTTTGGCCTTGCAAACCCTTGGGACTCGCCCGCCCAAAATCACCTCGACGCATCCGGCGGACTCGGTTAGATGTACTGCAACCTCCGCCACTGCCAAACCAGTTTGGCCAGTAGGATAAGAGCTTGGCGCACCACCCCGGTGAGACCGTCTCACCCGCAGCCAACAGTGACGCTCGTAAGATTATTCTAGAAGTCCATCCATTCGCAAGCATTTCGTCGAGTTGCTCACGGCGTTGGCCCAGGCTCCCCGCGCCCGTTGCTGGGAACACCGAAGCATTAGGGCACACGTCCTCCGGGATGCCCATACTGTTTTTCCGGTAGTAAACTCCAACAGTTGCAGACCAATCCCTGTGCACACGCCAACCGGTGCACGGAACCGCAAGCGATTGCGGCCCGGAGCGCGACTGCGGCCTTGCCCGCGTGGCGAGCAGGCGGATGCCGGCATCATACGTTCCTTGACGAGCGCACACATTCCTTGACGAGCGTAAGAAAGGCACGTATTGTCCCGAACTAGAGGCGGGCCGCGTATTCATTGACTGCCGCACCGCTACTGAGTAGTCTCTTGCCTCGTTCCAACCGGGAACGAGGAGGCAGTTATGAACAAGCGACTCTCAGTGGTAGCTCTGGCGTTGTCGATCGTGGTGGCCGGTTTGGCGTGGCGTGGCGCACTGCAAAGCATGGCGCACGGAAAGAAAGATAGCCCCGTGCTGACCGCGCAAGGTTCGCGTCCCGTACCGCCGACGCCCTGGCGTTAGCAACCGCATACGACTCGTTGCGGGCCGGGCTTCACCTCAATAACAAAGAGAATGCTTGGCCCCTTCGACTTGGCGGTATGGCTGGTAGGCTTCCTCGCGGAAGTCTTCGTGGTGCTCTGGGGCCTTAGAGATCGCTCGCTGCGGCAATATCGGAGCCTGATCGTGTACGTGGCCGCGCTGGCCGCCAACGAAATTCTCAGTTTCAGCATCCTGCAGCGCTATGGCTTCTCCTCCAACGAATACCTGTACTACTACTATTACAGCGACGCGGTTCTGACGCTGCTCATGTTCGTGGCCATCGCGGGATTGTGCTCGCGCATTTTCCGCGAGCAGGGCCGCAGCGGCAGAGTCCGCGCCCTGACCATGGTGATTCTCGGCACGTTGGTGCTGTATGCGGCGGCCGTGACCGAGGTCAAACACCAACTGCTGGCCACGCGTTTCGCCGTGGAATTTTCCGAGAGTCTGTATTTCGCGGGAATGATTCTTACCTATGGGGTTTGGATCCTGCTGCTCAAGCGGCGCGACCCGCGATTGCGCCTGGTGCTGGTGGTCAGCGCTTTCGGAATTTATTTTGGCGGACAGACGATAGCCTATGCGCTGCGCTTGATTTTCCCGGCGCTCAGCGCATTACACTACCTGCCTCCGCTGATGGGCGCGTGGCTTCCACTTTCACTGGCGTACACGGTTTCCAAGGTTTCCGAAGAGGCGCGCATTCCGTTGGAACAACTTGCAGGGGTGTATTAGTGCATGCATTGCTGGTTCTCGTCCTGGCCAGTATTTTGACTGCGTACCTGGGCATCCGATACTGGCGGGCGATGCTATGGTCCGCATCGCAGCAAAGATTATCCGAAGCCACGCGTGAGCTGGGCGCCTGGATCGAGGGTCCGGAGGGCGAGAAGTCCTTCGCCATGATCTGCGCGCTGTTCCGAGTGTGTCCGAAGCTGGAGCGCGGCAGCGACCGCAAAATGATGTTGCTCGGCGGTTACGACCGGCTGCTGGCCGGAATGGAAAGGCTGCTGCGCCAACGCGATGGAGAGAGAAACCCGTGGCTCGCGGCGGAGCGCAGAGCTTGCGCGTACTTTGCCGCCCTTCTGCTGGATCAACGGATCACCACGACCAGCCGATGGTACGTGGGAGAAGTCACCGACCCTTCTTCCTGAAGCCGGCGTGGTGGTGCGCGCGATTCGCCGAGGCGCTACAAATTATCGAGAAAAAATTTCGTAACGCGCTGCATCATCAGGCGCCGGGCGTTGGGATCGTTAATCCCGTGGCCCAACCCAGGGAAGGGCATGACCTCGATGGATTTGCCGGCCGCGATGGCATCGTTGAGGAGCGCCAGGGTATTCGCGAAGTGCACGTTGTCGTCGCCGGTGCCGTGCGCCACCAGCAACTTGCCGCGCAACTGTCCCACTTTTTCGATCGGCGAAGATTCCTGATAGCTCTCTTCGTTTTGCGGCAGCACGCCCAGGTAGCGCTCGGTGTAAATGGAATCGTAGTAGTGCCAGTCGGTCACCGGAGCGCCGGCAAACCCCGCCTTAAAGTCGTCGGGATCCTCGAACATGGCGTGCAAGGTCATGTGCCCGCCGAAGCTTGCACCCCAGATGCCCATCTGCTGGCCGTCCACGTACGGAAGCGTTTTCAAGTATGCGGCGCCGTCGCGCTGGTCGGAGAGTTCCTGCGCGCCGAACCGGAAATGGATGGGCTCCTCAAAAAGATGTCCGCGGCCCTTGGAGCCGCGATTGTCCAGCGCGAAAATGATAAAGCCCTTCTGCGCCATTAGCTGGTGCCACAGAAACGTCGCCCCGCCCCAGGCGTCCAGCACCACTTGCACTCCGGGCCCACCGTAGGTGTAGACCAGCACCGGATAACGTTTCTGCGGATCGAAATCCGGCGGCTTGATCATCATGGCGTTGAATTTGATACCGTCGTGCGAAGGGACGGAGAGAAATTCGACGGGCGACAAGTGGTAGTTCGTCAGTTCCGCAACTTTATTTTCGCGGATCGTCGCGATGCGCGCCCCGTCCAAACTGTATAAATCCTGCCGCGGCGGCGTCATGGCATTGGAGTAGGTGTCGACGAATTTATCCGCCGCGTCATCCAAGGTTGCGCGATGCGCGCCCGCCTCTTTGGTAATGCGCGCGAATCCGGAGCCATCTAGTCCCACGCGGTAGAGGTGCCGCTCGAGCACGGATTTTTCCGTGGCCGTGAAATAGAGCGCGCCGCGCGCTTCGTCGACGCCATCGAGTTCGGTGACTTCCCACGAGCCTTTGGTCAGTTGCGCGAGTTCCTTGCCGCCCAAATCGTAGAGATATAGATGGCGGTAACCGGAGCGCTCGCTGGACCAGATGAATCGTTTGCCATCGTGGAGAAAATAAAGATCGTCGCTAACATTGATCCAGTACAAATCTTTTTCGTGCAACGCCACGCGCGATTTCCCGGTGGCGGCGTCGGCGATCAGCAGATCGATTTCCGTTTGCGCGCGATTCAGGCGCTGAATCGCCAGATGCTTCGCATCGCGCAGCCAGTCCACGCGCGCCAGGTAAATGTCGGAATTCTCCCCGGTGTCCATCAACTGCGGCTCGCCGCCTTTCAGCGACGCGACAAATACCCGTACCACGGGATTTTTCCCTCCCGCTATGGGATAGCGTTCCATCTCCGCTTCCCCGCTATAGGACGCGAAATCCACCAACGGATACTGCGTGACTTGGCTCTCGTTCATTTCGAGATAGGCAATCGCGGAAGAGTCTGGCGCCCACCAATACCCCGTCTTGATGTCCAGCTCTTCCGGATACACCCAATCCAGCTCGCCCTTGCGAAGCTCTTCGGTGCCGCCACGGGTAATGGCACGTTCCTTGCCGCTGGCGACATCCACGATCCACAGATTGTCTTGCCGCACAAAACTGACGCTGCGGCCATCTGGCGAGATTTTCGGATCCGCCAATGTCTCCGTGCCGGAGACCAGCGCGTGCGGCGTGTGCGTCTTCAAATCGAACCACGTCAGCGATTGTTCACCCTGAAAGAGCAACGCTGCGGAATCGGGAGCCCACTGATACTGGCTGGGCGCAATTCTCCCAAGCCCAGTCGCCTGATTGGCTTTCACTGGAGGGGCCGGCAGAATCGCCAGTAATTTTTCAGATCCAATTAGCACACGGCGTTCGCCACTCGCCGCGTCCATCGACCAAAGTTCCGTGCGCGCCTCTTTCCCTTTGCCTTGGGTCTCGAGAAAGGACAGGACTTTCCCGTCCGGAGACCATTGCAGCCCGCGAGCCAATTGCCCGCTCAACGAAGGTCCGGAGTAGATTCGCTCAACGCTTAACAATCCCGAGGAACCGGGAGCGGCCGCCGCGGGCTGCTGAGCGTCGCTATGCCCCACGCAAATCGCAGAGGCTATGGCGGTCAAAGCGATCACGAGCACGCGGCCAGCGCTGCGTTTCGCAGGCCGTTCCGGACCATAAAAACCGAGATACCCAGTCATGTAACCTCCCAAAGGTTCAGCCGGATCGTTCGTGCGACCGCAGACTACCCAGGCGGCCAGGCAAACTCGCGTCCGCCAAGCAGGTGCAAATGTAAATGAAACACCGACTGTCCGGCACCAACCCCGCTGTTAATCACCGTGCGATACCCGCGCAGCAAATTGTTTTTGCGCGCCAATTCCGCGGCTACCAGCTGCATTTTGCCCAGTACCGCCTGATCCTCCGGCGCGGCCTCGTTCAGCGAAGAAAAATGTTTGCGCGGACAGATCAAAATGTGCGTCGGCGCTTGCGGCCCAATATCCTCAAACGCAAAAACATCGGCATCCTCGTAAATCATTTTCGCCGGAATCTGTTTCGCGGCAATTTTGCAGAACAAGCAACCGGAATTCATACGCTACTCCTTGGCGCCGCCCGATTCGTCGAGTCGCACGACGAAAGTGGTAAATCCATCGCGGCTACGCAACTGCTCGGCATACTGCCGCGCGGCGTCTTCGCCGGCAATTTTTCCCACGCGCAGGCGATAGAACATTCCGTCCGGCGAATCAAAATTCTGAATGTAGATCGGCGAATACGAAGCGCTCAATTTATCCCGCAAGCGCTCGGCGTTGGCCCGCTCGCGAAACGCGCCCACCTGCACGGTAAAAAATCCGGCGGTGGGATCCACGCTGCCGGAAATAACCTCCAGCCGAATCGGCACCACGCCCGGCCCCACGGACTCGAGCTGCTGCGCGGCCGCAAAGGAGAGATCGATGATGCGATTTTCCACAAACGGCCCGCGATCCGTAATCCGCACCACCGCGAATTTCCCATTGTTCACGTTGGTAACGCGCACGATGGTGTCGAATGGCAGCGTGCGGTGCGCCGCCGTCAATTTATACATGTCGTAAATTTCGCCGTTGGAGGCCCGCCGCCCATGAAAGGGCACGCCATACCACGAAGCATTCCCTTCCTCCGTATAACCCACCGGCGCCGGAGGCGGCGCGGCCTTCGCGCGCTTTCCTTTCGCACCGGTGGTGTTGCCGCTGGCGGGACTGCCTGCCGTAACGTCGGTCGACCGCTTTGCGGCTGCCGCGGTGCTGTCCGGCGTTGCCGCTGGCTGCGTGGGCGAGGGCTGTCGATCCGCAACGGGTTTTCTCGCCGCGCACCCAAAAGAAAAAAGCGCGCCGGCGGCAAGCACGGAAACGCACGCCGCAAAATGAATCGCGCAAGGTACGGAGGTCGCGGACATGGGCTGCGTGGATCGCCGAATTTTATTGTCCAGAAGAAAAATCAACGGGCGGCCTGTTTATACCTGCGGCTTCTGGGTGTTAGCGGCCCGCGCGGCGTTACGCGCTTCAAGTTTTTTCGCGGCATCGCCAAGCTTTTCGGAAACTTCGCGCAGAAAAATAGCGCCGCGCCGTTCCGTCTCCGGGGCAACCTCATCTTCGAGAAAGTGACGGAAGCGTTGCAACTCCTCGTCGATGCGCTTGCCGAATTCTTCGAATTTATCCATGAACGTGGTCCTCTCTGGTGCGGACTTGCTGGCGTACCGCGCCGCCAGCCACGATGCGCCAAAACGCAAAAAGCACGTCGCGAAAACGGACGGTCAGGAGAGATGGCCGCGACTTCGCTATGACTTGGGTATTATAGGAACGCTGGTAGCGCGTCGCAAGGAGCAGAATGGCTCTTCCCTATGAGTGGCAGTTGCGCGTAAACAAAATAAAGGTTTTCTTCCACCGATTTTTCGGTGGAAACGAAGAAGCGCCGCGCCCGAAAATGTGCCCCGCGTGCGGCACGCTGGTGGGCGTCAGCGCCACGCGTTGCCACGAATGCGGCACCAGCCTGACGTTTTCGCTCGCCGCCGCGGGCCGCGGGGTCTCTGGCCTTTTCAGTGGCCGCGCTCCCGCCACCACGGTGTTGCTGATCGTAAATTTCTTGATGTTCGCGGTGACGCTGGTGTCTTCGCTGCAACGCGGAACCTCACTGGGCCTGATGGCGACCATGGACGGAGAGGTCCTTTATCGCCTGGGCGCAAGTAGTCCGGTAGCAATTTTTTATGACCATCAATGGTTCCGGCTCGTTACGGCGATGTTCCTGCACTTCGACATTCTGCACATCGCATTCAACATGTGGGTGTTATGGGACATTGGGCCGATCATCGAAGAAGTCTACGGCTCCGCGCGATATCTTTTCCTCTATACCATCACCGGCATTGCCGGTTTCCTGCTTAGCGCTCTTCGCGGACACAACGCCGTGGGCGCCAGCACCGCACTGATGGGCTTGATCGGAATCATGCTGGCAATCACCACCAAGCGCGGCGGAGCAGCCATGAAAGCGGAGAGATCCCGTCTAATTCTGTGGATCGTGATTATCTTTGCGTGGGGCATGGCTTCCGGACTCAACGTAGACAACTGGGGGCACTTCGGTGGCGTAGCGAGTGGTTTCGCACTCGGAAGAATCTTTGCAGACCGTCAACCGACTCCCGGGAATGAGATGAAGCGCGCGTACGCGCTTGGCTGGTTGGCGGCGGTAATCATCTTGGTCAGCTTCGCGTTCATGATATGGCACGTCCGCGATGGCCTATCCTGATTTTCGCGGCGCGGTAATTTATTTTTCCGAGCTACTCAGGCCTCGGGCGATGGAGAACGAATAGTAAAACGCGGAAACCACCGTCAGCGTGGCCACGGTGTACATCAGGATCTCGTTGATCAACCCCAATCGCGCATGCGGATATGCGGCGCGCAGCACCACCGCGAAAACCATCACAATTTGAAAAAACGTGGTGGCCTTGCCCAGCATATTCGGCGGAAACGGCCGGTAGCCGAAAATAAGCAGAATCACCACGGCGACGATTAAAATCATGACATCGCGGCTGAGCACAAAAATCATCAGCCACATGGCGATTTTGTGCTTGAACGCCAGAATCACAAACGAGGACGAAAGCAGAAGTTTGTCGGCAATCGGATCGAGATACGCACCCAGCGACGACCGCTGGTTTAACCGGCGCGCCAACAGACCGTCAACGCCGTCGGAAAGCCCGGCGATAACCAGCACCAGCAGCGCCCACCGGTAATGCTCGTACGAAATGGAAACGAGGAACAGCGGCAGAAAACCGAGCCGCAGAATCGTGATTTGATTGGGTACGGTCCAGACGCGGCCTTGCATTGTAATTCAGGATAACGCACTTTTACGCACGAAAGTTCCCTCGAAAAAAGCTCGCGCGAGACGGCTCAGGCGAAATGCGCCAGGTATTCGCGCAGCGAGCGGCCCGCTTTGCGCTCGAAAATTTCCGCCATCGACGGAATGGCGCCGGAAGGCTCGTCCAGCGCGATGCGCTCGACGCGCGTCATGGGAAAGAAAACCGTGGGCAAGCCAGTACGCTGGTTGTCCGGGGCGTTGATTTCACGGACAAAGTGATCGAAAGAATTCAGGTCCACGCCGCGAATGGTGGCTCCGGCGGGATTAATGGACAGCAGTTCGCCCCAGAATTTTTCCTTGGGTGAGTGCAGGCTCACTACGACGATGGAATGTGGTTCCATAAATTTGCAGTCGTACTTCGCGGCATCCAGTTTAGCCCGGAATCGAGACTGAATCGGGCCGTTTTTTGTGCGGTGAGGAAAGAGCCTGCGCATCCAAAGATCGCCACTGCAACGCTTCCATTCAGGCCTGCGTGTCAAGCCTGCATGTCGACCTGGCGTGTCAGCCCGGCATCGCCGTGGGCCCCGCGGGTGGGATGTGTAGCGTTGCGTCGGTGAGCGACTGCACCAATTCGACGGAAGCCTCGGAAGCTAGCTCTCGCAGCACCAGTCCATCTGGTGTGACTTCGATGACCGCCAATTCGGTGACGATGTAATCGACCACCCCCACGCCGGTCAACGGCAAGGTGCAGCGCTTCAGAATTTTTGGTTTGTTGTCGCGCGTGGCGTGTTCCATGGCCACGAAGACGCGCTTGGCTCCGGCGACCAAATCCATCGCGCCGCCCATGCCCTTCAACATTTTCCCGGGGATGGCCCAGTTGGCGAGCGTGCCTTTTTCGTCCACCTGCAGCGCGCCGAGGACGGTGAGGTCAACGTGGCCGCCGCGAATCATGCCGAAGGAGTCCGCCGAAGAAAAATATGCGCTGCCCGGAAGTTCGCTGACGGTTTCTTTTCCGGCGTTGATCAAATCGGGATCGACTTGCGCATCGAGCGGATACGGCCCCACACCAAGCATCCCGTTTTCCGATTGCAGAATTACGTCCATGCCGCGCGGTACGTAGTTGGCGACCAGCGTGGGCATGCCTATACCTAAATTTACGTAAAATCCGTCGCGCAGTTCGCGCGCGATGCGGCGGGCAATGCGTTCGCGTTTTTGTTCGTCGGTGAGCGGCATCTGGTCTACGATTTCCTGGTGGTGCGGCGCTCGATGCGCTTTTCGTATTTTTGGCCCTGGAAGATGGCGTTGACGAAAATTCCTGGCGTGTGCACCTGATCCGGGTCCAACTCACCTAACTCCACGAGCTCTTCAACTTCCGCGATGACATAATCCGCCGCCGTGGCCATCATGGGATTGAAATTCCGCGCCGTCTTCCGGTAAATGAGATTGCCCCAGCGGTCGCCCTTCCAGGCTTTGACGAAGGCGAAATCGCCGCGCAGGCCGCGTTCCATCACAAACATGCGGCCATCGAATTCACGCGTTTCTTTGTTCTCGGCGACCATGGTGCCGAATCCCGTCGGCGTGTAGAACGCCGGGATGCCCGCGCCGCCAGCGCGAATGCGCTCGGCGAAAGTGCCTTGCGGATTCAACTCCAATTCGAGTTCACCGCCCATGACCAATTGCTCGAACAGCTTATTTTCGCCGACGTACGTGGAGATCATTTTCTTGACCTGGCGATTTTGCAGCAGCAACCCGATGCCGAAATCGTCCACACCGGCATTGTTACTGACGACGGTCAGATTTTTTGTGCCGCGACGGCGCACGGCGGCGATCAAATTCTCCGGTATGCCACAGAGCCCGAAGCCGCCCGTCAGGATGGTGGCACCATCGTGCAGTTTTTCGATAGCGGCATCCGCGGAAGCTACGCATTTGTTCAAGTGCAGAGCCTCGATGAGCTCATTTGCGCGCCGCCCACAGTGCGAGGTGACGCTGCGGAGATTCTACTCCAAGTTGGGGCGTCTCATTCCCTCGACTCAATTCCAATTCCCATTCCTGCCGGATGAGATCCTTTCCGAAGCTCTGGTGCGGCTATTCTTTCAACTATCGTGCGAGAGCCACGGGCGGATTTAGAGGGAGCGCAGGAGTTTATACAGTTCGTTGGCGGCGTCGAAGTCGGCTTCCAGTTCGCGCGAGTTCAGGCGCTCCCGAAGATCGTCGAGGCGGCGGGCGAAAAGGTCCAGTTCGGCAGAGAGAATTTCACGATTGGTCAAAATAATGTCGCGCCAGATCGCGTACGGGCTGCCCGCCAAACGCAGCGAATCGCGCAAACCTGGGCCGGAAAGCGTGATGGGCAGGCCGTTTTCGTCCAGGCGATCGTAGAGGAAGCTGGCCAGCGCCACGGCGGCGAGTTGCGGGAGATGGGACACGAGGCCCACGGCGTAGTCGTGTTGCTGCGCGCCCAACCATAGCGGGCGCGCACCGATTTTTTCCAGCAGTTTCAGGAAGGCAGAGATGCGAGGATCGCGCGCGTGATTCCTGGGATCGGGGAGCGCATCGGACGGTGCGTCTACGGTCGCGGCCTGTGCGGGAGACGTGCGAATCGGAAGCTCCGCCGCTGCTTTGGACGCCATACCAGAAACCGCATCAGAAGAAGACGCGGACGGTGTGGTGATCAGCGCATAAGTTTGGTGGTGAAAAAGATCTGCGTCGGCGTGGGCAATGCCGGAGAGTTCGCGGCCGGCCATGGGGTGGCCGGCCAGAAATAATGGGCCGGTGGAGTGGTGAAAAATTTCCATGGCGGATTGCACGATACGCAGTTTGGTGCTGCAAGCATCGGTGATTAAAGCGTGCGACGCGGCGTGTTTGGCGATTTCGGGAAGCAAGTCCAGCGTCGCACCGATAGGCAACGCGACGTAAATCAGGTCGGCGTTGCTTACCGCAGGAGCCAAGTCGCCGTGACATGCTACGTCGATGGCGTTGCGCGATTTTGCGTCTTGCGCGACTTCGGCGCGATCCCATCCGGTGATGCGCAGGCCGGTCGCGTATTTTTTCAAGGCCAGCGCGAACGAGCCGCCGATCAGGCCGGTTCCCAAAATAGTGACGCGCTGGATGAGGTGAGCGTGGGGCATGGGTAAGATGTCAGCCCGGAATATATCTCAGGCAGCCATGGTACGGCCAATGGCCGGCGCGATGATGCGCAGTTCACGCATGAGTTGATCGAATTGCGCGGGGTCCAGCGACTGCGCTCCGTCCGAGAGCGCGTGGTCCGGATCGTTGTGCACTTCGATGAGCAACCCATCCGCGCCCGCAGCCACCGCGGCGCGGGCCATGGCGGCCACTTTGTCGCGGCGTCCGGTGCCGTGCGAAGGATCGGCCATCATCGGCAAGTGCGAAAGTTTTTTGATGACAGGAATCGCGGCGATATCGAAAGTGTTCCGCGTATACGTTTCAAACGTGCGAATGCCGCGTTCGCACAGCGCCACATTGAAATTGCCGCCGGCCAGCATGTATTCGGCGCTCAGCAAGAGTTCTTCCATGGTGGCGGACATGCCGCGTTTCAGCAGCACGGGCTTCCTGGTTTCGCCCAGGGCGCGCAGCAAAAAATAGTTTTGCATGTTGCGCGCGCCCACCTGAAACATATCCACGTACTCGGACATCATGGGAATTTGCGACAGGTCCATCACTTCGCTGACGGTAAACAGGCCGAATTTTTCCGCCGCCTGCTTCATCATCTCCAACCCTTTTTCGCCGAGGCCCTGGAACGCGTAAGGCGAGGTGCGTGGTTTGAAGGCGCCGCCGCGCAAAATCTTTGCGCCGGATTTGGCCACGCTTTCCGCGATGGCGCTGATTTGTTCCGGAGATTCGATCGAACACGGCCCGGCGGCGACCACCACATCGGCTCCGCCTATTTTTACGCCGCGGCCCAGATCGATGATCGTGCCCTCCGGCCGGAATTGCCGGCTGGCTAATTTAAATGGCTGGGTGATGCGCATAACTTCGCGCACGCCGTCGAGCAGTTCAAAATCGCGGTGATCGAAGTCGCGGTGCACGCCTACGGCGCCCAACACGGTGTGCGATTCGCCGGTCGAACGATGCACATTGAACCCGCTGGCGATCAAACGGTCGATGACTTGCTGGATTTGCGCGTCGCTGGCGCCTTCTTGCATTACGATGACCATGGTGTGCTGGCGATTCCCTTCTTCACGCGGAACTTTTTCCGGCAAAATACCGCGAGCCGGCTAATCGTTGTCTGGTTTCTTTCTATCTTTCCCTACTTCATCCTGATGCATGGCGGCGCGTTCGGCGGCGCGTGCTTCATCGATAATGCGCTCGAAGAGCCGGCGGATGGCGGCATTGGAAAGCGGCCCGGGATTTGCGCGCTCGGCATTCTGCAAGACTTCTTTTTCGCGCTCCGGCTGATACAACGGCAGCTTTGCGGCTTGCTTTAGTTTGCCAATTTCCAGCGCGCAGCGCGATCGCGCGTTCAGCAATTCGACCAGTTTGCTGTCGATTTCATCGATGCGGCGCCGCCAGTCGCTCAGGCTCATGGGGCGACCTCGCTCGGCGCTGCCCGCCGCGAAAGTCCGTGGCGCGCGGCTTCCTTTAATCCGCGGATGCGCGCGCTCAGCGCTGCTGCAGCGGCTTCCGTGGATTTGGCGCCTTCAATCTCGGAGACCAGCGCCGAGCCGATGACCGCAGCGTCGGCCAGTCCGCCAAGCATGGAAACGTGTCCGGGCAGCGAAATGCCGAAGCCGACGGCTAGCGGAAGCGTGGAAGCGTGGCGCGCGCGTCGCAACAGCGCGGGCAAATCGTCGGGCATGGCGTCTTTCGCGCCGGTCACGCCCGTGCGCGAAATAATGTAAAGAAAACCGGAGGACACGGCGGCGATTTTCGCCAGGCGCTCGGCATCGGAGGTTGGCGCGGCGAGAAAAACCGTATCGAGCTTGTGGCACGCCAAAATTTCTCGATACTCCGCCGACTCTTCGGGCGTTAGGTCCGTAACCAAAACGCCGTCCGCGCCCGCCACAGAAGCAGCGGCGGCAAATTTTCCCAATCCCATTTGCAGAATCGGATTGTAGTAGCTGAAAAGCACCAGGGGAATTTGCGACCGTTGCCGGATGCGCTGCACCAAATCGATCACGCCTGCAAGCGTGGCGCCTGCTTTCAACGCGCGCTCGCTAGCGCGCTGAATCGTCGGGCCATCGGCCAGCGGATCGCTGAAGGGCACGCCGAGTTCGATTACGTCGGCGCCAGCTTCGGCCAGTGCCAGAACGAAGTGCAAGGTGGCGTCCAGCGACGGATCTCCTGCTGTTATGTACGCGACGATGCCCAGTTCGCCGGCTTCGCGCAGTTCGGCGAAGCGGCGGGAGATGCGCGTCGGATTTTGCGGCGGCGCGGTCATTTGTCTTGTGTCAAAGATTAGAGCAGACGCTTATACGTGTCCATGTCCTTGTCGCCGCGGCCGGAGACATTCAGGATGATTAGATCGTCCTTGGACAATGCGGGGATGCGTTCGAGCAATCCAGCCAGCGCATGCGCCGATTCCAGCGCGGGGATGATGCCTTCCGTGCGCGCGAGGAAGCTTGCGGCGGAAAGCGCGGCCGCATCGGAAACGGCGGCATACGAAGCGCGATCTTGGTCGGCGAGCCAGGCGTGCTCCGGTCCGATGGCGGGATAATCGAGGCCGGCGCTGATGGAATGCGTGGACGCGATCTGCCCATCTTCGTTTTGCAGGACGTAGGTGTAGGTCCCTTGCAGCACGCCGGGACGCGCACCCGTGAAACCCTGTGCCGCAGCGAGGCGCGCGGCGTGCTCGCCAAGTTCGTGACCACGGCCGCCGGCTTCTATGCCGACCATTTTTACTTTCGTGTCGCGTAGAAAATTGTAGAAGAGTCCGATGGCATTCGAGCCGCCTCCGACGCAGGCAAACAAATGCGTTGGCAGGCGTTTTTCGACGAGCAAAATCTGTTCACGGGCTTCGCGGCCGATAACCGACTGAAAATCGCGCACCATGGTGGGATACGGATGCGCGCCGAGCACCGATCCAAGCAGGTAATGCGTGTTGCGAATATTGGTGACCCAATCGCGCATGGCTTCGTTGATGGCGTCTTTCAGCGTGCGGCTGCCGGAATCCACGCCGACCACTTCCGTGCCCAACATGCGCATGCGCGCCACGTTCAGCGCCTGGCGCGCCATGTCCTCCGTGCCCATATACACCACGCATTGCAAACCGAGATGCGCGGCAACGGTGGCCGACGCTACGCCGTGCTGCCCCGCTCCGGTTTCCGCAATGATGCGCGGCTTGCCCATTTTTACGGCGAGCAAACCCTGGCCGATGGCGTTATTGATTTTATGTGCGCCGGTGTGCAGCAAATCTTCGCGCTTCAAATAAATGCGCGGACCGGCAAGCTTTTCGGTAAGGCCCGCCGCAAATTGCAGCGGCGTGGGGCGTCCGGCGAAATTTTTAAGCAAATCGGAGAATTGTTTTTGAAACGCGGGATCGCTTTTGGCAATTTCATAGGCGCGCTCCAGTTCCAGCAGCGGCACCATCAGCGTTTCCGGCACGTAGCGTCCGCCGTAGGGACCGAAGCGCCCCGGCGCCGTTGCCGGCATTTGCAGGATCGAACTCATGATTTTCCGCTCATTCTATCAGACCTAGCCGTTGATCTTTCCGGATCCCTTGCGGCCGAGCATCAAGCATTCTCGGCCGCCGCCGCGTCCAGTTGCAATTCCGCGCGCCGCACTTCCTGAATAAATTCGCGCAGCTTGCCGTGGTCCTTGCGGCCGGGCTTGGTCTCTACTCCGCTGGCTACGTCCACCGCATGCGGCCGCACAAACTGAATTGCTTCGGCGACATTTTCAACTTTCAGTCCGCCCGCCAAAATGATGCGATGCGTTCTCGCCGCTTTACGCGCCAAGTCCCAGTCCGTTGTTTGGCCGGTGCCGCCAAACTGGTCCGCTTGCGCGCCGTCAAACAGAAACGCCGATGCCTCGGCGAAGGCCTCCAGCTTTTCCAGTGAAAAATTAGCGTCCACGCGAAACGCTTTGACCACTTTCAGCAGCCGCGAAAGTTCTTTCACCACTTCCGGCGATTCATCGCCGTGCAACTGCGCGGCGGTGAATCGCACGTCGCGATACAGCGCGGCAACGTCCGCCGCGTCGGCATTCACAAAAACGCCGACGGACTCTACTTCCGCGGGCAGCCGGATGCGAATCTTGGTGGCGTCAGCCTTGGCGATGAAGCGCGGGCTGCGCGGATAAAAATTGAAACCCAGCGAATTTGCGCCTGCATCGCTGGCGGCTTGGGCGTCGGCGGAATTGGTGATGCCGCAAATTTTCACCAGGACCATGGGGTCAGTCCGCTTGCGGCGGCGTGCCGAGAAGCGCGCTCAGCGCGGCGCCCGGTTCCGGCGAAAGCATCAATTGCTCGCCGATTAGAAAGGCGTCGAAGCCCGCGTCGCGCAGCTTCACCAAATCGTCGTGGGTACGCAAACCGGATTCGCTCACGGCTATGCATGTTTCCGGAATGCGCTCGATTAGATCGAAGGACGTCGCAACATTCACCTTCAGCGTATGCAGATCGCGGTTGTTCACGCCAATGATGCGCACGTCCGCTGCCAGCGCGCGCTCAAGTTCCACCGGGGTATGCACTTCGACGATGGCTTCCATGTTTATTTCGCGGCCCAGCGCCAGCAATTCTTGCAACATTCCGTCGGAGAGCGCCGCCACGATCAGCAGAAAACTGTCCGCATCGTTCGCGCGCGTTTCCCAGATCTGCCAGGGGTCAAAAATAAAATCCTTGCGCAGCACCGGCACGCTCACCGCCTTGCGTGCATCGCGCAAATTCTTCAGCGACCCGCCGAAGAATTCGCCTTCGGTCAGCACCGAGAGCGCCGCCGCCCCCGAAGCGCAAAGCGATGTAGCCAATTCCACCGGCGCAAACCGTTCGCGCAGAACGCCCCGCGAGGGCGACGCCGGCTTCAATTCGGCGATAACCCGCAATCCAGCCCGCGACCCGTCCCCGGAAAGCGCCGCGGAAAAATCGCGCAGCGGAACAGCGGCCTTCGCGCCATACTTCAGAGCGGCCTCCGGCAGCACCATCTTGCGATGCTGCACTTCCGCGCGGCGCGCTTCCAGTATGCGGTCCAGCACCGTTCCGGTTGGGATAGGTGTGCTCACAGGGGATAGTTTGTATGCTAGGAGTGTGCGCCAGGCCTGTCAAATGGCCCGCCGCGCGAGCCGCAAGGCAAGTCCTTTGTAGGGCGCCCCGCGCGACTGGGACTGCGCCCTTAGCACCGAGGCGCAAGATTTGCCACCCGGCAGCGGCTCGGTAAGCATCGAATAAGCAGATACGAGGTAATTCTCCAAGTGCGCCCGGCAATTCACGATTTTAATGCTTCGCGAAAGTCAGGAGACAGAATGGGGTTCCGGGAAGAGTTTGAGCCTTTGCTGGAAAGCATTGCGCAAGAGGCCGACGCCATCGCCATGCATTATTTTCGCTCCGCCGAAGTGCGCGTGGACCGCAAAGGCGACGGTTCGCCGGTAACCCAAGCGGACCGCGCGGTGGAAGAAATGGCGCGCGCAAAAGTCGCAGCCTCCGGTCTCGCGCTCGACGTTCTTGGTGAAGAAATGGGCGGCAAGGATGCGATCGCGGCCAGCACTTCCGGTCGCGCGCGATTGATTATCGATCCCATCGATGGCACGGAAGAATTTTCGCGCGGCATTCCCACGTTTGGCACACTGCTCGGCATTGAACGCGACGGCGAGATCGTCGCCGGTGTCGCCAGCGCCCCGGCGATCGCCACGCGCTGGTCCGGTTACCGCAGCCAGGGCGCTTATCGCAACGGAAAACAAATCCATGTCTCGAGCAAGGCGTCGCTCGATGTGGCCATGGTGTTTTGCACCGGCACTGGGCCGAAAAAAACTCCGGTGATGCGCGCCAAGCTGCGCCGCTTGCTGGACACCGCGCGGAATGGCCGTTCCCTCGGCGGCTTCTGGCAACACATGCTGGTCGCGCAAGGTTCCATCGAGGTGGCCGTGGATCTCACCTCCATGCCGTGGGATTTGGCGCCGCTCGGCCTCATCGTGGAAGAGGCGGGCGGGCGGTCCACCAACGTGCGCGGCGAGCGGACCATTTACACCGGCGAATTCGTCAGCACCAACGGCATTTTACACGACGAGATACTGGCGATCCTGAATTGAGCAAGAGCGTTTCCCGCACCCGCATAAAAATCCCGCCGCAAGATTCGCCGGCGAACGCTTTGCGCGTGCTGGCGGATGAAGTTATCTCTTGCCGCAAATGTCCGCGACTCGTCGTCTATCGCGAAAGAGTTGCGCGAGAAAAACGCCGCGCATTTCGCGAACACGACTATTGGGGCAAACCAATTCCGGGATTCGGCGATCCGGGCGCAAAACTCTTCATCCTTGGCTTGGCTCCCGCCGCGCACGGCGGTAATCGCACCGGACGCGTCTTCACCGGAGATCGCTCGGCGGATTTTCTGTTCGCGGCGCTCTACGAAGCCGGCTTCGCGAATCAGCCGACATCGCTGAAGCGCGACGACGGCTTACGCGTGATCGGTGGCTACATCGCCGCCGCCTGCCGTTGCGCCCCTCCCGACAACAAACCTCTGCCGCAGGAAATTCTGAATTGCCGGCCTTACCTGGAGCGCGAGCTGGAGATTTTGCAGCCTCGCGCCCTGCTTGCGCTCGGGAAAATTGCGTGGGATGCTTATCTCGAAATTCTGAAGCAACGCGGTGCAATCGCATCGCGCTCTGGGTATGCGTTTGGTCATGGCGCCGAGGCCGAATTACCCGCGCCGTGGCCGCGGCTCTTCGGCGTCTATCATCCCAGCCAGCAGAACACCCAGACCGGCCGCGTAACGCCGGCGATGTACGCGCAAGCTCTCCGCCGCGTCCGGCAATTCCTCTCCGGTGACGCTCGGTAGCACAGGCACGCTTGCCTGTGCGGTTTTTGCCGCCCTGCGAGCGCCGCGCAGAGGCGAGGGTGTGCTACTGCCGACAAGTGCCAGCAATACCCGACGATGCGCTGCTGTCTTTAGCTGACAACCTTGAGACCAATTCAGGGCCGCTCGAATTCAGTCGCCTAACTCCTCTGTAATCATCAGCCCGAAACACGGCTACACCTTCCCTGTTGGAGTGCGAGGTGCACTCCTCAGCCTCGCTTCGCCCGGGGGGAAGACACCATGTCCAATCTTTTTCGTCACGCGATTTTTGCGCTGTTCGTAGTGATGCTCGCGACGGTTGCAGTGACACGCTCGGCAGCGCAATCCTCGCCTTCGTATCCCTCCGATACGCCTTCGCATTACGACGGACCAAGCTCGGCGCAAACGACGCCGCCCGATAATGGCGCCAACAATGTCCCGCAAAATGGCGGCGACAACGCCACGGACGCCAGTCGTCAGTTGCACCAAGCCGACGGACGGCGGCAACCGGGAGAGCCCGCCGAAACGTACGCCATCGCACCGGGCGCGAAATTTCTGGTACGCCTGGAAAGCGATCTCTCCACCAAAGGCATGGAAGAAAACCACCGCTTTCGCATGACCACACTGGAGCCGCTCGAAGCCGGCGACGGCATCTATCTCCCGGCGGGCGCGGAAATCGAAGGACACGTCACGCGCGCGGAATCGGCTGGCATGGCCGGGCGCGCCAAACTTTGGCTGACGTTCGACTACATTCGAACGCGCTTTGGAAAATTGCCCATCGTCGCGGAAGTTTCCAGCATTCCCGGTGACCACAGCGTAAAATCCGACGTCACCAAAGAAGGTTTAATAGAAGGCCGCAGCAGCACGCAGAAGGACGCCGAGGAAGCCGCCGCCACAGCCGCCGCCCTAGCCGCCGTAAAAGGCGTAAAAGATAAAGACAAGAAGGAAGCCGCCGAAGACGCGGCCATGGCCGCGTTCGCCGCCTACCTGGCCGAATCCGGCCGCGGCCACGAAATAACTTTTCAGCGCGGCGTAAAGTTCGAGCTGGAGCTCGAGCGCGCCTTGTACCTTTTGAAAGAATAGCTGCGGCAAAATTAGAGCCGTGCGATCGTTTGCTGTTCGAACTCGCTCGAGAAGTATTTTTGCAATACGTCCATGAAGATCTGATTCTCAGAGGCGACCTTGGCAAACAACGTCACGCACGAATGAAATTTTAGTTCGTCGGGATATCCGAAAATCTGGCCGATAGAACGGTCTGCGACATCGTTCACCAGTCGAGTGCACTGTCGCAATCGCGGCCCGAGAATCTTGTGGGCAAGATATGCTTCAGCCTCCCCCCTCGAGGCAATTGCGAAATTGACCGCCATGCTACTGTGGCCGAGTCCTTTGATCTGCGGGAAAATAAACCACATCCAGTGGGTGCGCTTGTGGCCCTCGCGTAATTCCGCACATACCTGCTCGAAGACAGGATTCTGCGCCTCAAGGAAACGCTCCAAATTGTAAAGATCACCCATACTCGTCCCTGGCCATCCTAGAGTAGCGCGTTGGTACGTCGCGCCTACAGGGACGCGCGACGAGTCCACACTCGCAAGTCCACACTTCGCAAGTCCACGCCTCGCAAGTCCGCACCTCGCAAAACTTGGCAAGCGGATTCGGGCTTGTTAGAGTCAGGTGTTCTTTGGTTCGCTTGGGCGTGCGTGGCTGGCGTGGGATTTTGGCGCGCGTTTGCGTGGCAGAAGTTTTTGGGTGTGAGAGAGGCTGGACTCGATGGCGGACGAGGCGCGGGCGGTTGTGCGTGGGTTGGAGTCGCGTGGATCGGAGTCGCGCGGAGTGGAGACGGAGCGGCGCGACCGCGTGTTGATTGTTGAGGATGAGGATAATGCGCGGCGCGGGTACGAGCAACTTTTGCAGCGCTGGGGTTGCGACACTTTGGGCGTGGCTACGGCGGAGGATGCGCTGGCGAAGTTTGCCAGTTATCAGCCGGACAGCATTATTGCCGACGTGGAATTGCCGGGGATGAATGGACTGGATTTGCTGAAGCAACTGGGCGATGAGCTGTTCGATGTGCCGGCGATTATTATTACCGGTAAGGGCAGCGAAGAACGCGCCGTGGCGGCGATCGAGGCGGGGGCGTTCTGGTACATCGAAAAACCGCTGAAAGGTCCCGTGTTGCGCGCGCTGCTGGATCGCGCGCTGAGCAAGGCGCGCGATGCGCGACGGCTGGTGGTGCTGCAGCGGCAGTTGCGCGAAGCAGGACGCATCGGCGAAATGGTGGGCGCGTCGAAGCCCATGCAGGACGTAATGCGCGTCGTGGAGATGGCCGCGCCAAGTTCCGCGTCGGTGCTGATTACCGGGGAGACCGGGTCCGGCAAAGAGATCGTGGCGCGCACGGTGCACAAGCTTTCGCCGCGCGCGAATGGGCCGTTTGTGGCCATCAATTGCTCGGCGATTCCGGAAACGCTGATGGAGAGCGAAATTTTCGGGCATGAGCGCGGCGCGTTTACCGGCGCGGCGGAGCGGCGCATCGGGTGTTTTGAATTGGCCGACGGCGGAACTTTGCTGCTGGATGAAATTGGCGAAATGCCCGCGCCCACGCAGGCAAAACTTTTGCGCGTACTGGAAGACCGCAAGGTGCGGAGGCTGGGCAGCAAGAGCGAAACTCCCGTGGACGTGCGCGTGCTGGCAGCCACCAACAAAGATCCCGAAAAAGCGGTGGCTAGCGGCGTGTTGCGGCAGGATTTATATTTCCGTCTGAACGTGTTTCACATTAATTTGCCGCCGTTGCGCGAGCATAAAGACGATATTCCGCTGCTGGTGGAGCACATGCTGCGCGACATCAATACGAAACACGGGAAGCACGTGCGCGGCGTGGGCGCGGAGGTGATGGACATTTTCATGAGCCACACCTGGCCGGGAAATATTCGTGAATTGCGCAACGTCCTCGAACGCGCGGCCATCATGTGCGAAAAAGATCTGATTTCGCGTTCGGCGCTGCCGGAAGAGTTCGGCAAGAACGCGGCGAAAGGCCCGACCGATCTCGCGGGAATAAAATTTCCCGTGGGAACAACCGTCGATGCCATGGAGCGCGAACTGATTTTGCAGACGCTGGCCGCGACGGGAAATAACAAAACGCGCGCGGCCGAATTGCTGGGCATCAGCCTGAAGACGCTGCACAACAAACTGAAGGAATACGGCACCGAACGCGCCGAGGCGGAGTAGATGCAGTTGCGGTTGCGCACAAAGTTGACGCTGGTGATGACCTCGCTGGTGTTCCTGGTGGTGGCGGTTTTGTCGGTGGTATTTCTCGGGCAGTTGCTGCAGCAGGTGCTGCAAGAGACCGACAAAAACGCCAAGGATCTGGCGCACTCGGTATTTCTACAGGTACAGACGGCTTTGACGGACGCGGCGAATCGGGGCATTCGGCCGTACTCGAGTTCGCCTGACGACATCCACGACTACGTGCGGCACGCGCTGGAAATCAACGAAGGATTGCAGGCGCAGCTGGCAGCGGCGATCTCTTCTTCTCAGCTGATCTACGAAGTTTCCGTCACCGATCGGGACAGCCTGGCGCTGATTTCCAGCGACAAGAGGCTGCCCGGTCAGATCCTGCTGCGAAGGACGCCACTCACGCAATTGGTGCAGCGCGGCCTGCTACATCAGATCACGGTTTTGCGAGGCACCTCGCGGCTCTACGAACAGGATTTCCCCTTCAATCTTGGCGACCAACCTTTTGGAGAGGTGCGCGTGGTACTCTCCTCGGGCTTCATCCTGGATGAAATTAAGGATGGACTATTTCGTGCTGCAACGATCGTACTGGTAGCGCTGGTGATTTCCACGCTGCTGGCGGCCGTGGTGTCCGGGGCAGCGCTGGCGCCGATCACGAATATTTCCGCGCAACTGGACCGCATTTCCGCGGGGCAATACGACGCTCCCGGGCCGGACGACGCGCGCTTTGGCGGCAGCGGCGACGAACTGGGGCAAGTGAGCCGCAAAATTACGCAGGTCGGACAACAGTTGCGCGGAGTGCACGAAATCTTCAGTACGTTGCGTGAAAACATGAATTCGGTGATGACCGGACTCGAAGACGGTTTGCTGCTTTTTACGCGCGATGCACGCGCGGTGATGATCAGTCCAGCGGCGGAAAAATTTCTTGGCGCGCAATCCGGGCAATTGTTGGGACGGCGTGTGACGGAAATTTTTCCCGCGGGTCATCCGCTGCGAGACGCGCTGCACCTCGACGGCGATGAGCTGAGCGAAGTCGCATCTGAAGCTGAACTGCAAACACCGGATGGCCCCAAACGCGTCAGCGTGAGCGTGCAGGCCATTCAAGAAGATGGCGAGCGCATGGGCGCGCTGGTGACGCTGCGGGATCTCGATTCGCTGGAAAGCATCAACACCCAACTGCAGGTCAGCGAGCGACTGGCTGCGCTGGGGCGCATCACGGCAGGCGTGGCGCACGAAGTGAAAAATCCGCTGAATTCGATGCGCTTGTGGCTGGAGAATCTGAAGGAATCCATCCCTCTCGAACCGGACAGCAATGCGACGCAGGCGGTACAGGTGCTCGACAAAGAAATCGACCGGCTGGACGCGGTGGTGAAGCGGTTTCTGGATTTCACGCGGCCGATGGAAATTCGGCTGGAAGCGACGCATTTGCCCGACCTGCTGAAGGAAGTTTTGGAGATTGCGCAGCCGCAATTTCAAAAAGCCAACGTGCAGGTGGCGCAGCTTTTGCCCATCGACGTGCCGGAGGTGTATGTCGATCGCGCGCTATTGCAGCAAGCGGTGCTCAATCTGGTGCTCAATGCCGTGGACGCCATGCCCGATGGCGGGCAACTGCGCGTGGTGCTCAGCCGGCGCGGAGACATGGCGGAAATCGCCGTGGGCGATACCGGCAAGGGGATCTCTCCCGAGAACCGGCAGAAAATTTTCCAATTGTTTTTTACCACGCGGCCGGGCGGCAGTGGCATCGGGCTGGCCAGCGCGTTCCGCATTGTGCAGCTGCATAACGGTTCGATAGACTTCACGTCGGAGGTGGGCCGCGGCACAACCTTCCGCATTGAATTGCCTTTGGCGGCTTAGCTCATGACCGACCACCCAGTCCGGTCGCGACGCCCCACAGAGCGCAGTGTCTCGCAGCCTCTCGGTTCCGCGGCTGCGGTGGGCTTCATTTTCATTGCCGTGGTGTCGAGCGGATGCGCCGAGCGCAGGCGGCCCACGCTGCTGTGGCAAACTGCATCGATTGTGCATCCGCGCATTCCCACAGCACCGAAGGCTGGCGAAGAAATCGCCGAGGAAGATGTCCCTGAGTTGCGCCTCGAAGCACCTGTTCAGCTCCTGAATTTTCCGCCCGGCGCGAGTTCCCGGCCGCCGCGTCCGCGCGTGGTGACTCCGCAGCCGGCCGCCGCGGAACCCAGCAAACCGCAAACGCCGTTCGTAGCTCCGCAGCTAAGCGCGCAGGAATCCACCACGGCGCAGCAGGAAACCACGGCCAGCCTGGCCGAGGCGGAGAAGAGTCTGGCCGATACGCAAGGGAAAAGGTTGAATGCGGCGCAGTCGGATATGGTCTCTAAGATTACCGGATTCATGGCCGATGCGCGCACGGCCGGCGCAAGTGGCGATTGGACCAGTGCGCAGACTTTGGCGCGGAAGGCGCAGCTCCTATCTGAGGAGTTGGCGAAGTCGTTGCAATAGGCGTCTGTGCGCGAGCGGTTGGAGCGGCTGAGGGTCGCGGAATGGTTCCCTCCCGAATTCAGGCTTCTGGATTTGTTGGGCGTGCAAGACCGCGCTCATCGGAAGCTAAAAACCGCAAGGCTCTGCAGACTCCGCCCTGCGCTACGGGTGCCTAGAGGTGTCGCGCGTACCGTCGAGAGCGATTGAGTTATTCGGGAGGTAACGGTTAAGTATGCGTGGTTCTCTACGCAAACAAGTATACATGTAGGTACCTGGGCTGTCAAGGGGAAGTTTTCGGAAAATTTCTGAAAATTTTAAGAGGCGGCAAAACGTTTGAAATTCGGGGACTTAGCCGCGAAGACCTGGCGGAACGACGGGCCGCGGGTGTGCGTTAGACTGTGGGCATGAAGAGTTTTGATGTGGCGATTGCCGGAGCTGGACTGATCGGTGGCACGATCGCGCTGGAACTGGCGAGAGCGGGGATGCGCGTGGGGTTGTTTGACGCGCAGGAACCCGGGCGGGAGGCATCGTGGGCGGGGGCGGGGATTTTGTCGCCGGCGCCGGAGAATACGGCGATGATTCCGCTGGTGGAGCTGGGACAGGCCAGCGTGGCGCGGTATCCCAGCTTTGTTCGCGAAGTGGAAGAGCTTTCGGGACAGGAGGTTGGATTTCGTCCTAAAGGCACGCTGGAAACATTTGCCTCGCGGCATGCGATCGAGGAACTCAGCACCGTCGTCGCGCTGCATCATGGATTGGGTTTACGGGCGGAGCCGCTCTCTGGCGAAGATGCGCGCAAACTGGAGCCGGCGATCAGCGAAGAAGTGGAAGCCGCGGTGCTGCGGCCGGATGAAGGCTCGGTGGACAATCGGGCGCTGACGGCGGCGGTGCTCGAGTGTGCGCGGCGCAGTGGCGTGGAGATTTTTGCCGGCAGCGCGGTCAAAGCGATTCGCCGGGAAGGCTCGCGTTGTGTGGGGCTGTCGCTAACGAATGAGCGGGTGACAGCGCAAACCACGGTGATTGCGGCGGGATGTTTTTCCGCTGGCATTGAGGGAGTGGGGGCTTACGCGCCGGTGCGGCCCGCAAAAGGCCAGATGGTCGCGCTGCGGGGCGCGGATGTTTCCGTTGAGCGCGTAGTGTGGTCGGAAAATGCTTATGTGGTGCCGCGGAATGATAGGCGCATTCTTGCGGGCGCCACAGTGGAATACCTGGGGTTTGAGAAAACTCCTACCGCCGGAGGGCTTGCGAAGTTGTTGGCGGCGGCGATTGAAGTTGTGCCGAGGCTGACCAACGCGAAGATTGAAGAACACTGGGCTGGTTTGCGGCCGGATACGCCGGACCACTTGCCGATTCTGGGAGCCACCGATACTGATGGTTTGTTGATCGCTACGGGACATTTTCGGAGCGGGATTTTGCTGGCCCCGATTACCGCACAACTGATTCGCGAATGGCTGACATTGCAGCGGGTGAGTGTCGATTGGGAGCGGTTCAGCCCACTGCGATTTGGCAACGCGCCGCGTACCGAATGATTCGCTCGCATTCTTTCACACTGTATGAGAGAGCTAAGAGAAATCTGACAGAAAGATAGAAACATGCCGGTGGTAGTGATTCGAAGAAAAAGGCACTGAGGCCATTTCGCCTGGGCGAGCAGGGGCGCAGCATGCCGCGCCCCTGCAAAGGAATTGAGTCGGCTCAAAAGGGGTCGCGATTAGTGCGAGCGGTAGGGCGGTGCAGAAACCGGCAAGGCCTGTCCGAGATCGTGGTAATTAATTTGCGCGGCATCGAGCTGTAGATCGTGTTCGAGGACCACGTCGAGTGTTGAGCCGCGCGGAAGCTGGGCTTCGGGGCCGCGGGTTAGGAGAGTGGCAGCTAACCCACCGACGGCTCCAATACCTGCGCCGATGCCGGCACCTTTGGCGCCGTCGGCGATGGCGCCGATCCCCGCGCCGGTTACGGTAGTCGTCGCCACGGTGCCTGCATCTTTGCCCTTGCCGCTCGGACCGGTGACCTGGCCTTCGGAGTCCATGGTTTCTTTGCCGCCGCTGTCGGCGCTGCGCGGAGCGGCATTCATATTCACCGTGTAACCGTTAGGCAAAATCAGAGTGTCCAGGCGAATGCGAAATTCACCGCGGCCTTTGATGCGTCCCGGGCGCTTGGTATCGAGCAGCTCGCCGCGCAAATACGAGCCGATGGGTACCACAATTTGATTGTTCTGGGTGATGGGAAACGAGGTGCGCAGGTAGACGGAATCGCCGGGCTTGGCGCTGCGCGTGGAGATACCGTTTTCGAGCACGACGGCCACGCGCGTGCCGGAAGGCAGAGTGATGAACGTACTTCCGGCGCTCTGAGCCACGTACGTTGGCTTGGGCGTGGATTGCACGGATGCGGGTGCGGCGGTCTGCGGGCCAGGCGACTCCTGAGCGATTGCGCAGGGGACGCACATCACGGCAAGCACTGCGGTGATTGCGAAATAGCTTGGTCGGCGCTGGCTCATCGTTCCTCCGTGTGCCGATGCGATGCGGGCACTTTGCCGCGGGGATGCCCGAAGATAGCACGACTGGTTACGCGGGGGTACTGCGGCTCGGGTTAAACGCGGACCCGCGTGACCACCAAAGTTTAGACTTAGCAGAAATATCTGACCGCAGGATTTTGGAGTCATATGGCAGCTTTAGCGGGCAGAGTGCACAATGATGGGGAACAGATTGGGCGAATAGGGCAGTTGAACAAAAGGAGGATTTTTGTGGCCAAGTTGGCGCTGATTTATGGGATGCGGTTGCTGCCGGAGGAAGACTTGGGACAAGTGGGCGACGCTACGGTGCTCTTGAAAAACGGAAAGACCGCGCGCGTTACGATGCATTTGATTGAAGGCAGCAAAGAAGAGATTGAGAAGACGTTTCATCAATCGATTGAAGCGTTCTTCGACCTTTATCCCGATATTTGATTGTTGAGGATGGCGGCGACGGATTTCGGTGTGCGCAACGGGGTGGAAACGCAGATTCATCGGGCAAACAAACCGCGCGATGTCTAGGAATATGCCGCTGCGCCCGGAATGGCGAGGGTGGTATGTGCGCGGTCAGGCCAGCTTCCGTACATCCGGGCTACGTTAGCGGTTGCCGAAATTTTCCGGATCGGCGTTGGGGTCACCGAGATTGTCGTTGATCAACACCGTGGATTGGCCGGTGATTTCGAAGCGCTTGCGGCATTTGTAGCAGGCCACCAAATCTTCGAGGCGCACCATGTACGAAGTGGCTTTGGCAAAATTGCGGCGATCTTCTTCGCCCACGCCGCGCGGGAGTTCGCGTTTTTTGCGGCAGACTTTCCAGCGCACCGGGGCTTCGAATTCGCCCTTGCAACTAGGGCAGATCAGCTTGACCTTGCGGACTTCTTCTTTTTCGGTGTAGAAAGATCGCTCGTCCATAATTTTATAGTGCGGGGGCACGCACCGCTTCGTCCAGTGTAACAAATTCGAGGCCCAGGTCACGCCATCGGGGCATCCAGTACTCGAGCGCCTGGAGCGTGCAGTGCCGGTCGCCGTTCAGGTGCGCATGAAAGCCGTCGTGAAGACAGAGGATGTCGCCGTGGGCGCAGGCGTTTTGCGCGAGGGTTTCTTGCGCGTGCCTGGCGATGGGCGCCATGCGCGGAATCAGCCAGTCCGCAGACTTGGCTTTCCAATCCCACGCAATCAGCGTCCACATGACGGCCTGCATGCCCATACGATTCGCGGAGGGGATCACCCAAGGATTGCGCAGCCCGTACGGCGGCCGGAACCATTTCGGAGTTACTCCGGCGACGTCGCCAATCGTGTCGCTGCAATGCTGCAACTGTCTGCGAATTTCCGAAGGGCCGCATTTGAAGAGATTTGTATGCGTGTGGGTATGATTGCCGAGACTGTGGCCGCGCGCCGCCGTCTCGCGCGCCAGCTCGGGGCACTGGCGCACAAAATCGCCAATTAGAAAAAATGTAGCGTGGCCGGAGTGGCGATCGAACAAATTCAGCAGTTTCGGGGTGATGGCAGGGTTTGGGCCGTCATCAAAGGTGATCGCCAGTTTGCGGGGCGCGGAAGTTCGCCGAATCGTAGGCCCGAACATTTGCGAACCGGGATAGGCCGCGGCGTAACCGACGAATCCGCCGGCGAGGGCGAGCGCACCCGGCGCTGCAATCCACAAAGGGTCCATCACCGCATTCTCGCACGGCGGCGAAGATTTGTGATTCGAGAGAATACGGGGAGTGAGGTCTACTCAGGTTTCTTTAGCAACTGCACATCGATCCCCAATTGCTGGCACTTCTTATACAAATGGCTGCGCTCCAGGCCCAGCGCGCGCGCTACATTGGTCATATGAAAATTGTGCCGTCGAATTTCGGAAATCAAAACTTCCCGCTCAAAGGCCTCAGAACGCTCCGCCAGCGTCCCCGCGCCATTGCTCGCTCCATTTCCCGGCACCCCAGATGCAGATCCACCGAGGCGATCTTCAAACACCGGTAAAACCACCCGGACGTCCTCCGCCGTAACTGCATCCTCGGCCGCGAGCAGCACCAGCCGCTCCACCACATTGCGCAACTCGCGCACATTGCCCGGCCAGGAATACCGCCGCAACTCCGCAATCGCCGCATCCTCGAAAATTTTATCTTTCCAGCCATTCTGCGCCGCCACCTGCCGGGCGAAATGCCCGACCAATGCCGGAAAATCTTCGCCGCGCTCGCGCAACGGCGGCAGCACCAGCGGAAACACATAAATCCGGTGAAACAAATCGCGGCGAAACGCATTCTGCTTAACCAATTCTTCGAGATTGCGATGCGTGGCCACCACCACGCGCACATTCACGCGGATCGTTTTATCGCCACCGACGCGCTCCACTTCGCCTTCTTCCAGCACGCGCAGCAATTTCGCCTGCATGGCCACGGGCATATCGCCAATCTCATCGAGAAACAACGTGCCGCCCTCAGCCTGTTCGAATTTCCCCAAGTGTTTTACCGCCGCACCGGTAAAGGCGCCCTTCTCATGCCCAAATAATTCCGACTCAATGAGTTCCGCCGGCACCGCGGCGCAATTCAGCGTGACAAACGCATTTTCCCGGCGTGACGATTCTTCGTGAATCGCCCGCGCCACAAGCTCCTTGCCAGTCCCCGTCTCGCCCAAAATGCAAACGCGCGTCTCGCTCGCCCCCACACGCGCTATCTGCGCCAGCAATTTCGTCATCGCCGGTCCGGACCCGACGAGCTCATGCTTTCCCAACTTGCTCCGCAGCTCGCGATTTTCATCTTGGAGCCGCGTCAACCGCAACGCATTCTCGACGGTCACCAACAGCTTGTCTGTCGACAGCGGCTTTTCCAGGAAATCCAGCGCCCCCAACTTCGTGGCGCGCACGGCCATCTCCACGTTGGCCTGCCCGGAAATCAAAATAATCGGCGTGGTAATCCCAGCTTTCTTCAAATCCTCCAGCAACTCGATCCCGCTTTTCCCCGGCATCACCACATCAGAAAAAATCAGGTCGAACGATTCGGTTCGCAGCAATTCCATGGCGCGGCCCGCGTTGTCGCACACCGCAGCCTCATGCCCCGCCAGCCGAAATGCGCGCGACAGCGACGCCAAAGTGTTGGGGTCATCGTCCACCAGCAAAAGATGCGCCTTACGCGACAAGATCATCTCCTCGCAAACTTGCACTCACGTAAATTCTCAGCGAAGCACCTTCAAGCCACGGCAATCGGCGGCTTCGCCGCGGACGCACCAACTTGCGGTGCCGCACCCTCTTCCACCGCGGAACCGCCCGCAAACTCCTGCCGCTCCGGCAACTCAATGCGAAATGTAGCCCCGCGCCCTTCTTCGCTCACCACGGAAATCGTCCCGTGATGATCGCTCACCACCGACTGCACGATCGCCAGCCCCAGCCCAGTCCCCTGCGACTTCGTGGTGTAGTAAGGAGTGAAAAGCCGCGAACACTCTTCCGGAGTCAACCCTTTACCGGTATCCGAGACTTCAATCCGCACATTTCCCTCGTGCTCGAGCGTGCGCATCGAAAGCGTCCCGCCCGCAGGCATGGCATCCAGCGCATTTAAGACCAAATTCTGAAACGCGCGATGCAGCATTTCCGCATCCGCATCGATTTCGGGCAGCGGCTCGGTCAAGAAAAACTCCGGTGTAATGATCGGCTTGCCCACCTCATGAAATTGCGCTTCAAACAGCCGCACCGCGTCGCGCAAAGCCTCATTGACATTCACGCGCGAAAAATGCGGCGTCGGCATCTTCGCAAAATCGCTGAATCTTCCAACGATGGCATTCAGATTGGAAAGCTCCGCGCGCAATGTGGCCGTCGACTCATTAAAAACTTCCATGAACTGTTTATTTTCCAGCTGCCGCGCGCGCTGCAAATTCTCTACCGTAATCTGCATGGGAAACAGCGGGTTCCGCAGCTCATGCGCCAAGCGCCGCGCCAACTCCCGCCAGGCCGCCACGCGCTCCGTCTGCACCAGCCGCTCTCTCTGCTCCGCAAGCGTCAGGGTCATCTCGTTGAACGCCCCCGCCAACTGCCCAATCTCATCGCGCCCGCGCACGCGAATGTGCGTGTCCCACCGCCCCGCCGCCACTTCCCGCGCGCCGTCCGCGAGCTCTTCCACCGGCCGCGTAATCCGCGCCGAAACCCACAAACTGATCAACAACCCCACCAGCAGCGCCGCGCCCGCCACCGCCGCGGCAATCTGAAAAATATGCATCGTCAGCGCCACTAGCTCCCGCCGCGAACTCCCCGCCAGCAACACGCCGAGCAATTCCCCGTTCCGCCCCGTCAGTGGAATGGCATGAAACGTTTCCGCGTCCGCGGGATTCGTCGACCAGTTCACCGTCTGCACCAGCGGCGCCGGAGACTTCTGAATCTGCTCGATGATCGGCGCGAACCGCTCCGCTTGGGTCGCCTCGCCTCCCGCATCCGTCAACGCCGCAGCCACGAATCCCGGCTCTACGTTGCGGTACAGTAGCGCGCGCATGCCCGCAGGCAGCACCAGTGACGCCAAGAAATTCTGATCCAGCCGCCGCCCGCCAATAATGTAAAAATTCTTATCGCCCACCGGCAGCGTGCGAACCACGGTCAGCGACAACGCCACGTTGTCCGGCAACTCTTCCTTTTTCAAAAACGCCTTGGAATCTTTCCAATCTTTCGTCGCCGTAACCCAATCACTTTTATATCCCACGCGCGCCGGATACTGCGCCGAGGAAATCAGCGTGCCATCCGCATTCACAAACTCGACAAAATCCAGCCCGTGATCCTGCGCCGCGCCAGTAGCATCGTGCACGTACAGCGAAGGATCGGCATTCGCCCGCGCCAGATCCAGTGCCATGCGCAAAGTAATCTCCGCGTTCGCGATATTCTCCACCTGGTGCACTACCTCATCCCCGCGCTGCGCAAATTCCTTTTGAAACTGCGCCACCAGGGCGTCCGTCCGTTGCGCGTCCATCTCCTCAAACGCCGCCTGGGTATAATGCGTCACGCCATAGGCCACCAGCGACACCGAGGCCAACACGGTAATCAAAAACACCAAAAATAATTTCGTTCGAAAACTCATCGCTGAACCCTCATGGCTGCGCTCTCATTGTTGCAGTCCCCGCCGCCGAAGAAAGATTGCGCTTCCTGTCGAGCCACACGTCCGCCAGATGCCACTCTCCCCAACGTTCCGGCATCCAGTCGCGCACTGCCGCACCCAGCCCAATATATTCCGGCATCACCACCAACGGAATCAGATTGTGCTCGCCCACCAGTCGCCGTTCGCGCGCATACAATTGTTCCGCATCCGCGAATACCTTTTCCTCGGACGTGGGTTCCAGTTGTAGCGCCGACACCATGGCATCCAGTTCCGCCCGCTCCGACAGTGACGAATAGCGCCAGGCTACCAATCGCAATCCAGCAACCTCCGCGGCCCTCCCGGAATTCGCCCCGCCGCTCGGCGCGGCATCACGCCCCACGTCCCGCCCCGCGACACGGATTTGTACCTGCACCGCAATCCCCGCCTGTCTGGCGTTGATGGCCACGCGCTCGGCAATCAATTTCGCCAAATCTCCGCCGGCATCCACGCGCAAGCGCAACGGCTGCGTCGCCGCGCCAGGCGCGCTCATCGCATGGGGCGCACCGGGGGCCGCAAGCAGCGCGCTGCTTAATTCTTTCGCACGCGCGACATTGTTCTCCATCCCGAATACGAAAGCATAGCCCGATAACCACTGCGGCAGGAACGACGCCGCAGTCGCCGCTTGCTTCTGTAGCAACACGTTGGCCATCGTCTCGCGGTCCAACGCCAGCGAAAGCGCTTCACCGACGCCAGATTTGTCCGACTCCGCCCGCACTGCGTCAATGGGCTCTTTGTCGCCCGCATCCCCGCTCAACTGCAAGGCATACAGCAGCACCGGTGCCGAAGACCACACGCGCAAATTTTCCTGCCCCGCGCGCCGCACCAACTCTGGACTAATCTCCACCACATCCGCTTTTCCCAGTTGCAAATCAAAAAGCTGTCGCAACACTGGCACGCCCACACTCACTTCCATGCCATCTACAAACGGACGCCCGGCCCAGCAATGCTCGTTGCTCATCAATTTGTAACGCGCAGTCGTAGTGCCGCCGGCTGCAGGAGTAAATTCCGCCACCAAGAACGCCCCCGTCCCCAGCAACGTTCCATCCGCATTCCGCCGGTAAATAAAATATCTGCCTGACGCCAACTGCTCGAGCAAATCCGGCACCTGCGCTAAAAACTGCACCACCACGCGCGTCCCAGCCGCCGTCACTGCTGGTTTCCCCGGCAATAACTCCTGCAGCGCGCCCGCAATATCCGCCGCCGTCAGCGCCGACCCATCCGAAAACAACACTCCCGCGCGCAACGTAAACTGCCACCGCCGCCATCCCGCATCGTGCGACCACTCCGCGGCCAGACCCGGCTGAAATCTCCCAAAGCGATCCAGCGTCAGCAATCGATCAAACACCGTCGCAGCAAGCTGCATGCTGGCCGCATTCTCGACGGAGCCCGCCTTCCACTTCACCGGATCCAGTACCACCACCGGTTCATGCAATTCCACCACCAACATCCCGCCATACTGCGGCGCCGTAGCCGCCGACGCAAATCCCCCAGCGCACGCCGCGATCGTCGCCACCACGGTTGCAAGAATGATCAAACGCCGCAGTTCGTCCTTTGCAGGGGCCCAGCATGCTGCGCCCCTGCTTGCCCCGGCATACAAATTGAGAGTGCTTTTTCCCGACAACCTGACCACCATTCCGCGGGCCTCTCTGTCCACTGCCCTGCCCTCCGCAATATCCAAACCGCGCGTCGCAAAACAATTCCGCCTTACCGCCCGCAAACCATCGCCACCCGATAAACCTCATAACTCCCCGATGACAAATTAAACACCACCGCCACCGCCGACTTCTCATCTTCCGCATCAACCAAGCTCCGAACCGGCCCCGCAAACTCCAACGCCGCCACCGCTTCTGCCCTCTTCAAATCCCCATTGACCAATAGCAATCGATCCATCTGCGTCCAATCCGTAGCCTCCCCAATCAATCGCCACGAACTGGCATCGCAGCTCGACGTCAGCGCAACCGCCTCCCCGTTTGTCGCAACCGCGGTCCCTGCATTCTTCGCCTCAGTAATTGCAGACGCTGCCGCCGCGCACGCCATTGTCCACCGCTCGATGGCCACCGCGCGCACCGTGCAATTCAACCCCGGCACCGCCACCGCAATCCCGCCGTCCTTAGTCCGCCGCATCTCGCCGCGCAACCCTCGCGAAACATATTTATACCCACCAAAGGGCAGCTCCTGAATTTCGCTCAGCCGCTCGTCCGCCTCGCGATAGATCGCTACGCCATCCGGTTTCAGCAGAAAAATATTTGCCGCACTGGCGGTCGAACTTCCCGCCTCATCCGCAAATTCCCCGGCATCCAAAATTGTTTCCGCTTGCTGCCACAAAAGCTGCTTCGCCAGCCGCAAACCGTTCCCCCGCGTCATCACCGGCAAAAACGACGTCCGCGCCAATTCCGCCATGCGCACCTGCTCGCCCGTCGCCGTAGCCACGTCCGCGACCACCAGGAACTTCGTCGGCGTCTCGCGCAGCGATACGTGCAGGGCCGCCGCTGATGGCTCCGCCGCCAGGGAATGGTGACTGGAAAACTCCTGCAAAAACGCTTCGCGCAAGATAATCGACTCCGCCTCCGGCAGCGACGAAACATTCGTCCACTCCAAAGTCAGCGCCTGCGGCAATTCGTGAATCTCCGCCACGCGTCGCGCCAACCCTCGCACGCCATCCTCCGGCGACTGCGCGCAGCAATTCGCGCAGCTCGCTATCAGCACGGAACCCAAAATAAAAAAACGAAATTTCAACGGTATCGCCCAAGGCGAGACAAAAAGTGGAGGTAATCGCACGGCAGCGGCCCATCATAACACGCCGCGCAAAACCAAAAATCCCTTTGCATGATCGAGCCAGCGCAGTAGGCGCGGCACATTACCACACGAACCGGCACCAACATCCGAACTTACGAATCGCCAAAAACAACTCATCGCAGCCGTTCACCCCATCCGCGCAACCTGCCCATCCCGCCGCAACAACTTCCGCAACTGCTCAGCAAGAAAAATGTCGTACCCCACCAACGCCGCGGCACTCCCAAACAATCCAAGTCCAACAATCATGATCAAATATTTCAGGGCCACCATGGGTTGCTCCTCTTCACACTCGCTACTGCATCACACGACGACCGACCCCGCGAAGCGATGCGCTCCATACACGCGAACCAGTTGCACCGTCCCGCGCGCCAATTCGCCCCGCTCGATTTGCGGGGTCACCGCCCGCTTCGCCACCGGCTGCAGCAGTTGAAACGCCACCCGCAACATCAGCCAGTCCAGCAAAACTGCGATGCCCGTCGCCAACAGTGTCGCGATCACCAGCGTTGCAAAACTCATCATGGCCATCATCAAACTCTCCCGCCCTGCGCCAACGACTCGCGCGGTAACTCCACTATTGGCAAGTTCCGCAGGACCAAGGTGCAATCGGCGAGCCAACTTCGCCCAGCTGAAAACAAGCATGTTGCGCGCGGTTACCGAGCCAATCTGTGGCGCCTCACCCACGCCGTGTTTCAATCGACGCAGCCGATGCCGAGTACTATTTGGCGCGGACGGTAATCGAGCGTAGTGTAGAGAGAGGAGAACACTAGGTTGCTTGCGCCGCACGGCGGCCCTCTGGCGGACGGCTGACACTCAGCGCACCATCAACGAAGCGATCCAAGAATTGCCAAGCACTCCATGAGACGCGGCCTGCAAATCGGTAAAATCCTCGGCATCCCCATCCTTCTGGACCCCAGTTGGCTGTTCATCTTTGGCCTGCTGACTTACGCGATCTCATCCTCGTTTGCAGAAAGGTATCCGCAGTGGCCGAACTCGCAGCACTGGGTCGTGGGCCTCTTTACCAGCGCGTTGTTCTTCGGCTCTGTTCTGTTCCATGAGCTGTCGCACAGTATCGTTGCGCGCCATTACAAAATTCGCGTGGTCTCCATCACCCTGTTTATTTTTGGCGGCGTCGCCCGCATCGGGCGCGACCCTGGCAAAGCCATTCAGGAATTTAATATCGCTATCGCCGGACCCATTGCCAGTTTCGTTCTCGCCGGTGCGTTTTTCGGTATCAGCCTGCTGTTTCCGTCCGATCAAAAACTCACCGCGCTGGCCACCTATTTGGCCGGAACTAACTTAATCCTCGGTCTGTTTAATCTCGCTCCAGGCTTTCCCCTCGACGGCGGCCGCATTTTCCGCGCCATCGTTTGGGCCATCACCAAGGATTTCTCGAAAGCCACGCGCGCCGCCGGCACCAGTGGCAAGCTCATCGCCGGCGCGCTGATCGCTTACGGCGCGTGGTGCGGCCTGCACGGCAATCTAACTGGAGGAATTTGGTACGGCTTGATCGGTTTTTATTTGTTGGGCGCCGCGAACGACAGCGTTCAGCAACTCGCCATCCGCGAAACACTGCGCGGACTCAGCGCCGCCGACGTCATGAGCCAAGAAGTGCCCATCATCAGCGGCGGTATTTCCCTGCAAGACTACAGCGAAGAAGTGTTGCGCACCGGCCGCCGCTACCATCTCGTGGTCACTGACGACCGACTCGTCGGACTAATGAATGTCCAGGCCCTGCACGCCGTCCCGCGCGACGAGTGGGAACACAATTCCGTGCAAAGCGTAATGATTCCGCGCGACCGCATCCTCTGGGCCTCGCAGGACGAACCGCTCCAGCGCCTGCTCGAGCGCCTCTTCGCCGCCGACATCAATCAAATGCCAGTCGTCAGCGGTTCGCCCGACGACGGCGCCCACGTCGTCGGCATCGTCAGCCGCGACGCCATCCTCCGCGTTATCCAAGCCCGCTCCGAACTCCGCCACGCTACCCCCAACAAATAACCCGAAACGCCGTATATGTTGCCAAATAGCTTGGTCCGTTGGGGCACGAAATATTGTTCCTTTCGATGCGCCGTGCACGGCAGGGGTATCCGTTAGACTCAAGCAGTGGCGAGTACTTCGCCCACTTTTCGGGCCAGTGTTTTTGGAGAAAAAGGCTTTTGCAGAAAGGCCAAGCCCGGTTCCAGAACTCCGTGACGGACAATGGTGTCATCGGTGTAACCGGAGACGTACAGCACCTTCATTTCCGGGCGCGGAGCGGAAAGATGCGTGGCCAACTGAGCTCCGTTCATTCCCGGCATGACGACATCGGTGACCATCAAATGAATCGGACCAGGATGACTTTCAGCGATTCGGATGGCCTCTGCCGGGCTGTGCGCGGCGAGGATCATGTAGCCCACCGCCTCCAAGGACTCGTGGGTGACCTGCAGCAGAGCCGCCTCATCTTCGACGACCAGAATCGTCTGCGATCCGCCTGCTACTCTCTCAAGCCTATCGCCCGGCGACGCCTTCTCCAGGATAGGACCGACGCAGGGGAGATAGATCTTGAAAGTAGTCCCCATGCCAACCTCGCTGTAAACCCAGATGGAGCCCCCGCTCTGCTTCACGATTCCATAGACGGTGCTCAAGCCCAGGCCTGTGCCTTTGCCAAACTCCTTGGTCGTAAAGAATGGCTCGAATATACGGTCTTTCGTCTTGGTGTCCATGCCGCACCCGGTATCGGTTACCGAGAGCACCACATGCGGACCCGGCCGGGCGGCATATTCCTCATCCGCCACATTTGAAGTTTCAATGGTGAGCTGGCCCCCTGGGGGCATGGCATCGCGCGCGTTCACAGCCAGATTCATGATGATTTGTTCGAGCTGTCCGGCATCGGCTTTCACCAGTCCGAGTGCGGGGCTCAGGACGACCAGCAGCTCGATGTGCTCGCCGATCAGCCGTCGAAGAAGTTTTTCCGTGCCAGCGACAACCGTGTTGAGGTCCAGCACTTTAGGCTGCAGCACTTGCTTGCGGCTGAAGGCCAGAAGTTGACGCGTCAACAGGGCGGCGCGATCACCCGCTCTTTGAATTTCTTCAATACCCTTGTGGTTGGGATCCTTCGGACTCAGACGATCGAGCATCAGCCCGGTGTATCCAAGGATGACGCCCAGTAAATTATTGAAATCGTGCGCCACGCCCCCTGCCAATTGTCCCACCGCTTCCATCTTCTGCGCCTGGCGCAGCATCTCTTCCAAGTTTTTACTTTCGGTAACATCCCGGAGAACGCTGGAAACGCCTACCACCTGGCCATCGGAGTTTTTGATCGATGAAAGGGTAAGGGCCACATGGATGTGCGTTCCGTCCTTTTTCACGCGAACCGTCTCAAAGGGTTCCACCGTGTCGGCACGCTCGACCCTTTCCATGAGCGTTAAGCCCTCCTCTGGCCGGCCGGGAGGAGAAAGGAACAAAATCGAACGTCCGGTAGCTTCTTCAGCCGAGTACCCAAAGATTCGCTCCGCGCCGTGATTCCAGGTAAGGACGATTCCTCTCGGCGTGAGACTGATTATGGCATCGTGCGAGGACTCGACGACGGCGGCCAAGCAGGACAAATCATATTCACGTCGTTTGCGTTCCGTAATATCGCGGATCGCCGCCGTGACCAGAATCCCGTCCACGCCATCCAGTGGGCTGAGCATGATCTCGATCGGAAATTCGCTTCCATCCTTCCGCCGCCCAAGCAACTCAATCCCGGTTCCGATCTGCTGCGCTAGCGCATCTGGCGCAGATCGCGTACCGTCCGCGATCAACCGTTCCGCGAACCCTTCCGGAATAATGTTCTTTACCTTCTGCCCTACCAATTCATCCCGGCGGTATCCAAACTGTCTCTCCGCCTGAAGATTCAAAAGCACAATCTTCCCGCCCTGGTCCACCACCACCATGGCGTCTGGAGCCGCCTCCAGTAACCCGCGATATCTACCCTCCATTTGCGCCAGATGCTTTTCCGCATCCTTGCGCACGCTGATGTCCCGAATCGCCGCCGTCACCAGGATCCCTTCGGTGTTTTCGAAAGGGCTCAGCATGATCTCGATCGGAAATTCACTTCCATCCTTCCGCCGCCCGAGCAGCTCAATCCCCGTTCCCATCTGCTGCGCTAGCGCATCCGCCGCGGAGCGCAGACCGTCCGCGATCAGCCGTTCCGCAAACCCTTTTGGAATGATGTTCCTGACCTTCTGCCCTACCAGTTCATTACGATGGTATCCAAACTGTTTTTCCGCCTGGAGGTTCAGCAGAACGATTTCTCCAGCCTGGTTCACGATAACCATGGCATCGGGAGCCGCTTCGAGCAAGGCTCGATACTGCATGTTTCTACCTTTGCTCTTTCGCACCAGAAGCGGCGGCGCGAGCGTGGAGGGAGCGCGCGCGTCTCTTGTTGAGGCCTTGATGCCCATAGGCTTCATCTCGACTCCCTTACAGGCTTAGCGGATATAGTTTCTGGCCCTTGGGCGATAAAAAACTGTGCGGAATAGCACACACCAGGGAGGTTTGTATCGAGTTTAATAACCGTCGAGGTATCCCAAGCAAAGATATTGGCGTGGCACGTGATCCCCACGGGCCCCCTCCGCGTTCATCCGCAATTGGGACTCATCAGCAGACAGGGGACAAAAGATTGAATACCATCGGGCTCCCCACAACGCGGCATTTAAACCTGCCAACGGGAGCGTGTGTTTGGGTCAACTGCTGGTTAGTCGCGCTCCCGGACATTGGGGCGTAGTTTTAGATTAGCGACACTCAGGTTGTGCACTGCGTTCGCAACTTGTGTGCGCGCTCTGTGACTATCGCGCTTCAAGAACCGCGCGGATCCCATGCCGCGGCCGCAAGGTGATGGACGGCAACGGCACCACGGGATGCCTCTCTACCAGACGAAACCGATACCGCTGCGCGATGGTCGCCAGCACCAGCATCGCTTCCATCAACGCAAACGTATTCCCAATACACTGTCGCGGCCCGCCGCCAAACGGAAAATAAGCAAAGCGCGGCAAACGTTTGGCCAGGCCATCTTCCCACCGCTCCGGACGAAATTCTTCCGGCGCGTCAAACCACCGCGGATCGCGATGCATCACCCACTGCGAAAGCGAAATGCCAGTTCCTTTCGGCACCTTATAGCCGCCAATTTCATGATCCTCGATGGCTATGCGCGCCGTGCCCCAAGCTGGCGGATAGAGCCGCAGCGACTCCGTCAGCACCTGCTCGGTATACTTTAGTTTCGCAACATCGTCGAGCGTGGGCGCTCGCTCGCCGAGCAAACTGTCCAATTCGGCGTGCAATTTTCTTTCCGCCGCGGGAGTTTGCCCCAAAAGCCACCAGGTCCAGGACAGTGCATTCGCCGTGGTCTCATGCCCGGCAAGAAATAACGTAATGGATTCGTCGCGCAACTGCTTGTCGGTCATGCGCGAACCGTCTTCATCGCGCGCTGCCAGCAGCATCGAGAGCAAATCTCCCGCATCGCGTTCCGATTTGCGCCGCTCTTCAATGATGCGGTAGATAATTTTGTCCAGCTTTCTAACCGCGCGCTTCTTGCGAATATTTCGCGGCGTCGGCACCCAGCTCGGAATCAGAATCGAGCGGCGAAAATCGGCGCTGAGTTCCATCAGTAATTCCAGTGACTTTCCGACCTCGCGCGCATCGCGCGCGACGTCCGCGTCGAAAAGCGTTTTGCCCACAATTTGCAGCGTGATGCGCATCATCTCTTGGTGAATGTCGCGTTCTTCCCCGTCGCGCCAGCGCTCCAGTACCCGCTCCGTGTAGCGCACCATGGTTTCCGCATACGTGGCGATGCGCGCGCGGTGAAATGCCGGCTGCGCCAGCCGCCGCTGCCGCAGCCAGAAACTGTCTTCGCTGGTCAGCAAACCTTCGCCGAAAAGCATTTTGTTAGCCCGCAGCACGCGCCCTTTGTGAAATTTGCGCGCGCTGGTTACCAGCACGTCCTCGATAAAATCCGGATGATTGATGAAGAAAACCCGATACGTGTAGTAACGCATCCCCGTGATGTCGCCGTACGTTCGCGCGCAGTGCGTGAAAAATCCCAGCGGATCGCGCGTCACTTGCCCCAGCTGCCCGCTGAAGGTTTTTACTTCGCGGGAATCCGGCCCGGGAGGGAATTTTCCCCGAGCCTTCGTGACCTCTGTGGCCGGCGCACTCATGTTCGGATGCTAAGCGGCTGCGGCGAACCGGTCAATGCGCGCATGCAAGAAATCGTCAAGCACAATAGGCGTAATGTAAGGGCGTCAGACGATCCAAACTATTCGCCGCTCACAAAAACACCGCCTCGCAATTGCGCAGGTCGCTCCGCACGACAAATCATCCGCCAAAAACGTCATTCCACGCCGCGTTGCGCGCGCAGCAAAAAACCGCCAGGCCTGAAATCTACCGACACGCGCGAAAATCCCGACGCGTTCAGTCTCGCATTCGCAGCGCTCGCGGCGAACGGTACAAATGTACTGTGCGTGTGCGCCAAACGCTGCAGCCAGCCGTTGTGAATTTCAAACGCCAGCAATATTCCGCCCGGCTGCAGCACGCGGCGAATTTCCGCCAGCGCCGAATCCTGCAATTCCGCGGAACGCAAATGATGCAGCATCAATATTGCGATCGCGCACGAAAAGCTTCCCTCCGCAAACGGCAACTGCGTCGCGTCGCCCTGTACAACCTGCAGGGTATTTCCATGCACGGCCCGCGCAGCGCTGCCTTCCGCGATTCGCGCCACGCGTTGTTTAGCTTCCCCGCCCCAAACTTTCTCCGGCGAAACACGTGATTCTTTTCCCGCGAACGGCGTGGATGAATTCCCGCTACGCGAGTCGCGCGCAATTCTTGCGATGAACGCACTGCTATATTCGAGACTTGTAACGCTGTAAAATCTTTGCAATAGCGCGGAGGTGGCGGCTCCCGGTCCGGCGCCTAACTCCAGTACGCGGCTGCCAAGTTCGGAACCGTCCAACATCCACGGCAGGAGGCGCTTTTGCGTTATGCCGCGCCAGAAATTTGTGGCGCAAAACCAGTTTTCCAGCTTGTTCATTTCGTTTCGCGTCCGCGAGATTTTGTACTGGCACGCGTGAAGCAAGCTTTCTTGCTATTGCAGCATGGGGCGGATGTGGTGCAGAGCGGCGGCGAAAGTGTCGGCGTTATAGGCCGAGGGATTCTCCAGTTGCTGAAATAGTCCGTTGACGGCGGCGCGAACCTCCGCGGAATCCGCCGGCTTGGCTTCCTTGTTGTAGGCGATGTAGAGCGAATCGAGGGCCATGGTGGCTTGTTCGGCGGCGCGCTCGTCGGCGAGAGAAATTTCCTCGGCATTGTCGCAGATACTTTGCATCATGCGCAGGACCATGCCGCGTTCGTAGGTCATTCCGGCGAGACTTTCCGCGAAACGCTGCGCGATGGGAGCGGCAGCCGTGGCCGTCGATGCCGCTGTGGTGCGATCGGGATTGAGTTTGCTCATTTCCGCGGAGACGGCTTCAAGTTTTGAATCCAGATCCTGCGCGCTGGCGGCATCCACTTCTTTCGCCAGCAATCGGAAAACTACGTAGCGCGATTCGTTCCACGCGGGATCGCCGGGGCGGCGCCCGGTGTAACCGTGTTCCTGACGCCAGCTATCTTTCGGCATCGTGAGCGAATGATGGCAAGCGAAGCAGGAAAGCTCGGAATATTCCGGCCAGACATTTTTTTTGTCAAAACGTTCTCCGCGGGCGCGCCACGCTACGCGGTCCATGGCGGCGCGCAATTGCACGGCCTGCCCGGTGCTCCAATCGCGCACGCCTTCCCAGGAGGAATCCTCGGCGGGCGAGCCGTTAGCGTTCAGGCGCGGAATATTCCAGTGGCGCGGCATCACCGCGGAAAAAGAATCCAGCTCGAAATATAGATCGGGATGGCCGGCGGCAATCATTTCGTGGTCGACAAATTTGTTGGCGTTGCCGAGGTGGCATTCGAGACATTTTTCCGTGCGTACGATCACGTTGCGCGTGTCCACCATGTGGAAATCGCGTACCGATTGCAGATGTTTTTCCGGAGAATCTTTCGCGGTATGCTGCCCGAGCCAGCCTTGCGCCGGTCCGTGGCAATTTTCGCAGGTCACGCCTTCCGTAACTTCGAATTTCCTCCCGACCAATTCCGGCGGTGGCGCGAGCGCGTGACAGGCGAGACATTTTGGAGCGTCTTCCGCTTTGCCGAGATGCAAAATTTTCGCCATGCGCTCGCCGACATCACCGGTCAGCGCCTGGTACGCGCGGCTGTGCTTGTCCTGGATAATCCAGGTGGAATATTCGTTCTGCAGGATGCGGCTGCCGGCCACGGGTTTGACGCTGCCGTGGCAACTGGTGGCGGCGCACGAACCAGGACCAACATATTTGGCAGGTTGTTTTCCGGCGTCGTTCGCGGTCTGCGCGAGCTGCAGTGGCGGCAGCGCCAGCGACATGCACAAGACGATTGTCCACAAAACGATTGACGCGATGCGGGGATGATCGACGATGTGCATTCGAGGGACCGAAGTGACTTGGTAGCTTATATCGTTTCGGCGGGAATGAAGTCAAGGAAGGAGGCACGAAGAAGAGGAAGTGAAGCACTGAGATATGGAGGCCAGAAAGAGACGACGGAAACGGGCGGAAGGGGGATGTACGCCATTTGCGGGCTGGCGCGGAATCGCTTGAAACTTTGCTTATGATAATGATATGAGGACCCCCACCCCCTGGGGGGTATCGCGAAACTTTTTCATTCTAAATGGCTTAGATAGTAATTTTTCGTATCATACTGATATTATTGGAGTTAGATAATGACCCCAAAATTGGATTCGAGATCGTGCGCCACGGCTACCGGGGGCTCGAGTGGGGACGAAGGCAAGAACAGGTATAACTTTGCGATGCGATTAATGATTGTTGCTGTGGCTTGATGCGTTAGGCTGGGGGCGTGGCGCGGTAGGTGCAACGCGTCAAACTACCAGGAGAATGAAGAGATGGCTGCCATGACGATGACGCGGGTGAGTTCCCGGCGGGAATTGTTGAAGGCCGGAGGATGGATGGCGGGCGCAGGACTGGTTTCGAGTTTGCTGCCGAAGGCGGCGCTCGCTCGGGCGTTCGCACAACAGTCCCCACAAGGAACTCGACCAACTGCTCAAGCTGGGGCTCAATCGGGGACCGCGGCGCCGCCTGCGGACTTCGTGGCGCAGATGCGGGCGCGGATGGGGGCGATTCCTCTGCAGTCGATGAGGCTGCGCGATAACCTGACCATGCTGTACGGCCCGGGCGGGAACATGGTGGCACTGAACGGGGCGGACGGCAAAGTGCTGGTGGATTCGAGCTTCGCCACCGTGGCGCCGAAACTCCGGGAGGCGCTGGACGGGATGAGCGGCGCGCCATTGAAGGTGCTGATCAATACGCACTGGCATTTCGACCACACGGACGGGAATCAAGCGATGCACGAGGCGGGGGCGCTTATCGTGGCGCACGAAAATACGCGGAAGCGGCTCTCCACGCCGCAGGTCATGGCCGCGTTGGGATTGCACTTTGACGCCGCACCCGCGGCCGCGTGGCCGCAGCAGACGTTCACGGAGAATATGGCGCTTTATTTTAACAACGAGCAAATGCATCTGGGCTACTTTGCGCCGGCACATACCGATGGGGACATTTACGTGCACTATGCAAATGGCAACGTGCTGCATATGGGCGATATTTGGTTTAACGGAAATTATCCGCTGATCGACGCGAGCACCGGGGGAACCATCAACGGGATGATCGCGGCGTCGGATCAGGGAATTAAACTGGCGGATGCGGATACGAAGATCGTTCCGGGGCATGGCCCGCTAGGCGACAAGGCTGGGCTGACGAAGTATCGCGACATGCTGATGACGGTGCGCGAGCGCGTGAAAAAGCAGAAGGATGCCGGGAAGTCGCTCGAGGAGGTGACCGCGACAAGACCGACAGCGGACTTGGATGCGCGATGGGGGAACGGGATGATCAAGCCGGACTTCTTTGTGAACCTGGTGTATTCGACGCTGTAGGCGGGCGCGGAGTTTCGAGCGGCATGAGTGGGGTGTCATCCATGTTGATCAGCCAAGAGACGGCAGCGCGGCAGCGAGCAATTCAGTAGCCCGCGCCAACGAGATGCATGTGCCCTTCGATATAGGAGTCGGGGCGAATCCAGGCCCGGTAATGAACCAAGATGCGGGTGCCCTGGTGAGAAACCAGCATCCACAGACCCTGCATGTAGCCGAGCTTTGAGAAAAGAGTGAAGACCCCGAGGATGTCGTTGGTGCCCGGCGCGGTGAGTTCGTCGTAGCTCTTGCCGAGCAGTTCTTCGCGACTGTATCCAACGAGCTGGCAGAAACTGTCGGAGACCTGAACGTAGCGCCTGTCCGTATCGACCACGGTAATGTATTGGGGCTTTTCGTCGGATTGCAAAAAGGGCTGAAGGTCCGACTCCTGGCGAAGGCCTTGGACGACGTCCGTGGTCCACCCGGGATAATCCGCTGGGAAATCGTGCCGGTGAACGCGAGGGGCGAGATAGGGCAGCTTTTCCGACATGCCGTGGTTACCTCTTTGCCACTGGAGTATACATCTGTATCGGAATAGGGGAGTAATGACTTTTTGGTTGGCGAGACGTGGGAGTGGTACAACAAGCGACGGCGAGATGGTAAGCGCGTTCAGGGAGCGGCGGCCGGACTGAACCTCGGCGCCTACGGAGGCTTTGGTGAAAGCGAAGGGGCCAGGCGGCAACCGGTTCGGGTTGCTGCCTGGCCCGCGTCCGTTCGTTAGGCTACGCGATCAGTGCGGTTTTGCGCCCGCAGGATGGCTCGCGGCAGGAGGCGCCTGACGCGTTTGCAGATGCTGGGTTTGGGTGGTGTGCTTTTGCTCGAGCTGTTGCGCTTGTTGCGTGTGGCGCTGCTCCATTTGTTGTTTTTGCGTGTCGTTGTAGTTTTTCTGTGTGGCTTGCTGGTGCTCTTTTTCCTGCTGCACCTGGAGCTTTTGGTGCTCCTGATTTTGCCTGGCCGCCAGTTTGTCCTGCTGCTGTTGATACTTCTTGTCGGTGGCCGCGTTGCCGGTGTTGGGAGGGGTGGACTTATGCGCCTCGATGTCACTGGCATGCGCTGGGGCAGGATGAGCGGCTGCGCCATTTTCCGTTCGTGCTTCGTTACCGCGTGCCGCGTTGGCCGGAGGAGCCTTGTACTCACCGCCGGCGTCTTTAGCGGCTACTGCGCCGCCCTTGAAGTCACCGGCCCTGGCGGTGGCAGCGATGGGGGGCTTGCCGTGGTTGGCGGTGGCACGCAGTTCAGGGTTGCCACGGGCTGCGTTAATATGCTCCGTCTGCGCGGCTACCGGGCCGACATGGCGCTCATTGGCGTAAGAGCGTTCTTGCTCTGACTCGCGGGCTTCCACGCCACCGGTGCCGCCGTTGAAGCTGACGTGATTTTCGCTGACGACGGTGACGCGGGTGTTATAGGTGTTGTGGATGATGGTGGTGTTTACGTGATTTACGTAGGTGTTGTAGGCGAAATGACCACCGTCCCAACGGCCGCCCTCGTAGCCAATACCGCCGTAGCCGAAGCCGTAATTGATACCGCCGTAGAAGCCGACGTGCGCTCCCCAATAGCCTTCATGGAAAAGGAAGGCGCTGCCGCCCCAGCCCCAGTAGCCGGGGGTCCAGAGGAAGCCAACCTCGGGCGGTTCGATCCACGTGCCGGGCACCCAATAGTAGCCGTCGGCGTCGTCATAGGCCCAGTAGCCGGGAGTCCAGAGGTAGCCGTCCGCGGGACAAATCGGCTGCTCGTAGACGGGAAGCGCTGGAGGCCCGAAACCGACGGAGATGCCGATGCCGATCTGGGCGAACGCTACGTGAGAAATAGCGAGCAAGACAAATGAAAACAGCAACGAACGAATCGCAACTGCAGTGCGCATTGTACTTCCTTCTGCCTGCTCATCCTTCTTTTTTGCCCGCTACGACGCGATTCTACGGGCGCGGATGGAGAGGCTAGTATTTGAGATTCGAACTTGGCCGAACTGCTTCGGGAAAACATTTTAGACGTGAAGCGGAAATTGTCTAATACGGTTTTGCCTGTAGGAAGTTTGGGGAGATACGGGATTCGGGATTTTAGATGGATCAGGCGTTGACGACAGGCCCTGAAACAAAAGAGGCCGGGACTAAGATCCGGCCTCGAGAAAAGTTAGTACTCAAACGGATTCACCGAGCCAAGCAGGGGAACAGCATGTTGTACCCCTGCAAGTTGCGGCACGATCAGTGGGGCTTTTCTGCCTCCGGATGAGACTCGGCTGGTTTGGATGGCGCTGCCTTCGCGGGTTGCTGGCTCGTTTGTACTTTTTGCGTTTGGGCGGCGTGTTTTTGTTCGAGCTGTTGCGTCTGTTGCTGGTGACGCTGCTCGACTTGCTGTTTTTGCGCTTCGCTGGCGTTGGTCTTGGTCAATTGCTGGTGTTCTTTTTCTTGCTGCTGCGCCAGCTTCTGGTGATCCTGGGTTTGCTTGGCGGCCAGGGTGTCCTGCTGCTTCTGATATTTCTGGTCGGTTTTGACGTTGCCGGTGTTGGGGGCGGTGGTCTTGTGCGCCACGAGGTCGCTGGCGTGAGCGGAAGGAGCTGGGTGCGTGGCGACGGCAGCGGGCTTTTCTTCCGGCTTAACGTCGCTCGCAGCTGAGCCTTCTTTTTCGGGTTCTTTCGCAGGTGTTGCAGAGCCTTCACTTGCAGCTTCGGGCTTGGCTTCCGGCTTAGCTTCGGGTTTGGCTTCTGCTTCTGGCTTAGCTTCGGACTTGGAAGTCTCGGCTTCGGACTTGGCCACGACAGCGGCAGACGGATGGCCATTATTGGCGGAAGCGCGCAACTCCGGGTTGGAGCGAGCTTCTTCAACGTGGGCCGTTTGCGCGGCTACGGGAGCAATGTGCCGGGCTTGTGCGGCAGACTCTTGCTGCGCGGTGGCGCGGGCTTCGACACCGCCAGTGCCGCCGTTGAAGCTGACGTGACTGGTGCTGTTGACCACGGTGGTGTTGTAGGTGTTATGGATGATGGTGGTGTTCACGCGATTGACGGAAGTGTTGTAGTCGAAGTGGCCGTTATTCCAGCGCCCGCCTTCGTAGCCGTTACCGGTATAGCCAAAACCGTAACTGATGCCGCCGTAGAAACCTACGGTCTGGCCCCAGTAGCCCTCGTGGAAAGCGTAGGCATTGCCGCCCCAGCCCCAATAGCCGGGAGTCCAGAGGAAGCCGATTTCGGGAGGCTGAATCCAGTCGCCGGAGACCCAGAAGTAACCGTCATCGCCGTAGCCCCAATAGCCAGGGGTCCAGAGGTAGCCGTCATTGGGGCAGATGGGTTGCTCGTAGACGGGCAGCACCGGTGGCGCGATGGTGATGGAAATGCCGATTTGGCCAAATGCAGCGGTCGACATCGCCAGTAACAGTAGGGAGAACAACAAGGACCGAATACCAAACAAATTGCGCATTGTGCTTCTTTCTGCCCGGTCAGTTTTCGTAGTCCGGTGCGGCATTTGGCTCGCGGACGCCTAGATTGAGAAGGGCGACGTACTGAGGAAACGTGGTAAAAAACCTTGGAGCTTGATAGTAGGGCGCAGCGCGAAATAATCGATAAGGTCGTTACGGTAGGAGGTAAAAGGAAACGCAGTGTGCAAAATGGGACATGGCGCGCGGGTGTAAGCCTTTGAATGTGCGGCTATACTGTGGGCATGAAAGCGATGCGGCTCACAAAATATCGTCAGCTGGAAATTGTGGATATTCCCACGCCTAGCGCCGGGCGGGGCGAGATATTGGTGCGGGTGGCAGCATGCGGGATCTGCGGGAGCGATGTGCATGGCTACGACGGCTCGTCGGGCCGTCGCATTCCGCCGATTGTGATGGGGCATGAAGCCGCGGGCGTGGTTGCCGGGTGGGGAGCGGGAGTGGTCGGCTGGTCGGAAGGCGAGCGCATTACGTTTGATTCCACGATTTTTTGCGGGACTTGCCCCTATTGCCTGCGCGGCGAGGTGAATCTGTGCGACCGGCGCAAAGTGCTGGGTGTTTCCTGCGACGATTACCGGTGCGAGGGCGCGTTCGCCGAATATGTGGTGGTGCCGGAACGTATCGTTTACCGGCTGCCAGAAAAACTTTCGTTCGCGGAAGCGGCGATGTTGGAAGCCACGGCAGTGGCGGTGCATGCCGTGGCGCTGTCGAAAATATCTCCGGGAGATCAAGCGCTGGTGCTGGGCGCCGGAATGATTGGGCTGCTGACGTTGCAGGCGCTGCGCGCGGCGGGATGCGCCACGGTAATTGTAGCGGACGTGGATGTTTCGCGATTGAAGCTGGCGGAAGAAGTTGGCGCGACAACCACGGTGTGCGCTTCCGGCGATGACCTGGTGGCGGAGATTTTTCGGCGCACGAATGGCGCGGGCGTGGATGTGGCCATTGAAGCGGTGGGCATTGAGGCTACCGTGCGAGCCGCGGTCCATGCGGTACGCAAGGGGGGCACTGTGACGCTGGTGGGAAATATCTCACCGCAGGTAACCTTGCCACTGCAGCGGGCCGTGACGCGGCAGATTCGGCTGCAAGGGTCATGCGCCTCGGCGGGAGAATATCCGCAGGCGATCGATCTGCTTAACAACGGCGGGATTACGGTGAAGCCGCTGATTACCGCGATTGCGCCGCTCGAGGAAGGGCCACGATGGTTTGAACGGCTGTACGCGCGGGAGCCGAATTTGATGAAGGTCGTGCTTACTCCGGGCGCGGCGTGAAACTGTTTCTGAGCACCCGTAGGAACAGAGCTCGGGCCTGAGGAACTGATGAGCGACGAATTATTCGATCTCAGTGGACGTGTAGCGCTCGTGACGGGCACAAGCCAGGGACTGGGCCAGCTCTTTGCGCGGGCGCTGGCAAAGGCTGGCGCGGATCTGGTACTGACCAGCCGCAATCGCGAGCGTTTGACGGCGTTTGAAGCAGAGATTAAAGCGCTGGGGCGCAGGGCAGTCTCGCTGGAGCTGGATGTGCGCGAATTGGAGAGCATTGCGCGAATGGTTGAAGAGGCCGAGGCGGCTTACGGGCGCGTGGATATTCTGGTGAACAATGCGGGCTGCAACCGAAGGAAGCCTGCGCTGGATGTCACCTGGGACGATTGGAACGTGGTGCTGGATACGAATTTGCGCGGAAGTTTTTTCGTGGCGCAGGCGGTGGCGCGCGGGATGGTGCAGCGCGGTTATGGGCGGATCATCAACATCGGTTCCGTAACCAGCGTTGCGGGGTGCGCGGGGCTCGGGCCATACGGGGCTAGCCGCGGCGGAATCCGGCAGTTGACCATGAGCTTGGCGGACGACTGGGGCAAGCATGGAGTCACGGTGAATTGCCTGGCGCCAGGATGGTTCCGCACCGCGCAGAATACTGTCCTGTATGAGGATCAAGAGTGGGTGGAGTATCTTAACGACCGTATTCCGGTGAAACGGCCGGGACAGCCGCACGATCTGGATGCCGCGGTGGTATTTCTTGCCGCGGAGTCCAGCCGTTACGTGACCGGGCAGACGTTGCTCGTGGATGGCGGGATTTCCACCGGGGCCGTGCGCGGGGCTGCACCGCTGCGGGCGCAGAAGCCGTGAGCATGGCGAGGAGCGGTTCGCAGATGAGAAATCTCAACTTTGCTGGATGTGGATCGCGTGTGAACTGGTGCGACGCGTTTCTGAAAGTTTTGTGTCGCGGCGTTTTGGGAGGTTTGCTCCTGGCGAGCGCTTCGCAGGTGCGCGGGGGTGAACTGCGCGACACGCTGCAGATTTACTTCGTGGACGTGGAAGGCGGGCAGGCGACGCTGTTCGTTACGCCGCGCGGTGAGTCGTTGCTGATTGATACCGGCTGGCCAGGCAACAATGGACGCGATGCCGACCGCATTGTGGCAGCGGCCAAGTCGGCTGGAATCGGCAAGATTGATTTTGTGTTGCTCACCCATTTTCATGAGGACCATGCGGGTGGTATCACGCAGTTGGCGGCGCGGATTCCGATTGGAGAGGTGATCGATCACGGGGAAAATCGGGAGACTGGCGACGCAGCGACCGAGCAAATCTGGCGGGACTATGAAAAGTTTCTGGCCAGCAACAAGGTCAAACGGTGGATAGTGAAACCGGGGGATGTTGTGCCGCTGCAAGGAGTGCGCGCGGAAATCGTTAGCTCCGACGGGGCGCTGATCGCGAAGCCTCTGCTTGACGCGGGAGCTGCGAACACGGCCTGCAAGGATTCCGATCAGCGCCCGGCGGACAAGACGGAGAATTTGCGCTCGGTCGGAACAGTAATCACGTTCGGCAAGTTGCGGATTCTGGATCTGGGCGACTTGACGTGGGATAAAGAGATGGAAATGATGTGCCCGATCAACAAGCTGGGCGCGATCGATATTTTTATTGTTTCCCATCATGGCTGGGTGCAGAGCAACAGTCCGGCACTCCTCGGCGGCATCGCTCCAAAGGTGGCGATCATGGACAACGGCGCTGCGAAAGGCGGATCTCCTCCTGCGTGGGACATTATCGAGAAATCGCCGCGGCTGGAAGATTTATGGCAACTGCATTATTCGATCGAAGGCGGGGCTGCGCACAACGTCGCTGCGCCGTTCATCGCCAATCTTGCCGGTCCAGATGCCGGGAATTATTTCAAGGTGACAGCTTCGCCGACGGGAAGCTTTGACGTGCTCAATTCGCGGACGGGGACGGCCAAGCACTACGACGCGCCCCACTGAAGCCGTCGCGGTTCAAGCGGGATCCGGGATGGGTTCGATGCGACCTAGCAGGAAAATGTAGCCGGCGATGCCGACGAGCAGGAAGGCCGCGGCCGCTACGAAGGCGCCGGAATAGGAGTGCGTTGCAGCGACGATGTAGCCGGTGCAAATCGGCGCGGCGATTGCGGCGCACGTGTTACAAGTGTTCAGGATTCCCCCCAGGGTGCCCACGCTTTCGCGGGGAGCGATTAAAGACGGAATGGACCAGCCCACCGGAGAGGCGGCGGATAATCCGCCGATGGCCATACTGATCCAGAAGAGCGCGGAGAAAGTACTTTGGGCGTGCGCGGCGCCGAGAATGCCCAGGCCGAAACTTGTGCCGACGATCAGAACCACCTGACGGACACGAATGGAATTCCACCCGCGCTGTACCAGGGCGTCGACGAGCCAGCCACCCACAGCCAGGTCCGTGGCGGTGGCGAACAGCCACGGCACGCTGGTGTACATGACGGAGTGAAGCAGATCCAATTGATGAGCGGCGGCCAGGTAGCTGGGTAGCCAGAATAGCAGCAGATAGAAACTGTAATTATAGGCAGCGAAGCCCAGGGACAAGCCCCAAACTTTGCGTTGCCGGAGCAGGTACTCGAGCGGAGCGCCCTTCGCGGCTCTGACCTGGTCTTCCGGTTGCGCACCGCCGCGGAGGATGAATTCTCGCTCCGCTGCCGAAAGCGACTGGTCCTCGCTGGGATTGCGGTAGAAGACATAGAATAGCGCGAAATAGACGAGACTTATGACACCGGTCGCCGCGAAACTCCAGCGCCAGCCAAAATGCAGCAGCAGGATGCCAATGATGGGCACGCCGATCGCGGAAGCTAATTTTGCAGCCGAATCAAAAATGGCGGTGGCCAGGCTGCGTTCCGATTGCGGGAACCAGTAACCGACGGCTTTGGAGTTCGCCGGAAACGTGGGGGCTTCGCCGATGCCGAGAAGAAAGCGCGCAGCAAAAAAACCGCCTATTCCAGTGGCCAGCGACGCGCCGAAAGTAGCGGCGCTCCATAAGATGGTGCTGACGCGACCGACGCGGCGGACGCCGAAGCGGTCCAGCAAAAGACCGCAGGGCAGTTGCAAAAACATATAGGTCCAACTGTAGGCGCTCAGCAGGTAGCCGAAAGTGATGTCGGAGATTCCGAAGGTCTCGTGCAGCGCGTCTTTCGAGACCGAGAGGTTGACGCGGTCAATGTAGCTGACCAGGACGCCGAAGCCCAGCAACAACGCAATAGACCAACGTTTGCGGGGAATTTTTGCGTTTTCTGGGTTAGGCGCGGGCATGTGTCACGGTTCGTGGCAGCGGCATCATAACGCATCCGGTACCCCGCAAAAGGCACCCTTTACAGTTTTGCGGCCCGCCAGTAGTATGCAGAGGATTTAACTCTCCCATCGGCGATGCGCGGAGGTCGGAAACCGCGTGCGCTTTTCATACGAGATTGGCCCCGTGATCTTCGACGATCTGCGCGCGATACAACTTCGGCACGGCTTTCTGCCCAAGGCGGAACTGGAAGGCTTGTCGCAGCGCACGCAAATGCCGCTGTATCAAATTCACAGCGTGGCCAGCTTTTATCCGCATTTTCATCTGGTAGTGCCCCCCAAGGCGGAAGTGCGCGTGTGCGCGGATATGAGCTGCCATTTGAATGGCGCGGCGGACTTGCGCGCTGATTTGGAGCGGCGGTTTGTGGGGGCGCGGGCGGAGGATGTGCAGATTCGCGACGTCTCTTGCCTGGGGCGGTGCGATTTGGCGCCGGCCGTGGCGATTAACGATCAGATTTTTACGGAGGTTGCGGCCGAGCGCGCGGAACAGATTGCGCGGGCCGCACTACGCGGGGATGCCGTGCATGAGGACCATCCGCATGTTGCCCGGGTCGCTTGCGCTTCGGACCCTTACGTGGATGGCACCGGGGTGGGCGAAAAGTATGCCGTACTCCGCGGGCTGACGCAGACCAAAGATTTCGCGGGAGTGCTCGCGCAACTGAAAACGTCGGAGTTGCGCGGCATGGGCGGGGCGGGATTTCAGACCAGTTTGAAGTGGGATTTGGTGAGGAAGGAGGCGGCTACGCCAAAGTATGTGGTGTGCAATGCGGATGAGAGCGAGCCGGGGACGATCAAAGATCGCTTTATCATGACGCATCTGCCGCACCTGTTGATTGAAGGGATGGCGATTGCGGGGATTGTGACGGGCGCGAAGATCGGAGTTTTGTATATCCGGCACGAGTATCACTTGCAGGAAGAAATTCTGGGCGAAGAGTTGCGGCGCTGCTATCAGATGGGTTTACTAGGGAAGAATATTTTGTCCAGCGGGCTGGACTTTGATTTGCAGATTTTCGTGAGCCCCGGCGGATATATTTGCGGCGAAGAGACGGCGCTCATCGAGGCGATTGAGGGGCATCGCGCGGAGCCGCGGAATAAGCCGCCGTTTCCCGTGGCGTCGGGATTGTTCGGTAAACCCACGGTGCTGAATAACGTGGAGACGTTCGTAAATGTGCCGCAGATTTTGGCGCGCGGGGTGGAGTGGTTTAAGGCGCAGGGGCAGGCTGGATCGCGCGGATTAAAATTTGTGGGCGTCAGCGGGCATGTGGCGAATCCGGGCGTGTTTGAAGTGGCCATGGGCACGACCATGCGCGAGGTGCTGTTTACTCATGCGGGCGGAATTCGCGGCGGGCGAGCGTTGAAATCGTTTGCGCCGTCGGGACCGTCGTCGGGATATTTGCCGGCGTCGATGGTGGATGTGCGGCTGGATTTTAAGGCGCTGGCGGATGCTGGTTCGATGCTGGGTTCGGGCGCGATCGTGGTTTGCGACGATACAACCTGCATGCTGGACATGGCGTTGAACGCGGTGCGTTTTTATCGTAACGAATCGTGCGGCAAATGCGTGCCGTGCCGCGTGGGTTCGCAGAAGATGACGGATTTGTTGGTGCGCTGGACGCAAGGGGCGCTACCGGAATCGCAATATCGGGCGGATTTGACGCTGCTCGATGAACTTTCCTCCGCGATGGCGCTGGCTTCCATTTGCGGATTGGGACAAATTGTTCCGGCGCCGATTCAATCAGTGCTGAAACACTTCCGCGCGGAAGTGGATGCGCATGTTTTGCAGGGAAAATGTCCGAGCGGTATCTGTTTCTCCACGGCAGTGCGCGCGGGGGAAGCAAATCGCGTGGGAATTCGGCCCTAACTTATGACCATCGCTGCCACCCCTCCAGGCCTCATAGATTTGGTGATCGACGGCCAGCCCGTGCGCGTGCCGATCGGCACTAGCGTGTTCGACGCGGCGCGCATGAACGGCATTCCCATTCCGACGCTCTGCCATTTGCAAAATGAAACGCCCGTGGGCGTGTGCCGTCTGTGCCTGGTGGATACCGGCGCGCGGGTGCTGGCGGCTTCGTGCGTACGGCCATGCGACCCAGGGATGAAAGTTTCCGCGAACTCCGAGAAAGTTCTGGCGGCCCGCAAAACGGTACTGGAACTTTTAATGTCCGATCACCCGACGCCCTGCGCGCGGCAGCAGAATTCCGGCGATTGCGAACTGGAAACTCATGCGCACGCGGCGGGAATCACGCAACCGCGCTTTGCAAAACGCAGCGTGGCGCGCGGACGCGATGAATCGTCGTTGGCCATCGCGGTGGATCACGACGCGTGCATTTTGTGCGACCGGTGCATCCGCGGCTGCGACGAGATTAAAAATAATTTTGTGCTCGGGCGGATGGGCAAAGGGTATGCGGCCGGAATTGCGTTTGATTTGAATTCGCCGATGGGCGATTCAACGTGCATTTCCTGCGGCGAATGCATGGTTTCCTGCCCTACCGGCGCGCTGACGAATCGCGGCGTGGCAGGCACGGCCATCGCTAAAACCGCGGACGCGCAGGTGTTCGACGCCGAAGAACTTTTGCAGATTCCCGTGTTCAAGGGCGTTTCCGGAACATTTTTGGAATTGAATCGCGGCGCCATTGTGAAACGGCGATTTCACAAAGGCGAATTGATTTGCAAGGAAGGCGATTTTGGTTCCACCGCGTTCTACATTTTGGACGGCAAAGCGCAGGTTTCCATTTCCACGCCGATCGCGCACGTGAAGACGGATGGCGGCGCGAAAGGATTTTTCAAAAAGCTGACCAGCTCGCTGGTGTCCCGAACGGAAGACAAGCGCGACGAGGAGCGGCGCGACCGCACGATTCCGATCGATGCGAGCGTGGACTTAAATTACGGCAGCCCCGTCGCGGAACTCGGTCCCGGAGATTTGTTCGGCGAAATGACATGCATGAATTTTTATCCGCGCTCGGCGACGGTGCGCGCGGAATCCGACGTGGTGGCGTACGAGATGCTCCGCAACGTTTTGGACATCATGCTGAAAAACAAAACATTTCGCGCGCAGATCGACCAGAACTACCGGCGCCGCGCGCTGGAAAATCATCTGCGCGGGGTGCCCATGTTCGCGGACCTGGCGCCGGATTTTATCGAGCACCTGAAAGAGAGTGTGGAGCTGCAGCGCTACGCTCCGGGACAGGTGATCGCACGGCAAGGCGATGCCGCGGACTGCTTTTATCTGGTGCGCATCGGCTTCGTGAAAATTTCAGAGAATTATCCCGGCGGAGAACTGGTACTCGCGTATCTTTCGCGCGGCGATTATTTTGGCGAAATCGGCTTGCTGGGCGGCGGTGTGCGCACGGCCACGTGCACGGCCCTCGATCACGTGGAAGTGGTGCGTATTTCCGGCGACGATTTCCGCCAGATGATCGCACGTTTTCCGACCGTGCGCGCGGGCCTCGCCGCGGTGGCCGAAGAACGCCAGCTCGCGAATCAGCAGCGTATGCAGATGCTGCACAGCGTGCCCATCGATCAATTCCTTTCGCAAGGATTGATGGAAGCACAGAGTTTGCTGGTGCTGGATTTGGAAAATTGCACGCGTTGCGATGCATGCGTCAACGCCTGCGCAGACGCGCACAATGGCGTGACGCGGCTGGTGCGCGAGGGCTTGCGCTTCGATCAATTTTTAGTGGCGACCAGTTGCCGCCAGTGCCGTGATCCGCTGTGCATGGTGGGCTGCCCGGTGGGCTCGATTCGCCGGCGCAATTCCCTCGAAGTGATTATCGAGGATTGGTGCATTGGCTGCGGACTTTGCGCGCGGAATTGCCCATACGGAAATATCAATTTGCATCCGTTTGAAGTGATCGTCGACGATCCGGAGCATGCGGGACGCAAGAAGGCGGCCATCAAGCAAAAGGCCACTTCCTGCGATTTGTGCACGCATCTGAAAGAGCCGAGTTGCGTCTATGCGTGTCCGCACGATGCCGCGCATCGCGTCGATCCCAAAACATTTTTCGCCGAGATGATCGGGCAGGCATCCACAAAATAATATGCGCATGGACAAATCACAACGCGCGTGGGGCGCTGCTTCGCTGATTATTTTTTTGGCGTCGGCCATCGGTTACGCGATCTATGCCCTGAACGCCACGCCGCATCCGAGCGGCGGCAGCGCGGTGGGATTATTTTTCGGCGTCGTCGGTTACAGCTTCATGATTTTCGCGGCGTTGCTCGGCGCGCGAAAACGTGTGCCGGTGTGGCGGTTAGGCCGGGCGCAGGCGTGGATGCGCGGTCATTTGTGGCTGGGGCTCCTGAGTCTGCCGATCATTCTCTTTCACGGCGCATTTCACTTTGGCGGCGCGATGACGCAAGTGTTGATGTGGCTGCTGATCATCACCGTGGGCAGCGGATTATTCGGCGCGATACTGCAGAATTATTTGCCGCGCGTGATGACCACGGACGTGCCGCTGGAAACGATCTACGACGAAATCGGCAACGTGCGAAGACTGCTGCGTGAGGAAGCGGATCTCGGTGTGGAGTCCGTCTGCGGGCCGTTGGGTTTCTCCCAGGATGGGTCGCTCGAGGAGCAACGGGCCGGAGGCTTTACCGCGATGCGTCCGATGGCCGCTGCAGTCGGAGCGCGCGGGGGCGCCGCTTCCGCAATGGCTTCGAGCGCATCCAGCGGCGCAGTGGTCGCAGCCGCGCCCGAGATAATCTTGCTTTCGGAAGAAGAAAGCGCGCCGTTGCGGCGCTTTTACGTGAACGAGATGCGCCCGTTTCTCGAGCATCCCGGCGAGCGTCGCCTGATTCTGGGTCGCGCGGAGAAAGCGAAATTGGCATTCACCGGGGTGCGCACGCTGCTGCCTGAGGCCGCGCACGCGACGGTCGACGACCTGGAGGATATTTGTGACGAAGCGCGGCAACTGCGCAAGGAGGAGCAACTGCACCACTGGATGCACGGCTGGCTGCTGGTGCATATTCCGCTTTCGCTGGCGCTGATTTTGCTGGGCGCGGTCCATGCGGTGATGGCGCTGCGCTATTAGCGAGAGGGCGCTTCGATTCGAGAGTCGGCAAGCTGGGGCGCAGCATGCCGCGCGCCTACAAAAGCTTTTCGTAACGCTGAGCCTGGCGCTGTAACGCAGAAATTTCGGTAGAAAACACTTGGCACGCACACGCACAACGAAGAAACTCGCGCAGCGCATCGACCTGAACTATTTCAAACGGCCGACGCCGCTGAAGCGCGCGAAACTGTGGCTCAGCGTGCTCGCGCCGCTGTTGGCACTCGTGTGGATCGGCTGGCTGGTCTTCGCGAAAGATTCCCGCGTGTACAGCAGCGGGCGCATGTCGGAAGCGCACGCCGTGTTGGCCAACGATTGCGTCGCGTGCCACGTACAAAAGGCCGGGGTCTTCGCCGAAAAAGCGGAAGACAGCGCGTGTCTCGGCTGCCATGACGGACCAATTCATCATTCCGTGGCGACCAAAAAAGTAGCGTGCGCGGAATGCCACAGCGAACATCGCGGCCGCGTGAATCTTATCGCGGCAAGCAACGCAAACTGCGAGCAGTGCCACTCCGACTTGAAAACAAACGGCGGTACCTCGAACTATGTAAATGTCATTCACAGCTTCGAAGATGGCCATCCGGAATTCGCGGTGCTGCGTTCTGCGGGAGGTAGCAAACCTACGGACTCGGGCACTATCAAGCTGAACCACGCGCTGCACATGAAATTAATCCGTCGCGGACCAACCGGTCCGATGGTGCAGCTCGAATGCGGCAATTGCCATCGTCCGGCCGCCGCGCCTGCCGACCTGACCTACAGCGACGGCAAATATCGCGCAGCCAGCACGACCTATAAGGATGCTGACGAACTCTTGCCAATTCGCGCGGAAACGCTGCCCTTGCGCAAGATGACTGGTGTACGCGCACTGATGGCTCCGGTGAAATTTGCCACGGCTTGCGCATCATGCCATCTGCTGACCTTCGACAAACATTTCGACGAAGGCGTACCGCACGACAAACCGGAAGTGGTGCACGCTTTCCTGATTGCGAAATTCACTCAATATATCGCGGCGCATCCCGGCGAGGTGCGCGTGGTGCGCGATCCGAATCGCGACCTGGCGGAGAAAATTCCACAGCCGGAAGTGCGCATCTTGACTCCGGCGCAATGGGTCGCCGAACGCACCTCGGACTCCGAGCAATTGCTGTGGCGCAAAACCTGCATTCAATGCCACACGCTAACGATTAGCGGAGCCACCGTCATAGCCGCGGTGGCTACGCCTGCCGCGTTGCTGCCTGCCGTGGCGCCGGCGAATACCACCGCCAAATGGATGCCGCACGCAAAATTCGATCACGAGGCGCACGGCGGATTCAGTTGCACCAGTTGCCACGTCCAGGCGCTGAACAGTACGTTGACAACCGATGTGCTTATGCCGGGCATCGCGACTTGCCAGACGTGTCACGCTCCCGGGCCTGAGCATGCGGAATCGCGGTGCTTCGAATGCCACACCTATCACGATTGGTCGAAACGCAAGGAGATTTCGCCGACGTTTAATTTGCCGGCGGTAAAACGCGGCGGCCGCTAATCTGATGGCGCTGCAAAAAAAAGGCCAGAACTGAAACCCCACGCTTACATGCTTATGCTGAATCCTGCTTACCCATTCACCGCTTTCATCGCTTGCTCGGCATAGCGGAGGCCTGCGGCAGCGCCGAGCGGCGCTGCTTCATTGATGCGGCGAATGTCTTCCGCCGACAATTTTACGCGCACCGCGCCCGCGTTTTCCTCGAGATACTTGCGGCGCTTCGTGCCGGGGATGGGAATGATATCCGCGCCCTGCGCCAGCAGCCACGCCAGCGCCAACTGACCCGGCGTACATTTCTTCTCGGTGGCGAGCTCGTCCACGCGCTTAACCAAATCGAGGTTCTTCTGAAAATTTTCGCCTTGGAAGCGCGGCGAGTGCCGGCGGAAATCATCTGCCGCCAAATCGTCCGGCGTCTTGATTTGGCCGGTGAGGAATCCGCGGCCCAACGGGCTGTAAGCCACGAAAGCGATGCCCAGTTCGCGGGTGGCCGCCAGAATTTCGTCCTCGGGATCGCGCGTCCACAGTGAATATTCCGTTTGCAGCGCGGCGATAGGATGAACTTTTTGCGCGCGGCGAATGGTTGCCGCGGAAGCTTCCGACAAACCGATGTGCAGAATTTTACCAGCCGTCACCAGCTCAGCCAGCGCGCCAACGGTTTCTTCGATGGGCATTTTTGGATCCACGCGATGCTGGTAGTACAGATCGATGTGATCGACGCCCAGCCGCTTTAGACTGGCGTCGCAAGACGCCCGGATATATTCCGGCGTACCGTCGACGCCGCGAACCAGCGGATTGCGCGGGTCGCGTACAATGCCAAATTTGGTGGCCAGAAACACACTGTCTCGTTTGCCGCGAATGGCTCTGCCGACCAGCTCTTCGTTGTTGCCACATGCCATAAATATCCGCGGTGTCGAGAAACGTGATGCCCAGTTCGAGCGAGCGATGAATGGTGGCGATGGATTCCGTCTCGTCACCGGGACCGTAGAATTCGGACATGCCCATGCAGCCGAGTCCTAAGGCGGAAACGAGCGGGCCATTTTTGCCCAGTGGGCGTTGCGGAAATTTGTCGGTGTTGATCATGTGGTGGGTCCTCGGATGGATCACCTTCTTGGATGAGCCCGGACCGCTCCAGGGTACGTTCACTTTCGCGGCTTCGAAACATTACGCTGGGCGCGCCTCCACTGTGCGAAAATTAATTATTCGCCCATGACCACGACCGATCTCAGGAGCCTCAGGATGCGCAAAATCCTCTTCGCCGCGGTGCTAACCCTGGCCGCGTTATCGATCGTCCTGGCCGCGCGCGAAAAACGCGAGTGGAACATTCCCGACGGTGCCAAACAACTCAAGAATCCGTTGCAACCGTCGCCCGCCGCGTTGCAAGCCGCCCGCGACCTGTACCTCGACAACTGCGCGCAATGCCACGGAGAAAACGGAAAAGGTGACGGCCCCGAAGCCACCATGTACGACCCGTTGCCCGCGGACCTCAGCGACCGCAAATTTAATGCCGGCCTGACGGACGGGGAAATTTATTACCAAATCAGCGAAGGCAAAAAGCCCATGCCCGCGTTCAAGCGCCGCTTCACCGAAGAACAGCGCTGGCAGCTGGTGTTCCTGGTGCGTTCTTTTGCGGCACCGCTGCCGGCCGCTGCCGCGCCTGCGCCACAGCCGGATAAAAAGTCCAGCCCTCCCAAGCCGCGCTGATTTTTCCTTGTTTCCCTGCTTCCCTACTTCCTTCTATACTCCACGCACCAAAGCTCTTTCGTTTGAGGACTAACATGCACAAACTCCTTCCGGCCTTCGTGTTTTGTTTTCTTTTTGCATCGATAACAGCGGCCGCGCCTGGCGCGGTCCGCTGCGCGCATTTGCTGGATGTTCGCTCCGGCGAAATTCGCGACGACCAGACGATCGTGTTCGCCGCTGACGGCACCATCACCAGTGTGGGCCCCGGAAAATCCGCTGCGCTCCCTGCCACCGCAGCGCTCATCGAAGTTGCCGGTACATGCCTGCCTGGACTCATCGACGTTCACACGCATATCACCTATGACCCGCAAGACCTGGGTTATTCGGGGCTCGCCATTTCCGCCCCGCGAGAAGCCATTAACGGCGTCAAGAATGCCCGCCGCACATTGAGCGCCGGTTTCACTACAATCCGCAACGTGGGTGCAACGGGCTTTACCGACGTCGCCCTTCGCGACGCCATCAACGACGGCGACATCGAAGGCCCGCGCATGTTGGTTTCCGGTCCGGCGCTGGGAATTACCGGCGGACATTGCGACGACAATCTTCTGCCGTACGAATATCACCACGTGGCCGAAGGTGTTGCCGATGGCCCGTGGGCCGCGCGCGCGAAAGTTCGTGAAGTGATCAAATACGGCGCCGACCTGATCAAGATATGCGCGTCTGGCGGCGTACTCAGCAAAGGGGATCAGCCCGGCACGCCGCAATACACGTTGGAAGAAATGACGGCCATCGCCGAAGAAGCGCACAAGCTCGGCCGCAAAGTTGCCGCCCACGCGCACGGCACGCAATCGATCAAGGACGCCATCCGCGCGGGTATCGATTCCGTCGAACACTCCAGCCTGATTGACGACGAAGGCATCCGACTTGCCAAGGAGCACGGCACGTATCTGGTCTTCGACATCTACAACGACGATTTCATCCTGCAGGAAGGCGCTAAAGCCGGGATGTTGCCGGAATCCATCGAGAAAGAAAAAAAGGTGGGCCGGTTGCAGCGCGAAAATTTCCGCCATGCCTTTCAAAGCGGCGCAAAAATCGCATTTGGCACGGATGCCGGCGTATACCCTCACGGCGACAACGCCAAGCAGTTTGCCAAAATGGTGGAATGGGGTATGCAACCGATTGACGCCATTCGCGCGGCCACGCTCAGCGCCGCGGATCTGCTGGGCTGGTCCGGCAAAGTCGGTGCGCTCGAGCCGGGCTACTACGCCGACATCATCGCCGTGCAGGGGAAAAGCCCGCTTGCTGATGTATCGGTCCTGCAGTCCGTAAAATTTGTCATGAAGGGTGGCGTGGTGGTCCGCAACGATTCCACAACAGCTGCTCACAACTAACAGCGCGCCAGGCAAAAGAAAAAGGGCCGAAATTGCCGGCCCTGCTTTCGTATAATTTTTCGCTAGCTCGTAACTGCATCATTTCGCTTCTTACGCTGCGGCCGTTTTCACCTGCTGCAGTGCGGCTTCCACTTCCTTCAAGTCGGGAATGACGGGGATATCGTAGTTTTTCACCCACGCCACTTTGCCATCCTTGTTCACGATCACGATGGAGCGCCCGGTAATCCCCTTTTCCGCCAGAAACACACCGTACTTTTCTCCCACCGCGCCGCGCGGCTGGAAATCCGCCAGCAACGAATATCCGATGCCCATCTTCTCGGCATACGCCTTGTGCGACCAGACGCTGTCCACGCTGACGCCGAGCACTTCCGCATCCAGCGTCTCAAACGCTTTCATCTCATTCACCAAGCAGGCATGCTCGTTGGTACACACCGGACTCCAGTCCAGCGGATAAAACACCAGCACCACATTTTTCTTTCCCGCAAAATCCGAAAGTTTGATTTCTTTCTGAGATTGATCCTTCAGCGTAAAATCCGGTGCTGCGGTTCCCACGGCGATGCTCATCGCGTTCCTCCTGGCAATCGAATCCGTCCCAAGAATACCACCGCGGCGGGGCTATCTCCACCGGCCCAGGCGGCCGCGCGTCGGCGCGCACCACCTGGGCGCAAAGCCCTTTCCAACCGCGAAGAGCCGCAGTACACTATTTCGCAGGTAAGCAGAATGAGCGCTGAAGCCACACGCCGCGCACCGATCATGCCTCTCCGCCAGCTCGTCGAACGCTATCTTGCCTTAGCCGGAGCTTTCGGCACGCCGGTCGCGCTATCTTCTTTCGGCCTGACCGCGCCGGAGATCGAAAATCTTTTCTCCAGTTACAATGAGGATTACCACATCAGCCGCTTCTTTCACTTTTCCAGCACCAGCGGCTCGTCCTACTCCATCGACAACGAAGCTGCCACGCACATCGCCATCGACGCCGAAATCAACTCCATCCTCTAGCGCGCAAAAAAAGCTCATCTCTCCGAGAGAATCGCGGTGAACCACGCACGGCCGCTACGGCGCGCGCAAAGTTAGATAAACAAGTTCGGCGTTGAAGAAGAGAATGGCGGCGGCGATGGCCCACGCGACGACCATCGTCAGGCGCGAGTTGACGAAGACGCCCATTTTTTTGCGGTCGCCGGTAAATTGTACCAGCGGGATCACGGCGAAAGGCAGCTGGAAACTTAGAACTACCTGGCTGAGGATGATCAGCCAGGTGACTTTATTTTCGCCGGCGATGGCGATGACCAGGATCGCGGGAATGATGGCGATGGCGCGGGTGATCAGACGCCGCAGCCAGGGTTTCAGGCGAATATCGAGAAAACCTTCCATTACGATTTGGCCGGCGAGCGTGCCGGTGAGCGTGGAGTTTTGCCCGGAGGCGAGCAGGGCGCAGGCGAAAATCGTGCTGGCCAGGCTGGCGCCGAGCACGGGGCTCAGAAGTTTGTAGGCGCTGGCGATTTCGGCGACGTCGTGGAGGCCGCGAGTGTGGAAGGCGGCGGCGGCGAGGACGAGAATGGCCGCGTTGATGAACAGCGCTATACCCAGCGCGAGGTTGGAATCGATGTACGCAAAGCGCAGAGCTTCGCGCTTATCTCGCACGCCGGAACCGAATGCACGCGTTTGCACGATGCTCGAGTGCAGGTAGAGATTGTGGGGCATTACCGTGGCACCGAGAATCCCGATGGCGATATAGAGCATCTCGCGATTCCGGAGAACCTCAGTGTGCGGAATGAAACCGCGAGCGGCGTCCATCCAAAGCGGCCGGGCGATAAAAATCTCGTAGGCGAAACACCCGGCGATGGAGGCAATGAGCGTGACCACGAACGCTTCGATCAGCCGGAAGCCACGGCCTTGCAGCGCAAGAACGATCAGGACGTCAAGCGCGGTGATAACCACTCCGGCGAGCAACGGCAGACCGAACAGGAGTTGCAGGGCGACAGCGGAACCCAGGACCTCGGCGAGATCACAGGCGGCGATGGCAATTTCGCACGCGATCCACAGCAAAAAGGAAGTGCGGCGTGAATAGTGTTCGCGGCAGGCTTGCGCGAGGTCGCGCCCCGTGGCGATGCCCAGCTTGGCCGAAAGGGCCTGCAGAAACATGGCCATGAGGTTACTCAGCAATACCACGCTGAGCAGTTGGTAGCCGAATTTCGCGCCGCCGCCAAGGTCCGTGGCCCAGTTGCCGGGATCCATGTAGCCGACAGCGACGAGGTAGCCGGGGCCGGCGAAAGCGAACAGTTTGCGCAGCCAGGAAGCCGTGGAATTAATCGGGATGCTGCGGTGCGCCTCCGGCAGCGAAGGATTCGAGTTGGCGGGCAAAACAGATTTATCGTGCGGACGCGCTTCAGCGTTTGCCGGGACATTCGGCTCGGTTTCGAGTTGTGGCGGAGGCATGCTGGACATGACTGAGTGCTTGTACGTGCGTGTTAACCGCGTTGAACTCCACCATTAAACTACGCTTAATATCGAAAAATGTCAATGCAACGGGCCACGGATGAGCTTGGTGCGCAAGGACAAATCCGCGCGGCAGCCTCGCAGGGCTCGGGTGGATCCATCAATAGGTACGAAAAGACGCGCCGGTTGGACGAGCGAGGCACGGCGGCTTGTGATAACTTTGAGACGGAAGTTCGATGCGTAAATTCGATACGTAAAATCGATAGCCAGATTCGACAGACAAGTTCAGGAGCGCAACGTCATGGACGAGCAGCGGCCGCCGCAACAGGGACAAGTGCAAATCAAAGCGGATGAGAAAGAGTTACAAGGGCAATACAGCAACCTGGTGATGATTCATCACAACCTCGAAGAGTTCACGCTGAATTTCATTTATATTTTCCCCAACGGCGCGCAGGGAAAATTGATGAGCAGCACGATCGTCAGCCCAGGGCATGCCAAGCGAATCTGGCGGGCCCTGGGGGAAAATCTGGCGCGTTACGAAGCGCAGTTTGGGGCGATTAAGGAAGCCCCCGACGGCGTTCCGACACCAAATGTAGGATTTGTGCAGTAAGGCGATCATCCAGGTGGAAGCTACCGGTGGACCGCCTGCTGGCCACCCTCAAGCCCAGACGCGCAAATCGCCGCAGTCCCCTCACCCTCCGAGTTTTTCATAAGCGTTCATGGCGGTGCGACAAATCGCGACAAGTCGCCACAAATCGTCACAAGCCGAAGGATAAAGTTGTGCGGCGCGCGGTGGGCCTGTTAGAATTTTGAAGCTGTTGTGCACGATGGGCCTGTAGCTCAGGTGGCTAGAGCGCGCCCCTGATAAGGGCGAGGTCGGTGGTTCAAGTCCACCCAGGCCCACCATTCCTTCGTTTTAGCCCGTTCGAAGATCATGTCGAAGGGCTTTCTGTAGGTGGGATAAACACTTACCGCATCCACCGCGCAGTTCGATATCACTATTCTGAGCAATTTCGCTTTTTCCGCCGGAGTGTTCGTAACGTACAGAGAATGCGCCTTATTCGCGAGTTCTAAAATGCGAACGCGGTCGAGGACTCGCTCGGGATTTCCCGCCTGCTCAAGCTCGCGCAACGAGGCCAGAAGCGTTTGTTCTTCGTGCTGCCACTCTGCGGACTTGGCTTCCCAAAATTCCTCGGTGATTTTCCCGTCCAGACGGTCCACGTAAGCCTGATCGAGCCGCTTGCGGATTTGGGCTAACCGTTGACGGAATCGTTCGGCTTGCTGCTCCCTAAGCGTTTCGCCGTGGCCTTTATCGTGCAGCAAGGACTCTTCAAGCTGCGCCAGAATGTCATCCGGGATGTGGATCGCTTGCAGCACCTGACCGAGACGTTCGCCCATCTCTTCTTCCCGGAAATAGGGCAGATCGCATTTCCCTCGATAGCCTGTGCAGCGGTAGTACGTGTACTTCTGCTTCTTGAATTCGGCGGTCACGGCGCAGTTGTCATAGGCGCACCGAAGCAACCCGGAAAACGCAAAATCGTGCTTTTGCTTTCGTGGCCGGGCTTTGCCGGTCAGTACGTCATTGGCACGCGAGAACAGTTCAGCACTCACAAGGGGAGCATGCGTACCCTGGTAGTTCTTGCCTTCCCATTCGTAGGTTCCGATGTAGAAGGGATTCTTAATCAGCTTTTCCAAATGCCACTTCGAGAAGACCTTGCCGTATTCTGTCTTGAACAATTCACGCAAGCCTGCGAGCGAGTAGGAACCTGTCGCGTATAGCTCGAACATCCGCTGTGCGATGGGTGCGTTGTCGGGATCTACTTCAATCGTGCGCAGCAATTTGTTGTTGCGGTAACCGAGCGGCGGACGGCTTGGATAGATGCCTTGTGCTGCCTTCTCGCGCATTCCCTTGCGCACTTCATCGCGGAGGTTCTCAATGTAGTTCCGCGCGATTACAAGCTGAATGCCGTGAACGAGTTTGGCCTGCGATTTGGAATCCTTGCTGATGACCTGGCCTTCTTTGGGAAGGTGGATTTCAACGTCCAGGTCTTCGAGAGTGACGCAATCGCGGAAGTTGCGGTATAGGCGGTCGGTCTTTTCCACTAGGAGAATGCGGCAAGTCTTATGATCGCGAAGGAACCGAACCATTTCACCGAAATGTTTGCGCCCCGATATCTTGGCGGTTTCCACGTCCACAAATTCGCGCAAAACACTCAGCTCGTGGTTCTGCGCGTACTCGCGGAGGAATTTGAGCTGCGCGGGAATTGAATATCCTTCACGTTCCTGGTCTTTGCTGGATACTCTCGCGTACAAGATCGCTTGTCTCATTTGGTCCTCTGCCGGCACGCATCGCGGCCGAGCGCGTGCCGCTCACCTTGCGCCGGTTTCGTTTTGCTGTCAACAGGTGTCATGCACTGTGCTTCTCTGTCCCACTGATCGAGCAGAAGAAACATCATTCGCAGGGCGAGCAAACTATCAGGATCGAGGGCCTTACTTCCTGTGATCTCCTGACCTGCTGAGAAATGGGATAGATCGAGTATTTCATTAGGGGAGGACATGGCGGACTCTCTGGACGGAGGGCTTCCCATGAGGAATTGCGGGGAATAGCGAAGGGATGGTTCTGCGGAGTATCCCTCTACTTATACTAATGGGCAAGGAGTCGACGAAATCCCGCAAAGAAAAAATGCCCGCCTGCCCTGAAGAATAATTTTCGGGGATTGATGAACTGCGCCGCTGACTATCGGTTCGGACGTGCTGTTAGTAGTGCTCATCGGGCGCAGGCGACTACAAAATGAAAAAGGGCGGGAGCGACCCCCTGTCGCTTTTCGGGCCGCAGGCCGGGCGAAAAGAGGGGGTCGCTCCCGCCCTTTTTGCCGTACTCGCCCACGTACCAGTTTTGCAGATCTAATGTCATAAAGTTCTGTCCGGTCGCGGGTTAAGGAATTGAAGCCGGAAAACCGTAAGGAAATCCGTGAGGAAAACCGATTTCAGAACGATTTTTCACTCTTACGACGATAAACACTACGTTCTTCCTTCTCCGCGGGGGCTGGGCAAGACGGGAAGAACCACAACCGCCGCCTCGTATCACCGACACGTGGTAAAATCCGCCCGAAAAGCCCGGAAACTAGAAGAGTAGAGGCTGAGGCAAAATGGATGCGTTAAATGGGGGGCTTCACACCCGTATGCCCATCGCTCGACTTCCTCTATGGTTGACGATATCTGGGACCACTTTGTTCATCGGCTCCGCTCTCCTTGCCGCTCGCCTCATTTGGGAACAAACCGTATGGACTTGGGAACGTGGTCCTCAAATGGTGGGCTTTTCGCTTGCCCATGATTACGGCGCCATTCTGTTCATATTTCCGTTTCTGCTCATTCTGTGGACTGCTGTTGTGGCAGTTCTTACCGTACGGAGCCTAATCAAGAAGAATGAAATTGCGACGCGAAGGTGGCTAGTACTAGGCTTAGTTGTCGCACTTTTTGTGCTCATGGCGGTGCCGGAGGGTTTCTGGCAGAGGGTCTTTGTCAGTCACATGGCAGCTTCACCGCGTGCTGGGGACTTACTCGTATATGCTGCCTACAGACGCGACCTCGGGACGGTCAAGGCACTGATATCGCACGGTGTCCCCATCGACTCGGCCGAGCATGGTGACTGGAGAACAGCCGTACACGCCGCGGCAGTTGCCAACGACGTACCAGCACTTGGCTATTTGATTTCAGCCGGAGCAAACGTTAATGCGCTAGACCGTGCCGGGGACAGCCCTCTTGAGATAGCTATGTCGCGAGGGCAAGAAAAATCAGCACAATTCTTAACAGCGCACGGGGCCAAAAGGATTCGCGGAGACGACGCACAGCATCAGAAAGCGATTAACGACAAGGTGAGAGAAGACATTGATGAATTGGACCGTGCCGAGGCCTCTGACAAGAAACTTCAGGAAGATATTAGGAAGGCGGAAAGTGACGAAGAAAATCAAAGAAAGAAGCAGCAGTGATCGTTCTCGATTTTGGGTAGGCCACTGAAATGTCGGCACCGAAAGTTATTTGCGTGATTGGAATATATCTCTTGGCCTGCGAAATCCTTGAGTTTATGGTCGTGCGGAAACATGCCGCCGACACCTTTCCGCCAAAACTTGGGTGGCGAATGCTCCGCTGGATTTTCGTGGCTCTTGCCCTGGCTGCTATCGGGCAACGATTTTACGGACAGAAACCTGAGCCCGGCGACGCGCCTATCTGGGTAGCATTTTGTTTATTGTTCGTCGGAGTGATTTGGCCACGCACTGTGCTAGTCGGTGCCGATGGCATTTCGTCCTGTGCCACGTTCGGGATTCGGCGTCGGATGATCCCATGGATAGATGTGGGCAAAGTTACTTCCGATTGGGAGGAAGTTCAAACGCGTCTGGGATTTAGATTCCTGGGAACTCGCATCTATGTCTTGAGCCGCGATGGATCGCGCATAGCTCATGGTATCGTCCAGAGCCGCCAGGCAAAATTTCTCGATGAGTTGAGGAAACATTTGCCGCGAGAAACGTTTGCGCCCGGATTGTACGACTGGCGTCCTAACGCAGAAACGAAGTGGGATTGGTCCCTACGCAGTTGAGACGTCGGGTTCTGTTCACGAATTGTTACTACCAGATCGTTTGGAGTCCGGCAGACTGAAGCCGGCGGTCGCGGGTTACGAGCGGAAGGCCAAGGTGGAGGGCAGTTGCGGCGATGATGCGGTCGGGCATGTCGGGAACAACGTCGCGGGGAATGTTCGGGAGCGCGTCGGCTACGCCGCCATCCACGGGTGCGATGAATAGTCCAGAGTTTGGGTCATTGAGAGCCGAACGAAGCCGCTCTAGGGCGGTAAGCGGAAGCCTTCGTCTTTCAACCAGGTAAACCGTTTCTACGAGCGACATCGCCGATACGTGTACATCGCGGGCCTCACGGACAGCGTCTTCAATCGCAGTCCGGGCAACCGCTGACAATTCCTTGGAGTTTTCCAAATACCAGAGAACGGTGTGAGTATCCAGCACCGCGCTCATAGTTCGATTTCGCGAGGAAAGTTGCCCCACATTTCGCGGCGAGCCTCGGCAATGTCTTCTTCCGTGATGTGGATGTTCAGGTCTGCCCACAACCCAAGCAGACTGCGGCGCGGCTTCTTCGGTCCGCCGTTCTTCTCTTTCAGGAAATCCACAAAGTCCAACACTTCCTTCTGCTTCTCAGGAGGCAAATCGCGGAGTTTTTCGACAACCTGTTGTTCGATGGTCATAAAAGCCTCTCGGCCTATCTCGGTTTATTATAAGCCCGCTAGGCACCATTTGGGGCCGCTGCCTTTGGATAGGCAGCTATAGCGTCACATAAGCTATACTGAGGCGGGCCGAAAGTTCTAAGATCGTCAACCAGGGCCCACCATTTAATTCAATGACTTAGGAATTGTGCTGGAATCCTCCACTGCAGGTTGGTGTACGTTTTGGTGCACGCTCCCCTCAAACAATCGCGTCCGCGACTGCGCTTCTCATGCGTATGTAGGAGTGTTGTTCGATCCTGCGCCGGCTGAGCAAAAAAGGGCTCCGATTCAAACATGCTACAATTTCGTCAGATATTCATTTTGGGGGCTCTATGCCTAAGCCGACGAAGGCCCGCCTGACGCAGCCGTTGGTGCGCGAGAACGGTTCGCATCGTCCCGCTAGCTGGGATGAAGCCCTGGGTCGCGTCGCTGCGGCGTTCCGCAAATCCATCGCCAAGAACGACCCCCGGGACTTTGGCATGTTCAGTTGCTCCAAGACCATCAACGAAGTCAATTACGCGGCGCAAAAATTCGTCCGCAGCGTCATGGTCACCAACAATATTGACAGTTGTAACCGGACTTGACATGCCCCCAGCGTCGCCGGTCTGGCGGCGGTATTCGGAGCCGGCGGCGGGACCAGCTCCTATCGCGAAATTGAAGACACCGACGTCATCCTGTTGTGGGGATCGAACGCGCGGGAAACGCACCCGATTTTTTTCCATCACCTCCTAAAAGGTATCCGTAACGGCGCTGAACTTTATGTGATTGACCCGCGACGCACCAGTTCCGCGCAGTGGGCCACGCTCTGGCTGGGTTTGGACGTGGGTTCCGACATTTCGCTCGCCAACGCTGTGGCCCGAGAAATCATCGCCGCCGGTCTGCACGACGAAGAGTTTATCCGCCACGCCACCAGCGGGTTTACGGCTTACAAAGCGCACGTGGAGAAATATACCCTGGAGCGGGCGGAACGCGAGACAGGCGTACCGGCGGAAGCGATTCGCAAGATGGCTCATGCCTACGGCAAGGCTCCCCGCGCGCAACTCTGCTGGACTCTGGGCATCACCGAGCACCACAACGCCGTGGACAACGTGGTAGCGCTCATCAATCTGACCATTCTCACCGGGCACGTTGGCCGCTATGGCAGCGGCGTAAACCCCCTGCGCGGACAGAATAACGTCCAGGGCGGCGGCGATATGGGCGCTATTCCAGACCGCTTTCCCGGGTTCCAGCATGTTGAGAACGATGAAATTCGCGCGAAGTTTGAGAAGGCTTGGGGCGCAAAAGTTCAGCCAAAACGCGGCTGGCATCTGAGCGACATGTTTGAGGCCATGGATCATGGCCAACTCACCACGCTCTATGTGCTGGGCGAAAATCCCGCCGATTCCGAAGCCGACCGGCATCGCGCCCTGAAACGCCTGGGTGGACTGGAATTCCTGCTGGTGCAAGACATGTTCTATACCAAAACGGCGGAACTCGCGGACGTTGTTCTTCCCGTCGCATCGGGCGCCTTTGAAAATGAAGGGACCGTCACCTCCAGCGAGCGCCGGGTACAGCGCGTGCGTCGCACGGTTGCATCGCCCGACGGCGTTCGCGACGACCTGGACATCCTTTTCGATCTGGCGCGCCGGCTCGGACATGACTGGGGCGGCCCTGAACCGGAAACGATCTGGAACGAGGTGCGCACCTTGAGCCCCATGCATGGCGGCATGAGTTACCGCCGTCTCGAAGATCTGGGCGGCATTCAGTGGCCCTGTTATGACGAGTCGCATCCCGGAGAGATTTTCCTCCACGGACGATTCTGGAGTGAGCCGCTCATCGGCCCGCGTGCGCCTTTCAGCGTGGTGGAATTTGAGCCGCCAGTGGACCGACTCGACGAACAATATCCGATTCGCCTGACCACCGGCCGGAAACTGGATGACTACAACACCGGAGTGCAGACGGAAAGATACGCCTCGCCGTTGCGGCGCGAGGTAGCGATTGAGGTTTCTCCGGAAGACGGGCGGCACTACGCGTTGCATGAAGGCGAAAAAGTGCGGGTGACCTCGCGACGTGGATCGGTCGTCGCGCCCGTGAAATTTGACACGGCGTTGCGTCCGGGCCTGGCGTTTTTGTCGGTCCATGCTCACGACCAGGTGGCCACAAATGATCTGACGATTGACGCGGTTGATCCCAAATCGGGTACCTCAGAGTTCAAGGCCACGGCCATCCGCATTGAAAAAGTCTAAGATACTTGAGTGGACCTTCATCTAACCAACGCGCAAGCGACAGCAGAAGAACGCGCCGCCGTTGACTCTGAGCTGGGTGTCCCCGCAACGAGCTGGCAAGGTGGCCAGCGACAAACCTCGGACACGCGTGCCGCTTACAACGGGAATAGTCATGGCACGCGGCATCGCCTCCTCCCGGTTCTGCATGTGATCCAGAACCGCATCGGCTGGATTAGTCCCGGCGCTCTCAACTATGTTGCGTTGCGGTTGGACGTTGCTCCCGCGGAAGTTCACGGAGTGGCGTCTTTCTATGGAGTGTTTGCGCTCGAACCTCGTCCTCGAATTGTTGCCCACGTCTGCGATGACATTGCGTGCCTCACGCAAGACTCGGAGAAACTTTGCGCTGAACTGGAGCGCACTCTCGGTCCTGCGGGTTCTCCCTGCTCCGGAGGACGCGTGGTTTGGCTTCGCAGTCAGTGTCTGGGCTTATGCGAGCGCGCTCCTGCGACACTGGTCAGCTCGGCGGGTGAAACATGCCAGGAACGAGTCCTCGCGCCTGCCTCCGCGGAGGCAGTGCGGTCCTTGGTGGCAGACGCGATCGAGGGACGGCTGCCCGCCGAGCCGGACCTGCTGAACGTCCAGGCGAGCGTTCCCCAGGCTGCTCAGAAAACGGAGTCTTCTCCGTTGCGACTACTCCATCGACTTAGCGAAGGCGGCGCTGCAACTTTGGAAGCCTATCAAAGGCTCGGCGGCTACGAGGGTTTGCGGAAAGCGCTGCAGCTTAGCCCCGAGGGCACGCTGCGCGAACTGTCTGCCTCAAAGCTGTTGGGCCGGGGCGGCGCGGCGTTTCCCATTGCCAAAAAATGGGAAGCGCTATTTCAGCAGAGGCATCTGCTTGAGCAAGATTCTGGCCGCGCGCACTACCTCATCTGCAATGCCGATGAATCCGAGCCGGGCACGTTCAAGGACCGCATCCTGATGGAAGGAGATCCTTTTGCCGTGGTCGAGGGCATCACGATCGGCGGTTTTGTTACCGGCGCTCGCCAAGGCTACATCTACCTGCGCGGCGAATATCCGCTGGCGGCGGAGCGCATGCAACACGCGATCGACTCCGCCAACGAAAACGGGTTCCTCGGCGGCAATATTCTTGGCAGCGGTCTGCAATTCAACATTGAAATTCGCCGTGGCGCCGGTGCGTATATCTGCGGCGAGGAAACCGCGTTGTTCAATTCAATTGAAGGCTATCGCGGCGAACCACGCAACAAACCGCCATTTCCTACGCAATCGGGGCTCTTCCGCCAGCCGACTGCCGTCAACAACGTGGAAACGCTCGTTAACGTTCCGGGAATCATCCGCGCCGGCGGCGCCGCGTACGCAAAGCTCGGCACGGAAAACTCCGCAGGCACCAGGCTCTTCTGTCTTTGCGGCCATGTGGCGCGACCCGGTGTCTATGAGATCGCCATGGGCGCGACGCTGCGCCAGCTCATTGATCTTGCCGGAGGCGTGGCGGGCACGGGCAAACTGCGGGCAGTCCTTCTCGGCGGCGCCGCCGGAGCCTTTATTTCGCCTACGGAGCTCGATACGCCGCTTACCTTCGAAGGCACGCGAGCGATCGGGGCCACTCTCGGTTCTGGTGTGGTCATGCTGTTCGACGATACCGTCGATCTTCGCCAAATCCTGTTGCGCATTGCCAGTTTCTTCCGCCATGAAACTTGCGGCCAATGCGTTCCCTGCCGCGTCGGCGTCGTGCGTCAGCAGGAAACCTTGCAACGTCTGATGAACGCGAAGCCGCTGGGTTCGGCGGCGCAGGAAATCGCTCTGTTGCGCGAAATGGGCCAGGCCATGCGTGACGCCTCAATTTGCGGTCTCGGCCAGACGGCCTCGAGTGCGCTGGAATCTGCTTTGCAACGCTGGAGCATTTTTTCGTGAGCAATCCCATGGTAGAGAATCCGGCGCTCGACGCGCCTCAGCCTACAATTCCTCTGCCCCGTGGCCCAATTCCGCAGGCTCCGGCGGAGCCCAAGCGCCGCACTATCGAAATCAAGATTGACGGCAAGGCCGTTTCCGTGGCCGAGGGTTCCACCATCCTGGACGCCGCAAAGAAACTGGGCATTGAAACTCCTACGCTTTGCTTTCTGCAGAGCCTTACTCCCGTCAATGTCTGCCGCGTTTGCGTGGTGGAATTGGAAGGCTCGCGCACGCTCGTTCCCGCTTGCTCACGCAAGGTGGAAGCGAACATGTCGATCCAGACGGATTCCGAGCGCGTGCGCCTGGGCCGCCGGCTGGTGCTGGAATTTCTGGCGTCGTCCGTGGACCTTTCGACGGCGCCCGGCATGCACGAGTATATGGAGCGCTACCACGCGCATCCTGAGCGTTTCGGCGAAACCAGGGCCACCGTGACCCAGCCGGTAAAGATTGACAACGATCTGTACGTTCGGGATTACTCCAAGTGCGTGCTCTGCTACAAGTGCGTGGAAGCTTGCGGCGTGGATGCACAAAACACTTTTGCTATTGCCGTGGCCGGCCGCGGCTTCTCCGCGCACATCGCCACGGAATACGATGTGCCACTGCCTGATTCCGCCTGCGTTTATTGCGGCAACTGCATCGGTGTTTGTCCCACCGGCGCGCTGATGTTCAAGAGCGAATATGATATGCGTCAGACCGGCACATGGGACGAACACCGCCAGACGCAAACGGACACCATCTGTCCTTATTGCGGCGTGGGCTGCGACCTCACGGTGCACCAACAAGATGGCCAGATCGTTCGAGTGACCTCACCTCTGGACCACAGCGTGACGCACGGCAATCTTTGCATCAAAGGGCGTTTCGGCTGGCAGTTTGTGCAGGTTCAGCCCGCTGGCAAGCAAGAAAAATAAGGGCGAGGCCGGTGGGTTCAAGTCCACCTAGGCCCACAATTCCGCCCGAACAACTCCGATAAAGAGTGCCTCCGAACCTCGGCTGATGCAAAAATTTGCATACGGAAGTTCGGGAATGCAGCGTTTGTCCGGGGTGCGGCAGTGTGCTAGGCTTTGGCGGGCAAGAATCGCCTGGCGGCGTCCGCGAGCCCTCGCGGCACGCACGTTCTCTCCTCTTAGTTCCCCGTACCTCGCTGCAGGGGGGAGTGTCGGCCCGCGACGAGCGGAGATGCCCGTCGTGCGCGCCTGGCAATTCAGGCACCCAGGGAGTTCGTCGAAACCCTTAAAGGAATACAGCCAGCCATGTCCGCTACCCAGAGCGCTTCCAAAACTGAAAAAGAGACGGTGGAGATAAAACTGGCGCATTCGCCGGACTCCGACGATGCGTTCATGTTTTACGCGCTGGCCACGCACAAGCTGGCCACGCCGGGGTACAAGTACACGCATGTGCTGTCCGACATTCAGACGTTGAACGAGGCCGCGCTGACGGAAACATATGACGTTACCGCGGTTAGTTTCGCGGCGTATCCTTCGCTGCGGGATAAATATGTCCTGCTGGATTGCGGCGCGAGTTTTGGCGAGGGCTACGGGCCGATCGTGGTTTCGAGCAAGCACCTGAAAAAAGAAGAGCTTGCGGGGAAGCGCATCGGCGTCCCCGGCCTGCAGACGACGGCGTACCTGACATTAAAATTGTACGAACCGAATTTCGAGCCGGTGGTGATGCCGTTCGACAAAATCATTACCGCAGTGCAGGACGGGGTGGTGGAAGCCGGGCTGCTGATTCATGAAGGACAGCTATTCTTTCCGCAACTGGGATTGCACCGCGTGATCGACCTGGGAATCTGGTGGCAGGAGCTTACGGATTTGCCGCTGCCACTTGGCGGCAATGCCGTCCGGCGGGCCCTGGGGCCGCAACTGGGGCGCCAGGTGGCCAAGGTGATTCGCGACAGCGTGACTTACGGCCTGGAGCATCGTGAAGAGGCTTTAAACTACGCCATGCAATTTGCGCGGGATATGGACGCGGAGCTGGCGGATAAATTCGTCGGCATGTATGTGAACAAGTGGACGCTCGGGTATGGAGAGCGCGGCAAGAAGGCCGTGGCCCAGCTGATCGAACGCGGAACGGCCGCGGGCTTGCTGCCGGGTCCTCCGAATGTGGAATTTCTCGGAGACAACTAGCCCAAGCGCCGGTCTGGCCTCAGTGCTTGCGAGAGCTTGACCGCTTTCGGCGAATCCCTTAGTGTTTTCACTTCGTGATTACACGCCGCATCTGTTCTTCACTCCGCATTATTGGTGTAGGTCTTGCTGCGGCACTCGCTGGCGCGCCGCTGGTGCACCCTCAGGCTGCCGCTGAGTATCGCGAGCGGGCGGAGGTGCCGAAGGAGTGGCCGCTCGAGGCGGTGCGAGGCGCGCACGGTATGGTGGCGACCGACGAGCGGCTTGGTTCGCAGGTGGGCGTGGAGATTTTGCAGCGCGGCGGAAACGCCATCGACGCCGCGGTGGCCGTGGCGGTTGCGCTGGCGGTGGTCGAGCCGGCGGCGGGAAATATCGGCGGCGGCGGATTCATGCTGGTGCGGCTGGCGGACGGGCGCAGCAGTTTTCTGGATTACCGCGAAGTTGCCCCGGGACATGCGACGCGCGATATGTACATTGGCGCGGATGGCAAGCTGGATGCCGACGCAGCGACGATTGGACCGCGCTCGGTGGCCGTTCCGGGAACCGTTGCGGGCCTGGCGCTGGCGCTCAAACTGTACGGCACGATGAAACTGGCCGAAGTGATGGCTCCGGCAATTCATTTGGCCGAAGATGGGTATCCCCTGAGCGCCAAACTGATTCACGAATTTGCCGAAGAACGCGGGGACTTGCAGCGATTTTCGGTCAGCCGGCGCATTTTCTTGCGCGATGGCCAAATGTTTCAGCCGGGCGACATTTTTAAACAACCGGAGCTGGCCGCCACCCTGCGGCGCATCGCGAAAAATGGCGCGGACGATTTTTATCGCGGAGAAACGGCGCGCGCGATTGCCGGCGACATGGCTGCCTTGGGCGGGATTATTACGCTCGAAGACCTCGCGAGCTACCAGCCGAAAGTCCGCGAAGTTCTGCGCGCAAAATATGAAAGTGACGGGCACCAGTGGGAAGTGCTCACGTCACCGCCGCCGAGTTCGGGCGGGGTAGCCATCATCGAATCGCTGAACATGCTGGAAAAAGTTCCGCTGAAAAATTGGGACGACGTGGGCAGCATTCATGTGGTCGCCGAAACCATGCGGCGGGTTTTCGCGGATCGCGCGGCGTACCTGGCCGATCCGGATTATACGAAAATTCCCGTGGAGGGTCTGACCGCGCCTTGTTATGCGATGGAGCGGGCCGCCACGATTGATCCCGCGCATGCTTCTTCCAGCAAGGACATTAAGCCGGGGACGCCGCACGTTTGCGGCATGTCCGCGGGCGCGGCGAACGCGACGGAAGAGGTTTCCGGACTTAGTGAAGGTCCGCACACGACGCACTTTTCCGTGGTTGATGCCGCGGGAAACGCGGTGGCCAGCACCTATACGTTGAATGACAGCTATGGCTCACATTTCACGTGTTCCGCGGGCTTTCTGCTGAACGACGAGATGGACGATTTTACGACGCAGCCCGGTGTGCCCAACGCGCTTTTTGGATTGATCCAGTCGGAGGCCAACGCCATCGCGCCGGGGCATCGGCCGCTTAGTTCGATGGTGCCCACGATGCTGCTGCGCGACGGGAAACTGAGTTTCGTCACCGGCTCGCCGGGCGGGCCGGCGATTATTTCCGCCACGCTGCTGAGTGTGCTGAACTGGATGAGGCTTGGGATGGACGCGCAAGCCGCCATCAACGCGCCGCGTTTTCATCACCAGTGGCTGCCAGACAGAATTCTGCTGGAAAAGAATTTCCCCGCAAGCATCGAAAGCGGATTGAACGTAATGGGCCATGAAACCAAGCGGCGCGGGCACATCGGCTTGGTGAACGCGATCGGCATCGATCCGCGCACCGGCGAACGGCTTGGCGCTGCGGACCCTCGCGATGACGGCTCGGCGATCGGTTACTAAGGCGTGCGGTAAGCGATTCGTGGACTTTTCTCTTTTGGCCTTTGGCCGTAAACTTTTGACGGCGACTTTATGCGGAGAATTCTCTCCACCTACCAATTTATTTCGCGCAAGTTGACGCCGGAGCTCCTGGCGCAAATCTCCGCCGCCGGATTTCACGGCCTCGAAATTTTCGCCAGCCGCGGGCACTTCGATTACAACTCGAAGACCGAAGCGCGGATGATGGCTGGAGCTCTAGCCGCGAATCACTTGTTTCTGTCGTCTCTGCACGCCCCCACCAGCCGCGACTTCAGCGCCACGCGCGAGGGTGGGACGCCGGTTTCGATCTGTGAGGTGGAACGCGTGCGGCGCATCGAGGCCATGGATGAACTGAAGCGCGCGATCGACATTTCCGAGGACATGCCGTATCCGCGGATGGTGCTGCACATGGGCGGCCCGCGCGAAACCGCTGATCCGCGCAAACGCGACGCGGCGTTCAGCACGCTGGAGCATCTGATGCTGCACGCGCATCATGCGGGCGTGGTGCTTTCTCTCGAAAATACCAACACCGAGATGGGCGACCCCCAATATCTGCGCAATTTTGTGGATGAAACGCGACTGATCGGATTGCGTTTTAATTTCGATATCGGCCACGCGCATCTTGCCGACGGCGCGGAAGACGAACGCATCGAAAAAAGTTTTGCTCCCATGCGCGATCTGCTCGCCGGCGTCCACCTGCACGACAATCATGGCGAGAAAGACGAGCATCTCGCACCTTACGAAGGCACCATCGATTGGCTCGCGGCCATCGCGCTGCTGAAAACCGGGCCGACCGAAGACGTTCCCCTCACACTGGAACTCAAGGAGAAGACGGCGCCGGATGCCCCGTCGGCGGCGGAGCAACTGGAGGCGGCGCGGGTGGCCATGGATAAATTTGAATCGGCTTGGTCCGCTTGACGTCTAGCGGCAGTTTGCCGCTGTAGAAATGCAGTTTACGGCACCAAGCTTCCTCCACCCTCCCGGCTGAGGTGATTGTGCCCGCCTATGGCGCTCCCTGTTGACATCCCACAGGAGTCATGGCATCTTCCTCTATCTAACCCACAGGAGCGCACATGACCGCAGCTAAAGCCGACATCCTGCAAGGCACTCTGGACCTGATGGTCCTCAAGACTCTCGATTCCATTGGCGCGATGCACGGCTACGGCATTGCCCGCCGCATCGAACAGATTAGCGCCGAAGCATTGGCTGTGAACCAGGGCACCATCTATCTCTGCCTGATTCGTCTGGTTCAGAAAAAATGGATCTCGGCATCCTGGGGCATCTCCGAAAACCACCGCAAAGCCAAGTTCTACGCGATCACTAAATCCGGACGGAAACAGCTGGCGGCCGAAACGGAAAACTGGGAACGCATTTCCGGGGTCATCGGAAAAGTCCTTCAACTCGCTCCTCGGAGGTAATCCATGTGGACACGCCTGCAACACGCCATCGCCAGGTTCCGCGCGCTTTTCGCGGTCTCCGAACTGGACAGCGATCTCGACGAGGAGCTGGACTCCCACGTGGCCATGCTCACCGACGAAAATATACGCAGGGGCATGACCGAGGAGGAAGCGCTCCGCAACGCGTTTCTGCAGGTGGGCTCGCGCGAAGCCACCAAGGAGCTGCATCGCGAAGTGCGCGGCCTGCCTTTCCTCGAAACGCTCGCGCAGGATTTGCGCTACACCGTTCGTACCCTGCGCCGCGACTCCTCCTTCGCCATTTTCGCCATTCTGATCGTCGGCCTGGGCATTGGCGCGAGCTGCACGATCTTCAGCGTGGTCAACGCTCTTTTGCTGCGGCCGCTCCCGTTTCGTGCTCCTGCGCAACTTGTGTGGGTGAAGAATCATCCCGACGTGAACGCCAACGATCTCTCCGGCCAGACCACGCAGGTCGGTCACATGCTCGACCTGCGCGACCGCAGCAAGTCTTTCTCCGAAGTCGCAGGGTACTTTGCGTTCTATGGTCTCGGCGACAGTAAGCTCATTGGCGAAGGCGAACCCGAGCGCCTCACGAACATACCCGTCTCGCAGAATTTCTTTTCCATGCTCGGCGTCGAACCCCTGCTCGGGCGGCAATTCACCGCCGAAGAGGCCAGCGGCCACGGACCCAGCGTCGTGATGCTTGGTCATAACCTGTGGCTGCGCCGTTTCGCATCCGATCCGCGCATCGTTGGGCGCAGCATCAATCTCGACGGAAAACCCAACACCATCGTTGCTGTCCTGCCCGCATCGTTCGACTTCGGAAATATTTTTGTACCGGGAACCAAGGTCGATCTGTATTCGCCATTCCCGCTCAACGAGCAGACCAACAAGTGGGGCAATACCATGGCCGTCGTCGCGCGGCTCAATTCGGGCGCTACCCTGGCCGGCGCGCAAAGCGAATCGAACATTCTCGCCAAGCAGATGAGCCACGATCACCCCGAGCGCAACGAATTTGAACCCGCCCTCACCCCGCTTTCCCAACATATTAGCGGCCGTGTTCGCCCGGCCCTGATGCTTCTTGCGTGCGCCGTTGGTGTCGTGATGCTGATCGTCTGCGCCAATCTCTCCAATTTGCTCCTCGCCCGCGCGGCAACCCGCCAGAAAGAAATCGCCATTCGTTCGGCGCTCGGCGCGACGAAGGCGCGGCTCGTGCGCCAAATGCTCACGGAGAGCGTGGTGCTCTCGTGCTGCGGCGCGGTGCTCGGCCTGGTTCTCGCCGTTCTCGGCACCGGCGCGCTTTCCCGTCTGAGTGGCGTTACGATTCCGCTGCTCGAGAACGTTCATGTGGACGGCACTGCGTTCGCTTTTACTCTGCTCTTCGCTGTGGTCACGGGTGTGCTCTTCGGACTCGTTCCCGCGCTGCACGTTTCCGATAAACGTCTCCAAGGGTCCCTGAAAGATGCGAATCGCGGCTCCAGTCAGGGGCGCAGCCACGCTTGGGTACGCAATACCCTGGTGGTTGCCGAAATCGCGCTTGCCTGCGTGCTGGTTGTCGGCGCGGGCTTGCTCATGCACAGCTTCTTGCGCGTCATGGATGTGAATCTCGGCTTCCACCCGGAGCGCGCCGTCGCCCTGCGCATCGATCCGGATAGTTCCTATGGCACACAGGAAAAACGCAACGCCTATTTCAACGAGGCCCTCCGCCGCGTAGGGGAAATCCCCGGTGTCGAAGCTGCGGGTCTCTCTGACGCGCTTCCGCTCGGCCGCAATCGCTCGTGGGGAATCGGCGTAAAGGGTCACACTTATCCCCCAAATGCCTTCCCCGAAGCGTTTGTGCGCATTGTCAGTGATGGCTACTTCCAGTCGATGGGCATTCCCATGCGCAAGGGGCGCGACTTCACTCCCGCCGACGCGCTCAAAAGTCAGAAGGTGATCATCGTGAATGAGACCATGGCGCGCTCGCTCTGGCCTGGCCAGGACGCTCTCGGCCAGTTAACCAACGGCGATCAGTTGGTGATCGGCATCGTCGGCGACGTGCGCCATTTGGCTCTCGAAGAAACCTCTGGCTCTGAAATGTATCTGCCCATTCGCCAAACCGACGATTACGGCTCCGTGGATCTCGTTGTACGAAGTTCGCTCACCAACGCCGAACTCGCTCCCCGCCTCCGCGAGGCCTTGCTGCCCATCGCTCCAGACCTGCCTAGCTCGAATCTGCGTCCGCTGCAAAGCTTGGTGGACAAAGCCGTCTCGCCGCGCCGTTTTGTCGTGCTGCTGCTCGGCGGATTTGCCGCGTTCGCGCTGGTTCTTGCTTCCTTGGGAATCTACGCGGTGATTTCTTACTCGGTGAGCCAGCGCACCCAGGAGATCGGCATCCGCATGGCGCTGGGCGCAACAGCAAGCGGCGTGCAAACGAGCGTGCTGCTGCAAACGCTACGGCTGGGAGCGATCGGAATGGCCATTGGCGTTGTGGTGTCGTTGCTGCTGGCCGAAACATTGCGGAGCCTGTTGTTCGGCGTGAACTTTGCCGACCCCGCCACCTTTGCGGCTATGCTGGTGATTCTCACTATGGTTGCGGCGATGGGCGGATATTTCCCGGCGCGCCGTGCCTCGCGCATCGATCCCTTTATGGCCCTGCGCGCGGACTAGGAGTTCACCCGGAAAACGCTTTTTCGATTCGTGCATACGCTCGTGCGGTTATCAAGGAATTAAACGTTCAGAATCATTCACGACCTCATGTTCTCCGAGCATCGGGGACACGATGTTTTCCCAGATCACGCTTTCCATGAGTACCTGCGTGCCTTTGTCACCTACGGCGCGCGACGTAGCTGTGACTCAAGCCCAAGCTTCTCTGGTAAAATTGTGGTTTGGATTGGCGACTGCGAATCTCACTATGACTACCATCACCATTGAACAGGCGGAGAAGTACGACGGGCAGGAGGTTACCATTCGAGGCTGGCTTTATAATTTGCGGGAGTCGGGGAAGTTGATGTTTCCGATTTTTCGCGATGGGACTGGGATTATTCAGGGCGTCTGCGCATTGAAGGAGAATCCGGAGGCGTTTGCGGCACTGAAGGGGCTGGCGCAGGAATCCAGTGTAGTTGTTACGGGGAAAATTCGCGCCGAGCAACGGGCGCCTGGTGGGTACGAAATTGGCGTCAGCACGATTCAGATTGTGCAGAAAGTTCCCGAGAGCACGCCTTTTCCCATACAACTGAAGGAGCATGGCGTCGATTTTCTTTTGGATCATCGCCATCTGTGGATTCGCACGCCGCGCTCCGCGGCAATTCTGCGCATTCGCGCGGAGGCTATCCGAGCGGCGCGCAATTTCATGGACGAGCAGGGATACACGCTGACGGATACGCCGATTTTTACTCCTGCTGCCTGCGAAGGCACCTCCACGCTCTTTGAAGTGAATTACATCGACGAGCAAAAGGCCTATTTGACGCAGAGCGGCCAGCTCTACGCCGAGGCGCTGGCCATGGCGCTTGGCAAGGTTTACACCTTCGGCCCCACGTTTCGCGCGGAAAAATCCAAAACGCGGCGCCACCTGACGGAATTCTGGATGCTCGAGCCGGAGGCCGCGTACGCTGATCTCCGGGACATGATGGACCTCGGCGAGGGTCTGGTGAGCGCGGTGGTGCAATCGGTGGTGAGGAATAAATCGCGCGAGCTGGAAACGCTGAAGCGCGACGTGAAAAAACTGGAAAACGTGAAGGCGCCGTTCCCGCGGATCAGCTACGAAGAAGCCGTAGCGGTCCTGAACAAACACGGCAACCCCGCGAAATTCGGCGACGATTTTGGCGGCGACGAAGAAACCGTTATTTCGAGCGAATTCGATCGCCCGGTACTCGTCCACCGCTATCCCGCGGCCATCAAAGCCTTCTATATGCAGCCGGACGCCGAGCGCGCTGATCTGGCCTTGGCTTTCGACATGCTCGCTCCGGAAGGCTACGGCGAAATCATTGGCGGCAGCCAGCGCATCCACGACTACGATTTGCTGGTTAAACGACTGCGGGAGAACAACTTGCCGGAGGAGTCGTTCCAGTGGTATCTGGACCTCCGCCGGTACGGCAGCGTCCCCCATGCCGGTTTCGGTCTGGGCCTGGAGCGAACCGTGGCGTGGATCTGCGGCACGGAACACATTCGCGAGGTCATTCCCTTTCCCCGGATGATTTATCGCGTGTATCCTTAGTTGGGGTAGTAAAGGGCCAAGTTCAAAGCTTGGTCCGGTAGATTCATCCGGCAGTTGGGAGCTTCTCCGGCGCCCAGGCTGGTTCGCGGATCGAGCAGTTACCACCAGAGTGAGTGTTGCATCCCGACGAGTGCCAGGCACACATTCGCGTTCCCGCGCGGAGAGAGCCTCCACGCGTGCGCGAAGCGTCCCTCACCGATCGAAGGCTTTTGAAAAATGACGCATCAAAAGGTTCGCATTATCGGTGTGCCCATGGACCTCGGCGCCAGCCGCCGCGGCGTGGACATGGGTCCTTCGGCCCTGCGCGTAGCGGGATTGCAGACGCGCCTGAAACAACTCGGCCACCAAGTCGAAGACATCGGCAATATTTCCGTCAAGCAGCCGGAAGAAATGTCTTACGGCGAAAAACACGCCAAGTATTTGGACGAAATTGCCGAGACGTGTAAAGATCTGGCCGAAGCGGTGCAAAAATCTCTGGAAGAAGATCATTTTCCACTCGTGCTGGGCGGCGACCATTCCATCGCCACCGGCGCGGCTGCGGGTGTCTCCTCCTTTTTTCGCAAACAGAAAAAAGACATCGGCTACATCTGGCTGGACGCCCATGGGGACATGAACACCCCGGAGTCCTCGCCATCGGGCAACGTTCACGGTATGCCGCTGGCCAGCATCATGGGTTACGGGCCGCCGGAACTCGTGGATTTAATGGGCTTCAAACCCAAAGCCGAACCGGGCAACATCGTCATCGTCGGCGCGCGCGAGCTCGACGCCCAGGAACGCAAGATGATGAAAAAATCCGGCGTGCACGTCTTTACCATGCGCGACATCGACGAGCGCGGCATGCGCGAAGTCATGAGCGACGCTCTGAAATACGCCATGGACGACACCGGGGGCATTGCCGTCAGCCTGGATATGGATTTCATTGATCCCTCGGATGCTCCCGGCGTAGGCACGCCGGTCCGCGGCGGCGTAACGTACCGCGAAGCCCACCTGGCCATGGAAATGATCGCCGACAGCGGCTCCATGGCCTCGCTCGAAGTGGTCGAGATAAATCCCGTAATCGACGAACACAACCGCACCGCGTTGCTGGGTGTAGAGCTAATTCTCTCCGCCTTAGGCAAAAAAATCCTGTAAGCAATTAACCGCCAGCAGGGCATTCGCCTCTGCTATGGAAACACCTCTGAGCTCAGGACTTTAGGCGAGCGGCTTTTTCTGGAAAAATATCCTCGTGACTCCAGACAAGAAACGTCTCCGTATTGGCATTCTCTTCGGCGGTCGCTCGGGCGAACACGAAGTTTCGCTGGCTTCTGCTGCCTCCGTAATCCGCGGCCTCGATCCGGACAAATACGAACCTGTGCCGATCGGCATTTCGAAAGAAGGGCACTGGCTCACCGGCGCGGGCGCGCAAAAAATGCTGCCGGACGTCCTGCGTCAAGGCCAGCGTGTAATGATGAACGCCGACCCCACCGATGCCGCGCTAATCCGCCTTGACGGCAGCGGCGGCGGCCAGCGCCTCGACGTCGTCTTCCCCGTGATTCACGGCACGTACGGCGAAGACGGCACGATTCAGGGCCTGCTCGATCTCGCTGGCCTGCCGTTCGTAGGTGCGGGTGTACTCGGCTCCGCCATCGGCATGGACAAAGATGTCGCCAAGCGGCTGCTGCAATTCGCCGAAATTCCCGTGGTCCCCTGGATCACCGTACATCGCTACGAATGGGAAACCAATCCAGCGCTCATCCAGAGCAAAATCGAAGAGCAATTTGCATATCCCGTATTTGTAAAACCGGCCACCCTGGGCTCGTCCGTTGGCATGACCAAAGTGCACTCCCGCGAAGAGCTGGCCCCCGCCATTACCCTCGCCGCTGAATTCGCCATGAAAATTCTCGTGGAAAAAGCGCTGAGCGCCCGCGAAATTGAAGTTTCCGTCCTCGGCAATCACGAGCCCGAAGCCTCCGTCCCGGGCGAAATCGTCCCGCACCGCGAATTTTACGATTACGCGGCGAAATATCTGGAAGAGGGCACGCAACTGTTGATTCCCGCCGAGTTGAAAACCGCGCAGGTCAAAAAATTCCAAGCTTTCTCCATCGCCGCGTTTCGCGCGCTGGAGCTGAGCGGCATGGCCCGCGTGGATTTCTTCATGGAAAAAACCACTGGCAAAATTTTTCTCAACGAAGTGAACACCATCCCCGGTTTCACGTCCATAAGCATGTATCCCAAACTCTGGGAAGCCTCTGGCATCCCCTTCCGCGATCTGATCGATCGCCTGATCGCCCTGGCACTCGAGCAACACGCCGAAAAAGCCCGCACCAAATACCAGATCGAACTCCCCGAAGGCGTTGGTGGCGCCCTCGACGCCTAGTCCGCCGCCAAAGGTGTTGCTCAAAACATTTACTCCCGCACGCCTCTTCTGCTAATTTTGAATTGTGACTATCCACGCTCGCAGGTAGGAGACCCTCGCATGACCACGCTGCTCGACGTACCTGCCTACAAACCGGACAAATCGCGTGCCATGATTTTCACCGTGGTTGCGCTGCTTTCCATCGCCGTCCTTGGCCTCTACTTTCTCGTCCGCTACTATCCGGAAAAACACGCCACGGAGATGTTTTTTAACGCGCTGGTTGCTGGCGACACCGCCAAGGCCTACGAAATCTGGAAGCCCGGACCCAGCTACGCCATGAAAGATTTCTTGGCCGACTGGGGACCCACCGGCTACTACGGTCCGGTAAAAAGTTTTGCCCTGCTGCACGCCAAATCACCTGTGGGCGCCAGTGGCGTAATCATCACGATAGCCGTTAGTCCATTTTCGCCTCTGCCCAACGAAAACTCCGACCCCGCGCAAAGCCAGAAAACGCGCGTAGTAAACCTCTGGGTGGAATCCAAGGACAAATCGTTTAGCTTCCCGCCGTAAACGACGGAGCGTCACGACGAAACTGCCTTAGCGGAGGAGTGGAACGCTTCTGAGGGATGAATCCGCGGCCGCACAGGCTGCGGGAAGGGTTATTTCCTGGCCTGGATAAATGCGGTCGCTGTCGCGCACATCCGGATTTTCCTGCGCTACACAGGGCCAAGAAGCGCCCCTGCCGTAGTGGGCCGCCGCGATCTTCCACAAGGAATCGCCAGTCCGAACCACAACGGTCTGCCCGGAAGGCCGAGTCATCGAGGGCGGCACAACCGCGGATCGATCCTCGGTTCGTGGAACGACGAGCCTCACCCCGGCCCTGAGCCGGCGCGGATCGGCCACGCGCGGATTGCTCACCAACCACTCGCGCCAGCGCGTACCATTTCCTGAATATTCCCGCGACAAATTCCAGAGTGAATCACCGACTCGCACGGTAACCATGCGCCGGGACTCCCCAGGGGTCACGGTCACGGCCGCATGCGACGAGGTGCCGTTATTTACGGCCGCCACGGTAGCCATCGCTCGAGGAGCGGCAGACGGTGGCGTCATCACGGGCGCATGCGTGGGCCTTGGTTCAGCAGGTCTCGACTCAACAACTTTCGGTGAGACCAATTTCGGTCGGCGGGATTTCAGAAACGCTGCAGCCGGCAACTCCCCGCTCTGCTCCGCCGATCCAATCACCGGCCGCGCAAATGGATCGCGTCTCAGCGTTCCATTCTCCACAACTCCGCTCACACCAGGCTTTATACTTTTTGCCGGAAGTGGACTAGAGGGTGAGAGCAGCGCGCTTCGCGGCGAAACTTCCGCCAGCGCAGGCTGTGGCACATCCATATGAAACGGCGACGTCATCGGAATTCTACTGGCGCTATCCGTCTCGCGCGCGGCTTTCTCACGGCGATAACGCCGCGCCACTTCGCCGAGCGACTCCGTGCCGGAAACATTTCCGGCATCGCCAGTCGCCGCGGATTGCGAAGCAACCGTAGGAGTGGAATGCGGACCAGTTGAATCTTTTTTGCGTGTTTCGACACTCGCGCTATCGCTGTCTACTAAAATCCGCGATCGCTGCAAATCGTCATTGGTATAAACGTGAGAACTGTTCTGCGCTTGCGCCGCTTTGCGCGCCTGCACCTGCCGCGCCGCCTCCGCGACGTCTTGCGAAGCATCCTGCGCCCTCGCACCCAGCGTCGCGCACAAACACACACCCAACAGGGCCGCGCTCACGCTTGCGCTGCGCAACAACAATTTTTTCCGTTCCGATGGGAAAGACGAACTCATCAACTCTCGTGAATCCGCGCTGGGGGGACATCCAGAGCTGCCGGACACCGTCTTAAATCCGTCTTGAGTTTAGCCCGGTCGCGGGGTTTCGCACGGCAAAGTATCCAAAGCGCCAACACCTCCGACGGTGGCAGTCCACGGGGCCCTGCCCTGTGGTTTGTACCGCTGTCACTAACGCGCTTCCGCCAGCGCCCCAGTCAACTCTTCCCCTGTCACGCTGGCAGTTCCTAATTTTCCCACCACCACGCCCGCCGCGGCATTCGCCAGCACCGCCGCGTCGCGCAATTCGGCTCCCGCCGCCACCGCCAGCGCCACCACGCTCAACACCGTATCGCCCGCTCCGGTCACATCAAAAACTTGCCGCCCCGTGGCCCCGCGCTCCACTCCCGCCTGTCCCACCCGCGCATACGTCACTTCAGAATTCGTCGCCGGAATATGCAATTGCCCCGCGGACGATTCCTCCACCACGCTCAACCCTTTTTCGCCCCGCGTGATCACCACCGCGCCGCAACCAAAGTGTGCCAGCAGCGCCCGCCCCGCCTCTTCCACGGATTTCTCGTCGCCCAGCGCCCGCGTTACAAAAAATCCCGCTTCCTTTGCATTGCACACAATCACCCGCGCCCCGCGATACGCATACAGCCGCGAAGTCTTCGGCTTCACAAACACCGGCACTTCCAGACGATGACACGCGCTCAGCACGCGGTCTGCAAACGCATCGGTGATCAATCCCTTGTCGTAATCCGAAAGCACCAGCGCATCCAAATGTCTCAGCGCCGCAAACAACGCGCGCAATAATTTTTCTTCTGTTTCCGGGCGCAGCGCTTCGCGACGTTCGCGATCCACGCGCACCACCTGCTGATGCCGAGCGATAATCCGCGTCTTCACCGTGGTAACGCGCTTCGTATCCGCCACGATCCCGCCATGCACGATTCCCGCCGCGCGCAGGCAACCCTGCAGCGCACGCCCCGCCTCATCGCTTCCCACCACGCCAAACGCCTCCGCCTTTGCGCCCAGCGCCGCGATATTCGCCGCCACATTACCCGCCCCGCCCAGACACTCGCTCTGCTCCACAAAGTCCACCACCGGAACGGCCGCCTCCGGCGAAAGTCGCGACGCCGTCCCCCACAAATAGCGGTCCAACATCACATCGCCAAGCACACCAATCCGCTTCCCGCGCATCCGCGGAATCACCCGCTGCAAACGCAAACGATCCGTAGTTTTCCCAGTCATAATCTCTCTTTTTTTAGGATGCTGAGCTGTTGTACTGGCGGGTCTTCAGACCCGTGTCGTTACTTTGTCTCTGGCTTTTGTCTTGTCCCGTGCCTTTGCCGTTCCCGTCATTCGCGGCCTTAGCCACTACTTCTGCCCCTCTTCTACAATCTTCGCCTCTTCCGGCAGCATCACCGGAATCTCATCCCGCACCGGATACACCCTCCGGCAAGTAGCACATTTGAGTCCGGTCTGATCCGCCGTGTACGTCACCTTGGTCTTGCACACCGGACACACCAGAATATCCAGCAACTCCTGAGCAATCGCCATACTCTCCGCTCTCCCGCCTCAAGCGAACTCACCGCAGCCATTTCTGCAATACCACTTTCCCGTTGCGACTGTAACAAATTCCTCACGCCGCAGTCGAATCCCGCCGCGCGACCCACTTTCCCAATTCTAGTTCGCGTGCCTGCGCAGCGATTCTCTGCCGACGCCTCAATACGAAGCCTGCCTATTTTTGTGCCGACACCCCGTTTCGCCCGCTGGCCGTTCCATTTCGCCCTCCGCAATTTCCACGGTATAATCAAGGGCTATGCTCGCCGTCAATAACATCACCATGCGCTTCGGAGGCCGCATCCTCTTCGAGGACGTTACCACCACCTTCATGGAGGGCCGTCGCTACGCCATCACCGGCCCCAACGGCGCCGGCAAATCCACGCTCATGAAAATCCTCACCGGCGAGCTCGAGCCAACCAAAGGCTCCATCACCCGCCCCAAAAAACTAGGCGTGCTCCGCCAGGATCAGTTCGCTTTCGACGAATTTCGCGTCATCGACACCGTAATCATGGGCAACGCCCCGCTCTGGAAAGCCCTCGAAGAGCGCGACAAGCTCTACGCCAAGCCCCACGACGAACTCACGGACGCCGACGGCATGCGCCTCGGCGAACTGGAAGGCATCGTCGGCGAAGAAGGCGGCTACACCGCCGAAGCCGACGCCGCCATCCTCCTCGACGGCCTTGGCATCGACGTCAGCGTCCACGAACGGAAAATGCGCGAACTCCAGGGCGGACAAAAAGTTCGCGTGCTCCTGGCGCAAGCCCTGTTCGGCAATCCCCCAGCCCTGCTCCTCGACGAGCCTACCAACAACCTCGACCTCGATTCCGTTCATTGGCTTCGCGAATACATCCTCGAATACACCGGCGTGCTAATCGTCATCTCCCACGACCGGCATTTCATCAACAGCATCTCCACGCACACCGCCGACATCGACTATCAAACCGTCATTATGTACAACGGCGGCTACGACGACATGGTCCTGGCCAAAACCCAAATCCGCTCGCGCATCGAATCCGATAACGCCGTTCGCGAAAAGAAAATCGCCCAGCTCAACGATTTCATCGCCAGATTCTCCGCCGGTACGCGTTCCGCGCAAGCCACCTCGCGCAAGAAAGAAGTCGAGCGCCTGCAAACCTCCGAACTGGCCCGCTCCAACATTCAACGCCCGTACATCCGCTTCCAATTGAACAAACAATCCGGCCGCCTGCCGCTCGAAATAAAGCGCCTGGTAAAGTCCTACGACGATCTGAAAGTGATCCAGAATTTCTCCGCCAGCGTCACGCGCGGTGAACGCATCGCCCTGACCGGCCGCAACGGCGCCGGCAAGTCCACGTTGCTGAAATCCATAATCCACAACGCCGGCGACTTCGTCTCCGCCACCGACCGCCAATTCCCCATCAACAGTGGCAACGTCGTCTGGGGCCACGAAGTTACGGTGGGCTATTTCCCCCAGGATTTCGCCGACGTCATCGACAAAAGCAAAGGCGTCACCGCCATCGAATGGCTCTGGCAATTCGATCCGCAATCCTCGCAAGAAGAACTCCGCGGCCTGCTGGGTCAAATGCTCTTCAGCGGTGACGACGCGCTTAAACCCACCAAAGCCCTCTCCGGCGGTGAAACCGCTCGTTTACTCTTTTGCAAGCTAATGCTGCAAAAGCCTAATTTCCTGGTCTTCGACGAACCCACCAATAACTTGGACCTCGAATCCATCAACGCCTTAAACATCTCCCTGCAAAAATTCGAAGGCACCGTCCTCCTCGTCACCCACGACGAAGACGTCATCGACGAAGTAGCTACCCGCATCTGGCACCTCGGCCCCGGCCACCACATCGAAGACTTCAAAGGCACCTACGAAGAATTCCAAGCGCACACCGCCCAAAAACAAGCCGCGCCCGTCGCCGCCACCAAGTCCTCCCGCAAATAACCATGGCCCAATAGAAGGACCCTCTCAGTTCCACAACCGCGGTATCAACGCCCCGGTCGTCCGCGAATATTCCTCGTACTGCACGCCAAACGTCTTCCGCATAAAACTCTCTTCAATCCCCATCTTCACCCAAAGTCCCGCCAGCAAAAACCCAAACCCCAAGACTCCCCGAACCTGCCCGCGCACCAGTCCCGTACCCAGCATTGCCAGCAACAACCCCGTATAAATCGGATGCCGCACCCAGCGGTACGGCCCTCCACGAATCAATTCATGGCCCACCTTGATGGTCACCGCTCCACTCCAATTTCGCCCCAGGTAGAACCGCGCCCAGATCGCAAACACCACGCCAACCGCCGTCACCGCCACTCCCATCCCATCAATCCATTCCGCGCGCGCATACAACCTCATCCGCAACCATCCCGCAGGCACGCTCTCGCCGCCAAACATCAGCCAGCAAGCCATCACTACCATCGCGCCATACACCAACCGCGACGCCATCTCCGCGCGTACCTGCGTATGCTTGGTGCGCAGCATCCCCACCGCCCACACCACCGCCAACCCCATCCACAAATCCCCGCATATCTGCATCGCATCCATAAATTTCTCCCGCCTCTAGGTACGCAAATTCCTTCGCAGCTGTTTCGCCCCTGCCGTTGTCGTTGTTCCTGGCCTCTTCAAAGGGCGGACCATCGAGCACCTCGGCAAATACCCAATACACCCTATCGCTTTGCATTCCAATCCCTGTTCTTCTATCTCACTGGAGGACCACAAAATGCATCGCCCAAACCGCCATATGGCCGCTTTGTCTCTCGCCGCCACTCTCGCGATGTCCGCGGCGCTCGTTGCCTGTTCCGCGCCGCCAACCGAAACGGTCGTCGTCGATAAGGATCACAACGATTCCCACCGTTGGGACGATCACGAAAACCAAGCTTGGCACCGCTTCCTCACCGAAAAAAGCCGTCCAGCCCACGAGTACACCAATTCCGACAAAAACGAACAATCCGAATACTGGAATTGGCGCCACAGCCATCCGGACTAGAAACAATCTGCATTCACGCATCTAAAAAACGCGCGCCTCATCGAACGGGCTGGGCGACCAGGTCCGGTCGTTTCTCGGCCCTAAGGCCGCATCCAGCACCCACCAATCTCATATACCTATTCCACCGTATCGCCTGTCATCTGAATCCTTGTTTTCCTATGCTCCTGGAGGAATTACCACATGCTTCGCACGAATCGCTTCATCGCAGCCCTGTTTTTAACCGCCGCACTCGCAACTCCCGCGGTACTCGTAGCCTCTCCATCTCCTCAAGATGATCGCGTCTACGACCGGGAGCATAAGGACTACCATCACTGGGACGACCACGAAAACCAGAACTGGCACCGTTTCCTGGCCGAAAACCACCGCGACGAGCATGAATTCGCTAAGGCCAACAGGAAAGAGCAAGCCGAATACTGGAATTGGCGCCACAGCCACCCGGACTAAATCCTCCGCCAGCGTCGCGCATCCTCGACAGCCAAACCGGCTGGCGAGTTCTCTCGAAACACGGCTGAACAGGGCGCGCCTCGGGTAATTCCTGCCCGCAGCGCGCCTCCTTCGCACTCCAGTGGCCTCCTGGAAAACGCGCAGAATTTCCTCGACGGATTGGAACCCGAGTGGTGGCTCAGTTTCCGATTACCGCGTCTATCACGCCTTTGCCGGCCCGAAAGTTGGAACTTTCTTTTCCATTTCTGCGTAGTTTATTTCATGAGACCGCTCGCCCGGCTGTTTTTGTTTTGTGCGGTCACGGTGTTGGGGAATTTTACTGTTCAATCGGAGCCGCACCTCAAGGATGGGCCGGTCGGATCTGTAACCCTTTATAGGGACGATTGGGGTGTTCCACATATCTACGCGAGTGCCGAGGAAGATGGCTTCTACGGCCTCGGTTACGCGCAAGCCCAAGATCGGCTACCAGGCATTCTTCGGCACTATCTAGAAGTCCAGGGCCAGTCCGCGTCTGTCTTTGGTTCTCAGGCCGCTTCGACAGATCTGCACAACCTGCAGTGGATGTTCCTGGAGCAAGCCCATTTGGGTTTCCAGCGATTCGATCCGCAGCTGCAAAAAGATTATCAGTATTTTATCAGGGGTGTTGAGCGCTACATGCGCGACCATCCCCAAGCAGTGCCGGCATGGGCTCCGCACCTTGACCCAAGTCTTCCTGTCGCAGTGTTCGATGCGGCGCTCTGGGGAGTCAACGATGTGTTCGGAGTCGAGGACTGTACTCGCGGTGGCATAACCCTTGCTCAGGAGAACAGGCTTGATTCCGGAGGCGCCAGTGGGCTGAGCGTCGCATCCAACGAATGGGTCGTGATGCCCTGGCGAACAGCGGAAAACGTGGCCATTCACTTGGCCGACTCCCACGTGCCCTTTGAGGGCGAAGTTCGCGCATTCGAGTTTCGGCTCCACGCGGGCAGGCTGGAGTTATCGGGTTTCTCAGCGGATGGGTTGGTGTTACCGGTGACCGCGCACAACCGCAATGTGGCGTGGGCCATGACCGCCGGCGGACCCGATGTCGCGGATTGTTACGCTATCGAGACCGACCATAACAATCCCCGGCGCTATCTTTACGACGGAGAATGGCGAGAAATGACCACCCGTCGAGTAACCGTGCAGGTCAAAGGAAGCGTGCCGGTCACAAAAGAGTTCGAGTACGCTCATCACAATGGCGTGCTGTCCCCGGTCGTTGCTCGCAAGGGCGACACCGCATACGTCGTCAGCTCGGCATACATGGGGCAGACCGGGCTTGTCGATCAACAGTTATATCGGATGGAGCTGGCAAGCAATATGGCGGAGTTTCGACAAGCCATGGGCATGCTGGGAATGTTCGCTCAGAATATCATGGCTGCGAGTTCCGATGGCCACGCTCTTTACGTGCGCGCGGGGCGCGTGCCGATTCGGCCGGCTGGCTACGATTTTCGGAAGCCGGTCCCCGGAAACACCTCCGCGACAGCTTGGAAAGGCATTCATCCGTTTGACGATCTTGTTGTAGTCGAAGATCCCGTGTCGGGATACATGACCAACAACAATGTCTCTCCGGACGCAATGGCCGAGGACAAATTAGTTGATGCGGACAAATATTCTTTTGAGGCTTTCTACGATTCGCCCTCTTTTACCAACGCGCGTGGCAGACGCGCGGTGGAAGTGCTGTCTCGGGCGTTTTCGTTTTCCCAAAGTGATGCCTTCGAATTGGCGCTCGATGAAAAATGGGAAGGCACGGAAATCTGGATCGATACGTTGCGGAAAGCTCTCAACCGTCAGCCCCAAGCCGCGCAAATCAGCTCACCTGAACTTCGCCTGTTCTCCGATCGCCTGCTGCATTTTGATGGCGTAGCGCGAAAAGACTCGATCGCTGCGCTGAATTATATTTATTGGCGTACGGCTTTAGCCGGTCTTGCGCCTGACTCGGATCAGCTGGCTCAAAAGATCGAGAATCATCAGGAACTCTCCAAAGGTCAGCAAGACATTTTGTTAGCTGCTGTCCAACGAGCCATGCGCGATCTGATTGACCAGCATGGTAGCACCGAGCGCTCGCTGGGAGACGTATACCGCATTGGCCGAGGCGGTTCATCTTGGCCCATCGGCGGTGTGAAGTTTGAAGTGGGCGGGCAGGAGACCACAACCATGCGTGCGATGCAGGCCGGGTCCGCTGACTCGCATGGTTCCCGTTGGGTATTCGCTGGCCAGCGACAACCATCGCTCACAATTTTCTCGAACCCTGTCCGGTCATTTACCTCGGCGCCGTATGGCCAGAGTGACCATGCTGAATCCTCGCATTATTCGGACCAAGCACGCCTCGCCAGCGAGCGGCGTCTCAAGCCAACCTATTTCAACCGCGAGGATCTGATGAAGCACGTCGAGTCCAAGCAGGTTCTGTCCGTCGAGTGACCCACTCCATGCTTCCAGCATGCCCCCACTTCGGCCTCCTGACCTAGCCTGACCAAAAGCCTCCCGCGCCGCGAATCACCTCCCATCGATTCGAATAAAACGTCCGCAAATAGCCACCCTCGATTCTCCGCCACCAGCCTGGCGAAATACCTCTTCTTCACAAACCATTGCCGTTCGAATACTATAAAGTTAAGTGTTGACAATATACTTTTTTCGTGCTATCCTGCCTTATGAAACTCGCGACCCCGCCCCTTTCACTCGCATACCCCCATCTCCCGCAACTCGCACAAGCCCCTTGTTTTCAAACTATTAGGCAGAAATCACGCGTAACCCTATTGGAATCTGACTGTTATACAAAGACCCCAGGGGGTGGGGCCAGCAATTTTCTAAACTCTGCACCGCCCTCGCACCCCAACTCGATGAAAGGATTCTACTCATGACCACCGATGATGTTCGCTGTCAGCACCACAGCAAAGCTGGACGCCGCTGCCTGGACCCTGTCTCCGCCAGCCATCCCGAGCTCTGCACTTACCACGCGCGGCGTCAGCACGCCGCGGACGTATCCAACGGCCAGTCCGCTCACTCCCCGGAAAATCGCCCACCCAAAGACACCGAAGCCGTCGCCGCCGAACTTCTGAAAGGCGTCGAAGACCTGCAATCCCCTGCTACCGTCAACCTCTTCCTCGGTAATCTTCTAAGACAGGTGGCCCACAATCGCGTCTCTCGCAGAAATGCTGTCGCCCTGGCCTATATCTCACAACTTCTTCTCCACAGCATCTCCGTCATGCAACGCGCAGCCCGCGACGCCCAGGGCGCCGAAGCCGCCAAGCCCATCGGAATGAGCATCGAAGGCGCGCCTCGCCCGTGCCGCGACTTTCGCAGTTCTAATGACGACGATCCGCCGAACTCCTCAGCTCCGGCTTCCGATTTCACCACCCACAACACTCCAGATCTCGGATATTCACCCCATTTTCGCCGCTTATCCTCTTCAAACTCCCGATCTTCGATGCCTCCCTCGTCCCTCACAATCCCTTCGACTCGCGAAACGCCCGCACCACCCCCGCTACGTCCCGCTGATCCGCATCCACCGCGGCATTCATCTTCCGCATCTCTTCCTCGGAAATCTTCCCCGCCAAATCCGCCAGCGCCCCGCGCAGCTGCGGGAATTTCGCCAGCGTCGCGGAGCGCACAATCGGCGCCGCGTCATACGGCGGAAAATAATGCCGGTCGTCGGTCAGCGCTGCCAGATGCAGCGCCTCAATCAACCCGTCCGTTGAATTGCCCGCCACAATATCTACTTTCTTGTCCACCAGCGCCCGGTAAATCAATCCCAGATCCATCACGCTCGGCGTCGCCGCAAAATGCAATCCATACCGCTGCGCCCACCCCGCATACCCGTCCGGCCGCTCCAGAAACTCGTACCCGAATCCCGCGCGCCAATGCGGTGCCATCGCCGCAATGTCCGAAATATTATGCAGGTGATAGCGCTGCGCATCTTCTCCCCGCACCACCATCGCAAACGAATTCGCAAATCCCAGCGGCTCCGTCACCGTCAGTTGAAATCGCTCCGCGTACCCGCGCTTCACTCGCTCATAGATTTTTGCGGAGTCATCGTCGCCGGGCGCTTCGCCCAGCACTCCCGTCAACGCCGTCCCGGTATATTCCACATACAAATCCAGTTCGCCGGCGACCAGCGCTTTCTGGCACAGCAGCGTTCCGCCCAAATTGCTCTTCCGCTTCACGCGCATCCCGGTGCGCGCCTCGATATGCTGCGCCAGCAATTCGCCCAGCACCACCTGCTCGGTAAAGAATTTGGATCCCACGGTAATGAACGGCTCGCGCGAGGATCGGCAGGAACCCGCGAAAACCGCGGCAACAAGAATCAGCAGCGCAAAGGCCAAGGAAGAAAGTTTGCGATGAGCCACGGACTTCATGAAACGCGCAGCCGCCGCTCCAGCAGCGCCAGTAGTCCGTCCGCCAGCAACGCCAGCAGCGCCGCGGGGATCGCCCCCGCCAGAATTACCGCATCGCTGACCATGGCCACCCCGCGAAAAATAAACGTTCCCAATCCGCCCGCGCCAATGGCCGCCGCAATGGTCGCCACGCCAATGGTAATCACCGTGGCCGTGCGAATCCCCGCGAGTATCACCGAGAGCGCCAGCGGCAACCGCACCCGCCACATCACTTGCCACGGCGTCATCCCCATCGCTGTCGCCGCTTCCAGCACCGCCGGATCGATCCCCGTCAATCCCACATATGTATTCCGCAGAATCGGCAAAAGCGCGTACAAAACCAGCGCCACCACCGCCGTGCGCTTCCCGATCCCGCCGATAAACGGAATGGGAATCAGGAAACCGAACAGCGCCAGGCTTGGGATCGTCTGGAACACGCTCGCAATTCCCAGCGCCACGGTGCGCAGCGCCGGCCGCTGCACGATAAAAATTCCCAGCGGAATCGCTATGGCCACCGCAATGGCCATGGCCATCAAAACCAATTCCAGATGTTCTAGCGTGGCGGAAAATATTTCCGCGCGGTGGGTTGCAAAAAATGTATAAGCGCTCACGCGTTCTCCGCGCCGCCGGCGTGCCCAGCCGCGCCCTCGCGCGTACCGCCCATTCCAGCTGCGCCGTTTTCCTTCACCGTGAACTCGCCGCCCAGCGAGGCCGCAAACGCGCGTACCTCCGGATGCCCAAGCTGCAAAAAGTTTTGCGGCGTCTCGCTCGCCACCATCTTGCCGCCTTGCAGCAAAACAATCCGCGAGGCCAGCAGCAGCGCCTCGCGCAAATCGTGCGTCACAAAAACAATGGTCTTGCCCAGTCGCTTCGCCAGCGCCCCAAATTCCCGCTGCAGCTCCGCGCGCGTCACCGGGTCCAGTGCCCCAAATGGCTCATCCATCAGCAAAATCTGCGGGTCTGCCGCCAGCGCTCGCGCTACCCCCACCCTCTGCCTCTGCCCCCCGGAAAGTTGCCGCGGATACCGCGATGCAAATTCCTCGCCTCCCAGTCCTACCAGTTCCAGCAACTCCGCGACGCGTGTCGCAATGCGCCGCCCGTCCCATTTTTCCAGTGTGGGCACCAGGGCAATATTTTCCGCCACCGTAAAATGCGGAAAAAGTCCCGCCTCCTGAATCACATACCCAATCCCGCGTCGCAACTCGAACGGATTCCAGTCCGTGGTTGCCCGGCCCTGCACCAACACTTTTCCCGCCGTGGGCTCAAGCATGCGGTTGATCAGTCGCAGCAATGTCGTCTTTCCGCTGCCGCTGCGTCCCAGCAACACCACCGTCTCCGCCGCACCAATCGCCAAGGTGATATCCGCGACCAGGGTCTTCTCGCTCCGCTCCCTTGCCAGGCCCGAATGACTCCTCGCCCGGTAGGGAGTACCATTTACACTGTATGTGACGCCGCTAAACTCGATGCTAGTCTCGGCGGGCGAAAAAGAGTTGGCAGGCATAAATGTTTTAACAGCGGTGATATCGCGCGGCAGTGGCGGTCGTTCCTTCCGGCCCCATCGCGATTGCGCCGTGCGCGCCACCATCATAGCGAAGTGTGAAACACCGCGCGCAACGAAGTACACGTTCGGATCCGCGAAGCAAGAAAAGCCGGGATAGAACGAAGTCTGGTTGCGGCGCTTTTTGATGCATCCTTGGGAAGAGCGAGGCATCCAAACGGAGGGAGCCAATTCATGGAATCGCTGGCCACTGCCGTCCGCACCGCCCCGCAGCAATATTCATTGCGCATCGCCCAGGCGCGCAAACAGACTGACGACCTTTTTCGCATCGTCCGCGAAGAGGCCATCTACGATCGCCCCATCCCCGAGCGCCACAGAATTATTTTTTACCTCGGACACGTCGAAACCTTTGATTGGAATCTGCTCGGCGAACGCGCCTTCGGCCTGAACTCTTCTAATAAAACGTTCGATCGTTTATTCGCCTTCGGAATCGATCCCGTTGACGGCGCTCTTCCTTCCGATAAGGCCGCCGATTGGCCTGCGCGCGCGGAAATCGACAAATATAACGTGCGGTTGCGCGCGGAAATCGACGCCGCGATTCAGTCCGCCGTGTCCCGCCCCCGCGAAGGCCATCCCGAACTCCTCACCATGCTCGAAACCGCCATCGAACACCGTCTGATGCACGCGGAAACTCTCGCCTACATGCTCCACCGCTTGCCCTCGGACCGCAAAGTCGCCGCTCCTCCCGCGTTCGACTGGAAAACGGGCCGAATAAAATCCCGTTTGGTGGAAATTCCCGAAGGCCGCACCACCCTCGGTTTGCAGCGCGTCCTCGGCGACGAATTTGGCTGGGATAACGAATTCGATTCGCACGCCATGGTCGTTCCGGAATTTGCCATCGACTCGCACAACGTTACGAATGGCGATTTCCTGCGCTTCATGCAAGCCGGCGGTTACAACAACGCCGCCCTCTGGACCGCTGACGATTGGGCCTGGAGACAAAAAAATCACATCACCCATCCTTCGTTCTGGGCGGCGGAAGGTAGCTTGTGGGCCTACCACACCATGTTCGGCGACATTCGCCTGCCCATGGGATGGCCCGTGTACGTTAGCCAGGCGGAAGCTGCGGCCTATGCCAAATGGCTCGGACGCCGCCTTCCTACGGAAGATCAATTTCATCGCGCCGCCTACGGGGCCCCGAAAGGCGCGAAAGAACGCCGCTATCCCTGGGGTGACGCACCGCCCAACGAGTTGCATGGCAATTTCGATTTCCGCCATTGGGATCCCGCGCCGGTTGGCGCGCACCCTGCCGGCGCCAGCGCGTTTGGCGTCCACGATCTGGTCGGCAACGGCTGGGAATGGACGCGCACCGTTTTCGCGCCTTTTGAAGGCTTCCAACCCCGTTCCTTTTACGCCGGTTACTCCGCGAACTTTTTTGATGGCAAGCATTTTGTGATGAAGGGCGGCTCGCCGCGGACCGCCGCCTGCATGTTGCGCCGCTCGTTTCGCAATTGGTTCCAACCGCACTATCCAAACGTCTACGCTACGTTCCGTTGCGTGGAAGATTGAAAGAACGGAAGACTCAAAGAATAAAGTTCCTGGGAGCTTTATGTCGGCGCAAACGGTTCGGGCCAACGAAATTTCAAGTGAGAAGTCTCTACCAGATTCGTTGCAAACCTCGCGGCACACCATGGAGTTTGCCGCCGACGTGCGCGCCAGCCTGACGAAGGACGGCCAGCGCGAACTGCCCTCGAAATATCTGTACGACGAACTCGGCTCCGCGCTCTTTGAAGCCATCTGCGTCCTGCCCGAATACGGCTTGACCCGCGCCGACGCGCGCCTGCTCCAACAGCATGCCGCGGAAATTGTGGCTCGCTTGCCGTCGCCGGTGCAGGTTGCCGAACTCGGCAGCGGCAGTGGGAAAAAGACGCGCTGGATTCTGGAAGCCCTGGCGCGCCGCCAGCGCACATACTATTACCCCATTGAAATTTCCGCCTCCGCGCTGGCCGCCTGCGAGAAAGAGATGGGCCAGATCGATCTGGTCAGCGTGGTGGGCTACGAAAAAACTTATCTCGACGGCTTGCGCGCCGTGGCTTCGCGGCGCGATGAAAAAGATCATCTGCTGGTCTTATTTTTGGGCAGCACCATCGGAAATTTCGACCGCGGTGCCGGCGACGTGTTTCTACGCGAAGTGCGCAAGACGCTGCGCGCCGGCGACACCCTGCTGCTCGGCACCGATTTGGTAAAAGACACGGCCACGCAAATCTTGGCGTACGACGATCCCGCTGGCGTAACCGCCGCGTTCAATCTAAACATTCTGGCGCGCATCAACCGCGAACTCGGCGGCGATTTTAACCTGCAGCAATTCCGCCACGAAGCCCGCTGGAACGCGGAAGAACGCCGCATCGAGATGCATCTGCGTTCGACGTGCCGCCAGACCGCGCGCATTGGCGAAGCCGGCCTGCACATCCAGCTGGATCGGGGCGAAACCATTTGGACGGAAAGCTCTCACAAATACCAAGCCGCGGAAATCCCGCAAATAGCGCAGCTCACCGGCTTCCACTGCGTCCATCAATGGATCGACGAGGCTTGGCCCTTCGCGCAAAATTTATTAGTCGCGGAGTAGCATGTGCTTTTGCCCGCGCGCTTGCATCGCAACATCTTTTAGAAAAAAGCAGGTTCCTCGCTCCGCTCGGAATGACCATTTCCGATTAGTCCGCTTTGGCTTTCAAGAAATAAATCCGCTGCATTCATTTCCTGCCTTGCGCCGGTGTATCATCCCTGCACTTTAATTTACGGAGTTGCCGATGAATACGAATCGTTGGATGTATTTCCTTGTCGCGACAGTTGCGTTGCTGTTCGCGTTGCTGTTGATCTTCGCGGTTGGCGTTCGCGCGCAACAACCCGAATACGATTATGTGATCGCCGGAGCGCGCATCGTCGATGGCACCGGAGCGCCGTGGTTTGTCGGGGACATCGCTATCCGCGGAGACAAGATTGCCGCGATGGGCGATCTGCATAATGCCGCGACGAAGAAACGCATCGATGCCACGGGCTTAATCGTTGCGCCGGGATTCATCGATGTACAGGGACAATCCGAGTTCAACGTGCTGGTCGATAATCGCGTGGCCAGCAAGATCATGCAGGGAGTGACGACGGAAATTACCGGCGAAGGAACTTCCATCGCGCCGGTGAACGACCGCATGGTGAAAGAAGGCGAAGACGCGGCCAGGAAATATGGCGTCGCATTGGATTGGCATTCGCTGGACGAATATTTCCGCCACTTTGCGCGCGTTCGCCCGACGATCAATCTGGGCACGTTTGTCGGCGCGGGCGGCATCCGCAATTACGTGATCGGCGAAGACAACCGCGCCGCCACGGCGGAGGAACTGGAACGCATGAAGCAGTTGGTTGCGCAAGCGATGGAGCAAGGCGCATTCGGAGTAAGTTCCGCGCTGCAGTATGTGCCGGATGTGTACGCCTCCACGGATGAGGTTGTGGAACTGGCGAAGGTGGCGCATCGCTACGGCGGAGTTTACTTCACCCACCAGCGCTCGGAGAGCGATCGGATATTCGAGTCGCTGGACGAAGTGTTCGCCATTTCCGCTCGAGCGGAAATTCCCACCACGATTTGGCACTTGAAGGCGGCATACAACGAGAATTGGGGCAAGATGCCGGAGGTGTTGCGGCGGATTGAAGACGCACGCGCACGCGGAGTGAATGTTGCCGCCAGCGTGTATCCGTACACGCGCGCATCGAACGGACTCATTGCCTGCTTTCCGAGTTGGGTGGCGGAAGGCGGGACGGAGAAGATGATCGCGCGGCTGAAGGATCCCGTACAACGCGCGCGGGCGAAGAAGGAGATGGAAGAGCCGAGCGCTACGTGGGAAAACCAGTGGCGCGGCTCCGGCGGCGCAGCGGGAATCCAACTGATCCAAGTGGTGAATCCAGCGTTGAGCAAGTATGAAGGCATGACGCTGGAGGAGATTGCGCGGACGATGGGCGAAGACCCGCGGGATGCGGCCATGAATTTGGCGATTGCGGATCACGGGGACAGCGGGGTGGTGATTGCGATTATGGATGAGGCGGATGTGCGTGCTGCCGTGGCGAATCCGCTGGTGACGTTTGGTTCGGATTCGGAGGGGCAGGCGGAAGATGGTCCGCTCAGCCAGACGAAGGCGCATCCCCGTGCGTTTGGGACGTTTCCGCGCGTGCTGGCGAAATACGTGCGCGAAGAACATACGATGCGGCTGGAGGAGGCGGTGCGGAAGATGACTTCTTTGGCGGCTTCGCGAGTGGGAATTCTGGATCGCGGGATTTTGCGGCCAGGCATGATGGCGGATATCACGGTATTTGATTTTGCAGCGATCAAGGATATGGCGACCTATACGGATTCGTTGCGATACGCGACGGGAGTGAAGGATGTGTTTGTGAACGGACGGCCAGTGGTGACGGACGGCAAGATTACCGAGGAGCGTCCGGGGCGAGCCTTGCGCGGTCCGGGGTATCGCGAGAACAAGAACAGTGCCGATTGAAACGCAGATTCGCGTGGCCACGGAAGACGACGTTCCCGTTTTGCGGACGTTGATTGATGCTTCGGTGCGGGGCTTGCAGGCGGAGGATTATACGGCTTTGCAGATCGATAACGCGCTCAAGACGGTTTTCGGGGTGGATAGTCAGTTGATTGCCGATGGGACTTATTTTGTCGTGGAGGCGCGGCCCGTCGATGCCGCTAAGAGATTCGTGATTGCTGGATGCGGGGGATGGAGCCGGCGGCAGAAACTTCATGGTGGGGATGCCTGGACGGAACAGCGGCTTGAATTGCTGGATCCGGCGACGGATGCGGCTAAGATTCGGGCGTTTTTTATCGCGCCAGAGTTTGCGCGGTTGGGGATTGGGACGCGGATTCTGGAGGCTTGTGAGGCGGCAGCGTTGGCGGAGGGATTTCGGCGGTTTGAGATGAGTGCCACGTTGACGGGAGTGAAATTGTTTGGGGCGCGAGGATATGTGGCGATCGACCGGATGGCGCTGGATATTGGCGGGGGCGAGACGTTGCCGGTGGTGCGCATGGAGAAACGAGTCGACGCCGATCGCTGCTAAAACCGGACGTACGACCGCAAATGCGCTGATCGTTTGTTAGAAGTGCTCGATGCGCCAGACCAGACGGATAGTCCAGGACCTGTCGCTCGAAAGATTCAGGCGCCAGATGGGCATGATTTGCGAGCCCTGATAGACGCGTTCGAAACCCTCTTCGGATTCGGAGACGGTTTCAATCGGCGCGATCCAGAAACATTCGGAGTTAGGCGCGGTTAGCGTGACGCGGACGCGTTGCCAACCATCCTCGATACGGATGATCGGGCTGGGGAGTTCGCCGCTGAAGCGAAGATCTTCTTTTCTGGCCCCGGATTCGAAGAAACGGTCTGGGGCGCCGGGGGCCAGGAAGTTGATTACGGATTCTATGCCGATGGCGATGGACGGATGATTCGGCGAGGGCGCCTCGGAGGTTTCGGCGCTCTGGTCCGATGAATGCGCGAGCTTCAGCGTGATCTCGCAGGCCACTTCGCAGCCATGGGGAGCGGGACCGAAGGAATAGCTCTTCATGAGCATGAAATTGGGAGAGGTTGCGCCGTTTTTGGTCAGGGCGGAGATGGGGCCTTCGCGCAAGAGTTCGGCGTCGTGCGGAGACGAGGACTTTATGGTGAAGGCGCCGCCGGCGAAACCCTGGTCTTCGCCAAGCTCGAGTGCGTCATAGTTTGCATGTGTTTTTGCGGGATCGAAGAGCAGTACGCGGAAGGAATGGCGTGGGAGGCGGTCGTAACGGAGGAAACGCTCAAGACCAACCTCTTTTACGCGGGTTTGTTCGTGGATGCTGGCGACATGGCCTAGGGGTTGATTGGCGGCTTGGCGAACGCGGGCGTGATAAGCCTCGGGCCGCCGGGCGATGGAATTGATTAATGTGGCGCTAGCGGGACGAAAATCGAAGAAGGCGATGGTGGCGCCGTCCGAGGGTTTCAGTAAGGCTTGGGATTCCGGCGACGTAAAGAGCAATTCGGTGGCACCGTCGGCGTCGTAGTCCAGCGATTCGACGCGGGCCATGGTGGCGCCGGGAGTGTGACGGTCGGCGAGAGCTTCGGCGCGGATCAGATTGCGCCAGAGATCGGTGCGCAGATGCGGGGCGTAGAGGCCGCCGAAGACGCCGTGCCAGTAGGCGTCGTTGCACTGGGCGCGAAGGAGATAATCGCGAGCTTCGAGGAGTTCCGTGGCGGCAGGAGAATTGGCGCGACGCTGAGGAACATTGGCGATCCGCGAAGAGACGCGGAGCATTTTCTTATTGAGGAGATTGGATTCGGGATATTTGCGGAAAAAAGCGCGCCAGGGACCTCCGCGGAGAAAAGAGATTACTTCCGGGCGGGGCGAGAATTCCTTTAGCAACACCTGGTAGCGCGAGCGCACGGCGGTGGGCAGCACCCATTCCATCATTTCGGTGTAGGACGCCGTGGGAAGATCGGCGCGGCCTTGCGGGTGGTGGTCCGCTAGATATTCAGATGGCGTGGAGATTTGGAGCCAGTCCCCGTTTTTTTCCAGTGCGGTAAAAAATTTGTCCAGCCAGCCGTCGGTGTAGCAATGCTTGTAGGTTTCGGGCCAGACGCCGAATTTTTCCATGTCGTCGCCCATCGCGGCCACGCCGTCCGGGTGGGAATTGGCGGCTTCGCGAAGCCAAGCGATGGTTTCATCCACGCCGCCGAAGGGCAATAAATAGCGGAGCTTTTTTTGGCCGGGGAATAGCGTGACGGTCTCACCGTGATCTTCGGCCAGATAGGTGGTGAAGAGTTCTTCGGGTTCGAAGCCCGCGGAGTGGAAATGGATATCGTCGAGGAGCGTGTATCCGACGCCGGCGTGGCGCAGGACGCTGGGGAGTTGCGGTTCCCAGACGCGCTCGGCGAGCCATGCGCCTTTGGGGCGTTGGCCAAAATGGTGTTCCAGATAATCGGCGAGGCGGACGATTTGTTCCTGCTGGTCTTGCGGCGGGATGCTGACCAGGATGGGTTCGTAGAAACCGCCGCCAACCATTTCGATTTGGCCGCGCTGGACCAAGTCACGCAGCTTTACAAAATATTCCGGGCGATTATTTTCGAACCATTGGAGTAAAGGGCCGGAATAGTGGAGCGCGGCGTGAACGTGGGGATGCTTTTCGAGGAGTTCCACGAACGGCAGATAGGATTTTTGGTAGCAAGATTCGAGAACACTGTCGAAATTGCCGCAGGGTTGGTGAGCGTGAATGAGGAGAGTGAGATGGAACTTTTGCGGCATTGGAGGGGGCGCTCTCTTTAGGATATTACCCTGCCGAGTGGAGATCGTGCGGGGACGGCGTGGGTGGGTGGGCGCGAAAAGCGCACCTCCTTTTGATGCGGCAGAGTGAGGTTTGGGCACAGTGCCGGGTAGCGGCAGCATGTTGCGCCCCTACAAAGGCAAGACAACTAATTTACGTTGTGGGCGGCGAGCCAGGTCAGGATTTTGGTTAGGGCATCGGGATCGAAGGTTTCCTGGATTACGCCGTATTCGGAAGGCGAGCCGGTCTCGGAGGCTTGGAAGAGGTGGTTTAGGCCAGGGAGTTCCGCCACTTCGAAATCTTTGTTGCCCGCGGCTTCGAGGGCGGATTGGATTAACGGAAGATTTTCCGCGGAGGGGACTTGGAGATCCTTTTCACCGTCCAGGACCAGGACTGGGCAAGTCAGTTTTTTTAGCGCGGGGACAGGGTCGTAGTCCAGAAAGAAGCGGAACCAGGGGGAACTGATCATTTTGATTTGTGATTCGAGGGCGGGTGGGGGCAGAGAGCCGCCCACGCCGGTGGATTTTACGAAGTCGTTTAGTTTTTTTCTTAGCGCGGCAGGGTCATGCTCTTCGCGGACCAGGGAGTAGGCTTTGCGGTCGAAGGCCAGGCTGGCGTTGATTTGTTCGTCGGTCAGGCCGCCGGCTTGGGCGATTAATTTTGATTGGAGCAGGAGCGTATCTTCGCCTTTGAGTGCGGGAGTGGCCAGCAAAACCAGCCAGGAAATTTGTTGTGGGTTGCGGACGGCGAGCATGGGCGCGATCAAGCCGCCTTCGCTGTGACCGATTACGCCGAATTTTTTCATGTTTAGGTCGTGGCGAGTTTTCAGGTAGGCGATGGCGGCTTCGGCATCGCTCGCGAAATCTTCGGTGGTGGCGGTGGAGTAGTCGCCGGTGGAATTGGGGATGCCGCGCTTGTCGTAGCGGAGGACGGCGTAACCATTGCGGGTTAGGGCGTCGGCGAGGACCAGGAAGGGCTTATGGCCAGCCAGGGATTCGTCGCGGTCGTGGGGGCCGGAGCCGGCGACAAGCAGGACCGTGGGGAATGGACCAGCGGTGCGCGGGGTGGTGAGCGTGCCTGCCAGGGTGACGTTGGCTTTGGTGTTGGGAAAAGTAACTTCTTCTTCCACGTAGGGATAGGGCTTGGTGGGATTCTGCGGGCGGGTTAATTCCAGGGGCTGATCCTGGCGGACGAAATTTAATTTTTGCGGGACGTCGGATTGCGTCCAGGTGCCGGTGATGGTGTCTTTGGCGGAATTCATCGCGCCCTCGTAGACACCGCCCACGCCGGGGATTTCGAAAGTTATGGCGGTTTCTTTTTGGGAGACTTTGCTGGCGGGCATACCGCTGACGCCTTGATCGAGACTGTCGAGCGCGGCGACCATTTGTTTTTTGTCGTCGTGGGAGATGTGGAGCTGGAGGCGGAGGCGAAGGCCAGGGGTTTCGAGCGCGCCTTGCCAGGTGCCTTCGGAGGTGAAGATGGCGTCGGACTTGCGTCCGGCGATGCCGGGAGCTTCGCGATGGAAGGTGATGGGGATGGCTACGCCGGATTGGCTCCAGGTGCCTTCGAGGGACTGGTGGCTGGCGGTGAGCTTGCCTTCAAAGGTGGCGCCTGCGCTGGGGATTTCAAAGGTGATGGTGGATTCGTTGCGGCTTACGTTGGTGGCTTCGATGTTGTAGACGGCCTGGTCGAGGCTGTCGAGTTTGGCATGGAATTGGCCGTCGGGGGATTTGGTGAGGTGGAGGAGGATGTGGAGGGCGGCGTCGCCAGCTTTTAGTGTGCCGGCCCAGTGGCCTTCGAGGGTGGCGGGGGTTCGTGGGGTGGATGGAGGTGGCGTGGGCGTTTGGGCGATAGATTGGAGAGGCGAGAGGGCAAGAATGAGCGCAAGCAAAGAGAATGCGAGTCGCGAGAGTCGCAGCGGAACCTTCCCCGAGGCTGAAATCGTGGGGACATTCGGCGCACCACGCTGCGCCACTACAAGTGGAGTCTGGTGGTAGGCTGAGGGCTGAACTTCGGTCACGAATGGCTCCGATGGACTTAGTACGAAGTGCGCCGTTACGCTCTATTGTAGATGGCCACTTGGACGGAAACGTTGGACTGAGATACACACCTACATCGTTTTTTGCGCGACTTGGGTTTAGAAGTACATAGCCCTGTCGGAACAGGTCTTGAGCACGAGCCTATAAGACTTTGGATTCCGTGGCTCTGCCGCTGGAATCGCTTTGGAATCGACTGAGTCGATGCGTTCTACGCGGCAATACTTTTCCTCGGCCACCGTGGTCTCGGGCGCCTTGTTGGGGTACCCATGATTGCTGCGCCACGCGGTTACTTTCGCCCTGATAGCCCAGTCTCCTTGAGAGTTAGCTTCGACGAAAAAGAGATATTGCGATGGTTCTCCCTCGAGAGTGTAGTAGGTCAGATCTAATTTTCCAGGTATTTTTGCAGCGAGGTGATGCCAAAGAAAGGATCGTATCTGAGTCTCGATTTCATCTACTTGCGTACTCGACATTCTGCGCGCGATGCGGAACGGTCCAGCGGTTTCGTACTGCGTTGGCGGTAACCCCGATGCGTCCTGGCTCGGGGTTTGCGCGTTGACCCGGAAGGCCGAAAGCAGTGCGAATATAAGGATTACATGCGGCGCCACGCGAAACACAGACATAATCAAGGATCTTCGCACGCGGGTGCGAAGGCCACAAGATGCGGACTCCCAAGTGCTATCGAAATATCGCACAGGCTAATGCGCAACGACACTAGCGTTGGATGATTGACAGGGGCGGGGGCGTGTGGAAGGCTGGCGGAGTGAGAGGAGTTTATGCGCGTAACGGCAAAGGGTGAATATGCTTCGCAGGCGGTGCTGCATTTGGCGCTGCAGTATCCGGAGGTGGTGACCATTCAGGAGATTGCCAGCCGGCATCATATACCGCTGAAATATCTGGAGCAGATTTTGCTGGAGTTGAAGAGGGGCGGGGTGCTGGAGAGCCGGCGCGGAGTGAAGGGCGGGTATTTGCTGGCGCGTGCGCCGGCGAAGATTTCCGTGGGCGAGGTGTTGAGGATTGTGGATGGGGCGTTTGCGGAGTCTAGCTGCACGCATTCGGAGGAACGGCTGGGGGCGGTGTGCGTAGAGGGGGAGAGTTGCGGGTTGAAGGCCATGTGGGGGGATGTGCAGGTGGCGGTGGAGAAGATATTGTTCGCTACTTCGCTGGAGGATGTGAAGCGGAGGACGTTGTCGGGGAGGGCGGTGAACCGGGATATGGCGAAATTCGGAGAGTTGAAGAGCGAAGTAATGAAGTAAGGACTTAAGGAAAATTCAAAGGCGAAGATGCGCCCTGAAGGGACGCGCTACGCGGCGAGGCTGCAGAGCGTGTTCCGTTGTGATTGGCTGCCCACACTTGAACCGCGAAAGCGGCAGCAGGGCTGCCGCACCCCAAGTTATTTTTTGTTGTACCAGTCGGCATTCACTGGGGTGTAGGACTGCCATTTTTCGGGGAGATCTTCCAGGGCGAAGATGGCGGTTACGGGGCAGACGGGGACGCAGGCGCCGCAGTCGATGCACTCCACGGGATTGATGTACAGCTGCTTTTCGCCGTCGAAGCCGGGCTCGTCTTTGCGGGGGTGGATGCAGTCGACGGGGCAGACGTCAACGCAGGCGGAATCTTTTGTGCCAATGCAGGGCTCGGCGATTACGTAAGCCATGTACTTCTCCTTGTGTGTTGGCGCTTTTTTATCGCGCTATTTAAAATGCTTTTTGTGCTTGCCGGAGGTTTCGTTTGCTACGCGGTGTCCTGCCGGCGAAACTTTTTTGCTGCGCGATACCTGTTGGGTGCAGCTTGCTACGATTGTACGGGACGATGGTGGGATTCTCAACTGGGGCGCGGGGCCTGGGTATGGCGGCAGAAAAGCGCCCGCCGCAGACGGCGGCCGTTACAGCGTCCAAAGCAGCAGCGCCCGAGACCACAGTCCGGCCCTTACCAAGGCGCTCTGGGCTAGAATTGGGTAGCGAGGACTTATGAGGATAATGCGGGGAATTGTTGCGTTGGCGTTGGCGGCGGCGATGAGCAGCGTTGCGGCACCGCAGACGGGTAAGGCGGTGCGGGATCCGCAGTTGATCGATACGGCGGGTTATCAGCGGATCTTGGCGGAGAATCACGGGGCGCCGCTGGTGGTTACGTTTTGGGCTACGTGGTGCGAGCCTTGCCGGGACGAGTATCCGATGTTGAATGAGCTGGCGAAGCAGTATGCGCCGCAGGGGCTGAAGGTGGTGGGCGTGAATTTGGATGATGATGGGGACCTTATTTTGACGCGGAGATTTTTGGCGCGGTATAAACCGGTGTTTCCGAATTACCGGAAGAGGCCGGGAGACGAGGCGGAGTTTGTAAATTTCCGAAATTCCGTGATGGTGGGATGGAGCGGGGCGCTGCCGGCGACGTTTTTTTATGCGCGGGACGGACAGCAGGTGGGGAAGGTGATGGGAGAGGGGAGCCGGGAGACGTATGAGGCGGCGATTCGGGCGGTGCTGGGTGCGGGAGCGGGCGGAGATTAGAGGACGGCGCCGACCGCAACGGAAGGCGGGCGGTGAGCGTCCAACTTCGCGAGATCTAAGACTTAAGAGCCATGTGAAGGAGAGCCACGACGATGCTGGACACCAAGGGGAACAGGATTACGTATTTTGGGCATAGCGCGTTTGCGTTGACTACGGCGGCGGGGAGCGTGTCGCTCGTCGATCCCTGGCTGACGAACCCGAATTGTCCGAAGGGGCTGCAAGAGGTGAAGCGGCTGGATGCGATTTTTCTTTCGCATGCGCACAGCGATCATTTGGGCGACACGGTGAAATTATTGAAACAGCACAAGTGTCCGGTGGTGAGTATTTTCGAGACGGGTTTGTGGCTGGAGAGCAAGGGATTCGAGGAGCAGACAAAGGCGATGGGCAAGGGCGGGACGCAGAAGATTGGAGAATTTTCCGTGACCCTGACGCATGCGTTTCACTCCAACTCGATTCATGACGGCGACAAAGTGGTGAATGCCGGTGAGCCGGCGGGATTGATTATTCGCATGCCGGGAGGATTTACCATTTATCACGCGGGGGATACTTGCGTGTTTGGAGACATGAAATTGATTGGGGAATTGTATAAGCCGGATGTGGCGATGCTGCCGATTGGGGACCATTATACGATGGGTCCGCGCGAGGCGGCTTATGCGGTGAAGTTGCTGGGCGTGAAGGATGTGATTCCGATGCACTACGCCACGTTTCCTGTGCTTACCGGTTCGCCGGAGGAATTGCGGAAGGAATGCGCGGGGATTGCGGGGTTGACGATCCACGCCTTGAAGCCAGGGGAGAGTTTTCCCGCCGCGCATGGGGCGCGCGGAGGAAGCAATTAGCGGGCGCGATTTTTTGAGCCGCGTCTTCGAATGGGTGGAAAAAGCAGATTCCTCGTTTTACCCGGAATGACAGTTTGGCGATTACCGTTGGCAAGAGCGCTCAGCGGAAGAGGTTGCGGAGGAGGAAAGCTACGTTGGCGGGGCGTTCGGCGAGGCGGCGCATGAAGTAGGGGAACCAATCGCGGCCAAACGGAATGTAGATGCGGACGCGATAGCCGTCGCGAATGAGCTGGCGCTGGAGATCGGTGCGGACGCCGTAGAGCATCTGGAATTCGAAGTCGTCTTTAGTGATTTGTTTGGCGGCGGCAAAGCGGATGGTGGCGCCGATCATGCGCGGGTCGTGGGTGGCAATGGCATGGTAGAAGCCGCTAGGCAGGAGCGTTTGCATCAAGCGGAGGTAGTTGGCGTCGACATCGGATTTTCTGGCGTAGGCTACCTCGGCGGATTCCTTGTAGGCTCCCTTACAGAGCCGGATGCGGCAACCGTAGGCGAGCAGATCGCGCACGTCGTCGGCAGTACGATACAGGCTCGATTGCACGACGGTGCCAATGGCGGGGTTGCGGGCGCGGACGCGTTTGACGAGTTCGACGGTGCGCTGGGTGTAGACGGAACCTTCCATGTCCACGCGAAGGAAATTATCGTTGGAAGCGGCGCGTTCGACTACGGACAGGACGAGGCCTTCGCAGAATTCCACGCTAAGATCGAGGCCGAGCTGGGTGAGTTTGCAGGAGACATTGGCCTGAAGTTTTTCCAGCGCGATGCGTTCGAAAATTTCGAGGTAAGCGTCGCGGGCGCGCTGGGCGTCGGCGGTGGTGGCGACGTTTTCGCCGAGATAATCGAGGCTGGCGAGCATGCCTGCATTGTTGCATTCGCGGGCGGCGGCGATGGCTTCATCGAGCGTTTCGCCGGCGACGAAACGATGGGCCGTGCGGTTGGCGGAGGGATTGGAGACGACCCAATTGGCAAGGCCCTTGCTTTCGGAAAGCTTCAGCAACGTGGATCGGAGCATGCGATGTTCATTATGCCGCGTGTCGAGAGGCGGCAAGTAATCTTTGTGCGCCGTGACTGCGAAGCCGTCAACGGCCTAGGTCGAGGGGACAGCACTCGCGGCGGCTGGGAGCTGGGCGGCGGATTCGAAGGCGCTTTCTTTGCCGGAGTGATCTTCGAGAAATTTTTCGGCGTCGAGCGCGGCCATGCAACCGGAACCGGCGGCGGTGACGGCCTGGCGGTAACGGTGATCTTGCACGTCGCCGGCGACGAAAACGCCGGGGATGGTGGTTTTGCTGCCGCTGCTGGCGATCAGGTAGCCGTTGGCGTCGGTTTCGATTTTGCCGCGGAAGGCGGTCGTGTTGGGGTCGTGGCCGATGGCGACAAAGACGCCATCGAGCTTGATTTCGCGGATTTCGCCGGTGTCGGGGTGGCGGAGGCGGATGCCGTCTACCGCACCGTTGCCGTGGCCGAGGATCTCTTCGACAATGGCGGGAGTGACGAATTCGATCTTTTCGTTGGCCCGGGCGCGATCGATCATGATTTTGCTGGCGCGAAATTCGTTGCGGCGATGGATTAGATAGACGCGACTGGCGTAGCGCGTGAGGAAATTAGCTTCCTCCATGGCGGAATCGCCGCCGCCGACTACGGCGATCGGCTTGCCACGAAAGAAAAATCCATCGCAAGTGGCGCAGGTGCTGACGCCGTAGCCGAGCAGTTTGCGTTCGGAGGGCAGGCCGAGCATGCGAGCGGAGGCGCCCGCGGCTACGATTAGAGTTTTGGCCTCGTAAACGTCTTTGCCGGCGGTGATTTTGAAGGGGCGCTTGGTCAAATCTACTTCGTTCACAACCCCGGCTTTGAATTCGGCGCCAAATTTCTTGGCTTGCTTGCGCATGTTTTCAATGAGTTCGGGGCCCAGGATGCCTTCGGGAAAGCCGGGAAAATTTTCGACCATGGTGGTGAGGCTGAGCTGCCCGCCAGGCTCGTGGCCGTCGATGACCAGCGGCTTTAGATTGGCGCGGGCAGCGTAGATGGCGGCGGTAAGGCCGGCGCAACCGCTTCCGATGATGACCACATCGTACATTTGATTCTCCCAACCTATTAGATTCGGAAGGCGGCTGGCGGATGCATTATCTGTCCGCGAGGTATTGTAGCATTGCCGGGAGGGTATTTTAGGGTAGGAGAGAGCGGCAAGTGTTTCGTGGCAACAGGCGGGTCAACTGGAGTGCACGACTGGCAGAGGGAGGAAAGGAATGGAAGCGACAACGGCAGATTCGCGGTATCCGATTGGCAAATATCGTATGGAAAAAGAGGTGACGGCGGCGAAGCGAACGCAGGCGATCGAGGAGATTGCCGCCGCACCCGGGAAATTGCGGGAGGCGCTGGCAGGTCTGAATGACAGCCAACTGGATACGCCTTACCGGGACGGCGGGTGGACGGTGCGGCAGTTGGCGCATCATGTGCCGGACAGTCACATGAATGCGTATATTCGCTGGAAGCTGGCGCTGACGGAAACGGAACCGACGATCAAGCCTTACGAAGAGAAGGATTGGGCGAATCTGGAGGATGCGAAAACAATGCCGGTAGCCGTGTCACTGCAGTTGCTCGATGCGCTGCATGCGCGGTGGGTAACGCTGATTCGCGGGATGAGAGAGGAAGATTTTGCGCGTACGTTCAAGCATCCGGACCATCCCGGGGTGCAGACACTGGACTGGATGCTGTTTTTGTATGCGTGGCATGGGCGGCATCACGTGGCGCATATTGCGGAATTGCGGAAGCAGAAAGGCTGGTAGCGGCGCGCGCCCGAAAGAGATGGCGAAGTGGCGCGAGCAATGCGGGGTCGTGTACGATAATTTGTGTGCGCGTTGACGTGCACAAATTGAGGCGCACAAATTGTGTGCATTGGGAGATGGAATGAGCCGAGCAGCAGGGACGTACGCGATTTTTGAGACGACGCAGGGAGACATTGTGATTCGGCTGCTGGAAAAAGAGGCGCCGAAGACGGTGGCGAATTTTATCGGATTGGCCACAGGGACGAAGGAGTATGGAGAGAAACAGAAAAAAGGGCCTTATTACGACGGGCTGGGCTTTCATCGCGTGATTCCGGATTTTATGATTCAAGGCGGGTGTCCGCAGGGCGATGGGCGAGGAGGGCCGGGGTATACGTTCGCGGATGAGTTTCATCCCGCATTGAAGCATTCGAAAGCGGGAAAATTGTCAATGGCAAATTCGGGACCGAATACGAATGGGAGCCAGTTCTTTATTACCGTGGCGGCGACGCCCTGGCTGGACAACAAGCACACGATATTTGGCGAAGTGGTGGAAGGTCAAGACGTGGCGGATAAAATTTCGAAACTGCCGCGAGACGCCGGGGACCGTCCGCGAACCGCGGTGAAGATAAACAAGGTGCGGATTGAGAAGTTGGGAGAGGGAGACGTAAAGTAGAGGGAATAAGCCGGTAAGGGAGTAACAAAAACAATTTGTGGGCGTGGCTTGGGGCTCTTCATGTCTTGGGTTACGCCCTTTTTTTGATGGATGGACTTGGGATGATTTCCACGGACCGGTTGTTGCGCATTATTGTGGAGTTGCTGTTTGTATTTTTGGGTGCGCTGGTGGTGTGGCTGGGGGTCACGGGGCACATTTTTTTTGACCGGCGATCGCTGGGGTGGCTGGGGGTTAGTGTGATTTTGGTTTTGTGGGGCGCGCGAGGATTGTATAAGCCGGCGAAATTTCTCTCGCGCGGGGAGAACTGGGTGCGCGGGGTTTCCCTGGTTTTGCTGGGCGCGGTGATGCTGGCGATTTCGCGCGTGCCATTTGGATTGGTGGGGCCGCTGCTGGCGGTGGCGGGCGTGGTGTTGGCATTGCGGGGAATTTTGGGCGCGGTGCTGATTTTCGGAGAGAAGCCGCCTCTTCCGGCGTGAGATTCTTTGGGTAGGGGCATGTCCTGCCTTCGCTGAGTTTTTCTGGCGGCTGCGAATCACCCACAAACAGTACGCAATGATTCTTTTGCCCCGGGGCAAGTTGGAACGCGGGCATGCCGCACCTCACAAAGTCATCCGGCAGAGTTTGCTCCCATGGAGAGGCAGGTTGGATATAATTCCTGGCACAACCTGTTTCCGTCCTGCGGGAATTGCACCCCGGTTGCAGCGTGCGGATTGGCGATCAAATTTCGAGAAGTTTTAAGGAGAACGAGATGCTAAAAGAATTCAAAGAATTTGCCATGCGCGGAAGCGTGATCGATCTGGCGGTGGGCGTGGTGATTGGCGCGGCCTTTGGAAAGATTGTGACGTCGCTGGTGGACGACATTATCATGCCGCCGCTCGGGCGGCTGGTGGGACGTGTGGATTTTTCAAGTTTGTTCTTCAGTTTGGACGGCAAGCACTACGACACGATAGCTCTGGCGAAAACGGCCGCAGCCCCCACGGTGAACTATGGGTTGTTCCTGAATAATGTGGTGAATTTTCTGATTATCGCGTTTGCGATTTTCATCGTGGTGCAGCAGGTGAATCGCTGGACGAAAAAGCCGGCGCCTCCGGCGGCTCCAACGACCAAGGATTGTCCGCAGTGCACCCTGGCGATTCCGCTCGGAGCGAAGCGGTGTCCGCAGTGCACCGCGCAACTGGCGTAGAAATTAGAATAGATATTTTGAAAGCGGAGCGCAGAGTTTTGCGCTCCGCTTTTCTTTGGTTGCCGGGATGCCACGCAGCATCCCGTGCCGTGATCAAGGCTCGAGCGCGATACCAGGATCAATTGTCAGGCGGTTTTTTCTGATGATTTATCGCTAGATGTTCGCGCAGGCGAATGATGACTTGTTCTTCGCGCCCTTGTTCCAACTCTTTCTTCACTTCTTCCAGAGCGAAGTGCACGACATCATGGTGATGCAGCTCCTGCGCGCCGCCAAGAGCTTCGCTGAAGCGCAGCCAGATGCGATGCAGGAGATTGACTTCGTTGGCGGTCAGGTTCGGGGCGTGGGGGCCGAGAACTTTGTAGGACTTGTCGCCGTTGGGGAGATGAATTTCGAGATTAAATTGCGGCTTTTGGTCGCCGAGATTTTCCCAGGCGGCGCCGATTTCGCGGGCTTGCTCTTCAGTGTTTTCCTTGGCGGACTGTCCAAAGACAATGGTGCTGGATTGCAGGGCGGTGGCCGCGCGAAGGATGCCGTCCCAGAGGTCGTTGGCGGCGACGATGGCGAGGCGAACGGTTTTACCGCGCTTTTCGGCCATGGAGAGAGCTTGCGAAAAAAGTTGCTGCTCGATGCTGCCGAAGAGCTGGTCGGCGTCGAGTTCGTATTCGCCGGAGGTTAGGCGGCGCAGTAGACGGATGTGCAGGACCACGACATCGCGGCGTCCGGGTTTGACGCGGTCAAGCACATTCCCCAAGTGGTAGAGGTGATACTGATTGCTGATGGGAACGAGGATGTTTCCGGGACGCGCACCCACGCCTGCCGGGGTCAGACCGCCTTCGGTCTCCAGATTGAACTGATCCATCTCCACGTGCGCGCCACCACCGCGGCGGGCGCGGCGTTCGGAGACGGTGAAGACGATGTAGAGCAGGATCGAGAACGCGCCGCCGGCCATGGTGGCGATGGGTTTGGTAAAGAGGTTGACGAAGGCGATCAGGAAAAGCGTAATGGTGATTAGACCTAAGCCGACGGGAATTTGCGTTTTGCCGATGGTGAAATTGAGGGGAACCTGGAAGTCGCGCGGGCCGGGCCGGGTGTAGCGCAAGACCAGAACGGCCAGACCGTTCATGGCGAAGCTCCAGATCACTCCAAAGGCATAGAGATTGGCCAGGAAGGTCACGTCGCCGTGGCTGATGAAGATGGTGACGATTTGCAGCGCGACGACGATGTTGATGATGCGGTAGCTGGTGCCGAAGCGCGGGTGCGGTTGGCGGAACCAGGCGCTGAGAACGCCATCTTCGGAAACGCGGTTCAGTACGCCGTTGGAGCCGACGATGGCGGTGTTCACCGCGCCCGCCAGAATAATGGCGCCGACAACTACTACGAAGCCGTGAAAGATCAGTCTTATGATGAACGGGCCTTCGAGGCTCATGGCCAGGCCGCCAATTAGGTTTTCGAGGAAGCCCTGCCGGACATCATCCGGAATTATCATCACCGCGAAAAAAGAAACCAGCGACGTGAACACCAGGCTGTAAATAAAGATTACCGCGCCGGCCTTTTTCAGGTTGGGGAGCTTGGGATGCTCGATGTCGCGGTAAACCTGCGCGAGCGATTCTTCGCCGCTCATGGCGAGCACGGAGTGGCCTAGAGCGATGAAGATAGCGATGATGCCGAACATATGCGGCAAGCTGCTGTGCGCCAGCCAGCCGAGAGCGTTGGCGGTGAGACGAAGATTTTTGGGATGAGGCCAAGGCGGGAGCGCCGAATGGCGCAGAATAACGGTGTAGGTGCACCAGCCGATCAGCATGACCACCATGACGGTGACAATCTTCATGATCAGCAGGGCTTTTTCGCTCGATTCGTGAACGCCCTTGGTGTTTTCCCACCAGAAGTAGACCGTGACGACAATGGCGAACGCGCTGGCGATGCGGTCGATGGTCACCGGAGCGAATGGGCCGCTCATGTGGAAGTGCTGGGCGAGTTCGTTGAGCAGACCGCCCAGGTATTGGCCCGCCGAAACGCCGCTGATGGGTCCGGTGAGGATGTAATCGAACATCAGGGCGGAAACGCTGAATTTGGCGAGCGCGCCGCCGAGGGATTGCTTTACCGCGCGATAGACGCCGCCGCGCACGAACATGCTGCAGCTTTCGACGTACACGCTGCGCACGGCGTAGGAAAACAGCATGATTGCCAGGATGAACCACGGTGCGGTTTTGCCGATGTAGCCTTCCGCTTCACCGCCGGCGTAATAGGCGGAAGAGGCGAGATCGTTCAGAACGATGGCCGCAGCGCGCCAAAAGGAAATAAAGGTAAGGAGAGCGGTAGTGGCAACGATGACGCGCGGGATACCGCTGCCTCGGCTGCCTGCGGCAGCAGGGCTGTTGGGAGTGCTGCTCATGTGCGGGTATTCGTAACCTGTAGGTAAGAATGCTCGCATTTTTGGGTCGGGAAGTCTAGATACGGAGCGAAAAACGGAATCGGAGTGGCACACCGGGATTCAACGGAATGGCGTGGGTATTGAGTTCGCGCTTCCCGCCCAAAGTGAGGGTCGCGAGACCTGTTAGCTGGCTGTGGCGGGCGTGGCTCGGACCGGCGGGGTGGCGCGGACAATGTAGCGCTGCGAGGAATGCGGGCTGTGATTAAAAGGATAGCAAGTGATCAGCGTTAAGGCGTCGTCAGACGTGGGCGTGAGCAGACTCACATCTTCCGGCTGAACGATCTCGATGGTTTTGACGATGTAGCTGCGCTGACGCAGACGATGCGTGCGCACGTCGAACCACTGGAGTTCGACGGCGTCCCCGAGGGCGATCGCTTCGAGCGGCTTGAACCAACTGGTGCGATGGCCCGCCACCACCACGTTGCCGGGCTCTCCCAGAGCGGCGCCGCTCAAGAGACGGGCAGGACCGAAAGCTAGCGAACGCGGCGTGGCACCCTCCAGGACAATCTCGTCGTAGGCCAGGCGCGGGATTTGCAGACGCGCGATGGGGTGCGTGTCCGCCCAGGGCCAGGGTGGACGGGACTCGCCGCGCAATGCGTTGGCGTCCCAAGCGCGGTGAATCAACACGCTGGCTAACTCGGCCTTAGCATGCAGGTAGGCGGCGCGACTGGTGAGACCCAGGCCTGCGAGTAGCATGATGGCTACTGTTATGGACACGAAAACGCGCAACGCCCTCATTGCAGCGCTTCCGCGTTGCGCGTAATGCGTGTGGACCGCGTTCCCCAAATCGCGGCGAGGCTAATGCCGATGAGCGCGAGGCCAAGAGCTTCGAGGAAATCGTCAGCGGTGCCCGTGGCGGGCGCGCCGAAAACTTTGTCCATCTGCATGCCTTCGGGCAATTCGCTGCGCACGGCCACGGTGCTGGACTGGCCGCTGGTGTTGTTAACAAGCTGCTCGACAGCCACCAGCGATGTGAAGCGCGTGACCAGCCGGTAGTGGATCGCGTGCGCGATGATCGTGGCGCGCAGTGCATCGCGCGCCCCTTCTTCCGATTGCCGCCACTGGTCCATCAGGCTCTCGACGCGCTGGCGCGCCCACAACACCGTAATGCCGGGATGGAACGTCGCAGTCGTCGCGTCAATGGGAAATGTCGCTTCATAGGGTTGGCCTCCGGCGCGAGCGGTTAAAATCACCCGGCCTTTTTGGCCTTGCGTGATGCGTCCGTAAATCAACAGCGGCTGATGCAGGAAAAGATCCGGCGGACGTTCGGGATAAAGGTCCGCGACCTGTACGCCTTCGAAGGACAAATTCACATCGGTCAGCACGGGACTTTCGATGGAGTCCAGCAGATGGCCCATCTGCTCGCTGATTTCCGAGACGTTGGCGATGTGCGTGAACGTGCCGCGCCCGAACTGCGCCATTTTTGTGGCCAGATAAAAATTGGGAGCGCTGCCAATGGCCACGGTGTAGAGGCGTGCGCCGCTCAAGTGCGCGTTCAGTGCCGCGAAAATTTGCTCTTCGTTGCCAAGATCGCCATCGGTCAGCAGAACGATGTGGCGCAAATAGCCGGGGATTTGCGGCTTTTGCATCACGTGCAACAGCGCGGGAAGCATCTCCGTTCCGCCACCGGCTTGCAGACCATCGACAAATTGCCGAGCGGCGGCGACGTTATCCGCGCTGGCGGCAAGCGGCGTCGCTGAAAACTCATGATAGAGATGATTGAAGGCGAGGATGCCGAAGCGGTCGTCGGGTCCCAAGCGCTCCAGGGCCTGCTGCAACGCCGCGCGCGCTTGCGTGATCGAAGTGCCCGCCATGGAACCGGAAACGTCGATCATGTAGAGCATTTCCGCGGGCTGACGCTCTGCCGGCGCCGCGCTGGGTGGAAACGTCGCGAGCAAGAAATTTGTTTCGCCCGATTCGCGGTCGGGGGAAAGAAAAAGCGCGGTTTTCGGTTGCGTGCTCGCACCCTGCTGTATTTCCAGGATGAAGTCCTTGTTGGGAATGGTGCTTCCGGAAGCCAGCGTGATGTGCTGACGTCCGTCAGGAAGACGATTCACCGTCACGGAATGTGAGACAGAATTTACCGCGCCAAATTCGAACCCCGGATCGAGATCGACGGCCAGCGAAATATCGTGTCCAGAGCGACTGTCCGGATTGCGCACTGGCGGCGTAATGCGCGAAGCATCGCTGACAGCGTCGGTGTCTAACGCCCATCCGGTCCCGCTGTGGCCGACGGCCTGCTCTCCCGGAATATAACGCGGCCCGACGACCATCGGGAACGTGAGACGTACCTTGCCCTCGTCCCAGCGCAGCGGCTCAACGTAACGCAACCGCACGTCAACGTGATCCCCGGGCATCAGATTCGCCACCGACGCGGTGAAAATGTTGGGCCGTTCCTCTTCGACTAGCGCCGCGCGCTGCCCCGCGGATTTCGCCGCGTCATACACGCGCTTGGCTTCTTCGCGTTCGCGAATCACGCTGCGAATCACGCGGTCGCCAATGCGAATTTCCATGTCGTAAACCGCCGCATCGTGCGGCAGCGGAAAGACGTACACCGCTTCGAGCGGCTGCTCGGTGGAATTGACGTATTGCTGCGTGACGGTCGCCGCCGCCACCAGTCCGCGCACATCCAGCGCCACGTCCGTGTGCACCAGCGGCACAGGTTCGTAGCGACCGCCGACCGCCGAACGATACATCAGGCAGCCTTCGCCCACCGGCGGAACGGCATTGCCGGACTGGGCGGGGGAGACAGAACTGTCCGATTGCGCCGGTGCAGCGCTGCTGGCGAAAATCGTCGTCAGCACCAGAAGCGCCAAAACAATCGGCAGCCAGGTAATCGGTATCCAATCAATTGGCAGTCCAGGAACGGCTATCCCGGATCCACGGTGACCCAATTTTTTTACGAGTATTGACATGATTTCCTCCGGCAGTCTCGGCGTTCGTGGTGATGCACGCATGGCTAATGCAAGCCGTGCGCCGGGAAGAAATAGTGCGGAGGATCGCGTAACCGCTTTTGATTGCTCAACTTAATTTAAGGAGGATACGTAACGCGATTGGTATTCGTGTTGCCGAGACCACGAGTGTGTTGGCAAGAGGACGAAATTTGGTTACGAAACGTGGGGGCGAAAGGCGGCGGCGCAGGCTGGGCACGGGCAGATCGTGCGCAGCTGATCGTAGCTATAGATGCCCGTGTTGTGGCCGTCCGAGAAATTGATTTGGATCGCGTAGCTGCCCACCGACGTTGCGGACTGGGCTCGGGCTTTGGGCTTGAACATGGGAAACGAGGGCGACGTTGTGGGCAGCGGAATGGAGGATGGCGCGGCGTTGGCGTTCGCTGCATTTGTTTCTTTACTTTCCGCGGCGGCGCGTTTCTCGCGTTCGTCGTTGCAGGTGGCGCAAGGACAGGCGTCGCGCAGATAAGGAAAATCATAGTGGCTGGCATGACCGTCGGCCCAGGTGATGTCCACACCCGCGCCGGTCGAGACGTGGATTTTTACGGCGCTGGGTTTTTTACGAGGGTCCAGAGGCGTGGGCATCAAGCGTGGCCGTTGTTGGTGTTGATGTTGGTTTTGATGCCAGGGGCGGCGGTGGAGGTAGTGCAGCAGTTGCCTGGCGGGATGGGATTGCCGTGCGGGCAGGTCTTCGGATGGCCGAGGAAGGTGCAGATGCGCTGGTCCAGTTCGGGGCTGATGATGTGCTCGAATTTGCACGCTTGCGTGAGCGCTTCGCCATCATCGATGGAGAAAGTGTCTTTGAAAAGGCGCTCGGCAAGGCGGTGGCGGCGCACCACGTCGCGGGCGCGGCTGGCCCCCATCGGCGTGAGTTGCGCTTCATCACTGCGCAATTCCACCAACGAAACTTCCGACATGCGCGTCAGCACGCGCCTCGCGGGCTCATCGGTAATGAGCGGCAGCGTGCCGGCTGGTCCTTCGGCGCGCAGTTGCGAAATTTGCGCCGGCTTCGCTTCCTCGCCGCAGATCCATATCTGTTCGAGCAGATGGTCGAAGCGAATCTGGTCCGCCGCGGTGGTCACACTTGACGGTTCCGTGCAGCAATCCGCGGTGTTGGCCAGCGGACAGTGCAGCGGGTGGCCAGGGCCGTGTTGCGCGGTGTCAAATTGTAAATGACCGTGCGCCAATTCGATGCGGCGGTCGGCCTGCCGCGCGATGTCCGGATCGTGCGTAACCATCAAAATGGTGTGGCCGGCTTCGTGCAGTTCGCGGAAAATTCGCAGCACGATGGTTTCGTTGGCTTCATCGAGATTGCCGGTGGGCTCGTCGGCCAGAATTAATTTTGGCTGGTTGATCAACGCACGGGCGATGGCCACGCGCTGCTGTTCGCCGCCGGAAAGTTTTGCCGGCAAATGTTCCATACGGTCGCCGAGACCTACGCGGCGAAGCGCTTCCGCAGCCTGTTGCTCGTCGGTGCTGCTGTGAAAATACTGCGCGAGCATTACGTTTTCTAGCGCGTTCAGATAAGGAACCAGATGAAATTGCTGAAAAACGAAGCCAACTTTTTCCGCCCGATAACGGACCAGCTGATTTTCCGCGAGTTTAGAAAGGTCCACACCGTCGACGGAAACGTGCCCCGAGGTAAGCGAGTCAAGCCCGCCGAGAATATTGATCAACGTGGTTTTGCCGGAGCCGGAGGGCCCCATGAGCGCGACCCATTCGCCGGAATTTACGGCGAAGCTGACGCCGCCGAGCGCGCGCAGATTGTCGTACTCCTTGACGAGCGTATCGATGAGGACCTGCGGTTGCTTGTCGGGTTGCGTGTCGAGTCGCGTGTCGAGTCGCGTGCCAAGTCGCGCATCGAGTTGCTTGACCTGTTGCGCGGCCATTACGCTTCACCTCGAAACACCGAGGCCGGCCGAATGCTGGCGAGACGCCGCAGCGGGTACGAACTAGCAATGGCAACGATGATGGTGAGTCCCACAGCTATAGGATACACAATGAGGCGCGGACGTGCCGCGATGCCAAACACCGCTTTGCCAAGCTCAATGGACAACGCAATACCGACGGCCGCGCCAATCAAACCGCCCGCGAGACCAAGCAGCGCCGCTTCCGTAAGGAACAGCCGCAGCACGCGCCGCGTGGCCCCACCGATAGCTTTCATCAAGCCGACGTCGTTACGGCGTTCCATGGCGACGTTCGTCATGGCAGCCATCACGCAAAGCGCGGTGAGGATGAGCACCAGCACAACGGTGCCAGTGAGCAGCCCGCTGATCTTTGCATATATTTTTCCCTGCGCCTCGCTGAACTCACGAATTGGGCGGACATCGGCATCCGGAAACTCTTGCTGCAGACCAGCCACGACATTTTGAATTTGTACCGGCTGGCCTGCAACGCTCAGTTGCACGAGGCTGATGCGTCCGGCTTCCCCAAGCAACGTTTGGGCGGCAGGAAGTTCTAGAAAAATTTGTACGTCTTCTGGTCCGCCCGACGCTCGGAGCACCGCTGGCATGCAGGAATAACTACGCGAATCGGCTTCAACGGTTACTTGGTCAGATTGGCGAAGTTGCAGCACCGCCGCCAGCTTTTGGCCGATGGCACATTGCTGGGAATTAAGCGATTTCCATTTCTTTTCCGCCTCGATCACCGCAGGCGGGAGGATTTGTTCAGCACCTGCGTTGGAATGAGCAAATCCGACAACGATCGTTTTCGTGTTCCGAACAACCCGAAGCGGGTCCGAGGCTGAATCATTGACTACCAGCGCACCAACAGCTGCGACGCCATACAGAAATTCGGCCGATGGGGTATTGGTGCGCTCGTTTATCGAAAGAATGTCTTTATAGGCCGCCTCTTTGAGAAAACGATCGGATTCTGGCGCTCCGTTCCATTCGCGCGGAGTAATCACCACATTTGCGCCGAAGGCGCGGAATTCAGTGGTGAGGCGGCGCTTGGCGTCGATTTGCAGATTGAGGAGGGCGGCGGTGATGGCGGCACCGGCGGCGAGTGCCAGGAGGATCACAACGAGGCGGCCGCTATTGGCGGTGATCAGGCGGCGGACAATGCGCCAGAACATGGCACGGTTGGAAATTGCGGAGGATGCGGCGGCGTTGGTCATGCCTATTCGCCCCGCAGGATGGGGGCGGGTTGGAAAAGCGCGGCTCGGCGCAAGGGGATCGCGCTGCCCAGCATCGTCACTCCCGCGGCCAAACCCAGAATAATCACAAACACCAGCAGCGACGGCTCCGGCGCGGCGCCAAATATTTTTTCTCCGACCACCCTCGCGAGCACGATTCCAATCGCATAGCCGATTCCACCACCCATCACGGCCAGCAACAATTGCTCGGCGGCCAACAGAAAACCCACCGATCCCCGGCCTGCGCCGAGGGCTTTCATCAGCGCGATTTCGGAGCGGCGTTCAATGACGCTGGCGGCGCTGGATGCCCCGACGGCTAGCGCTGCAGCCAGCAACGCTGCGAAGGTAACCAGCCAAAGCAGCGTGCCCACGTGCGTGAGGATGCTGCCTTCGCCTTCGGCGACGCGGCGAATGACGCGCACGTCGCTGCCAGGCAAAGCTTGCTGAATGGAGTAGGCGATGGACGAGACGTACGGGCTGCAGGACCAGCGCTCAAATTCGTCGGAGCTCATGGATTTGGGATCGCGCCGCGCGAAATTATCTTCGGGCTTGGTCAGCGCCGAAACGTACAGCTTGCGATATTGCCCAGGTTTGCCGGTATAACCCTGGACCACCCGCAGGGGCAGAAGCACCGCATTGTCTTCCGGCCCCCCGGTGGAAAGAATGCCCGTGATCGTGCAGGGAAAGGACGACTCGATTTTTTTCATCGTTGGCACGTTGAGATACAGCCGATCTCCCGCGCGAATGCCCAGTCGCTTTGCTAGATTGGCACCCACAACGCACTCGACAGGATTACCGACGGGATCGTAACCAACACCTTCTCCCTGAGTGCGCGGCGGAACGTTTACTCGTTTCTCCTCGCCTCCGTTAGCGGCAAACCATCGTCCTTCGATTTGAAACCAGGGGTTGGTCTTTTCAATTCCGGTTGTGAATGTCTCGCCGCTGGCCAAGTAAACGGGTTGTCCGGCCCACGTCCCGATCAGGGGGATTTCCGTTCTGGGGTGAAAAGCGTCCAGGTCGCTTTGCTTGGCGGCAATGTAAGCGGTAGCTTCCAGAATTGGCGCGAAGGCAATGATGTTGTTGTGCCAGAAGATGGATTTCAGTTTGGGGAGGTCGGATTCGGGGAGGTAGGCGCCGGAATTGGCCGGGCGGTAGTCTACGCCGCCGATTTCCAGCGGGAGAGAATCGGCTTGCGGAGTGACTACCAGATTTGCGCCGAGGCTGCGAAATTCCTGGGCCAAGCGATCGCCCACGTCGAGCGAGACGCTCAACGCAGCCGTGGCCACCGCCATACCCAGCGCCAGCGCAGCGCCGGTCAAAAGTTGGCGGCGGGGGCGGCGGGTGAAGGAGTCGGCGACTAGGCGGAGAAACATTAGGTTGCTTCGCAGATCATTTCGGAATTTCTTTGGCGGCTTGGGATAGCTGCGTAGTGTCCAAGACCAGGTCCGCGCCATCCACGTGGGCGGGAACGCCGATGGGATTGCAGCCGCCCGCATCGCCAATCGTCGGGACGTAGATGGCGGAGCCGCAATGCCGGCAAATTACGTTTTGCCCGTCCTGGCGGTAGCCTTCGGCGCCGCAGATGCGGCAGGCGTCGAGCGCGGTGCCCCAGCCGTTGGGCTTTTTAATGATCATGAAGCGCAGCGATTGTCCCCCGATGTTGGCGGTGTAGAGATGCAGATTGCCATCCTGCACTTCGCTGAGCGGGACGCGCAATTCGTTGCCGCTGGTAGCGATCAGGCGTGCGCTAGGAGGCGCAGAATTGGCGCGCGCGTAAACGAAGTCCGCGGCGAGCACAAGAATTACCGCCAGCGAAGCCACGGCGGCGGCGGCCATCCAACGGCGCTGGCGGCGGTTTTGCGCTTCGATGAGGCGTTTTTCTGCATCGTTGGAGGCCACTTCGGCGGCTTTGCTGTGCTTGGCGGTTTGCCATTCGCGAAAAACCAGCAACGCGGCCGCGCCGAAGATAAAAACGAAGAAGAAAAATTCGTTGTTAACGATGGGACCGATGACGGCCATCTCGTGTTTGCTGGAGGGCAGCCAGCGCGATTCGCTGAGCTCGTGGAGACCAGTGAGGGCCAACTGGAATGCGACGAGCATTAAAATGATGCTGGTTACAGCGAAAAAGCGGTGAAGCGGTACGCGCAAGGTGCCTTTGAAGAAAAATAGGCCGACGGCTACGGCAGCGGCGATGCCCACGATAGTGCCGATCCAGGTTTGCAGGCCTGCACTCGAAAGCTCGACGGCGCGGAGGATCAGGGCTAGCTCTGCCCCTTCGCGGACGACCATTAAGAAAACGAAGAGAAAGATGCCCCAGCCTGCGGCGTTGCCCGCTCGGGCGGCGTAGGCTTCCACTTTTTGCTCGATATCTTTTTTCAGATGCCGCGCAACGCGGTTCATCCAGATGATCATCGTAACTACGAAGAACGCGGCGACCAGGAGGAGGACGCCTTCGAAGCCGTCTTCGCTGATTTGCCAGTGTTCGAGAGCGACGGCCACGGCGAGACTGAGGGCAGCGGCGGCGGCCACGCCGTACCAGACGAACTTGGCGAGTTGCTGGCGACCGGTGCGCGAGAGGTAGACGAGGATGATGCCTACGACGAGCGAGGCTTCGACACCTTCCCGAAGAGCGATTAAAAAAGCCGAGAACACGAGGCGGGTCTCCAGTTGCTAATCATTTGCAAGTACCAACTAAGTTTACCGCTGGTAGCGACTTACGTCAACCGGACTAATTTGGTCCGCGTTCCATAGGGATAGGCTACGGTAGAATGATCCGTTTGGCAAAAGCTGTGATGAACTGCGAAAAAATCGGTCAAAGATTCCTACGCCCGGAGCAGCGGGGGTGCAGCTTGCCGCGCCCCCACAAAATTGTCCGGGTCGTCTTGTGGGTAAGCGTTGTCGTATTGGGCGGATTCGCGGCTGGCAACACTGCTGCATCCGTCCACATCGCTGCGATGCAAGAACCCGGAGCGGAGGAGACACAATCGCCTGCGGAATACGCAGCGCAGCGGGCCGCGAACCGGGGCGACAAAGCGGACGCCGCAGGGAAGGTTGAGGAGGCGTGGAAGGATTATGAGGACGCCGCGCGGCTTGCGCCAACGGACAAAGTGATTGTGGAGCGGGCGGCGGCACTGCGCTCGAAAGTAATCCGGCAGCATGCGGAACTCGCCGAGCGACTGGCACTGGAAGGACGATTGGCGGATGCCACGGCGGAACTAAATAAGGCGCTGCTGATCGAGCCGGGAGACGCGGTGCTGGCGCAGCGGCTGCAGGAGATGAAGTCGATGGACGATGAATTGCCGCCACAGCCGAAACCGGGAGAAGGATTTCCCACGGTAAAGGCCAAAACGGAGAAGAAAAATCTAAATTTGCGCGGTGATACCAAGAGCGTCTACGAGCAGGTGGCGCAACAATTTGGAATAACGGTGTCCTTCGATACGGAGTTGAACTCGCGCGGCGTGAAGTTTCGCGTGGAGGATGTGGATTTCGCGACGGCCATGACGCTGCTGGGCGCGGAGACCGGGACGTTTTACCGGCCGCTGAGTGAGAAGCAGATCTTCGTGGCGGCAAACACAGTAGAGAAACGGAAAGAGTACGCGCTGGAAGGGCAAGAAATTTTTCCCTTGCCGGCATCGGTAGCACCGGAAGAATCGACCGAACTGCTTCGTATCTTACGGGAGATGACCGGATCGACGCACATGGAACTGGACAGCAACAGCCGGTCGATCACCATGCGGGACACGCCGGAGAAACTGACGCTGGCGGGCGAGATTATCCAGCAGGCGGAACGCAGCCGCGGCGAGATCCTGTTGGAAGTGGAGCTGCTGGAGCTGGATAAAGGCACGGCGCAGAACCTGGGAATAACGCCGCCATTCCCGATCAGCGGGACGGTGCTGACACCGCAGGAGATCGCCACGCTGCGAGCTTCAACGACGGTGGCCAGCGCGCTGACGGCGTTGGCGGCGATTCTCACCGGCAATGGACTTACGAATTTGACGTCCTTTCTGCCGGTGGGCGGAGGGGACAGCACGCTGCTGGTGACGCTGGGCTCGGTGGCGGCGGATTTTTCGGAGTCCCTCTCGGTGGTGCGCAGCGGCCGGCAGGTGTTGCTGCGCGCGCAAAGCGGCAAGCCCGCGACGTTTTTCGTGGGCGACCGTTATCCGATTACGCTGTCGCTGCTTTCCGGGAGCCTGGCGGGAGGATCGGCAACGGCAAATAATATCGGACTGACGGGACTGGCGAATTTCAGCCCGACCAGTTTCCCGCTAACGCAATTTTCCGTGGGACTGAATCCCTCGGCACTGGTGGCCAACAATTTCACCAATGGGACGCAGCCGGACTTGGCGGTGGTATACAACAACCCGGGAACCAACACGTTCACGATTTTGCAGAATCAGGACGATGGCAACTTTACGGCGGTGGCGACTCCGCCGATCGCGCTGGGCGCGAGTGAAACGGGGCAAGTGGCGATCGCCACAGGAGTGTTCCGCAGCGACGCCACGAAATTCCCGACGGCCCAGGCGGATGATGTGGTGCTGGTGAATTCCACGTCGAATACGATTTCGGTGCTGCTGGGGAACGGTGATGGGACGTTTGTGGAGGCGCCGAACTCGCCGATTACCGTAGGAAATAGTCCGAGCGCGGTGGTGGTGGCGGATTTTAACAATGACGGATTTCTCGATATTGCCGTGGCGAACGCGGGGGACAACACGATTTCGCTGTTCCGGGGCAATGGCGATGGGACGTTTACGGAGTTTCCGGCTTCGCCCTTCTTGTTGGACAACACCGCGCCGATCGCGGAGACCGGACCGGTGGCGATGGTCGCGGGATTTTTTGGGAATGCGGTGAACCAGACGAACGAACAGGATCTAGCCATTGTTAACAAGACGTCGAATAACGTGGTCATTTGGCTGAACTCCGTGGACAGCAACCTGAACGTCACGTTTACGCAAGCGGTGGGTTCGCCCATCGCCGTGGGCAACACGCCGGTGGCCATCGCGTCTGGTGACTTTAATGGCGACGGGGTAGCGGATTTTGCGGTGGTGAATCAGGCGGACAATACCGTTTCGGTGTTTCTGGGCAGCGTAAATCTTAGCGGCACGTTCGTGGCCGCCACGAATTCACCGTTCGCGGTGAACGCCACGGCACCGGCGGGAATCGTGGCGGCCAGCTTCAGCGGAGGCACGACGCCGGACCTGGCGATTACCAACTCGGGGTCCGCCACACTGAGTTTTTTTATTGCCAACGGGGATGGGACGTTTACCGCGGGAGGATTGCTAAGCCAGGGAGTGCAATTGAGCATTCCAGCCGGGCCCACGGCGATCATCACTTCGGAGTTGAGCTCCAGCAATGATGGATTGCCGGACGTGGCATTCGTGGCGCAGGCCTCGGGAGCGACATCCGGGGTGGTGGGCGTGGTGCTGGATTCGACGGCTTTCGCGGCCACGAATAATGGCACATCCGGAGAAACGCCGTATCCGGGATCGGAATTCGAAGATTTGGGCGTGAAGGTGAAAGTCACGCCGACGGTGCACCCAAATCACGAGATGACGCTGCAACTGGAATTTGAAATACGCGCACTGGCGAATACGACCCTGAATGGCATTCCGGTGTTGTCGAACCGGACGCTGAGCCAAACGGTGCGCGTGCCGATAGACGAGCCGACGATCTTGGGCGGACTGACAGACCGAGAGGAGACGCGAACGATTACCGGACTGCCGGGTTTCGCGGAAATACCGGGGCCGCCGGGATATGCGTTTGGGGACCACAGCGACACGTATCAGGATACGGAATTATTGATCGTGGTGACGCCGCGAGAATTGCGGGTGTCGGATCACAATACGAAGACGATTTATGCCGGGCGTGGCGAGCCAGGTGGATCGACCAGCGGTCAGACGGGTGGTGTGCGGCAATCTGAGCCGGGAGTACCGCCGCGACCACAGCCTGCCGGAGAAGCAGCACCTGCCGGCACGGGGACGCCAGCGGCACCACCGCCGCAACCAACTCCGGGCGAGGGTCAGGAACCGCCGTTGCCGCCGCTGCCCAGTCCGCCGGTTACCCAGCCGCGACCGCAGTGATCTTTCACAGTACATGCAAGAAATTCCGCAGCTAAAAATCCATTAACCTGCGAGTGGGCGCGGATTTATTACGAATCCGTGAGGGGATAACCTGCCAGGCGTTCGAGGATGGCCACGGGGGAGCGGTGTGGCTGGACCATCGCGCTTCGAGAAATTATGAAGGTTTGCTCGAGAGCGTATTGGCCATCGAGCACAGCGTGGCTTACGCAGTCGGTGAGGACGATCCAGGTGGAGTTGGGAGGAAATTCCCAGCGCTGTTTGGGAGCGGATTGCTGGAAGGCGGTGTCTTCTTTCATGGCGTTGTGGCATTTGTGCATGAACTGGTCGTAAGGGGAGCGGCGCATTGCGGGAAGCTTTATTGCACGGCCGATGCGACGGAGCTTTTTGGCGAGCGGAGTGTTGCTGCGTTCCGGCGGAAGGCCGACGGACTCTGCGAAGAGCGGGGCGATGGCGGCGAAGGGCGGGGCGGTTAGCCAGACGCGATTTTGCGACGGATTAATATTGGTGAACAGGCGAAGGATGCGGTCGCCGTTTGTGGGGCGCGTGGGGAAGGCGTCGATGTGCGGGAGGTCGTTGCGGGCGTGGAGGCGTGCGGGGCGGCCGCGTTCTTCGATGGGGCGGTAGCTGGCGAAATCCAGCTTCCATTTGCCTGCGTAGGGTGGGAGGAGTTCGGCGAGAAATTTGGCGGCGTTTTGCGAGTAGTTTTGCAGGATGGCGCGAAGGCGTTCCGCTTCGGCAGATTCGGACTTGTCCAGGCCGGTTACGCGGTTTTCGGCGGGGCGGTAAGCGACGTTTTTGTGGTAGGCGGCGCTGGTTTGTTTTTGTCCCAACAGCACTTCGCGGTCGGAGTCCGAGATGACGAATGGAGTTTGCGGGAAGTACAGGATGTTGCCGGATTCCAGTTTGGCGCAGAGCTGAGCGGCGAGGGCGCCAGCCGAGGGCAATGTTACGGTGACGAGGCGCGTGGCGCTGGAATCGTTGACGACGGGAGTTGCGTTAGCTCTGGCAGTCAACATTTTGCGCCTTGAGAGAATATTTTCGTAACTGTACACGACTTGGAGCGTTGCCGCTACTCAGCGGAGCAAGCGCAAGGAGTCGCTGCTCGGGCGCTAATTCCAGCGGCACTTGAGCAGCATTTTGATCCGTCCATGCATGCGAGTCCGGCGTAAAAAAGGCCACGCGAATTTCGCATCATACTGAGCGCAGGAGACTTAAAGCGGGATTATGTACTTGACTCCACTTCGTCATTCTGTTACCCTTTCTTTGTGCTTGATACCCGCTCAATCTCGGCAATGTGGCGCTTCAGAATCTTGTGCCCTTTCGGGGTAAACA
>Ga0182015_10000036_pt1 | contig 160874 bp, 137 predicted proteins | sample 712P3MmetaG_FD_120478 | JGI IMG/M metagenome (GOLD analysis project Ga0182015, IMG submission 120478) | Permafrost microbial communities from Stordalen Mire, Sweden - 712P3M metaG | ecosystem: Environmental > Terrestrial > Soil > Wetlands > Permafrost | place: Sweden: Stordalen | collected...
ATCTCAATTTCGCATTCGATTCCTTTGGAATTGCAATGTGTTTGAAGCCAAGGCAAGGATCGGAGGTGTCGCACCTACGACGCTCGGGCGTTTTCTTTATGTCCACCCTGCGGCCGCGCACCCTTTGCAAAAGCGGCAAAGAGTGCGGCACCCTCAAGAACGAAGTCCACGGATAAAGGCCAAAGCATATGCCTGGGGGCGTCAACTGAACTTATGTCGCGCCTACGGCGCTTGATCGCGATGCGATTGTCGTCGCGGTCGGCTGCAAGGGGAGGTGTCGCACCTACGGCGCTCGGGGGTTTTTTTATGTCTACCCTGCAGCCGCGCACCCTTTGCAAAAGCGGCAAAGAGTGCGGCACCCTCAGGAACGAAGTCCACAGATAAAGGCCAAAGCATATGCCTGGGGGCGTCAACTGAACTTATGCCGCGCCTACGGCGCTTGATCGCGATGCGATTGTCGTCGCGGTTGGCTGCAAGGGGAGGTGTCGCGCCTACGGCGCTCGGGCGTTTTCTTTATGTCTACCCTGCGGCCGCGCACCCTTTGCAAAAGCGGCAAAGAGTGCGGCACCCTCAAGAACGAAGTCCACGGATAAAGGCCAAAGCATATGCCTTGGGGGCGTCAACTGAACTTATGTCGTGCCTACGGCGCTCGGATTGAAACCCGATGATAACTGCGCGGCTGTTGGCGGAACTGATAAAAGGTTCCGAGCCCTGAAAAACATTGCATCTTGACGGCGTGCCGTCACGACACTGACATTTCGCGTTTCGCGCGTAGAAACCATCCACGCGGCGGTTCCGCGATCCGAGAATGGGTCTGCCGACCTGCCGCTGGGTGTTCATTGGGCTGTCACTTGCCTGTAACAATTGCACAGTACCTTCGCGGCTTCCGAATTCAGGCGGGCACAGCGAGGTGCTGGATGGCGGCAGGAACGTCGGTGGTAGAGAAACCGGCAGGATCGTCGATAATACATGACAAGATGGTCGCCAGCACGCCGGCCAAAGTTGGCATGGCGATTTTTGGCGTGGCTATGCTGGTAGGCCTGGTCTACTCCGGCACGCATTTGCTACGGGATCTTGCCGATGTACATCCGACCAGCTGGTTGCCCTTTGTTCTGCTGGGAATTGCGCTGCTGACCGCGCTGGGATTTGAGTTCGTGAACGGATTTCACGATACGGCGAACGCGGTGGCTACCGTCATATATACCCACACCTTGGAACCACACGTTGCCGTGGTGTGGTCCGGGATGTGGAATTTTCTGGGCGTGCTGGTTTCCAGCGGAGCTGTGGCGTTTGGAATTGTGTCCTTGCTGCCAGTGGAATTGATACTGCAAGTGGGGGGCAAGGCTGGGTTTGCGATGGTGTTCGCGCTTTTATTTGCCGCGATTATCTGGAATCTGGGGACCTGGTGGTTTGGGCTTCCAGCGTCGAGTTCGCACACTTTGATTGGCTCGATTATCGGCGTGGGCATCGCGAATCAATTAATGTCGGTGAAGACTGGAACCAGCGGAGTCGATTGGGGGCAGGCTACCAACATCGGGAAATCGCTGCTGCTTTCGCCGCTGGTTGGATTTGTGTTCGCGGCTTTGTTGTTTTTGGCTTGCAAGGCATTGATCCCTAACAAGCAGCTTTACGAGGCGCCGAAGGGTACCGAGCCGCCACCATTCTGGATTCGAATTTTGCTGATCATTACCTGCACTGGAGTGAGTTTCTTTCACGGATCCAACGATGGGCAGAAAGGCATGGGGTTGATCATGTTGATTTTGATCGGCACGGTGCCTACCGCTTATGCGGTGAATCATGCCGTGAATTACCAGCAGACGCAGGATTTCGCGGCGGTGTCCACGCAGACTGCCAACATGCTGGACCATTACATATCGCCTAACGCGGTGATCGGCGACGCGCGCGACGAAGTGACGGATTACATTCGGACGCGGCAATTCACGCCGAACACGATGCTGGCATTGCGCGGACTGATAAACGGAATCGGCACCGAAATGTCGCAGTACAAAATATTGAAAGCGGTGCCGCAGGATAAAGTGCGCAACTTCCGCAATGACATGTACGTGGTGAGCGAAGCGCTGCGAATGATGAAGAAAAGCAAAACGCCGGAATTTTCAACGGCGGATGCCGCGGTGCTGGACAATTACAAACATCACATCGACAATGCGACGAAATTCATTCCCACGTGGGTGAAGGTTGCCGTGGCGCTGGCCTTGGGTATGGGAACGATGATTGGTTGGAAGCGGATTGTGGTGACTGTTGGCGAAAAAATCGGCAAAGAGCACCTGACGTACGCTCAGGGCGCTGCCGCGGAAATTACCGCTATGGTTACGATTGGCGCGGCGGATTGGTTTGGTTTACCTGTCAGTACGACGCATGTGCTGTCTTCCGGTGTCGCCGGTACAATGGCCGCGAATCGTTCCGGATTGCAGATGAGTACGATTCGGAATCTGGCCTTGGCCTGGGTGCTCACTTTGCCAGCGTCCATATGCCTGGCAGCTTCGCTTTTCTGGCTGTTCAGCAAGATTGGGACTTAATTTCGATATCTTACGAACTTCTTCCGTTCGTTTCCGCAGGAGCGCGGTGAAAGCCGTCTGCCGTTCATAATGTTGCGATTCGTTTTAAGCCTGTTCGCGGTTGTGATCTTTGTTCAGGCGCGTCCGGGTATTTGCGCTCAGGAAGTGGCGGGGACTACTTGCGCGCGCCCAGCAGCGCAGAGCGCTGTGCCGGAACCGGAAGATGTCCGCAGCCAGAACGGCGTTTTGAAGTTGGATTTGACGGTTCGCAGCTACACGGATGCGGGCGGCACGACCCGATATTGCTACGTCGATGGGAACGGGAACGAATCGCCGACGCTGCGGCTGAGTCGTGGCGATTTGCTGATTTTGAGTTTGAAGAATGATTTGAGTGATGCGGGGCCGGCCACTGCGGCCTCGGCCCACCATCACGATCACGTCGCTGCGGATAAAAACGAGAACCCTTGCGCCAGCGGCGTGATGACGCTTACTTCTACCAATCTCCATTTTCACGGATTAACTGTGCCGGCCGTGTGCCACCAGGACGAGGTGCTGAAGACTTCGATTCAGCCTGGTGAGGCGCCGTTCGAATATCGTTTTCGTATTCCGGACAACGAGCCGCCTGGTTTGTATTGGTATCACCCGCATATTCATGGATTCAGCAAGGTTCAGGTTTTGCGTGGTTTGTCGGGCGCGATGATTATTGAAGGTATCGAGCGCGCCAATAAGGAAGTGGCCGGTTTGCCTGAACGCGTTTTGATTATCCGCGATCAGGACCTGGTGAATCCGAATGCGCCGCCGTCGAAATCGGAGCCGGTAATCCCGAAAATGCTGATCGATCACGACGGGGACGCGGCGAACACCGGTACGGGGTTCGGTAAGCCGGCTAAGGACCTGTCAATTAATTTTGTGCCGGTTCCCTACCCTGAGTATTTGCCTGCTTCCATTGAAATGAAACCGGATGAGAAGCAATTCTGGCGGGTGTTGAACGCGTCGGCGATTACTTATCTGAATCTGGAAGTGCTGCATAAACACGCGCCACAAAAACTTGGGATTGTGGCGATCGATGGCGTGCCGATCAACGTCAGCGGCACGGCCGGCGATCTGATCGCATGGGAAACACATGTTGGGATTCCGCCTGGGGGGCGGGTTGAGTTTATTGTTACCGGGCCTCCAGCGGGCGTGCCCGGGCTGCTTGTTACGCGCACGGTCGATACCGGGCTGGGTGGCGAGAACGATCCCAACCGCATGATCGCGACGATCACGTCTTCGCCGGACGCGCCCGAGCCGCGATCGAAACTTGCGTCGTCGCCCGAGCCGCCGCCTGCAAATCTGCCTTGGCTCGGTAGTGTTGCGCCGGTACGGACCCGGAAACTTTATTTTTCGGAGAAGTTGCTGGATCCGAACGATCCGAATAGCGCGACTACTTTTTATCTGACCATCGACGGGCAGACGCCGACTGCTTTCGATCCGACTTCGGATGTACCGAACATCGTCGTGAAGCAGGGAGATGTGGAAGACTGGATTATTGAGAATCGTTCGACGGAATTACATGCGTTTCATATCCATCAGCTGCATTTTATGCTGTTGGATTGGATGGGCATGGCGGTGAATGAGCCGTTTTTGCGCGATACCGTGAATGTGCCTTTTTACACGGGGAAGATGCTGGAATATCCGAGCGTTAAGGTGCGAATGGATTTTCGCGATCCGAATACTGTGGGGACGTTTGTGTATCACTGCCATCTTCTGGAGCATGAGGACGGCGGAATGATGGGGTTGATTCGCGTGGAGCCTGCTGAGGCGTCGAAGACGAACAGTGGCGTGACGCGCGCGCAGAGGCCGTTGAGTCATCGTGATAGTTCGAATTGAAAACCGATCCTAAGGTCAAGCCCTTCCTTCGAAGCATTCATTTTTGATATTACGTTTTATTTTCTTTTCTTGTGCATGGTACTGGTACAAGAGGTACAGACGGCCGCGTATGGCGGGCTGGATTGGCTGCCTTTCTCGACTGATGTGAAAATCCGAAACATTTTCATTGGTTTTGCGTGTAGCTTACGCGCTGTTTTATTCAAAATATTTGGCAGGCCGGACATTTTGAGGCCGCGGGTGGAAAATAAGTTATTGCCGGCGTGTGAATTCGACAAACCTTCCAAGATTTTGTCTCATTTTGGTTCTTTCTTCTTCCATTAACAAAAGAACAATCAGACTGCAACACAGCGCGGCTAATACTCTCAGGCCGGTTTGCACCAGATTTGAAAATTTCAGGGAGGGTGAATGTCCTTTAAGCACGTCGTATCAAACGCGATGTACTGCGCGCGCGTGAGTTTAGCGACTCTTGCGCTATTTCAATTTACGGTGGGCGCTTCGCTAGCCAGCGCTGCTCCGCCACAAGACAACCCGAGTACCGACACTCGCACACCAATCAAGCACGTTATCGTGATCATTGGGGAAAATCGCAGCTTCGATCACGTGTTCGCGACGTACAAGCCAAAAGACGGTGAATCCGTCAGGAACTTGCTTTCGGAAGGGATCATTAACGAAGACGGAACGAAAGGGCCGAATTTCAACAAGGCGCATCAACTGGCTGCGTTAGATCCAGGCTTGAACACTTTTGACGCGTTTCTTTTGAACCCACCGAAACACGAATTCCCCGGCGACAAACTTCCAGCTCCCCTGGTGGGCGGGCCTAAGGATTCTTACGTAACCGGCGACAGTTTGACGCTGGCGGAACAGTCGGAAAATGCTTTGGCTCCCGGTTACTACCAATATTTGATCTCCGGCGGGACAGGGCAGACTTCGCACACCCCGGACATGCGCATCACGGACGTCAACACGCTACCGGCGGGGCCCTTCCAATTGACCAATGGGAAGGCGTTCACTTACGACTCCTATGCGGCGAGCCCGGTACACCGCTTCTACCAGATGTGGCAACAGTTGAACTGCGGCGTGGAACACGTCAACGCTCACAACCTGTCCGGCTGCAATGGAAATTTGTTCGCATGGGTTGAAGTCACGGTAGGGGCTGGGACGAACGGCCTCAAACAGCCAGCGAACTTCAGCACCGAGTATTCAGCAACGGCAACAACCACGGGCGAAGGCTCGACCGCACTGGGCTTTTACAACGTGCTGCAGGGCGACGTGCCGTACTTCAAGAGTCTTGCCGACAAGTACGCGATGAGCGATAACTTCCACCAGTCGGTGAACGGCGGCACGGGTGCCAACCACATCATGCTGGGGCACGGTGACGCTATCTGGTTCAGCGACGGCGAGGGTCATGCGAAGAAACCACCAGAGGGCGTAACTGTAGATCCGGGAACGGGAAATGCGGGCGTTGTGAATGAAATCGAAGACCCGCGGCCAGCGATCGGCACTAACAACTGGTACACGGAAGATGGTTACGGCGGCGGTTCTTATGGGTCGCCATCGTACGGCGGCGGATCGTACAGCAATTGCGCCGATCCAACTCAGCCCGGAGTCTATTCGGTGGTGAGATACCTGCAATCTCTGCCACGTCCGGTGGATCCGCACTGCGAAATTGGTCACTACTACCTGCTGAACAATTACAATCCGGGCTACTTCGGAAACGGCAACAACGCGTTCACCGACACCAGCTCGGACAACACCGTGTTTACAATTCCCCCTTCTTCGACACCGAGCATCGGCGATGAGCTTCTCGATCGAGGGATTTCGTGGAAGTATTACGGCGACCAGTGGGACAACTACGTGCCCGATCCATATCAACTGAACTATGGGGCAATCGGCAAGGGCACGGATGAGTACTGCAACATTTGCAACCCGTTCCAGTACGAGACACGAATCATGGCAAACGCCGATATCCGTACAGCGCACATGCAGGACACGAACGACCTGGAAAACGACATCCACACGGGGCACCTTCCGGCTGTTTCGTTCGTAAAGCCCAGCGGACTCGTTGATGGCCACCCGGCTTCGTCGAAGCTCGATCTGTTTGAGGGCTTCGTGAAGAAGATCGTGGACCACATCGAATCTTCTGAATATGCGGACAGCACGGCGATCTTCATCACCTTCGACGAAGGCGGCGGCTATTACGATTCCGGTTACGTTCAGCCGCTCGATTTCTTCGGCGATGGGACGCGCATTCCGTTGATCGTTGTTTCCACCCATACTAAGCCTGGACACATCACGCACAATTACTCGGATCACGTTTCCATCCTCAAGTTCATCGAGAGGAACTGGAAGCTTGAGCCGGTTACCTACCGCAGCCGGGATAATTTCCCAAATCCGATTACCGAGGAAGATCCGTATGTGCCGGTAAATGGACCGGCAATCAGCGATCTGTTCGAGTTGTTTGATTTCAGTAAGTAGCCTGGTGTAGCGGTATCCGCCGGGATTGGCCGGCGGATGAAAATCACTGGCGCCGATTTCCGATTGGGAATCGGCGCCATTTCTTTTGGATTCGTTGCCGAGGGAATTGGCGATGGGAGCGGAATTGGAGACGGTACGAGCGGCGCTTCTGTATTGTTTGCGTGACTCACAAACTGCTATGCTCGCCGTCTAATCAGCAAGGCCGTTAAATTCAGTTACATTATGGCTCACAGCGCACATTCCGCGATTCCTTACAGCTTGGATTCCGATCGCGATCGGACAGCTACTCCCTGGTATGTCTGGTGCGGAGCGCTGGGCGTCACTTCCGTGGTATTTGGGCTTTACTGGGATATTTCGTGGCACATGAGCGTGGGGCGAGACACTTTTTGGACGCCTGCCCATATGGCGATTCAGTTGGGCGGGATTTTGGTGGCGCTGACCAGCGTGTATCTGATTTTTTCTACAACGTTCGGTAAGGATGCCGCTGCGAAAGCCGCGTCGATAAAAGTGTGGGGATTTCGCGGGCCGTTGGGCGCGTTCCTGGCTTGCTGGGGCGGCGTGGTGATGGTCACGTCTGCCCCATTCGATAATTGGTGGCACAATTCGTTTGGGCTGGACGTAGAAATTGTGAGCCCGCCGCATATGGTGCTGGGGTTAGGGATCATGGCTGTCGCCATCGGCGCGTTGCTTTTGCTGGTGAGTTGGATGAACCGCGCTGAGGGCGACGCGCATATTCGGCTGCGCAGGCTGTACATTTATCTTGGCGGTGTGATTCTTTCTTTGCATTGGGTTTTGTTGTCCGAGTATGCGGGCGGCGATCAGATGCATAGCCCGGAGTTTTATCGGGCGCTTTCGCTGGCAGTGCCGCTGATTCTGGTGGCCTTAGCACGTGCGGGCGGGTATCGCTGGGGTGCTACGGCTGTGGCCGCGATTTATACTGCCTGGGTTCTGGCGCAACTTTGGGTTATGCCGCTGTTCCCTGCCACGCCGAAGCTGGGGCCGGTTTTCACTAATGTGACGCACATGGTACCGCTGGAATTTCCGACGCTTATAATTTTTCCGGCGATCGCCGTGGATTTGCTGCTGAATCGGCTGGCCGGCAAGAACAAATGGGTGTTGTCCCTTATGTTGGGGGTCGCCTACTTGGGGATTATGCTGCTTGTGCACTGGCCCCTTGGCGATTTCCTGATTTCGCCTGGCGCGCGTAACTGGGTTTTCGGACAGAATTATTTTCCGTATATGCAATCGCCCTCCGATTATCACTACCAGTGGGAATTCGTGGATCGCGCCGCTACTGCCGGACTTTTCTTTCGCGGCATTGGAATCGCGCTGGTAAGCGCCATTATAGGATCGCGCATTGGACTCGCCGCAGGCGATGCTTTGCATCGGCTGCGACGGTAGCTAAGATGCGTGGCTCGCGCGCTGCCGTGGTGTTGCGTTACATTGCCGCTATTCTTGGGATTTCCGTTGTCCTGGCCTCACCTGTTTTGGCCCACGTGGGAAGTCCCGATGTTTATTTTCAGGGCGCGGCTGGTCCTTATCATCTGATCGTCACCGTTCGTACCCCGCAGATGATTCCCGGCATTGCGGATGTTGAGATTCTCAGCGCAACGCCCGGTATTTCGAAGATCACCGTAGTGCCGATATATATTGTGGGGCCTGGCGCGAAATATCCGCCTGTTGGGGATCTCCTGGCGCAATCTAAGGACGATCCGCAGTTTTTCTCCGGCAAAATCTGGCTGATGGAATCGGGGTCGTGGCAAATTCGCGTGCAGGTGGAGGGAGCGCAAGGCGCGGGCGAGACCGGCGTGCCGGTGATTGCAGCGGCGCGTCACACTTTGCCGATGGAAAAATCGCTGGGCGTGCTTTTGTTTGGCTTGATGACGCTGTTGGCGTTAGCGATCATTTCGATTGTTGGCGCGGCGCGACGCGAAGGAACGGTCGAGCCTGGGCAATCGCCTGGACCGGAGCAGTCCCGTCGCGGACGATTTGTGATCATGGGAGCCGCGGTCGTTGTGCTTGCGATTTTGTTGTTTGGGAATTGGTGGTGGAATTCAGAGGCCATCGCGAAGGCGCGGCAGATGATCTACAAGGCGCCGCCGCTTACTGTGTCTTTGGAGCCCGGGGGGAAATTGGTCCTGATGATGGGCGATTCCACGTGGCATAAGACCCGGCCGGAAACGGTGATGACCAACCTTATTCCCGATCACGGCTATTTGATGCATCTTTTTCTGATTCGAGAACCTGGTATGGACCGCTTTTTTCATTTGCATCCCCGGCTGCAACAGGGCGTGCATCCGGAAGGTAAGAATTCTTTCGAAATCGAGTTGCCCGCAATTTCGGCTGGGCGGTATCAAGTGTTTGCGGACGTAGTGCGCGAATCCGGTTTCCCGGACACAATGACCGCCGAAATCGATCTTCCGGAAATTTCCGGAGCCGCTCTCTCTGGGGATAATTCGGAAGCGGATGCTGCGCCGCTTTCAGGCGATGCTGGGGAGGTATTGCTGACGGCTAATAGCGCGACGCAAACGGAAAATCCAACATCCGTACTGCCCGACGGCATTCGCATGGTCTGGGAACACGGAACTGCGCCTTTGGTCGCCAATCACTTCACGTGGATGCGGTTCCGGCTGGAAACAGCTGACGGTAAGCCCGTTTTGAATATGGAACCTTATATGGGAATGGCCGGGCATGCGGAAATTGTGCGGTCGGATCGGTCGGTGTTCGCGCATATTCACCCGGACGGATCGGTGGCGATGGCTGCGCTGGAATTGGCGCAGAAAAACGCGTCGCCGGGGAGCGGCGGGCCTTCGATGGACCCTGGAATGAATATGGATATGGGGATGGAGCCGAAGGCGAATGAGGTTTCGTTTCCGTATGGCTTCCCTAAGGCTGGTGTGTATCGACTATTCGTGCAGATGAAGCATGGTGGGAAAATCGAGACCGGGGTGTTTGACACGCAGGTCGTTGAGTGAGAGCGAGACGCGGACAGTCCACGGCGATGGCGGTGACTGTGCCTAAGAGCTGCATTCTCTTGCTGCGTTCAGGTCACGATTGAAGCCGCACACTTTTGATTCGATTTGTGTTTACCAGCTAGTTTTCCGTTGCGCGCATCATCTTCGCTGAGATTTTCGTAACCAGGCTTCGAGGCGCCAGGCGCTGGCCTTCCTTCATAAGCTTATTCATTACTCCGGAAATTACGTATGACTTTCCTGCGGCGAGTGCTTCGAGGCCTACTCGCGCCACTTTTTCTGCTGTTTCGGCTGAACGGAAGACGCGATCTGGCTGGTGCGCGACACTTTGAAACTCGGTGTGAGTGGTTCCGGGGCACAGGGCGCACACGCGCACGCCGAAGGGGCGCACTTCTTCGGCGATTCCTTCCGAGAAAAGAAGGTCGAAAGCTTTGGTGGCAGCGTAGGCGGAATTGTAGGGAACCGGCTGGAAGGCTGCCAGCGATGCGACGATCATTACGTCACCGTGACGGCGCGCGACCATTTCGGGAAGATACAGGCGCGTGAGATGGACTACGGCGGAGCAGTTCACTTGAATCATTTCCAGCATTTTCTCGACCGGGATCTGGTGGGCGTTGCCGAATGCGCCGAAGCCGGCGTTATTGATCAGCAGTTCGATTTCCAGCTTTTTGCTGGAGGTGAAGGCGTAGATCTGCGGAGGGGCGGCGGGCTGCGCGAGGTCTGCCGAGAAGACTTCGATGCTAACGTGGTGCTGGGCGGTCAGGTCGGCCGCTAGTTTTTGCAGACGTTCGCCACGGCGGGCCGTTAGAACGAGGTTTGCGCCCCCAGCGGCCAGCAATTTTGCTAGTTCGAGGCCAATGCCGGCGCTTGCTCCGGTGATTAAAGCCCATTTGCCGCGCCAGGCCTGCTTCCAGTTATCGGACACGAATTCCTCCTATCGAGTGTGGACTTACCGCGTGACGAGGATTATGCGGATCTAATGATATCGCCGAGCCATCGCTTCAAGGTCATCAATCTGACAGTCAGGCGAAAACAGCAAAGGTAAATTCGAGAATAGAGAAGGGTGTTTGCTTAAACATTGTCTGGTTTGGCGCGGGGCATTACTGTATCGCGGAGGCGAAGGCCTTGTTCTTTGAGGCGATCCAAGAGGCGGCGGGCCCAGACGAATTCTGCCGCCAGCACGCCCAAGGCTAGCATGATTGTGAGCCAGCCTGGACCTGGAGTGAGGATCATCACTATTCCGACCGCCAAGAGCGTGAAGCCGAAGAGGATCTTCAAGAAGCGCTTGGCTTGTTGGAACGACTTGAAAAACACTTTGCTGTCTCCGATCATCCGAACCGCAATTGGTTCGAACGCTTGCCGGTTAGATGCGGCACATCGAACTTAGTATCAGCATGCACGCTGATTTCCATCGCCCAGATACGAAATAATTATTTTTTTTACACAGCGTTTACAAACGCGAATTCCGGCCAATCATTTGCACCGATCAGACGACTTCCTTCGACGCCCAAGAGCGGAATGCTGGCGGACTGGATCACAAATCGGGATCGCCGCGCGCCTTTCGCACCGGGGTTCTCCGATGGCACCTCGGATTTCTGCCGCCTCGAATCTGCCGCTTTGGACTTGTGCCGCGCTACCATTCGCACCTCAGGATGAAAAGGCGCGGCGCAAACATTAAAACTTCGAAAACTCGCGAGGGCTGCATTGGCGCTAGAATTTGTAGACTATGCCTGCGGAGGCTTTCGGGCTGATCTGGTATGTGCCGAAAAAATGAGTGGCGATTCCATCGATTGCGAGTCTTAGCGCCATGTGCCGGTGGTGGCCATTGAGGTCGACGCCACCTCCAACTACTCCGCCGACTGCGCCTTGTCCGCCGTAGGGCGTTTGCGGCGTGAAATATGTACCGCCAAGCAATGCGTGCGCCCAAAGATCGATACCTTTTGGCCCGGCATAACGGAAGCGCGGGCCTGCACCGCCGAACACCAACCAGGAATTTTGTCCTGACTGCCTGCCGTACAAGGCAAATACTTCCGCGTCGCCGCCGAACCAGTCCCGGTACCAGCCCGTGAAAGCGGCATTTACACCGTTGAGATTGGGAGCTGTGCCAGGGACTTCGTAAAAGCGCAAGAAGGTGTAGCCGACGTATGCGTCTTTACTGTAATTCTCGAACACGCCTTGAACGCCTTGCGGGGGCGGCTGAGGGGGAGAGAACGCCGGCGCCAACGACGCAGAGACCGGAGTAAATGTACTGGCGTTGAGCGAGGCCGTGGCGCTGAACGTCGGGGCGACTGGCGAATCACTGGTAACGAAAGAGGGAGCAGCGAGCGTGACTGAACTGCCGAAATTAGCCTGCGCACGTGCGTTTATGGCCAAGAAGAGCAAGCTGGCCGCCAAGACACAAACGTATTTCATCGCCGATTTCCCCCAAAGAAGACCACGTGCCCACCCGGGCGTCTATTTAACTGTGCGGGATAGCGAAACGGCTTGTCTACCCGTTTGATTGTCCATGCGACGAGGGAATCACCTGTCCAGTGGGACAGTTTTTACGATGAGCCAAACGACGCTTAACGTGAAGGCTTTGCGGCTGGTGCGACGGGAATGTCGCAGGCCAGCTATTGTTTGGGAGCAGTTGCGGATTTCTGGTAGACGATTCGTCCGCCGACAATCGTCATTTCTACTGGGGTGTTCGGGATGTCGCGTGCTGGAATCTGATTCAGATCCATTGGGTAAACTACGATGTCAGCGAACATCCCCGGCGCGATCATGCCTTTGCGCTTTTCCTCAAATTCGGCATATGCCGAACCCACTGTGTACGCGCTGAGGCAATCGGCGGCCCGCAGGCGCTCTTGAGGCTGCCAACCGTGACGTCCACCACCGCCGTTGGGCAATTGGCGGGTGACACACGCGTAGATTCCGCGGAGCGGGTTGAATGGCTCGACGGGATGGTCGGTGCCGAAAGCCAGGTGCGCGCCGTTCGTCTGCAAGGTGTGCCAGGAGTAGGCGCCTTTGGAACGCTCCGGGCCGAGGCGGTCGGCGGCCCAGCGCTCATCATTAAGCAGGTGTGCCGGCTGCACGGAGGCGACGATATCGAGTGTGCCGAATCTGGAGAAATCATCGGGCGCGACGACTTGAGCGTGCTCGATGCGGTCGCGGCGGTCGCGCGGGCCATTGGCTGCGACGACCGCCGCGAATGTATCCAATGCCACGCGGTTCGCGCGATCGCCAATGGCGTGAAAAGCGAGTTGAAAGCCGGCGCGGTCGCGTTCGATAGCGAGTGGCTTTAGTTTTTCCAGGTCCATACGTAGAATGCCGGACGTGTTGGGAGCGTCGGAGTAAGGTGCGAGCAACGACGCGGTACGCGAACCCAGCGAGCCGTCTAGAAACCCTTTCAGCGCGCCTGTCTTGAGCCAAGGATCGGTCGAACCCCACTGGGCGCGCATCGATTCAAGCGTTGAGACAGGCTCCATGAAATCAAGCCATTCGGTAATGCGCGCGGTGAGCTTGCCTTCCTTGCGGAGTTGCTGGTAGAGCAGGAAATTATCCCGGCTGAACGCGGCGTCCGAGGTGGTAGCCAGGACAGAATTATCCTGCATCGAGGTGACGCCGTTGCGCGCGGCATCTTCGAGGACCAGTTCGATTCCGCGGCGTCGCTGTGCCGGGGTCGGTGGCGGAATCTTGTTGGTGACGAGATTCATGGCGGCGTCTTCTTCGAGGAAGCCGGTTGGCTGGTCGGTTTGGGGATCGTGGCGGATGTGGCTGCCAGCGGGATCCGGGGTGTCTTGTGTGATTCCGGCGGCTTGCAGCGCCGACGAATTGGCGATAGCAACGTGGCCGTCAACTCGCACGAACAGCATTGGATTTGCGTTGGAGATCGCGTCTAAATCCTGGCGTGTGGGGTCGCGCTCATCCGGCCAGAGGGTTTGATCCCATCCGAAACCCGTGATCCATTCGCCGGATTTGTGGCTTTTCAGGGCTTCGCGGATACGTTGCTGAAATTCTTCGAGCGAGCTGACGCCGGCGAAGTTGACGGCTAATTTGGCCAGCGCCGATTGGCCAATGTGGACGTGGGCGTCGTTGAATCCGGGCATGACGAATTGGTGACGCAGATCGACGACTCGTGTCTTTGCGCCGATCCAAGGTTTTATAGCGGGAGCATCGGCGGCGGAGGCTCGCGGCATGTCTGGCGAACCGAGCGTGATGTATGAAACCGCGACGATTGATTCGCCGCGGATGGCGAGGGCCCCGGCCCATTCGTGAGCCGGATCCATGGTTTCGACGATCGCGTTTGTGAAGACGAGGTCGGCGCTGCCCTGGGCCGGCGACGGCGACGTGAGGTTCTGGGCAGGAGCGACGCCAGATATTGCATGAGGCGTTGTGGCGCTACGAGGTACGAACGGGAGGACGAAAGCCACACTGAAAAATAAGGCAACGCCGAAAAAGCGGCGCGACATGCTAGCGCTGAATTCCCGCGAGCGCCACAGTGGCGAGGTAGAGGCGCTTCAGGCCTAGTTCGCGGCCTGTGGAGTCGTACCATTCCTTAAGCGTGTGGGAGCCACCGCCTTTGCCGCCACCGCCGAGGGAAATTGCCGGGATGCCGAGGGATAGAGGGATGTTGGCGTCGGTGGAACTGCGTTCGAGGCGCGAGCGGTTGCCCAGGAAGCGATCGACGTTGCGCAGAGTTTCCAGCAGCGGGGCGCTGTCGGCAAGTTTTCCTGCCGGGCGAGATCCCAGCGAACGGAAATTGACTTCCAGGGGCTCGTTGCTGCGTGACGCTGCCATTTCTTCTTTGGCGGCAGACTGCATGGCATCGCGCAGGGCCCGCTCCATTTTATCCACTTGCGCTTCGTCCTCGGATCGCAGATCCACTTTTACGATGGCCCGCGAGGGAATGGAGTTTACCGAGGTGCCACCTGCGATGACCGCAAAATTGTAGGAGCTGCGTGGTTGATCCGGGATGGGCAACGCCGAAAATTTCACGATGCCGCGGGAGATCGCCGTGATCGGATTTGGGGCGCCAAAATCGGACCAGCTGTGACCGCCGGGGCCGTTTATTGTAATTTCGAGTCTGTGCGACGCGATTCCCTGGGTGGTGATGTGTTCGGTGGACGCGCCGTCCACGGCAATCACAGCCGCCAGACGTGGTTCGTATTCTTCGACAAGGGCACGGATGCCGCGGAGATTGCCTTCGCCTTCTTCGCCGACGTCTCCGGCTATTACAATGGTGTTTGCGGTTTGAATACGGGATTCGGACAGAGCGCGAGCCAAGCCGGCTAGCGCCGCTAAACCGGCGCCGTTGTCGGCGATGCCGGGAGCCGCCAGGCGCGTAGAGTTGCGTTTAACTTTTACGTCGGTGCCTGCGGGGAAAACCGTGTCCAGATGCGCGGCCAGCAAAATCACGCGGTTGAGATCAGCGCCTGGGCGTTCGGCGATTACGTTGCCGGTCTGGTCCGTGCGAACATTCATCCCGAGCGATACCAGCAGCTTTTTGAAATATTCAGCGCGTTGCGCTTCATTCATTTCCGGAGCGGGAATTTCTGTGAGGCGTATCTGCTGGTCGGTCAGCCATGAGGAGCTTTTGTCGATCCAGGCCAGGCCACGAGCACAGGCGGGATCCTCCGCCAGTTTTTCGATGGAATCGGTCGCGGCGCGTGCGTACAGGGTACCCATCATAAGAAAGATACCGCAGATGAATCCGAGTTTCATCAGGTTCGTGCGATGTATTTTAGCGCTCGACATCAGGGGTTGGTGCTCCTGGTCAATTGTAGCCGGAGCATGCGGCGTCTGTCTCATTTTGGGGCTGCGCCGGGTTGCTGGATGCTCGCGAGTGGGACAGCTTTGGTCAGTTTGATGGGACTTTTGAAGCTGCCGGTGCCGGTTGGTCGATTAAGGCGAGGATTTCGTTTTCGGTCATGATGCGTTCGGCTTGTTTTGCGGCACTGAAGATGCGCTCGACGACTTCCTCTGTGGCCGGGAGTTTCCGTTTCTCGAGCCAGTAAATCACGTTGGAGCGACCGCTTAGCGGGCCGACTTCGATGATCTGCTCCAGTCCGAAAAGATGCGAAGGAACGCCACTGTAGATAGAGTTGGCAAGTTCGTGGTCATCCTTCTTGTAGGCCTTCACGATTGCGGCGGCGTGGACTCCTGTGGCTGTGCGGAAGGCGTCGCGGCCAACCACCGGATAATTAGGCGGGATCGGAGTGTGCGTGGCCCTGGAGACCGCTTCGGAATATTGTTTAAGTTTGGAAAGGTCGTGATCGATCAGGCCCAGCAGGCGCAGGTTGACCAGCATCAATTCCATTGGCGTGTTGCCGACGCGCTCGCCTAGAGCCAGAGCCGCGGCATGGACTTGATGAGCGCCTGCTTGAATTGCGGCTAACGAATTTGCAATGGCCAAGCCGCGGTCGTTGTGGCCGTGCCAATCTACGCGGATTTTCTCGCCCGAGGGTTTTACGACTTCTTCCATTACGAATTTGACCAGGTTATAGGCGCCTTTGGGCGTGGCGTGGCCTACTGTGTCGCATAGCACGATCGCTCTTGCGCCCGAGCGTATTGCCGTGGAGTACAGGGTGATGACCGTTGCTGGATCGGTGCGGATGGTGTCTTCGGTGACGTACATTACCGGGAGGCCGGCGGTCGCCGCGAATTTCACGGCTTCTTCGGTGGTGCGCTGGAGGTGATCGACAGTCCAATCTTCTACCAAGCGGCGAATGGGACTGGAGCCCAGGAACGTGGCAGCTTCCAGAGGCATGCCGACTTTTTCTGAGATTTCGATGATGGGCTGGATGTCTTTTTTGTGGGTGCGGGCAGCGCAGTTTGGGCGGATTTTCATACGCGCGTTTACGATTTCACGCGCTAGCGCTTCAGTGTCGGCATAGGCGCGCGGACCTGCGCCGGGGAGGCCGATATTTACTGTGTCAATGCCCAGGGATTCCATCAGGTGCAGGATTTCTATTTTTTCTTTGATGCTGGGGTCGTGGACTGAAGGGTTTTGCAGGCCGTCGCGCAGGGTTTCATCGTTGAGCATTACTCGCTGGCTTGGCGGGATTTCCGGGCCGGTGTAGGTGTTCCAGTCGTGGATGAGTTCGTGTTTCATTTTGCCAGTCATGTTACATAGGCCGACCATCGCATACGCCAGGACCGGTCAGTAGCGAATCGTGTAGCTGTGTGGCGCTTGCGAAAAACTCGGTTTGTAGAGAGTCCCGCAAAATTCGCAGCGGTAGATTTCGGCTTTCTTGCCGATCAGAGCTTCTATCTCTTTTGGGTATTCGTACCAGCGTTTCAGATGACCGCAGCATAGTTTGTTCTTTGCGTCTTTTTCGTCGCAGGCGCGTTGCGTTGGTTTCTTTGGCTTGATTTTAGGGGCGGCGGGCGCTTCGGCTTCGGCCACCACTGCCGCTGATGCTGATGCGGCGGCGGTTGGCGGGCCGACACTTGGCACCGCGGCTGCAGCCGGTGCGGACGTGACCGTCGCAGCGGATGGGGGAGTCGCGGCGGTTTGTTGGGCCGGTGCCGGAGTTTCTGGGTTCGCGTCGCTCATTCGATGAACCCCCTATTTGCTCTACGATCGCTCACTGACTGTCACTTTAACCCTGCCGTGGATCGAGCTGGGCAAAACTTCGGATGCTGCGTAAATAAATCTTCCAACCTTGGGTGCGGCTTATCGTTGCGTACTACCTCAAACTTTGTCGCCGCGGAATATTATGCCGCTGGCGCCATGCTTTCCCAGCGCCGCCTTCAGGCGCTTTCTCCAGCTCGGCGCGAAAAGCGATTGGACTAGCGCGTCGGCGGCGACCGTTAGATTTTGTGTGTATCCGAACCACCACGATTTTGCGATTCGCGGCAGGCGGTCTACATCGATGTATTTTACTTGAACCATTTCCAGCAGTCCAAGGCGCGAATGGGTGCGCCCCCAACCGCTAGATTTGCTGCCGCCGTGAGGGGCTTCTGTGATGCCGTAGTAGCTGGCAACATCGTTGATCATCACCGAGCCTGCGTGGAGCCTCGACGCGACTTCCCTGCCGCGACGCGCGTCTTTAGTCCAAATGCTGGCACTTAAGGCAAAGGGCGAGTCGTTTGCCAGGGCGATGGCTTCTTCCGCGTTGGCTGCGGCTTGAATGGCGATCACTGGGCCGAATGTTTCTTCGCGCATGAGTTGCATGGCGTGGTTTACATTCACGACTACCGCGGGTTCCAGAAAATTTGGGCCCAGATCGGGGCGGCGATTCCCGCCTGTGAGAATTTGTGCGCCGCGCTCGACGGCGTCATGCAGCTGTTGCTCGACTTTTTCCAGCTGGGGTTGCCTAATCATGGGGCCGATTTCGGTGTCTGCGTCCGTGGAGGGGCCGAGGCGAAGTTTTTTGGTTTTTTCTACGCACAATTGAGTGAATCGTTCCGCGATCGGCTGTTCTGCATAGATGCGCTCGACTGAAATGCAGGTTTCGCCGCAATTCATGTAGCCACCCCAGACTGCCGCGCTGGAGGCGACTTTGAGATCGGCGTCCGCCAGGACGATCATCGCGTCTTTTCCGCCGAGTTCGAGGACCGATGGGATCAGTTTCTTAGCGCAGGCTTCGGCGATACTTTGGCCGGTGGCAACGCTGCCTGTGAAGAAGACTTTGTCTGGATGCGCGTCAATAATTGCGGCGCCTAGTTCCCCGCGCCCTTGGAGTACTTGCACCAGGCCGGGCGGGAAACTCGCGTGTTCGATCAGTTCGGCGAGTAAATTGCCGCACCATGGAGTCAGCTCGGACGGTTTTAGGATAACCGCATTTCCGGCGACCAGTGCTGAAATCACCTGGCCCGTGGGAATTGAGAACGGATAATTCCATGGCGAGATTATGGCAACTACGCCTAGCGGGTGGTATTCCAGCCAACCTGCTTTCGCTTTCATGGCGAGATTGTGATGTGGGACTCGTTCGGGACGAAGCCAACGTGGGGCCTGACGCGCGAGGAAATCTGCTGTGTCCAGGGCGAGAAGAATTTCGGCGAAGATGGATTCGACTATGGGTTTGCCTGTTTCGCTGCTGATTGCGTTCGCAATTTCGTCGCGTCGGTAGAAAATGGCATCGCGCAGGTTGCGTAACATTTCGCATCGGTTTCGCAGCGAACGAGACGCCCAGTTTTTTTGCGCTTTGCGAGCGCGTTCAAAGATTTCCGGCAGCGCAGCGGGTTGCGTGATCTGGAATTGAGCGTTTATCTGCTGGGTGGATGGGTTGATGGAATCGATGGTATCGGCAGCGCGCGCGGAGTTTAGAGCGACGTGGGAGGAGGAGACCGCCATTTCAGAGTGATTGTAACTGAAATAGGTGACGAGCACTGAAATTTAGGGCCGGTCTGCACGCGGAGGCGATGTAGCATTGGCGCGCGTTCACTTCTGCGGTGCCGATTGCGGCGTGGTCCCCGGGGCATGCAGGGGACGTGTTAGGCTCGTGTACGTGTGAGCGACGTGATTACCGCGCGGCGTCAGATGGGCCGGTGGCATAATCTTACGCGGCGTGATTCGAAATGAACTTAGTACACTTAATGCTCAGGGCTGGCTGATGACGATTCGGGAGCGGTTGGAGTGGATTTTGCGCATGGCTTTGCTGGCTTTTATTTTGGCGTCTGTGGCGTTTCTTTCGGCGATTACTGCCATGCGGTTTGCTATTCAGGGGCGCGAAGTTACCATGCCTGATGTGGTGGGGAAAAATTCTGTGGAGGCGCAGCAGATGTTGCAGGGGCGCGGGTTGGGAATTAAGGTTGAGGACCGGCTTTATGACGCTGCGCCGGCGGATACTGTGGCCCGGCAGACTCCTCCCCCCGGGATGAGGGTCAAAATTGGGCAGGCTGCGCATGTGGTGATTAGTTTGGGACCCCGGCAGGCCACGATTCCCGCGCTGACCGAGCACAGTATTCGGGCGGCGCGTATTGAGGTGCTGCGGGGCGGGATGCAGCTGGGCGAAATTTCGAGCGCTTATCTGCCTGAATACGAGAGCGACCTGGTGCTGCAGCAGGATCCTGCGTCGGGGAATTCGCACGTTACCAGCCCGCATGTGGATTTATTGGTTTCACTGGGGCCGCGCCCTATCGCTTATGTGATGCCGGAACTGATTGGGCTTCCGTTGAATGAGGCTGAATTGAAATTTGGCGGAACCGGGCTGAAGGTGGCGAAGTTGACGATCGGGCCGGTGCCTGGTGGACTGCATGGAACCGTGGTGGGGCAAATGCCGTTGCGCGGGGCGAGAGTGGACGCGAACAGCGTTATCGAGCTGCAGCTTGCGGAGTGAACCTGGTCGAGATCGGAATCCAGAGCTGTGCTCGCGGAACGAAATTGCGACTTCGGGCTATACTGACGGCGGAAAATCATGAGCTACGCACGCATTGAGATTGCGCCTTCGATTCTGTCTTCGGATTTTACGAAGCTCGGAGATGAAGTGCGTCTGGTTGAGGACGCCGGGGCCGATGTGATTCATTTCGACGTAATGGACGGGCAGTTTGTGCCCAACATCTCGATCGGAATTCCCGTGCTGGAGTCTTTGCGCAAGGCAACCAAACTGCCGTTGGATGTGCATCTCATGATCGACCGTCCCGAACGTTATATCGGGGACTTTGTGAAGGCGGGGGCGACGCGGGTTTTGATTCATCAGGAAGCTACCGTGCATCTGGACCGGGCTCTGGTGATGATTCGGGAACATGGGGCGGAGGCTGGTGCGGTGATCAATCCGGCGACGCCTGTGGTGATGTTGAGCGACGTGCTAGATAAGGTGGATACGGTTTTGGTGATGTCGGTGAATCCCGGATTCGGCGGTCAGAAATTTATCGTTAATGCGTACGAGAAAATTCGGCAGTTGAATCAGATGCGTGCGCGGTATAATGCCAGCTTCCGAATTGAAGTGGATGGGGGCGTTGATTCGGAAAATATAGAAGCGCTGGCGCAGGCCGGCGGTAACACGTTTGTAGCGGGAAGTTCGATTTTTCGCACCGCCGACCCGGCGGGTGCAACGCGCCAACTGAAAAAGCTCGCGACCCTAGCCCTGAGCCAAAAGGCGTAATTTCTCTGGGGAGATTTTCATTTTGAGCAGAGACTATCGGGAAGATATTCGGCCGGGAATGCAATGCATGGCTTCAGGGGCTAAAACCCATTTCACTGCGGGCTCAGAGGCGGCGATGGATCACCCCGCCTCCAGAACATTCGCTGTAGCGGACTACCGACGATTTGTCCGGGGCGTTCGAAGCTTGTTACTGGTTTTAGGCGGGGCTTCCCTGCTGCTGGTGGCTTGCCCTTGCGCTGGGGCGCAGGTGCCTACCCCGCAAAGTGGTGGTAGTGGCGAAAATACGCCGCCCCCTACTCCTACGGCCGCGGATAAGGACGCGAAGAAGTCGCCCGCGAATACTGCGGCAACTTCTGCCAAGAAAAAGGGCAAGAAGCATGAGAATCCCACTGCGAATCTGGATACAACCTCCGAGCCCGACAAGATTCTGTATAACCGCGCGCAAGCTGACCTGAAGGGCGGGCGTTATACCGAAGGACGGCTGGCGCTGCAAACCCTGATTAATACTTACCCTGACAGCGAGTACCTGGCCAAGGCGAAGCTGGCCGTCGCCGACTCCTATTTCAAGGAGGGCGGCACTACAAATTTGACGCAATCGATTCAGGAATATAACGACTTCCAAACTTTTTTTCCGTTCCTAGATGAAGCTGCGTATGCGCAGATGCAGATCGGCATGGCGCACTACAATATGATGGAAAAAGCCGACCGCGATAAGACGCAGGGCGAAGCGGCGGAAGATGCGTTTCAGGCGTTTTTGCTGAAGTACCCGCAGAGCCCGCTGGTGCCCAAAGCCGAACAGCATTTGCGCGATGTGCAGGAAGTGCTGGCCGACGGGCAATATAAGGTTGCGTTCTTTTACTACCGGAAATTCGACTTTCGGGCTTCCGCCGCCCGTTTGGTGGAACTGACCGACCGCTATCCATTGTACAGCCAGAATGACGATGCTTTATGGATGCTGGGCGACATTTACGGGCGCGCCAAGCAGGCGTCTAAAAATGAGGACGATAAAAATCATTGGGGCGATTTGGCGGCGAAATGTTACTCCAAGATCGTTCGCGATTATCCGCTGTCGAAATTGGCGCCCGACTCCAAGATTCGTTTGAAGGCAATGGGCAAGCCAGTTCCCTCCGCCGATCCTGATGCCGTGGTGCGGATGCAGAAACAGCAGATGTACGAAAAAGAGCATCATCAAAGTATCGTGATGAAATTGCCCATGGGAATGATCAAGGGAGCTCCGGATATTTCCACGGCGGCACATATCGGAACTCCGCAGATGAACCCGCCGACAGATGTGGTGTCTGCTACGGATATTTTGCGGCCTGGCGCGCAGGGACCGTCATTTACGGTGGCAGGCGGCACGGCGGGCGCTGGCACGAGCGCGAACAGCTCTGGGAATGGCAACGAAGTGGTTACGCCTGAGGACGCGACGACGGCACCGGTAGGCTCGAATAATTCGCAAACGGGCGTGGGCGCGCAGATTATTTCGACGGGCGAGGAGGCGCAACCTCAGACCAATGCGCCGCCGCCCGGAACGGCATCGCCTGAATCGAATGCGCCGGGGACTATCGTCCAGCCCGCGCCGAGCGCAACCGGGCCAGGCGATCCGCATGCCGCAGCTGTCTCAAGTGGCAACGCTGGCGGGGGTGCTGCCGGGTCCAATTCATCGGGATCTTCGTCCAGTTCGTCCAGTTCATCCGCCAATGCCGGTTCGGGTGAGGCTCCCGCCGGTGCGGCGGCTGCTAATTCCACGGGCACCGCTACCGGATCCTCTGCAGGGTCCGCTTCCGCGACGCCGGCGGCCGGTGCGGGCCAAGAACAATCTTCTTCGGATTCCGCGAAGGCACCTGCTGCAGACTCCAGTCAAGAATCCACCAGTAAGAAAAAGAAGGGTTTAAAGAAACTAATTCCCTGGTAAACAGCAGCCCCGCGTGGTTGTGTTTACCTCCTGCTAACAACTGTAGCACTCCTGTACTTCGAGTTTGTTGACGCGTGCGGGCCGGGGTGCTGCAATAGCTGTATTCGCAGGGTTGGCGTGTCTGGTTCCGGGCGCGCCTCCAAGGGAAAACAGTGCCCAGAATTCTGGTGGCCGACGACAACACGAACATCCAGAAGATGGTTGTGCTGGCGTTCCAAGACCGCGGCCTGGAAGTAATCACGGTCGGCAACGGCGAAGCGGCCGTGCGGCGAATCCCCGACGCGGATCCCGATGTGGTGCTGGCTGACGTGTTTATGCCAGTGCGTAACGGCTACGAGGTTTGCGAGTTCGTCAAGAAAGACCCCCGATTTTGCCACATCCCCGTAATTCTACTCGTTGGCGCGTTTGATCCCATGGACGAAAAGGAAGCGCGGCGCGTGGGCGCTGACGGGGTGCTGAAGAAACCGTTTGTGCCGCCCGATCCGCTGATCGCCATGGTAATGGCCGCGCTGGAAAAGAATCCGCGGGTGGTGGCGGAAATGGCTCGGGCCAAGGAAGCTGCGTTGGCTGCGGCAGCGCTGGCTGCTGCAAAACCTGAGATTCCTGCGCTGGCTGAGTCTAAGCCTTTGCCTGAATACCCGGAGCCAACTCCGGAAGAAGCAGCCGTGATTTATGGTTTCGGCAAGGGTATGCGCACTCTTGATTCTGAGGACGGAGAGGAGGGCGCGCAATCGTCGTCGGCGAAGGTCAAAGAGGCGCCCGCGCTTAAAGAGCCTGTCAAGGCCGGTCTGAAGGGATCGACTGCCCCGATACTCGCTGGCAGCGCGGGTGATGGTGATGCTGCTGAGGGCGAGTTTGATGAGTCCGCGACCGCCAACGATTGGCGCCGAAACGCGGCTGATTTTGACGTCCCTGAAAATGTGGCGGCGGACCCGATTTATTCTTACGGACGAAATTTTGAGCCGATTACTTTCCCTTCTGAAAGCAAAGTACCCCCGAGGCATGTGGTTGTAGCAGAAGATGATGAAACGCGCGATTCGGATAGAGGTGATGTTAAGAGCGAAGACATCGCCGCGCGTCAGGACCCTGCTGTCGTTTCCACGGCGAGCGACCGGCCGCTGAGCGGAGCAGTTTCGACATCCGATGGAAACGGAGCCGCTGCGGGTGATGCCAGTGTCACTGTCGATGCTAATGCCGGAGACGAAGCCAAAGGCGATGACTGGGAAATTGAATGCCTGCCGGTGAGCGAAGCCGCGACAGATGTTTCCGGAACGGCTAAAGACCAGGTGCAGGAGACGAAGTCTTCGGACAGCGATTTTCAAGCGGCACCGGCTCGATTTTTCACCGATTCAGAGCTGAAGGAGGCTGAGAATTCCCAGCCAGCCGCGCAAAGCACCGAGACGCAGCACGCTGCCGCTCCGCAATTGATCGCGCGGATTGAGCAAGAGCAGCAACCCGCGTTTGTCGAGCCTGTAGCTCGAATCGAAGAAGTAAAACAGAGTTCTCCGCCTGATACGGAAGTGCAGCCGGCTCGTGATGCGGAGCCAGGCGCCAGGGTGGAGGAAGCGCGTAAGCCTAGACCTTCGTTCGTTGCGCGCACCGAGGAATCACGCGAGAAAAAAGATTTTCCGCGCGCGAGCGCGGTCGAGCGGACACAACAAGTTCGCGAAACTCGTCCTCCACAGCGAGCGGAAGTGCCGCAACCGGCCCGCACTGGATTTGTGGCGCGCGTCCGTAGCTGGATGGACATGATGTCGCCGTCGCGCAACGAGGATACCGACGATCATTGGATGACGAAGCTCAAGGCGCCGACGCCGCAGCAGGAGACCAAAGTGCAGTCTGCCGCGAAGGTGGCGGCGGAACATTCAGAAGTAGAAGAATTGGCCAAGCGCGATGCCGAGATTTTGGCGTTCAAACGCGATCCTTCGACTCGCAAGCCCGCCTTGTTGGCACCGGCCGCGAACGGCGAAAGGGGCCTGCAAGCGCCTTGGAGCGCCGTTGAGATATCTCAGGGGTCCAGTCGCGAATCCTCAGCACAGAAATTCGAGGCTGCGCCGGTTGCGAGTAATGAAGCGGCTGTGGAAGTAGCTCCGCGCTTGGATGAATCGCTTCAAACTGCCGCGCGAGAGGATTTGACTCAACAATCGAACGCGGCCACGCCGGCTGTGAGTGCGAGCACTAACACGGAAGTCCAGGCAACTAGCACCGCAAGCGGCGAGGTGAAAGCCGACGCGCCGGACGCTGAGTTGCCGGTGGATTCGCTGGCGCAAGTGTCGTCGTTTGACTCGGAGAAGGAACCTGTCGCTAGCGGCGTGCGCGATTTTACTTCGCAGCTAATGTCGGCGCCCGCCGATGCGCCACACAATGGGGATTTCCCCGGCGAGCAGCTACCCGCCGAACCTCTGCTGTTGGACGAAGAACACCACGAGCCTTCGGATTATTTTTCGCGGCCTGAAGAGGGGCGCGAATTGGAGACTCGGGAGGAAGAGATTCGCGCGGAGGAAGCGCGCGTTGAAGCAATCCCTGCGGAACAACCGGAGCCTGAAATCGCGCAGCCTTTTCTGCCTGTGGCCGAGGCCGACTACTGGAATCGCGAACCGGAGCCGGATGTCCACGAGGAGCCTTTTGCGGCGAACGTGCCTGGACCGTTATTTGATAGCGCGTTTGCCTCTTCGGACGGCTACGACTACGATGGGCGAGTGCCGACTCTGCCGCCGCCTAACCGTGAGGCGCTTGCTGACATTCCGTTTTTGATGCCGCCGCTGCCGGTTTCGCAGACGCACGGGGCTTCGTCGCTGGCTACATCGGGTGATACTGCGATCGTAGATGAAGTTGTGCGGAAAGTTCTGGAGAGATTGCAGCCTGGGTTGCGCGAATTGCTGGCGGAGAGTATGAAACCGCTGGTCGAAAATATGCTGCAGGAAGAACTCCATAAGAAAGAGAAGTAAATCCGTATCGCGGCAGTGTACTTCTCGTTTTTCCTCGTCTTTATTCCTTCGAATTCAAATCACTCGGCTCTTTTCTAACGGAACTTTTGAGGGTGACGCCTCAGCCGGGCGAGGCTGGCCTCGCCTGATAAGGTCGGCGCTGATCATAGATTGGCAAAGCGGCGGCGAGCCGCCGGTCTGCAAAGGAAGCTCGATTGTCCAGCGGCCTTCCTCGACGCACTGAATACCCCTAAGGGCCGCGGCGCTACATTTACACCTTAAAATCGCAGCTCTTTGTTGGCCTTGGCTTGTTGTCGCACGTTGACGCGTCGGTTCCCTGCCCCTTATATTGATTAATTCACTTTTGTTCGAAATCTACGGGTGTAGAAGGATTCATGCCGCGAGAAATTCCCAAGGCTTATGAACCGCAAGAGATCGAGGAGCGCTGGGCAAAAACCTGGTTTGAGTCGAATCTTTTTCGCGCTGAAAATTCCGGGGTGTCTGGGGTTCCGGGCGCTGAACAGCCGCGCTTTTCCGTCGTTTTGCCGCCGCCAAATGTTACTGGCTCCATTCACATCGGGCATATGCTGGAACACACCCAGATCGACATGCTGGTGCGTTGGCATCGCATGCGCGGGGAACGCACTTTGTGGCTGCCGGGCATGGATCACGCCGGGATTGCTACGCAATTCGTGGTGGAACGCATGCTGGCGAAGGAAGGGATTCAGCGCAAGGACTTGGGGCGCGAGGAATTCGAACGGCGAGTTTGGAAATGGAAGGCTGAGAGCGGCGGAGTCATCAAGCAGCAGATGATCCGGCTGGGGGCTTCGTGCGATTGGACGCGGGAGCGATTCACTTTGGAGCCGGCCCTATACCGGGCAGTGCTGGAAGCATTTCTGCGTTTGTATCGCGAGGGATTAATTTATCGCGGGCGATACATGGTGAACTGGTGCCCGCGTTGCCAGACGGCGATCAGCGACCTGGAAGTGGTACACAACGAGCGCGTCGGGAATTTGTGGTTTATTCGGTATCCCGTAGCTGGCTCGCCGCAGGAATTTTTAGTAGTAGCGACGACGCGTCCGGAAACGATGTTGGGCGATACGGCTGTGGCTGTGCATCCGGAGGACGAGCGCTACCATAGATTGATCGGGAAAAGCGTAATGCTACCTTTGATGAATCGCGAAATGCCGATTATCGCGGATAGTTATGTGGATCGCGAGTTCGGCACTGGCGTGGTGAAAATTACTCCGGCGCATGATCCGAACGATTTCGAAGTGGGCAAGCGGCATGCGCTGCCGGAAATCGATGTGATGACCGATGACGCGCACATAAACGAGGCCGCCGGGAAATATGCGGGGCTCGATCGTTTCGTAGCGCGGGCCCGTGTGATTGAGGATTTGGAAGAGCTCGGCTTGATGGATCACATCTCGGAGCATACGCATTCGGTCGGGACTTGCGACCGTTGCAAGGCGATTGTCGAGCCGCGCGTTTCGACGCAGTGGTTCATGAAGATGAAGCCGCTGGCGGAGGAAGCGCGCAAGGCGGTGACCGGCGAATTCGGGCCGGAGGCTGAGATTGAAGTGGTGCCTGACAACCAGCGGACGATTTTGCTGCAGTGGTTCGACAACATTCGCGATTGGTGCATTTCGCGGCAGCTTTGGTGGGGGCATCGCATTCCCATTTGGCATTGCGCGGATTGCAAGGAGATGGTGGCAGCTGCGGATTCGCGCGTCGAGGTTGTGGATGGTCATGCGCGCGCGGCTAGCGCGCCTACCAATTGTGCTAAGTGCGGTGGGTCGAAGCTGACGCAGGATAAGGATGTGTTGGATACCTGGTTCAGCTCGGCGCTGTGGCCGTTTTCGACGCTTGGCTGGCCGGACGACACGGAGGATTTGCGTACTTTTTATCCCACTAGTCTGCTGATCAGCGGCTACGACATTTTATTTTTCTGGGACGCGCGAATGATCATGATGGGGCTGCATCTGGCTCCAGGCGCGAGCGAAGCCGAACGAATTCCCTTCCGGCGCTTGTATTTGCATTCGCTGGTGCGAACCGCGGAAGGCGCGAAGATGTCCAAGACCAAGGGCACTGGCGTGGACCCTTTGCAATTGACGCAGAAGTACGGGACTGACGCGCTGCGTTACATGCTGGCTAGCATGGCTGCTCCTGGGACGGACATTGCCTTGACCGAGGATCGGATTCTAGGGGCACGGGCATTCGCGAACAAGATATGGAATGCAGCCCGATTTCTATTTGTCAATATGGAGAAGGCCGAGGCGTCGGCGGGTTTTACTTTGGAGGAATTGGCGGGGCCTGAGGTGCGTGCCGATGCGCCTTACGCAGTCAAGGGTGAAGGTGAGTTGGTGCATCGCTGGATTTTCTCGCGGCTTTCGTCTGTGGCTGGGGAAGCTGGAAAGGCTTTGGATGAATTTCGGTTTCATGAGGCCTGCCAGACGATCTATCAGTTCTTCTGGGGGGATTTTTGCGATTGGTACATTGAGTGGGTGAAGGCGCAGCTTGCTTCGACTGATCGTGGAGCCGCTCTGGCCTCCTGGCGCAATATATTTGCCGTGTTGGAAGCGGCGCTGCGATTGCTGCATCCGGCGATGCCGTTTTTGACCGAGGAGTTGTGGCACCAGCTGCCGCAGCGCGCAGGGGCTCGATCGATCGCGCTGGATCGTTTTCCGGAGGAGCGGGCGGAGTGGGGCGATGCCGGCGCTGTGGTCGATATGGCGCTGATTCAGGAGATCGTGGTGGCGGCGCGAAATATTCGGGCCGAGATGAAAGTCGATCCGAAGAAGAAGGTTGTCGCGGATTTTTCTACGGCTTCCGGGCCGGTGCGGAATCTCGTTGAACGCAATCTCGATGCGATTCTGCGGCTGGGGAATCTGGCTAGTTTATCGATTTCTGAAAAACGGCTGGAATCTGCCGGGGCTGCCGTTCGTTCGACTGCGAACTATGATTTGCGTATTGCTTACGGCGATGCCGTCGATAAGGAAACCGAGACGGCGCGTTTGCGCAAGGAAACCGAGAGGCTGGCGAAGGATATTGAGTCGAAGAAATCGCGGCTGGCAGATGAGACGTTTTTGAGTAAGGCTCCGGCGAAGATTGTGGAGGAATTGAAGGCTACACTGGCGGGGCGGGAGATTGAACACCGGAAGTTGATGGAACGACTAAAGCAGACTGAGTGAGGTCGTTAGAGAATCCCACTTCCGCGGGATTTTGCTGAGCGATATCGTTCGCCAGAACTGTGAATAACAGCTAAATTTCTTTGGAGAGCGGCGGCTTGGCGCTGCTGTTGCAGTCTACGATTGGTCACGTCAAAGGCAGGCGACGCAAGCCTCGCCCAAAAACGAAGCGGGAGCAAGCCGCCGCACTCCCTATAGCTGGTCGATTATAGGCTTGCATCCCGGAAGCGCACCTGCTCGCCTCTTCGTCTACGTCGAATATTTGTCGACATCTTCCTCGTTGGCACTCGGTGGCTTGTTAGCGTGGCTGGTGTCACGTATGCTTTGCGTTCGTATGGGTGCTAAGCGGATGGCTAATTTGCCGGGGATTACCGACCGGCGGGTGGACGCGCTGCTAACGTTGTTGGCGGAAAATTCCACGATTGTGATTAGCGGTGCGCAAATTGCGCGCGAGATCGGGGTTTCGCGTCAGCAGGTTTGGCGGTGGGTGCAGAAGTTGCGCGCGTTGGGGGTGCGCGTCAAGGGGCATACTGCCACCGGGTATCATATCGAGCGCGTGCCGGATATTCTGGCACCACAGCTTTTGAGTCATCGGCTTACTGGCACTCCTTTTTCGCGGCGGATTTATCATTTCTTCAAAACTGATTCGACCAATACTGTAGCTATGAACTTGGGGGAGCTTGGCGAGCCCCATGGGGCTGTGGTGTTGGCCGAAGAACAGACTGCCGGGCGTGGGCGCGCTGGGCGTAAATGGCTTTCGGAGAAATCGGCTGGGATTCACTGTACTGTGTTACTGCGGCCGCGGATTTCTCCCGCGCAGGCGCCTTTGCTGACTTTGGTGGCGGGTTTGGCGGTGCGTGACGCGGTGATGGATGAGTTGGATGCGGCGCCGGATATTCGCTGGCCGAATGACTTGCTGGTGCACGGCCGGAAATTTTCCGGGATATTAACGGAGATGCATGCTGAGCCGGATCGCATGCACCACGCTGTGATCGGCATCGGCATTAATGTGAACCAGGCCAAGATGCCAGGGGAGCTGGCGGGGATTGCCACTTCGTTGCGGATTGAAACTGGGAGGGTGCATTCGCGGCTGGAAGTTTTGATTCGGTTGCTGCGTTATCTGGACCGCTATTACAATCAGTTTATTGCCGAAGGTGGTGCGCCGATTTTGCGGAGGTTTGCCCAGGTTTCCAGTTATTTTCAGGGGAAGCGTGTGCGGATTACTACTGCTACGGAAGCTTTTACCGGGACAACGGCGGGGCTCGAACCGAGTGGCGTGTTGCGCGTTTTGCGTGATGACGGTGGCGGGATTGAACCAGTGCTTTCGGGTGATGTTGCAGAGGCTTGATGCCATTAAGTTTTGCGTTGCGAGCGCCCGATCTGGCGTAGTCGAAATGTTGCGGAGGCTGGTTAGATGCTGTTGACGCTGGACGTTGGCAACACCAATACCGTGCTGGGAGTTTTTCGCGGCAAGGAGCTGGTTGCGAACTGGCGGCTTTCTACGGCCCGCGATCAGACCATCGATGAGTATGGGATTTTGACGCGCGATTTATTTACGCTGGCTAATCTGGAACCGCGTGAGATTGGCGGGATCATCATCAGTTCGGTGGTGCCGCAATTGAATTCACGGCTGGCGGGGATGGCAGAGAGGTATTTCAGCAAGAAGGCGCTGTTTGTGGAGCCCGGGATTAAAACCGGGATGCCCGTGCAATATGACAATCCGCAGGAAGTGGGCGCGGACAGGATCGTGAATAGTGTCGCCGCGTTTGAGAAATATGGCGGGCCTTGCATTGTGGTGGATTTTGGGACGGCTATTAATTTTGACGCCGTGTCGGTGCACGGAGAATACATGGGCGGGGTTCTGGCACCGGGCATCGGGATTTCCGCCGATGCCCTGTTCGCGCGTGCGGCGCGGCTGTTTCGCGTGGAAATCAAGGATCCGGGGAAAATTATCGGAACGAATACCGCGGCCTCGATGCAGGCTGGACTTTTTTATGGTTATACCGACATGGTGGACGGGATTCTGGAGCGCATGAAAAAGGTGATGGGAGCGAAAACGAAAGTTGTGGCGACCGGTGGTCAAGCTGCACTGATCGGCGGGGCGTCGCGGCATATTGAAACGGTGGATGAATTTCTAACTTTGGAAGGATTGCGGATTATCTGGGAACGGAATCAAGATGGCGCGCAAAAGAAGGGTGCGGCTTCGCGGCGCACTGGTAGTTAGGTGATTCTCGAAATGCAGAGCTTGAATATGGCATAGGACGGGCCGACCTTGCGCCGGGCAATTCTGATGCTTCGAGCGTGGCTCGCGAGGCAAGCCTCGCGGAAGAAGAGCCGGCGTTTGCATGCCGTCAGAAAAAAGCGGCGGCAAGCCGCCGCACCCTAAAAGGTTTGTCGCCTGACGGGATTTATCCTGCCTCCCATGGAATCTTTTAACTACTTCAATTATTTCACGGAGATCGAGGAGTATTTCTGGCGGAAGCGCGGGGCGCATTTGCTGGTGTCGCCTCTTGACTGGGCCATTCTTGAAACGTGGCAGAAGGCTGGGGTGCCGATCGAGGCGGTGCTTAGGGGAATCGATCGGGCTTTTGAGAGTTGGGCACGGTCGCGACGGGCTGCTGGCGGGCGGCAGTTGAAGAGTTTGGCTTATTGCGTGGATGCGGTGTTGGATGCGGCTGCGGAGGCGGCTGAGGCCGCTTCCGGGACCGGGCCCGAGGTCGCGTCTTCGCGGTCAACGACGGAGCCGTTTTCACGTGAGGAATTGAAAAAATATCTGGAACGGAATGTGAAGCGATTGCGGAAAGCGGCGGAGAGGCAGCGCACGGTTCTCGAAACACACGTTACAGGCACTCCTGACGCAACTCTGGCAACGCGCTTTGAAGAGACTGCGCTGAAATTGGAAGAGGCATTGCCGTTCGTGGACGTGCCCGGCGCACTGGATTTAGAGGATCTTGAGAGGCGTATGACTGTGTTCGAGGAAAAACTTTCGTCTGCGCTTTCTGCTGAGGTCGACGACGAAACGATGTTGGCGATTCGGCGGGAGATGGACCGATCGCTGGGGCCTTACCGGCGTAAGATGTCTGCCGAGCAATTGGCACAGCTGGAACGACGTTACGTGCAGAAGCGCTTATTCGAGCACTTTGAGGTACCGAGGTTAAGTTTGTTCTATTTGACGTAGATAGGAACTTCGGCGGCTTTCTGTTGTGCGGTGAAAAAACGAGTCAGTACCGATTTAAGCCGTGCGCTTCCAGGAAGGTTTGAACCATGTGCGGTTCTTAGGGAATAAATTCGACAGCGGATACGCTATGGACGTCACGATCGAAAAATTGATTTATGGCGGCGAAGGGTTGGCGCACCACGAGGGCTCGACTGTCTTTGTGCCGTTTGTGCTGCCTGCAGAGAAAGTTGCTGTTGCCGCGATTGAGCAGAAGAAGAAATTTGTTCGCGGGCGCCTGGAACGCGTTCTGGAGCCTTCTGTGGAACGCGTTGCCGCCCGCTGTCCGCACTTTGGAGTGTGTGGCGGCTGCGATTACCAGCACATTCCTTACGATCAGCAATTCAAGTTCAAATCTGAGATTTTGCGCGAGACTTTGCGGCGCATGGGGAAGATTGATTGGACCGGCGAGATTGGCACGCACACCTCGCCACCGTGGGAATACCGCAACCGCGCGCAGTGGAAGGTGCGGCCGCTCGAAGCTGCCCCCGGGAACGCGGCGGCGGATAAAGCCGACAATAAGGACAGGCTCGCTATCGGCTACTTTCGGGCGAACTCAACGGCGCTGTGCGCGGTGGAGGACTGTTCCATCATTTCCCCTTTGCTGCTGAAAACTTTGCTGGCACTTCGTGAATCCTTGGCTGCTGGATTACTGCCGCGAGGTTTGCGCGAAATTGAGGCGTTCACCGATGCTACAGATTCCAAATTGCTGTTGACTGCGACTTTTTCGGGATTCCCTTCTCGCTGCGCCGAACACGCTGAGACATTTCGGCGTGTGGCGCCGGAAATGGCCAGCTTGTTGTTTCATGATCCCGGTAAGGATCGGATGGAATTGATGGGACCGGGATTTTTGGATTATCAGGTTGGAGATATTGCCTATCGCATCGGGCACTTTTCGTTCTTTCAAGTGAACCGTTTTCTCATCGAGGACTTGGTGCGCGAAGTGGTCGCAAACGACGCGGGTGGCCGGCTGGCGTTGGATCTTTTTGCCGGCGTGGGATTATTTTCGATTCCGTTGGCGAGGCGATTTGAACGCGTGGTTTCCGTGGAGTCGAATCCTGCCGCTTCGCGCGACCTGGAGACCAATATGCGCGGGCAAGGTACCATTGAAGTCCGCACTGCCGACGTGGAGCGCTTCCTGGCGCGCAATCGAGAGCGGCCCGAACTGGTGGTGCTGGACCCGCCGCGTTCCGGATTGGAACCCGGTACCGCTGAACTCATTGCTAAGCTGGGGGCTGCGAGAATTACGTACGTATCATGTGACCCGCCTACGTTATCTCGCGATCTTGCGTCGTTTTCCAGGGCGGGCTACGATTGCTCCGAAATGCATTTATTCGATCTATTCCCTCAGACGTTTCACATGGAGACCGTTGTTCGGCTCGTTCGGCGTTAACGATCACAAAACAGTTTAGGGAAAACCGCGAGGCAAGCCTTCGACTCTATATCGAGTTAGCCGTTTTTCGGTTTACAGAACGTGAAAATACCTGCGTTGTGGATTCTGACCGCGTTTGCAGCGGGCATCCGAATTGCTAGTCGATGGCCGAGCTCGCCACAATTATGGATTATGGGCGCGGCCCTGGGCATTTTGATGGGCGGAATAGTTGCGTGGCGGAATTATGCCCCAGTTGCGTGGGTGTGCGCGCTTTGTGCATGGCTTTCGCTTGGCGGCCTGGCGACAAACATCGAACACATCGCAATTCCGTCCAATCATATTTCTCGCGCGTTAGTGACGGACAAAATCGATACCAGCGTGCCTTTGCGCTGGCGCGGGCGGCTGCGCGAGGACCCTTTAGCGCTGCCGTGGGGACGACGATATGAAATTGACCTGGAACAGGTAGAAGCCGCCGGCGCCGAACTGGCGGTTAGGGGCGGGCTGCGTGTGAATTTTTATTCAGGGGAGCGGGTTGTGGCTCCGCCCTCGGGCCTGCGTGCAGGCGATCGCGTTGAGGCGCTGCTAAAGGCGCGGCCGCCGCGGAATTATCTCGATCCCGGCGCGTTTGATATTTGCGGATTTCTTGCGCGGCAGCAAATCGACGTGGTTGGATCTTTGCGCAGTGGCGAGCTGCTTCGGTTAATCGATCGGCCTGCCCCTACGTTGCCGCAGCGACTGGCGCGCGTCCGCGGAACCCTTCTCGCGCGAATCGATTTCCTCTTTGCCGATCACCCGGAACGCGGGGCGATTTTACGCGCTATGCTTCTGGGCGATCGGAGTTTTGTCGATTCGAACGTGATACTCGCGTTTCAGAAAACTGCTGCGTACCACGTTTTGGTTGTCGCGGGATTACATGTGGGCGCATTGGTGGTTTTCTTGTTGTGGATTGGGCTCCGGCTGAGAATGCCGGCGATGGCCATCGGACTTATGACGATTCTAGCGCTTGGTGCTTACGTGGGGATTGTGCAAGACCGGACGCCAATTCTACGCGCGGCGTTGATGGCTGTGTTTTATTTATGCGCGAGACCGATTTTCCGGCACGTGGATTTGCTCAATCCCCTTAGTCTGGCTGCTTTGGTGATTTTGGTCTGGAGGCCGTCGTCACTGGTGGATTCGAGCTTCCAACTGTCGTTTTTGGCCGCGGGAGTGATTGCGGGCGTTGCGCTACCGTGGATGGAACGCAGTAGCGCCCCTTATCGCGCCGGACTGAGTCATTTGGGCGACGTCACGCGCGATACGGCATATGCTCAGTTTCGCATCGAGCTGCGGGCCGTTACACAATGGCTGGCGAGAAAATTGCCACGACCGGCTTCGTCGCACGCCGGAGCATTGCTGACAACGCCGATTCGCGCTGGGCTGCGACTCTGGGAAATCATCCTGCTATCGGCAGTGATTCAGTGGGGCATGCTGCCGTTGCTCGCGCAGAATTTCCATCGCGTCAGTCTCGTCGGACCGATGAGTAATATTCCCGCAGTGTTACTGACTGGGATTATTGTGCTGTTGGGCTTCTCAACGTTGGCTTCGGAAATGGTGTGCACTGGTGCGGCGACGATTCTGGGGCACGCGCTAAGTTTCTGCGTGGGCCTGTTGATGACCAGTGTGCAATGGTTCACACAATGGCCACGACTCACTTATCGAATACCCGGACCGCCATTGTGGCTCATCGTTGCGTTCTTTGCCGTCTTGGTTTGCCTCGCTGCGTTGGCCAGGATGATCGCAGCCATGCGACGAAATCGAGTTGTTCGCCGGTCACTGATTCGGTCGGCTGATCCTTTGGAATGGGGTGTGGCACTGGCTTTGGTGGTATTGGCGATTCTGGTGGCGACGGATCCTTTTGGGCCGCAATTGTTGCGCGGTAAGCTTGAGGTGAATGTGTTGGATGTTGGGCAGGGCGATTCGATTTTTGTGGCGTTCCCCGACGGGCGCACGATGCTGGTGGATGGCGGGGGACAGGCGGGATCGGAATGGGCGGGCGGATACCGATCGGGGCCGGACGTTGGCGAGGAAGTAGTGTCGCCCTATTTATGGTCGCGCGGAATCAAGCGTGTGGATGTGGTGGCGCTGACGCACGCGCATCACGATCACCTGGACGGGCTGCACAGCGTCATTGCGAATTTCACGGTTGGGGAATTGTGGGTCGGGCGCGATGAGGAGACCGCGGCATTTCTGAATCTTCTTGCTGAGGCGCGCGAGAATAACATTTCAATCGTGCGCGAAATTCAAGGGCGCGATTTCGATTGGGACGGTGTAAAGGGACAGGTGCTGTGGCCTGCGGATGTCTCGACCGTTACGACTGCTGCGAATGATAATTCGCTGGTGATGCGGATCGAAGATGGGGCGGAGCGGTTTCTTCTACCCGGCGATATCGAAAAGAAAGTTGAAAACGAGCTGGTTGCCGAAAAAGCGCCGCTTGCCGCGGATTTTCTGAAGGTGCCACATCATGGAAGCAAAACTTCTTCGACCGATTCGTTTGTTGGAGCCGTGGCACCGCGTTTTGCAGTGGTTTCTGTTGGCGAGGGCAACCAGTTTGGACACCCTGTCGATGCCGTGGTGGCGCGCTATGCGCGCGCTGGAACGCGATTTTTGCGCACGGATCGTGATGGGATGGTCACGGCGATCACCGATGGGCGAGATTTAGTGGTGCAGACGTACGCGGAAGAACATGCCCAACGCTGAGGGATTCAAATCCGTGCCGGCAGGACTGCGCAGAGAGCGACCGGATTTTATGAACCGCTGGATTCATCCGAGAGATTCGAGCTACCGGTGACCGAAGCATTGCCGGCCTGGTACTCGGCTATAATCTTGCGAGCTTCATCGACCTGCGACTCCAGCACAAAGATTTCAGTGTGATGGTCGTCCGGACTTTCTGGGATGGGAAACGGATCGGCCGAAGCGAAACCGGGGGTGACGATGCCAGCGCTTTGCAGCAGGCTGCGGATGACCATTGCTTCTGTGGCACTTTCCGCGCTGTATGCTATTACCGCGGCTTCGTTCGAATGTTCTTGAGCCATTCGGAATCCTCCTGTGAGCTGTTGGCGAGTACTATTGCGCGAAGAGCCACTACGGTCCATACTAGTTTCGCAGTATCGAAGCCATTTATGGAAGACTTTTCACTGGCTCGGCCTACCCAAGAAGAGATTGATGAAGAAAGCCGTCGGATTCGCAGGCTCCGCATTTTGGTTCATTTGACCTTGCAGACCATTGCGGATGGCGATTTGCCTGCGGAAGATGCCGCGCAGATGATTGCTGAAACGCGGAAAGTGGCGCTGCAGATGTTTCCCGGTAAAGAGCGTGCATTCGATTTGATTTATCGGCCGCAATTTCAGCGCATGATGCATGCGGTTTATCGGTTGCAGTAATTCCTTCCGTTCATTCCCTTGTCCATTGCTTCGCGATGTTTTGCGTATGCGTGCACGTCTGAGGGAACTTCAGCGGCTGAAACAGCGGTTGATATCTCGATGCTTAGGTCGTGGCTAAAGCTCGACCTTCAAAGCTCGAACGATTGTAGGAGTTCGCCAACTAAGGTTCGTTGCGAACATACTGAGTGTTCCGTAGCTTCCTCGAATATGCCAGCTGAAGACGCTGCGTCACATTCAACGCTTCAGTAGCCGAAGTGGCGGTGCAGCCACATTCGCAGCCAGACCAGGGCGAGCGCTGCGACGGTGCCGATTAGCGCTTTGTATTCTCTGTTGCGACGGTATTGCTCCCAGGAGAACGGCTTTTCTGGCGCTGCATCGAGCGGATGCGCGTGGCCTTGGTCGAAAAAATTTGGCAGGAATAGCGGGACGCGGGACGCGTATTCGTCGAAGACTGTTCCGAAACGGGCGCGAAGGTCGCGCTCTTCGTTACGCATGACCGCGTAATAGAAAACTGCGAAATACGTTATTACCAGGGCTGCAGCCCACCAGGAATGGCCGGCGATCGCAAATCCTACGGCTAAAAATGCGCTGCCGAGGTATAGCGGGTTGCGCGTGCGCGCGTAAGGACCGCTGGTCGCTAGTTCGCGATCTTTACTCAGGTGACCTGCTGCGATCGTTCTGATAATTATGCCTAATCCCGCTACTGCTGCGCCCATCGCCATCCAATGATGCGTGGGGGTCGCCAGCAACCAATATAAAATTGCTACTGGATAGCCCAGACGGACGCGCCAGCGCATCCAGAATTTTCTTGGTTGAATAGCGACAGCTTCGTTCAAACGTGCGGCCCCAGGAGTTGCTCGATGGATTCCATGGCCTGCTCGACTGTAATCGAAAGCATGGCTGAAGAATATGACGTTCCGCGGCGATAGGTTGTTTCGCTGTTGCGCGGGTTGCGGATGTTGATGGATGTGCCGCGGTATGGCCCGTTACGAACTGGATCGGTGGGTCCGAACAGGCCGATCACGGGCGCATCGAGCGCGGAGGCTAGATGCAGCGGGCCTGTGTCCGCAGAGATTACAAATTTCGCGCGTTGCATTAACGCCATGAGCGGGCCGAGTTTCAGGGGGATCGCAACCGGCTTTGAATTCCGTGCTGCGACTGCAACTTGCTGCGCCAGATTCTCCTCGCCGGGACCATATGTGATTACTCCGCGCCATCCGCGTTCTGCGGCGAGCTTGTAACTTAATTCTCCGTAGCGCTCCGGGGGCCAGCATTTCGAGCGCCAGCCGCCGCCCGGGTTCAAGACATAAAATTGGTCAATATTGTGGCGGGCAAGTTCCTGAGCTACCTGCTGGGCATCTTCAAGACCGATTGACAGCGCAAATCTTGCCGGGACTTCATGTGCCCCTGCTGCATGAGCTAACGCGAGGTTATGATCGACCTTATGGCCGCCGCGTGGATTTAGTTTATCGGTGTAAAGAAGAGATGCGAGACCTTCGCGCGCGTAGCTACTTTGAAACCCGATGCGGCGCGGCGCTCCCGATGCGAAGGCGAGTAGCGCGGATTTGTAGAGTCCCTGGTAATCGATGGCGCATGTGTATTTTGCGTTGCGCAAATTGCTAATGGTAATGGCCATGCCTGTCGCACTCTTGCGATCTGTCAAAATTATTTCGTTCAAATCGGGGTTGCCTTCCAGAAGGCGTTTCCATTTGGGATCGATCGCCCAATCGATGCGAGCGCCGGGGAATGTGTCGCGTAACGCTGCTGCGGCAGGCAGCGCGTGAATTACGTCTCCCATCGAACCCAAACGCACCAGCAAGAAGCGCTGTTCGGCTTGTTGCTCAGGCATCGTTGCGATGACGCAGGCGCGCCAGCAAATCGCGCGTGGAATGGTGCTTGGGATCGCCGACAATTGCGACGCGAATGCCTAAGAGCGCGGCCAGCTCACGTTCGGGCACCGTGTCGACCGTGTAGTCTGTTCCTTTCGCGTGCACGTCTGGCTCGAGTTCTTTCAGCAACGCGTTGACGTCGGGATCATCGAAGATCACCACGTAGTCGACAGCTCGCAGGGCCGCCACCAGCGATGCGCGAGCGCGTTCGGTGAGAATGGGGCGGCCGTTGCCTTTCAGTTTTCGCGTGCTGGAGTCGGAATTAATTCCTACGACTAGCAAGTCACCTTCGGCGCGGGCTGCTTCCAGATAGCGAACGTGACCCACGTGTAAAAGATCGAAGACCCCATTGGCGAAGACGATCTTGCGGCGCGAGCGGCGGTGCTCCTCAAGGATTTCGAACAGTCCCTGGCGCGAGACGATTTTTTCGCGGGTATCCATTTGATTTCGGGCGTTTTCAGGGCTTTTCGCGATGATTTGGGGCGGTCTCAGCGCCTTGCCGTGACCTCCTGACGCAGGGCGGCCTCGAGTTCCGCGCGCGTGACCGCGGCGGTGCGCCGTTTCATCACTACGATTCCGCCAGCGTAATTCGCGAGATGCGCGGCTTCGAGGCAAGACGCGCCCGCGGCCAGCGCGAGGGTGAACGCTGCGATTACGGTGTCGCCTGCGCCGGTGACGTCCACGGGAGCGTCCGAGCCGTAGATTGCAATGTGGCGCGGTTGGAAACCGCGCTCGAAGATGGCCATTCCGTCGTTGCCTCGCGTCACCAGCAGCGCTTGCAGGCCCAGGTCGCGCAGAGCGCGCTGACCTAAATCGTTCAGAGTTTGGACATTCGTTCCGACGCGCTGGTGATACGCAGCTTCGAGTTCGGATTCGTTCGGTGTAGCGGCGGTGACGCCTGTATCGCGATATTCGAGGAGGCTGTAACGCGAATCGAGAGTCAGGCGCTTGGAGTTCAGGGTTTTTGCGATCCCGGGCCATGCCGCGCTGACGCCGTAGTCGGAAATCAGGACGGCGTCTGCGCGCTTTGCGACTTCGCGCGCTTTGCGTGTGACGGCGATTTGGATGCGCGCGGAAACCGCCGCTCGCGGCTCCTTATCTACTCGCAGAACTTGCTGCTCGGTGGTATGGGTCCAGCCCGCCAAGTAACGCGCCTTGGTGGTAGTCGTCCAATCGCGAGCGCGCTGGATGGCTGAGATATTGATTCGCTTCTTGAGGAAATGATCGAGAAGAGCACGGCCGGCTTCGTCGTCGCCTACGACACCGACGGGAAGAACTCGCGCGCCTAAATCGGCGAGATTGATTGCGGCGTTGGCTGCGCCTCCTGGATAGGTTTCCGTGTGACGATGGCGCAGGATCAGGACTGGAGCTTCGCGCGAGACCCGGGAAATTTCGCCGGAAACGAATTCGTCGAGTACGAAATCACCGACTACCGCAATGGTCTGGCTGGCGAACGCGGCCACCAGATCCAGCAGGCGTGTAATATCAACGCTGGCATCGGCAGGCTTTGAGCTTACGGAACGCGCTGCCGATCGCTTGCTGATTTTCTTTTTCTTCGATGCCAAACAATCTCCTGGGCTTCGTACCTTGTGCACGACCGAAGCGATCGGCGCGCGAATCTACGCGAACCATGAGCGTTGCAGCTGGCGATTAAGTCCCGCGGATCTGCCGCCCTTCATTAGTGCCTCAGTTCACAATGACCCTGGCGAAAAGTATCATAGGCGCTTGGTGGCGGCAATCACGCTGCGAGGTCTCAGACGTAGGCGATTGTGTGTTTCGGATTACTGACCTTTCGATTTCACCAGGCGCTGAATTTGTTCCCACAATTCAGGTTCGCGATCTATCTGCATGGAAATCGAGCAGCAAAAGAGCGGTAGTGTTGCGCGACGGATCGGACGCAAATTATATAAATCCTTTTCGGTGCAGATCAGACCGGCGGCTCCTGCTGCCTTGGCTGCCTGCAATATGTGCCGATCGTCGCTCGCGGTGAAGCGGTGATGGTCTGGGAAAAATTTGTGTCCGACAATTTCAACTCCCCACCGGCGTAAATCGTAAACGAAGGCTTGAGGATTGCCTATGGCGCAGAAGGCGAATAATTTCCCGATCGCCGACGGCGGAAGGTGTCCGCTGACTTGGCCGTCGGTGACGCTAAAAATGGCATTCAGTTTTGTAGTCGCGTAGAAAATTGGGGCTTCCGATTCGTGCCGAATCGCTGCTTCGACCGCTGGGTTGTGTTCGCTGCGGGTAATTACGATGAAGTCCGCTCGGGCGAGCGCGGAACGCCGCTCGCGCAGGCGACCTGTCGGGAGCAGGCGGTCACCGCCGAAAGGTTTGGTGGCGTCAATCAGAACGACATCTACGTCGCGCTCGAGTTGCAGATGCTGAAAACCGTCGTCGAGGATGAACCAATTCACGCCGGGTGCCGCAAGGAGTTTACCGTTGGCATAGCGATTTGCGCCGACACCGAATTGCACGCGATCACCCAACCTTGATTGCAGTAAGCGTACTTCGTCGCTCGTGGATGCCTTCGCCGATTGTACTTCCCCTGTGTTGGAAGAACTTGGCGACTGCATTTGCGCTTCGCGCGGCATCACGGAACGGCCGCGATATCCTCGGGTGAGGATGACTACGTTTTTGCCTTCGGCGATGAGGCGCTCGGCTGCCCACAGAACTATTGGCGTTTTGCCAGTGCCGCCGACTGTGAGATTTCCAATGCTGATCACCACCCCGTCGAGACGCTTAGACTTCAGCAAGCCTTTGCGATAGGCGCGCGCGCGGAGATGCGTTGCCGCTCCATACAGCAACGAAAATGGCCACAGCAACGCTTCGGTCGCTGTCACGCGACATTTCCCTTAGATGGATTGAGGACCGAGGCAATTCTGCTGAGCGAGCGCTCAGTGGCCCCGCGATTGCGCTCTGAGATGGCGCGCGCGGCCTCGCCCATTCGCTCGCGCATCGCATTGTCTTGTATCAGTTGTATCCACACTTTTCCAAGGCCCTGCCCCGTTGTGACTTTAACACCCGCGTGTGCATCGAGGAACTGATCCGCCATTTCGCGAAAATTTTCCATGGAGGGACCGAAAACCGGGGGGCGCGCAAACCAAGCCGGCTCAAGTATGTTGTGGCCGCCAGACGCAACCAGCGAGCCGCCGATGAATACTGCATCTGCCAACGAATACAATCCCGCGAGTTCGCCGATAGAATCGAGCATCACGATGTCGATATCGTCTGGAAGCGTGGCCGTTAAATCCAACTGGCTTCGGCGAACGACCTTCCAACCGCCTTCGGCAGCGATTGCCGAGGCATTGTCGAATTGCGCGGGCTTGCGCGGCGCCAGGATGAGCAAGGTGTGGCGCCATTGACGCTGAACTACGTCGTAGGCAGCGAGGACGGCGTTCTCCTCTTCAGCGACCACGCTGCCTGCGACGAGTGTAGGCCAGCGCTCCTGCTGGCGAATCTGCTGTTCGAGCCAAGCGCCGAAGCGTCCCGCGGCGGGCGCTTCGGCGTCATATTTCAGATTTCCTGTGACTTCAACTCGATCCTGGAGTGCGCCCATTTGCTGGAGGCGTGAAGAATCTCCCGGCGTCTGAGCCAGGAACAACGCAGCGTCCTGCATGGCTTGTGTGAAGAATGGTCCGATCAGAAATTCCCAGCGTTTAAATCGCGCGAAGGATTTTTCCGAGATGCGCGCGTTTGCGAATACCACCGGCACGCCCGCGCGTTTTGCTTCGCGCAGGAAATTCGGCCAGATTTCCGTTTCCATTATGATTACCAGCGCTGGTCTGATCGCGCGCAGGGCTTTGCGCACCGGAACGACCCAGTCAAGCGGAAAGTAAAAGATGCCGTCGGCGTTTTGCAAGCGCTCGCGGGCCAGGCGTTGACCTGTTTCCGTTGTGGTCGATACGAAAATCGGGCTTTGAGGGAACCGGCGACGAAGGCCTTCGACGAGCGGCTTCGCGGCTAACACTTCTCCGACTGAAACGGCGTGGATCCAGATCGCGCCAGCGCCGGGCGCGTTGGGAACCGCTTGCCGCACAATCTCTGGTGGCAAGATACCCAGGCGTTCACGGAGAGCGCTGGAAGGTTCGCCTGCGCGCCAGCCGCGCAATGCGAAATACGGCGCGAGAATGAACATCCCTGCAGCCGTCAGGATGCGATAAAAGAAATACATTCGGTAGGTATGGCGCGCTCGCCTGGAATCAAGCTTTGACCCGCACCGGAGCAGTATTATAGTGGCACGCTGCGCGAAACGCGCACAACTTCCGGCATTGTGGAGGCATCGCAGAGTCAATGACAAGATACCCCTTCTTCGTCGCTGTGCTGCTACTGTTAGCCTCCGTTGGCGTTGGCGCACAGGATAAAAAACCGCTGGGAAGTAAAGCGGCGCAGCCCGCGGCGGATGCGACCACTGCTTTGGCGCACGATGGACACGACGGCTTGACCGTGATGGTTGATCCTTATGTCGATAAGGCGAGAGGTAAAGAAAAATTCGGCAAGGCCAATCCGTTGGATGCGGGGATTTTGCCTGTTGAGGTTTTTCTGCGCAACGATACCCAGGCGCCGTTACAGGTGGACATTAATACGATTCAGCTTGAGGTGCATCTGCGGAATGGTGGGCGGCAAGATGTCGATTGGCTGCCCGCTGCCGATGTCGCCGCGCTGATCGCGCACCCTGGAGGGGTGGCGCCGTCGCAGCCGCGCCGTGTCGCTGGGATTCCGTTGCCCAGTGGGGACAAGAAAGCTGACAAGCTTGCGGAGATTTTGCGGCCTTTTAGTCTGGATGCGGATACGGTGCCGCCTATGCGGACTTTGCATGGCTTTCTTTTTTTTGATGTGAATCACGATACTTCGCTGGCTTCGACGGCGGTATTGTATGTTCCGGATGTTGTGCAGATTCCTTCGAAGAAAGCGTTGATGTTTTTTGAAGTGAATTTAGGAAAGCCTGCTCAGCCTTAGCGCTCTTTACCTTCCGAGTGTTGGACTTACGCAGTGACTCGCTTTGCCGCTGTTATTCCGCGCCGCCGGTTAGCCCATGCGGGCGATTACTACCGTGATGTCGTCGGCTTGTTCTGGGGTTCCCGCCCATTGCTCGGCTGCCGCTATTAGGTTTTCTGCTATGCGTTGCGGGTGCAGGCTGCGCTGGCGCAGAACTTCATCCTTCAGGCGCTGGATGCCGAACTCTTCTCCGTAAACGTTTTCGGGCTCTGTCAGGCCGTCGCTGAATGCTACCAGCAAGCTGCCTGGCTCAGCTTTGACTGTTCCCTGCACGAATGGAAACTCTTCGAACATGCCTATTACCGTGCCGCCATCGCTCAGTTCTTTGATCGTGTCACCGCAGACGAAAAATGGGGCCAGGTGGCCTGCGTTGGTGTAGGTCAGGCTGCGGGTTTCGGAATTGTAATCCGCATAGAAGAATGTGGCGTAGCGGTCGTCCGAGGTGTTGCGGAATACGTGGCGGTTCAGGCGCGCGACCAGTTCGGCTGTACCGGAATTGCCGTCGAGCGATGCCTGGCTGCGCAGCGCTGCTTGCAGGCTGGCCATCAGCAGCGCGGCGAAAATTCCCTTTCCACTGATGTCCGCGAGGGCGATCGCCACGCGGTCCTGTCCTGTGCGAATGAAATCGTAATAGTCGCCGCTGACTACGCGCGCGGGGCGGCAGATGGCAGCCAGTTCAAGTCCCGGGAGCGAGGGCAGGACTTGCGGAAACAGCTGAGATTGAACTTCGCGGGCGATCACTATTTCGTTTTCGAGTCTCTGGCGCTTACCTTGCTCGACGATCAGTTCGGAGATGGAGCTGGTCATCTCGTTGAAGGATTCTCCGAGGGCACCCAGCTGGTCGCGCTGGTGAACTCGAATGCGTTGGGTGAAATCGCCGCGCCGGACGTGAAGTGTCGCTTGATACAGGTCGTCTACGGCACGCGTGATCGTGCGAGTGAGAACCATGCCCGTGATCAGCGCGGCAATTTCCAGGAGAAGGAAGATTACGGCTGCGAGGATGAGGGCAAGTTCGAGCAGCGGGCCAATTTCGCCTACCGACGTGAAGAGGCGCCGATTCAAGGCTGAGCCACGGACCGCAAAAGTTGCCAGGACTGCTGCCGGTTCGTCTGTGGGTTGCTGGCCGTGTGCCAACGGGATGGTGGAAACGCCGTTGATGCGCATGTCGAACCAGCCGCTCGGCGCTCCCAGACTGCGGCGACGGCTTGAGATTTGTTCTCCGGGAACGAAGACTTTGCCGTTGAAAGTCAGCGAGACTGCGGAAGGTTTTGTCTGATCAGTGGGGCGCAGCGGAATAATTTGGATCGGGCCGATTTCGGATGGCAGACCATCCAGGAACGCTGAATTTAGCGGAGTGCCAACTACCAGGTAAAACGGGCCCGCCGGGCCCGTTTTCGCCGCTGCTGCTGCGACCCAGATTTGGCCGTTGATATCGATGAGACCCTGGAAATGCTGTCCGTCTCCCAATTGAACCAGACGCTCGCCACGATTCGGAAACACTTTGAAATCGGGCCATTCGCGGCGGGCTGCGCTGATTAGATTCGAGATTCCTGGCCTGGTGAAAATTGCGTCGTTTGCGGGCGAGATGCCCTGCGCCGCTTCTTGTTCGACGGCGCCTGCCAGTGCGTCCGCATCATCGGAGATGGTGCTGATGCGTTGTTGCAGATCGTCGTGGAAGAGGTGGGCGCCGAGTTGGAGATAGAGGCCGTAAGCTGCGAGGCCCGCCATCGATAAGAGCAGAATTACCGGAACTACCGCGATGAAAACGTAGACCACGATGAGGCGGTTGCGCAGAGTCCACATGAATTTCGTGCGGAACCAGGGGACTGCGCGGATGAAGAGGTATACGACGGCGAGAAAACCTGCAAAATTTGTGAAGCCGGAGAATTTTAGTTGTACGCCGGAGGCCGCGATTGCGCGAATCATTATAGCGAAAGCCACGATTGCGAGCGCGACTCCATCCAGCGGGGAGATGTGCCGCAGAGAAGCGAACAATCGGCGTGAGGAGAATTGGGTCACGTGGATTAACGTTAAGCGTAGAAGGATAGCCGAGAAATGTCCGTTATGGAAACCAGATGGATTACGGAGACGGAACCGCTATCACGTATTCGCGGTAAAGTTTTCAGTTAGGTTGACGCCGCTGCCGCGCTACCCTTCGTGCCTCAGGGCATAAGGGCACGGCCTGCCTCGCCGGCAGGCGGGCGCGACAATTAAATCTACATCGCTGTGCGGTCGTTTTGTTGGACTCGGCTGTGATGGCGGCTGTAGCCGAAATAGACCACCAGTCCTATCACGAGCCAAATTATCAGGCGCGCCCAGTTGACCCATCCCAACTTGTACATCATGTAGCCGTTGAAAATTATGCCTAGGATCGGGACGAGCGGCACCCATGGCGTTTTGAAGGGGCGCGGCTGGCCCGGGTTCGTTCGGCGCAGCACTATAATCGATAGGCAGACCAGGATGAAGGCGAAAATCGTCCCGATGTTGACCATTTCTCCGATTATGGAAATTGGCGTGACGCTGCCGACTACCGCCGCGAGAAGGCCCACGAGGATCGTGGTCTTGTAGGGCGTGCGGAACTTGGGATGGATCGCTGCGAAAAATCTTCTAGGTAGCAGGCCGTCGTTGGCCATCGAATAGAGAACGCGGGTCTGGCCCAGCAGCATGACGAGCATCACGCTTGTTAGTCCCGCTAAAGCGCCAGCGGTGATCAGGTACGAGGCTTTGGTCAAGCCGCGATCGAGGAACGCGACAGTCAACGGGGCTTCGATGTTGATTTCCTTCCACGGCACCATGCCGGTGAGGACCGCTGCCACCAGGATGTAAAGGATCGTGCACAAGATCAGCGAAGCGATGATGCCGATGGGCAGGTCGCGTTGCGGGTTCTTGGCTTCCTGGGCCGTGGTGGAGACGGCATCGAAACCGATGTAGGCAAAAAAGATGTACGCGGCACCTCTGCCGATGCCACTAAAGCCTGTGGGCGCGAAGGAGGACCAATCGTGGCCCCAGTTTGCAGGGTTAACGTAACGCATGCCGAGCAAGATTATAAAGAGCACCACGCTGACCTTGATAATGACGATGGTGGCGTTGAAACTGGCGCTCTCCTTGATCCCGATTACCAGGACGGCGGTAATGACCAAGGCGATCAGAAACGCCGGAAGGTTGAAGCCAATTTCAATGCCGAAAAGAGTGGGCGCCGCGACTAAATCGTGCGCTCGTTGGATCAACTCCGGGGACTGCGCCGTGATGATTTCTCCCACGCGCGCGAGGAAGCCCTGCGTGGTAACGCCCAGGGACGGATCCGATGAGTGAGCCATTTGCCGGGCGATGATATTTTCCGCGGTAACCAGCGCCGTCCAGTGGTCGTAGGCCAGCCATAACGGCATCCTGAGGTGAAAAATCTGCAGAAATTCGATGAAGTGATTCGACCAGCCCGAAGAAACTGTGCTGGCTCCCATGGCGTATTCGAGGGTCAAGTCCCAGCCGATGATCCAGGCGATCAATTCGCCCAGCGCTGCATACGCATAGGTGTAAGCGCTGCCTGCCAGTGGAATCAAAGCTGCGAATTCGGCATAGCAGAGCCCCGCGAAGGCGCAGCCCAGGCCAGAGATAACGAAGGAAAGCATCAGGCCCGGGCCTGCGTAGTGCGCGCCAAGTCCTGAGAGCACAAAGATGCCCGCGCCGATTACTGCGCCGACTCCCAAGGCCGTGAGCGAAACCGGGCCCAGCGTGCGCCTTAACGTGTGTTCACCGGTTGCTTTCGCTTCGTTCAATAGCCAATCCATCGGCTTTTTCTTGAACAGCGGATTGCCCATTCGCGATTTCCTCCTTCAGGGTTGTGGCGCGATTGCGGCCACGGGGCAAATCTAGTTTTAATTTCGATCTAACCGAAATCCAATTCCACTCTGTTTCTATTCGGGTGCCGCGTTTCCTCTGTCCGCTTGCTTCCAGAGCCAATATACGGGGACGCCCAAAAGAACAATGATCAAGCCGGGCCAAGTGTACTGTGGCTTATATCGTAAAAGTTGGATTTCGATGAATACCGCCATTAACAAATACAGCGCCGGAAGAAACGGATAACCGAACGCGCGATAGGGGCGCGGCATCTCCGGGCGTTTCCAGCGCAGGATGAAAAGTCCGCTTAGCGTGAGGATATAGAAAATCAAAACCGCGAAAATCAGGAAGTCGAGCAACTGACCGTACGTGCCGGAGAGGCAGAGGATTGCTGCCCAGATGCACTGCACGATTAAGGCTGCACCGGGGGCGTGATGTTTATTCACTGTTCCAACCGACTTGAAGAACAGACGATCTTTGGACATGGCGTAATAAATGCGCGCGCCGGAAAGAATCAAGCCATTGTTACAACCGAAGCCGGAAATCAGGATTGCTACCGCCATTACGATTGCGCCGGCGGGTCCGAAGATTACTTCCGCTACGGCTGTGGCTACGCGACCGTCGGCGGCGAATTCGATGCCGCGGGCGAGGGCAGTGGTGCCGTTAGGGTCTCCTGAAATCGGTAGGACCCTCAGGTAGGCCACGTTCGCGAGTGTATAGAGTAAAATTACCAGCCCGGCGCCCAGCGCCAGCGACAGCGGGAGATTGCGGCTGGGATCCTTCACTTCCGCGGCGGTGAAGGTGATGTTGTTCCAAGCGTCGGCGGAAAACAGAGAGCCCACCATGGCTACACCGATCAGCGTGAGCGTGCCGATGGTCCACGTCGGGTGATCGAACGGGTACGGATGCATCACGGCCAGGCCTGCATTGCGCCAAAAATCCGTGAAGTTGGTTTGGCGCGCGATTGCCGTGGAGAACCAGCAGCCGACAATCACTAGCGCGGCGAGCGAACCTACTTTGGCCACCGTGAAAACATTCTGGACTATTTTTCCTGTGCGCAGGCCGCGCGTGTTGATCCAGGTGAGGAATATGATGGAGGCGATGGCTAGAAGATTCTGACGATTCAGCCCTACATTATATGGTCCCAGGGAGCCGAACCAGAATTGCCACGGACCGATCGTGCCCAGTTTCCAGATCCATTGCGTCGGCGAGAACCACGGAGCCATCACCGCTGTGAATTTCGCGAAGGCGATGGCGACTGCCGCGATCGTGGCGGTCTGGATCACCAGCAGCATGGTCCAGCCGTAGAGGAAACCCCACAGAGGGCCTAGCGATTCGCGCAAGTAGACGTACTGGCCGCCTGCGTGCGGCATCGCTGCGGCTAGTTCGCCGTAGCTTAGGGCGCCGATAATGGTCATCGCTCCGGTGACCAGCCACACTATCAGCAGCAGCGCCGGGCTTTGAACCTGGTGGGAGATGTCGGCGGAGACTATAAAAATTCCCGAACCGATCATCGAGCCGCAGACAATCATGGTGGAGTCGAACAGGCCCAGCCCTTTTACCAGCTCGGGTTGTTTGGTGGCTGTTGCGACGGCGATTGTTTGCGCCTGTTCCACTATTTAGTGTGCCTTCAGGTGCGGGTTGAAATTGTTTGCCGAGCGATTTCCAGATACTCAAGCGCGCGATGCGCCGGGTCTGCTGCCGTTATCAGGTCGCTGATCACGGCTACGGAATCGGCTCCGGCACGGAATACTTCTGCCGCGGACTTTACTGTGATGCCCCCGATTGCTACAAGAGGTTTCCGAGTTATTTTTCTGGCTTGGCGGAGGAACTCCAGGCCTACTACCGGATCAGGGTTCTCTTTTGTGTGCGTCTGGAAGATTGGGCCCACCGCAATATAATCTGCCGAAGTGGCGTTTGCCGCGCATAGTTGCTCAAGGTTGTGTGTCGAAACCCCCACCCATTGAGGGGCGGGACAGATTTTGCGGGCTGCTTCTGCTGGGAGATCTTCCTGTCCTACGTGAACGCCTTTTGCGCCGACCATGGCGGCTATGTCCGGACGGTCATTTATGACGAGCTGTACGCCTGCGGGCGCGCAATGCGCTGCCAGGCTTTGCGCTATTTTTTGGAATTCACGGGGAGGGATTCGCTTGGCGCGGAGCTGCAGGAGTTGCACGCCTGTTGCGGCTAGAATCTGCGCCAATGATTCCAAGGTATCTGCGGCTTGGTTCGGCGCGGCGTCCAGGATGGCATATAGAGCCGGGAACATCTGGCCTCCGAGGTCACGTTAATTCGCAAAGACGACGACTCGGTCGTGTTAGCACCTTGCCAAGCCGGGCGCAGCAAGCGGCGCCCCTGACGGATTCAAACCCTATTTTGCTGTGGCTGCTACTGAACGGTCCAGGAAGTGGGTATCGAATTTGCCTGCTATGAAATCCGGGTCGCTCAGGATCTTCTTGTGCAACGGAATTGTGGTCTTTATGCCTTCGACTACGAAGCCATCGAGCGCGCGATTCATTCTGGCTATGGCTTCGGCGCGGTTGTCGCCGTGCGCTATTAATTTTGCGATCAGGGAATCGTAATACGGCGGGACTACGCCATCTGCGTACAAAGCCGTGTCTACGCGAATCCCTGGGCCACCTGGGACGCGAAAGGCTGTGATGCGGCCTGCTGAAGGCACGAAGGTTACCGGATCCTCGGCGTTGATGCGGCATTCGATGGCGTGGCCGCGGAACTCTACCGGGGCGATTACGTCGGAAAGTTTGTGTCCCGCCGCCACGCGGATTTGCGATTTCACCAGATCCACGCCCGTGACCATTTCGGTTACCGGATGTTCGACCTGAATACGCGCGTTCATTTCGATGAAATATAAATTGCCGGATTCTTCACGCAGGAATTCGACTGTGCCAGCGCTGGAATAACCCAGTTTCTTGAGTGCGTCGACTACCTGTTTGCCAATGCGTTTTCGTGTCGCGGCATCGACTACTAAGGAAGGCGATTCCTCTAGCACTTTCTGGTGGCGGCGTTGCAGCGAACATTCACGTTCGCCCAGATGCATTACGTTGCCGTGCTTGTCGCCCATAACCTGAAATTCTATGTGGCGCGGGCGCTCGATTAATTTTTCCATGTAGACATTCGCGCTGCCAAAGGCTTGCTCGGCTTCGGTGCGCGCCGTCTGAAACATCGGTATCAGTTCGCGGCTGCTGCGGACTACGCGCATGCCGCGCCCTCCGCCACCTTCTGCGGCTTTAATCATGATCGGGTAGCCGATGTCCTCGGCGATTTGCTTGGCGCTATCTTCATCCGGCACCACACCTGGGCTGCCGGGAATGATAGGCAAACCTGCTGCGCCCATGGCTTCGCGGGCTTTGTCTTTTTCGCCCATCAGGCGGATGGCGTCCGGAGACGGGCCGATGAACGTGATATGGGAAGCTTCGCAGACTTCGGCGAAGTTGGCGTTCTCGGAAAGAAATCCGTAGCCCGGATGAATGGCGTCTACGTTGGCAATTTCAGCGGCGCTGATTACCTGCGGAATATTCAAGTAGCTGTCGCTGCTGCGCGGCGGCCCGATACAGATGGCTTCGTCCGCGAAGCGGACGTGCAGCGCGAGGCGGTCGGCTTCGGAATAGACCGCGACGGTTTTGACGCCCAGTTCCCTGCACGCGGAAATGATGCGCAGGGCAATTTCGCCGCGATTCGCTATCAGAATTTTTCGGAACATTTTGCCCGGGACTTGAACGATTCGCTTCGCAGTTTATTTTTTCCGGTGAGCGCGTATGCCGAAAAGCTGCTCTCCGTATTCTACCGGGTGGCCATTTTCGACAAAGACTCGAACTACCTCACCCGCGACGTCCGACTCGATTTCATTCATTAATTTCATGGCTTCGATGATGCAGAGGACCTGGCCTGGTTCGACCTTGGCGCCGACGGTGACGAACGGCTCGGACTCCGGGCTTGCGGAGGTGTAGAACGTCCCGACGATAGGCGATTTTACGATGTGCAGGTCTTCCTGGGGCGGCTTGGCTTCGGATTGTGCCTCGGGATGACCGGATGCCGGGGTCGCGTGTGACGCGCGGCCGCCACGCGCCGGCACTTCAGGTGCTGCAGGTGGCGGCGCGTAAGAAGGCGCATAGGACACCGGCACAGATGTGGAGGCTTTTTTCAGCCTGACGCGGAAACCTTCGCGTTCGTATTCGAATTCTTCGAGCTCATGCTTTTGCATAAACTCCAGGATTCGTTCGATTTCTGGAATATCGACACCGCGGATAGACGGACTCGGCTGGGATGGTGGATTCGACTTTTTCGGCATTTAGAGTTCTAGAAATTTCCTGGTTGCGCTGGTCAGAACCTCGGCAGCTTTCGCTGTGACGAGCACTTCGTCCTCGATGCGGATGCCACCCAAGCCTTGGATATATACACCGGGCTCGACTGTTAAAGCCATACCCTCTTGCAACATGATGTCTTCATTCTTACCCAAGCGAGGCAGTTCGTGGATTTCGATTCCCAGGCCATGCCCCGTGCTGTGGGTGAAGTATTGGCCCAGCTTGTGGCGCTGCAGGACTTTGCGCGCGGCGGCGTCAACCTCGCCCGCTTTGATCCCGGGCCTGATCGCTGCCGTCGCCGTGTCTTTGGCTTCCAAGACCGCTTGGTACAATCCGCGAACTCTCGCCGAGGCGTGTCCCAGGAAAACCGTGCGAGTCATATCGCTGCAGTAGCCGCGGAGTATAGCACCCTGGTCCAGGACCAACAACTCGTTTTTCTTGAGTAGTTTGGAGGTGGGGCGGGCGTGTGGCAACGCGGAACGCGGGCCCGAAGCGACGATCGAATCGAATGAAGGGCCGCTGGCACCCTGCAGCTTCATGGCGTATTCCATTTCGGCTGCCACGGCCAGCTCGGCGGTGCCCGGTTTTATTCCGGCGACCACTTCCGTCCACACTTTGCTGATTAATGCAGCCGCGTCGCGCATCAGGACCTGTTCTGACGCGTCCTTTACGGCCCTCAGCTTCTCGACCCCAAGCGGGGCTGCAACCCAGCGTATCCGGGCGCCTGCAGCGGATTGCAGCTCGTCTTTCTGCGCGACTGTGAGCTGCGAAGGCTCGTAGCCCAGTCGCGGACGCCCGGGTCTGCGGGCAAGAATATTGCCGAGAGATTTGATTAGGCCGTGCTTTGCTATCGAGATTTGAGCGTCGCTAACTTCTTCGCGGGCCTGGATCGTGTATCGGCTATCGGTGAAAAGCGTGGCGCTTAAGGATTCAACGTACAGAAGCGCGTTGCTTCCCGTAAATCCGCAGAGGTAACGAATGTTGGGGAGATGCGTTACGAGAAGAGCGTCGGCAGGCAGCCCGGGGAAAAAAAGCCGGAGCCTGTCGATCCGGCTCCGGCCTGAATTACGTTGAACAGGCTCTTTAGTCACGCCCTACTTTAAAGCTCCTCACTTCCTCGTTCAACTATCCCGGCAGAATGCGCGGAGTGAGGAAGAACAGAAGCTCCTGGTCGGTGGAGCTGACGGTGGTGTGCTTGAACAGATTGCCAACGACCGGCAAGCTGCCCAGGACGGGAACCTGCTGAATGTCGGTGCGCTGCTGCGAGACGATCACGCCGCCGATTACCATGGTGCCGCCATCCGCGACCAGGACTTTCGAGCTGGCTTCCTGGGTGTCGATTGCGGGGATGCCCTGCACGCGCGGGATGGAAGGATCGATCTGGTCGTTCTTCACGTCCACGTCCATATAGATCGTGCCTTCGGCAGTGATCTGCGGGGTGACGTCGAGTTCCAGCACGGCGTCCACGAACTGCACAGAGACCGTGTTGTTGACGATGGTCTGCACCGGAATCTTGGTACCTTGCTTCACCACTGCCTTCTGGTTGTTCTGGGTGATCACCTTCGGCTTGGAGATCAGCTTGCCGACGCCGCGCTCTTCCGCTGCGGTGATGATTTCATCCAGAGCAAATTTGCCGTTCTGGAATGCGTAGCTCAAACCGCTGGTTGGCGTGGTGGCTCCCAAGTTCGTAAGCAAAGGCAGCGAGCCGCTGGTGGGAGTGCTGCTGCCGACGGTAGCCACGCAATTGCTGCCCTGGCAAAATGGTGGCGCGGGGGTATGGATGATCGGGCTGGTTCCGACCGCCGATGCGCCACCTACCGCGCTGTCTCCGGAAGCGAGTGCGGCAGCGAGATTCGTGCCAATTTCCCGCGAGAAGGAACGGTTGGCCGCCACGACGCGCGCTTCGATTTCCACCTGCTGCGATTTGCGGTCGAGCTGTCGGAGCAAGTTATCGAGAACCGGCAGAACACCAGGGATATCGCGGATGATCAAAGTGTTGGAACGGCTATCGGCTAAAATGTCTCCGCGCGACGAAAGGAATTTCTTCATCGTGGGGACCAGGTCAGAGGCCTTGGCATAACTGAGCACACGAGTGGTGGTGACCACGTCGGCGGCTTCCGCTTCGGCCTTGGCCAGCTCACGGTTCTGGTCGGCTTCCTTCTTCAAGGTTTCTTTGGTCGCGACGCGCAAAACGTTGCCGTCGAGTTGCTTGTCGAGATCGTTGTTCTTCAGCACAATGTCCAGCGCTTGATCCCACGGCACATCGTCCAGCACGATCGTTAGGTTACCCTTCACCGCTGGGTCAACCACTACGTTCAATCCGCTGATTTCGTGAATCAGGCGAAAGAAGTCGCGCAGGTCCACGTCCTTCAAGTTTACAGAGATGGGTTCACCCGAGTACTTGCCATTGGGAGCGGCCACAGGAGCTTGCTGGACCGCGGTAGAGGATGCGGCGGTCACAGGAACGCTGACGACCGGCTTCGTATTTTCGGTGTAGCCCGAGTTTGGTGAATTCGTTGCCTTAACTGCGGCGATCGGAGCGGGCGTCGGCTTTGCTGCCGGGGCTTTTACCGGCGCAGCTGATGCGGCTGTGACTGCTGGCGCCGGCGTCGGAGGCTGCACTGCAGCGGGGACTGGTGCTGCAAGCGCGAAGGACGGCTGCGTCAGCGCAACCGGCAGGACTGCCACCGGAAGCGGAACATTGTCAGATGGCACTGGAGGAATGTTGGCGGTGGTGGTGACTTCCGCGGGCTGCGGAACTTCCGCAGGAGTGGACTTAATCGCACCACTGCCGCTGCCGTTTCCAGAGTTATTAGAATCATCCGCGGTGAACGCCACGGTGATGGCGTTGCCGGATGCATTGACGTTGTAATGAGCTTGCTGCCGCAGATCGATTACGATGCGGGAAATTTCGGGCGTAAATTGAGAAAGGCGAATCTCTTTCACTGGGTCGAGATTGCTGGCGATAATCTTTTCCGAGGTCTTCAGGTGCGCGCCGGGGAAATCCAGCACGATGCGATCCGGGTTATGCAGACGAAGCACGTGGTAGGTCAGCTTGGAGTTGCCGATGACGTTCACTTCTGTCTGCTCGCCATTCAGCGCCAAGCTCACCTGCTGGATGGTGCCAATGGCGGAGACTTGCATCCTTGGGTCGGACGACTTCAGGGCGATCGGCTTCGCGACAGCTGGGCTTGCCACCTGATCGGGAGAAGTGGTGACGGGCTCGGTGGAATCGCCGGCATTGCCATTCGCAGAAACAAAGAGCGTAAGGTCGTTGCCATTGCGTTCCAGCCTGGGCTGAACACCGGGCCGTACGAGAATCTCAAGGCGCACCACCGTCTTTTGACCGGTGGTATAGGAGCTGACCCGATAGCTCTTGACGAGCTCCGAGGGCACCACGCGCGCGCCTGAAGAATCACCAGCCGACACACCGCTCAGGTCGAGCACGTAGAGGCTCTCGCTGGGGCGATAGGTGGTGTACTCAAATGGGCCGGTGGCCTGAGCGTCCAGGGTCACAGCGCCATCTTTCACCACTGCTTTTACGTGCACCACCGGCGAGTCGTTTGCCGAAAGTGCTCCGTTGGTCAGAATCAGGGCTGCCGCCGCAAACGCAGTCAGGCCCCACGCCCTCCGCATAATCCTCATTGCTGCGCTCCTGCACTCGAGTAGATACGTTTTGTGACCGTCCGTTCGACGGGCTTGCCGAAAGCATCTTTGGAATTCTCTTTAAACGTCACGCCATCCAGACCAATCTTTTCCACATCGCCGTCGTACAGACGATCACCTTCGCGAAGAAAATAAACGCGCTGATCGGGATTGGAAACCACGGCGAGCATGCCGTTGGGCGAGCTAACCGTGCCATCCACGTGCACCGTGGCAACGACAAGTCCGGCTTTGCCCGGAGGCAGAACAGGACCGCCGCCACCCGCCTTATGTTCATTCACCAGCGGAACGAAAGGGTCCCGCTTCCCTGCTTCAGAAATCGCAGGCTTGGCCGCTGGGGCATTGGTATCCGCCGCAGGGCTCGCCGTCAAAGTAGCAGTCGGCTTGGCCTTGTGACGGGTCTTGTTTACCGGCTGGGTCTGCGCCCAAGAACCCGGGACAAGGCAAAAAGAAAGTGCCAGAGCGGTAAGAATTCTTGTCGATGTTCTTGCCAGTCTCATCGTTTTCGCCCTATCGCTTCACCGGCGCTGTGCCCGGTGTTGTAGCAGTGGATGATGGCGCTCCCGCGGAAAAGAACGTTGTCACGGTCATTGTGCCAGTCACAGAAGTTCCGTTCACCATGTGGAAGCCGGTGGTGGCAGCGGCTTTGCTTTCGATATTCACAAGCTTGATATCGCCCACATTGATGATCCGGGACAGCCGGCCGAGTTTTGAAAAGAAATCTAAAACTGAGAAATAGGGACCGTCTGCTTCTACTTCAAACGGCATCTCAAAGTAAAACTGTTTCTGAGCAACCGGCAAAGCCTTCAGGCGGCGGATGGAAACTCCGGAACTGGCAGCGGCACTCTGAATCATAAGGATGAACTGATCGACCTGCTTTTCTTCGGGAACGATGGTCTGCAGGGTCGCCAACTGCTTAGACAACGCATCCATTTCCGACTGCAATTCGGCGCGGCGTTGTTTGTAAACACGCAGGCTTGCCACATCGGATTCGAGGGGCTTTTCCTGTTGTTGAGCCGCAACCAATTGAGTTCTAACGGTCGCAACGGGAGAACCAGGAACGTAGAAGCCAGCAGCGATCAAAACCACGGCCAGTCCCAGGAAGAAAAGTGCTTGAAGCGGCCAGGGCCAATCTCTAAATGAGGTTGCCATTGCTAACTCCTCCCCTTGGGCGCAGTCGGCGCGGGCGGAATAGTGCCTGCGACGGGCCTGGATTGGGGTTGCGCTGCCGGCGTCGGGGAAGGAACGATAGCCGCGGACATGGTAAAGCCGTAAGTAGTGACCGACTTTACGACGTCATCCTCTTTTGCCTCTTGAATCTCAATCTTGTCGAAATAGCCGGAGCGCTTAAGCTGCGTGATGAAATTTGCAACCGCGTTCACGCTCCCAGCCTCGCCGGCAATCTGCAACGAGTCGCCGTGCCGTTCAAGTGAAGTGAGCCACAACTGGTCGACTCTGACGACCGTGTTCGCGACCATCTGAAGCAATTCCTGAGCGCCGGTGCGGTTCTTCTGAAGTTCTTCGATCACGTCAATGCGCGTCTGCAAGGCCTTTTTCTGCTCTTCGAAGCGGTCCACTTCCAGCTTTACCTGCTGCAAGCTGGCCTTTTCGGCTTTCAGGGCCGCGATTCGGGAATTGGTATTGTCGAGTTCGCGCTTCTGCGAGTAATACGTCACCGAGAGAACCACAAGCGCGATAGCCACGGCTGCGACGCCAAGAATAATCTGCAGCGTGGACTCGAGTGGGACGCTTTGCTTTGTGGCTCGCGGGCGGGCCTGACCCAGTAAGTTGATGCGAATCATGGGGTGTCGAAACTCCTCAGCGCCAGGCCGGCAGCAATTGCCAGACGCGGCGCCAACTCCTGCAGCTGTGCTTCATCGTGACGCTCGGGGTCGATTGCGATTCTGCGGAACGGGTAAAGCTCCTCGACAGGCATCGCGAACTCTTCCTTCAGCAAATCGAGCAAGCCCGGAACGCGCGTGGTGCCACCGGCCACGTAGATGCGGCGAATATTTTCACCGCTGGCCGTGGCGCGGAAAAAGTCGAAAGTCTTTTGTATTTCGAGAATCAAAATGTCGGAGACGGAGCGCAGGATCGCGGTGCGCTGCTCTTCGTTGACTCCCGCCAGAGTGCCGCCCATCTTTAACTTCTCGGCATCTTCGTAGCTGAGATCCAATTCCTTTTGCAGCGCATCTGTGTATTGGTTACCGCCCACGGAAACGTCGCGGGTGAATAGCGGAGTCCAGCCGCGGACGATATTGATGTTCATGACGCTCGCGCCCACATTCAACAGCGCCACTACCTGCGAGGGATCCGGTTCGTAATTGACTTCGAAGCAGTTCTGCAACGCGAACGCGTCGATATCCACAACCACCGGCGTCTTGCTGGCCTGCGCCAGAACGTTGGTGTGGTTCAGAATTTTATCTTTTTTTACCGCCACCAGGAGGACGTCCATTTGATTTTCGGTGGCTTCTAACAGCTGATAGCTCAGGTTTACGTCGGCAATGTCGAAAGGGATGTGCTGGCTGGCTTCTGACTGGACACGGTCATATAGCTCTTCTTCGGTCATCAGCGGCATTGGGACGCGCTTCACGATGACGGAGTGCCCGGAGACCGAAGTGGCTACGTCCTTGACCTTGATTTTCTGATTGTCGAATATTGAGACGATTTTCTCGGCGACGGAGGGCGCGTCCATGATGGCGCCGTCAACGACGGTGTCCTGCGCCAAGGTCTCAATCCCGTAACTGACCAGCTCGTAACCTGTCTTGGTCTTCTTCAGCTCGACCGCCTTTACTGAACTCGAGCCGATGTCCAGGCCGATTACGGATTTCGATCTCCCCAGGTTGAACATTGCGCGGCCTCTCACTCCTTACTCCGCCCTGCTTCGCAGGACGAACACAGCGTCATCTGTTGTCTAAGAAATCTTTGGAGAAACCTTCGTCACTGCTGGCTTCGCTCGCCCACACCGATCGAGTACTAAAACTTCCGGTACTTTCGCTTTCTTCGTTTATTGCATCCACAGCGCGGAGTGTCAACCAACTTGGCTTCGCTGGTGTGCTATTGGTAAAACACGTACGTCGGTACAGGTAGGCCAAAAGTACAGGTGGAAAGTACAGGTTTAGTCCTCGTAAATGTCTGAAATAAAGGGGGAAACTGCCAAACAGCGGCAAAAGGAAGCGATCCGTCCCCTGTTTACTTTTTGTTCGACGTCGCGATTTTAAGTTGAGACCACATCGCGTCGACTCGTTTTTTTGTTGCGGCGTCCATTTTAATTTCGTCGGGCCAACGGCCAGTGTAGCCCTCCTCCTTCCATTTGCGCGTGGCATCCACGCCCATTTTGGAGCCGTAATCCTGCCGGCGGGCTGCATGATCTAATGTATCGACCGGGCCCAGAACGAATTGAATGTCGCGCTCGGGATCGATGGCGCAGAGGGCTTTCCACACGATTTCGCTGGGGTTTTGCAGATCTACATCGTGGTCGACGACGACCACTACTTTCGTAAACATTGCCTGTCCCAGAGACCAAATGGCATTCATGATCTTTCGCGCCTGGCCCGGATAGCTTTTGCGGATGGCCACAATCATTAAGTTCTGGAAGATGCCTTCCGCCGGCATGGCCACATCCACGATTTCGGGATATTGCATCTTCATTACTGGCATGAAAATCCGCTCGATCGCATGACCCATGAAATAGTCCTCCTGCGGGGGCGGGCCGACGATGGTGGTCAGATATAGAGGTTCTCTGCGGTGCGTGATGCACTGGACATGGAAGACGGGGTATTCCCCTTCCAGCGAATAAAAACCGGTGTGATCGCCGAATGGGCCTTCGGTTCGCAGCTCGCCAATTTCGACGTGGCCTTCCAATACGATTTCGGCGTTTGCGGGGACTTCCAGCTCGACGGTCTTACAGGAGACGAGTTCCACTGGATCTTTACGCAGGAAGCCGGAAAAGAGGAATTCGTCCATGTCTGGCGGCACCGGCAGAATTCCGGCGAGCGCTGTGGCTGGGTCGGCTCCGATTGCTACCGCTACTTCGAGCTTGCCTCCGGGATTTTTTGAGCGGCTGCTGCGGTAATGATCAGCTCCGTGTTTTTGAGTTTGCCAGTGCATACCTGTGGTGCGGGCGTCAAAAACCTGCATGCGATAACAGCCTACGTTGCGTTTGCCGTTCTCCGGGTTCTTGGTTATCACCATGGGCCAGGTGATGAAGCGGCCCGCGTCCTGCGGCCAACATTTCAGTATTGGAAAATAATCGAGCGAGAAATCGTCGGTGCGGACGACTTCCTGACAATCCCCGCTGCGTACGGATTTCGGAAAGAAAGATCCGATTTCCGCTAGCTTGGGTAGCATTTTTACTTTTTCCAGCAGGCCTTGGGGAGATTGCATGTCGAGAAACGAGTGGACCCGCGCGGCGACGTCCTCGAGCGCGTCGACTTCCAGGGCCATGCACATGCGGCGTTCGGTGCCTACGAGGTTTGTGACTGCCGGGATCCGCGACCCTTTCGGCCGTTCGAAGAGGAGCGCGGGGCCCCCAGCTTTCACCGTGCGGTCAGAGACGTCCGTGATTTCCAGCACTGGATCGACTTCGACTGAGACACGGCGCAGCTCGTCGTTCTTTTCCAGTTTGCGAAGGAAATCGCGCAAATCTCGATAGGCCACTTCCCCTCCCAGTTATTTGCATGCTTCTGAACCACGACACTTTAACACGAGCGTGCATCCGTAGCGCGGGCAGCAGTCGCAAATACCCGCCGTTACACTGATGCAATTGCTGCCACCTGTACCAAAACTGTCCTTAACTCCACTTGCGGCGCTCGCGAACTGGGCTTACGTTGACCATACCGTCCCCCCGGTCCACTAAGAATTCGATTGCTGTCACAAGTCCGTTACCACAAGGGAGAATTCATGGAAACCCTGAAGCCAATTCTTGCGCCAAAGGATTTGATTGAAAAGCCCAGTGCGGAATCCCCCAGCCGCCGGAAATTTATTGGCGGCTTGGGTTGCGCTGCAGCCGCAACTCTGGTTGCCAGTGCCACCGGCGCGAGAACCGAAGCAAAAAGCTCGAGCGGGCAGAACGGTTTCCCCGCAGCGACAGCACTCAACGGAACCCAGCGCGCCCAGCAGAGTTTCGTTAATCGGCGAAATGCCGCACTGGCGGAATTGAACGTGCCGATTCCTGCTGAAATTACAAACGGCGATGAGCAGCGTTATCCCAATCGCATCGGCAACTACTCCAAAGGTCTGATGCACAACAGCATCGGAGAGGTCGAGGCCGCATCCTACCAAAGCATGTTGAATGCAGTCCGCGGCGGCGAGCCGCAACTTTTTGAGCAAATTCAGTTGGGAGGCACGACGCCGCTGGTCGATCCGCAGGCCGGGCTTGCCTTCGATCTGGAAGGAACTGACTCTCATCAACTCGCGATCGGTACGCCGCCATCCGTTGCCAGCCAGCAGATGGCGGATAGCGCGGTGGAGAGTTATTGGATGGCGTTGTGCCGCGATGTGAATTTCACTCAGTACGGAAATGAGCCTATTTCGCAGGCGGCTATAGCGGAACTCAATTCGCTTGCGGCGTTTTCAGCACCACGCCCGGTCACGCCGCAGAATTTATTTCGCGGCTTCACACCCGGCGATGCGATGGGTCCTTATATGTCACAATTTCTTTTGCAACCTTTTACGTTTGGCGCCGTGCCGGTGTCGCAGCTAATGATCACCTACGTGCCGGGCATCGATTACATGACGGATCAGTCGTCATGGCTCGCAGTGCAGAATGGTGAAGGACCGTTCGGTTCCGATCAGCAAGATCCGAACAACCAACACCTTCGAAACGGGCGCGGGATCGGCGCATATGTTCATCTGGACGTGCTGTTCGAGGCTTACTTCAACGCGTGCTTGAAACTGGTCGATACCGGCGCGCCACTCGATTCCAATAATCCGTATCTCAATTCGAGGACGCAAACTGGCTTTGGCACCTTCGGAAGCCCGCACCTGAAGACACTGGTTGCGGAAGTGTCGCAGCGCGCACTGAAGGCGGTATGGTACATGAAGTGGTTCGTGCACCGGCACCTGCGTCCGGAAGAGTATGGCGGACTGGTGCACATGACCAAAACGAACCAAGCCCATTATCCGCTGCATCCGGACATTTTGAATTCGCATGCGCTCGCGGAAGTTTTTGCCAATAACGGCACTTACTTTTTGCCGCACGCATTTCCGGAAGGGTGCCCGCAACATCCATCCTATGGGCAAGGCCATGGGACTGTAGCGGGCGCTTGCACCACAATCGTGAAGGCCTGGTTCAACGATCTTGCGCCGCTGACTGCGATTCCCGGATTCACCGTGATGCAAGCCAGCGAAGACGGTCTTTCTTTGGTTCCGTACGAGGGTGCGGATCTCGACCAGCTCACGATTGGAGGCGAGGTAGATAAATTGGCAGCAAATATCGCCATCGGGCGAAATCACGCAGCGGTGCATTGGCGCCACGACTATACGGACTCGTTGCCTTTGGGCGAGGCCGTAGCGATCTCGATGTTGAATGATATGGCGCGCAACTGGAACGAAAACTTCGAAGGTTTTTCGTTTACCAAATTCAACGGAACCAGGATCACCGGAGTGGGCAGGAATACGAATTAGCTGCCAGGGCGAACTGGCGATATTGACTTAAGCCCGCCTGGAAGCCGACGCCGTTACCGGTGCGAGAATTTGTTCGTCGTCGACCTCCTGGTTTGGCAACAAGCGGGCTGCCAAATCTCGGTAGCCTCCAGCTAAAGAATTATTCGCGCTGGAGGTCAGCGGAATACCCAGTTTCACGGCGTCGCTGACCTGCCGGTAGTCATTTGGCAATTGAGCGAAGAACGTCTGCTTCAGAACTTTCTCCGATTTTTCGATGGCTTTCTCATCATTTTGCCTCGAGCGATTGATAATGATCTGGAACCGCTTGTGATCTATGCCCGCCGAGGCCGCAGCTTTCAAGTAGCGCTCGAGCATCTCCAAGGCCAGTGCGCTGGGCTCTGCCACTAATAGCAGGTTGTCGGCAGCTTCCAAAACCTTCGCCCACTCCGCCGCGTTCACGAAACCAAGGTCCACGACGACGAAATCAAATAACTCGCGGGCAAACTGTAAAACGCGCAGCATGGCTTCCAAGGTAACTAGCGACCGTTGCTCCGGTCGCAACGCCGCGTGCAGTGGGCCCGCCAAGATATCGATGCCGCTTTTGTGTTGTGTCATCAGGCTTGCCAGCAGAGCGGCATCCAGACGCTCGCCGCGCCCGAGTGTGTCCAAGAGCGTGAAACGCGGCTCAAAATTGAGCATGAGCGAGATTTGTCCGAAGGGTCGCGCAAATTCCAGCAGACCGACGCGTTTCTTGGTTTGAGTAGACAAGCGCACGGCAAGATTCAGGGCCACTGTCGTCGTTCCCGCTCCCCCTTTGGAGCCAGTCACGATGATTGTTTGTTCAGCCATGGAGATAATCTCCTGGTACGAAATTTGGCGAGGAACGAGTGAGAACGGCGATGCGAAGAGGCGTAGCGTGCCGATTTACGACGTGCAGGCCCACGATACTGAGTTCGAATGAAGATGAAAGTATCGGCGGTTTCAAATGCGTCGGGGCTTCGCGCAGACTGTGAGCGAACAAATTGGGCAGCACATAGGAATTATCGGCAAAGCGCCGGATTTCATTACAGGGCTGTGGGAGGGGTCGAGCTACAACGCTAAAATCATAACTCTATCGGCCGAAGTGCGGCCCATTGCCGAGAGACTCACGGGCTCACATTACGAGGTTGCGGCGCCCATCTGCGGAGAAACGAAAAGGTAAAACTGAAAGATCGCGGGCTTCGCGACTCCCTTTTCGGAACATGTTTCAATTGTGTATAATCGCCTCTGACGCGCAACCGAGCGGGCGTCGTACAATGGCAGTATAGAAGCTTCCCAAGCTTCGGACGTGGGTTCGATTCCCATCGCCCGCTCCACGCAAGTTACTGAATGTACTCGCCATCATTCCTCGATTTGGGCGCATTTGGGCGCAGAATCTCACCCACTTTGAAACAAAGGCAGCGGGCAGAGAGCAATAGCAAAGCGCCTTTGGCGTCGACAGCTCTCCGAAAGAGTGGGCCACCTGCCCACGTTTTCACTGCATTAAACGACGAGCTCGGATGTTGCAGGGGCTGCAGCCGCGCACCCTTTGCAAAACCGGCAAAGAGTGCGGCGCCCTGAAGAACGCGGTGCGATTGACTCCGGCGTGAGCGATACACACACCCAGGATACGAGGCTGATAACTGTGGAGTAAATCTCCGACTGACGGGCAGTTAGCCGTGGACACCGCAAGTCCGGGCTTTATCAGAATGTGAATGCGATCTGCCCAGTCAGCCCATTGACGGTCGGCAGGTCTCGCTCGGAAACCCGATCATACTGGAACTTGAATGCAGAGTGTTGCGTGAAGTCATAACGAATTCCGAGCGAGGGGCCGTTAAGCCTTCCAACGAATCCGTTGACGTAAGCAGGCGCGTAATCGTTTGGACTGGCGAAGGCATAAACGGGATCACTCTGCGGAGCGTTGAAGTACTGGTAACGAAAATACGGGCGGAACGCACCGAACGCGCGCGAGAGCTGCGTGTAGAACGCCGTAGTCCGATACAATAAACTGCCAGCCTCAGCGTGTCGCACCAGCACCCCCTCATTGAGGAGCTCGTAAGCGCTGTTTATGAATACTGCGTGGACCGTGGCGATGGTTTCGCCGATTGCGGGCCCGGGAATCGTGAGGTTGTCATGCCGGACGGAAAATCCCACCTGCAGACCGGAGAGTGCCTCCGGGCGCATGAATAAGCCGCCGTTGATGAACTTGCTGTTATTCGCATCCTGGTTATTTTGGACGCGGGTGACGCCTGGCCCCCAAGCCTCACCATTGCCCACCTCAAACACGTAGTTCAACCCCATCTTTCCCGACGGAATCTGCCCTGTTAGATTCACGCCTGCTTCCTGCATTGGCAGAACGCCGCCTTGCGAAGGAAACGCATAGATGAATGGGCGATCAGTCGTGGTTTCCAAGAACTCCCCGTAGTTGAAGGCTGTATTGTAGTAGCCGACCCAGGTGTGGAAGCGCCCAACCGACGCCGTGAAGTAATCGTTCTGCCGGTATCTCAATAACAACCGTTCGACGTCCGGGGTGATGACGTTGTTGTCCGCAACAAACAGAACTTCCCCTAACGTTGACACTTTATCGGACAGCCGGGCCGTCAGGAAAAGGTCGAGTGAACCGAAAAGGAATGTATCGGGGTCGTGATTATAACCTTGGGCTCCGACGTCGCCAAAAACGGTGAGCTTCAGCCGTGGTGCCACCTCATTCACCTCCGGCGCCTCCGCGAATGAAGCAGGGAAGGCGCCGGGGCTGGTGTAGGGGTAGGAGGCGGTGTGGATGGTTGAGCCGACGGCGTTGTAGCGGAAGACACCGCAGACCCTGTTGCAGCAGCCTTGGCTTTCAGTTGATTGACTTGGTCTTCCAATTCCTTCAAGCGCTGCAAGAGCTGCTTGTTCACTTCCTCCTGGGTCATAACTGGGTCGGGTATTGAGGTCGGACTCGGCGCTTGTTGCGCCTGTGCGGTAGCCGGAGCAACCAGCGACAACGAAAGAATAAAAAACGGGAGCAATCCAGTCAGCACCATTGAAGAGCGGTTTTTCATATTTCCCCTAGCGACGACGGCCCTACTCCAAGGACAAGGCCGGTGCCGAGTGAGCAGTCACTATTAAATTCGACATTTCCTCAGCAAACCTTAGGCCTACGTATCTTCGAGGAATGAAAATTGCAGTGATTCTTAGCGGCAGTGACTAATGAAGAAAATGAGCGAGAAGCGGGGCGAGATATTTATCACTTAGATACATAGAATTATTACTGTTCCATAATCTTTACAATTTCTCATGAAAACTCGTTGGTGATGAGTCTCTTGGCGCCAGCGATTTAATGGGCCGAACTTGCTACTTCCGCGACAGGCTATGTGTTGTGTACTGAAGTACCTTTTAAAAGTGCCGATAACCGCAATGAGAACCACAGTTCCATTGCAACTCTGGAGGCAGCATGGTGAAGCGAGCCCTCATCTTTGTTGCGGTACTGTCAATCGCCTTGGCTGATTTGTCGATCGACGCGCGCCATGCCGCCGCAGCGGAGGATGGAGTGGCGATAATCGTGAACAAAGCGAATCCGACGGCTGACCTTACTTTGGCGGATGCGAAAAAAATTTTCATGGGAGACAAAAGCACGTGGCCGAACGGGAAGCGCATCACAGTGCTGATGCTCGCGCAAGGGCAGCCTGAGCGCGCGGTCGTGTTGCGCGTGATTTACAAGATGAGCGAGGCGGACTATGGAAAATACTTTCTGCAGGCAGCCTTCACTGGCAAGGTGTCCGCCCCGCCTAAGGATGTGGCATCGCCTGCAGTCGTGAAGGGGGAAGTGGGCGCTAATCCCGGCGCGGTTGGTTACGTAAAGGCTTCTGAGGCAGACGATTCTGTAAAAATAGTTCTCAAGATTTCGTAAGCCGCAACGCACTACGGGATGGTAGAAAATGCATCTCACCATACGCAAGAAGTTGTACGGTCTCGGATTTCTCGGCCTGCTGTTCACCGTCGCGGTAGGGATCACCGGAGTGCGCGGCATTAGCCAGGTGGCCGGCGGAATTGATGACGTCAGCAGAACCAGTTCCGCCATACGAAATCATATTGAAGCCAGTATATTTCTCGACCTAAGCCGCGCTGATGTTTCCAAGATCCTTACGACCACGGAAGACGCTCAGGATACAGCGGTATCGGAACTGGAAAGCCACCTGAAGTTGCTTAGCGGCCGGCTGGCCACTACTAATTCGCTGGCCCAGGACACCGAAACGCGAACCGCTCTCGATCAGGAAATCAAGCTATCGGACCAATACGTGCAAACCGCTTCGGAGATTTCGGATCTTCGAACCAAGCCGGCTGAAGCCGGGCCTCTTCTCGGACCATTTTTGCAGGGCTATCAGGATCTGCGAAATATGATGGACACCACGAACGACACCCTCGAGTCAGGCTCGAAGCGCGCACAGGCCCAAGCCGTCGCGGTGGTTGGCCACTCGCGAAGGAGCATCATTTTGTTCTGTGTGGCGTCGTCCGTACTGCTGTTTGGCATAGCGTTCACGACTGCCCGGCAAATCACCCGCCGGCTGGCCAGCGTCATCGGCAATCTGAAACAGCTGGCTGCTGGCGACCTCACTAAGCAAGTGAAAGATTCAGGCCAGGATGAGCTTGGCGAGATGGCCCATTGGCTCAACGACGCCATGGCCAAGTTCCAAATCACGATTGCGCGCGTGGCTTCCAGCGCCGAAAATGTAACTGCCGCAGTAGAGGGGTTAAATTCGGTGAGCCAGCAAATGACCGCGAACTCCGAGGAAACCACCAGCCGAGCGAACATCGTAACCACCAGCACGGAGCAGGTCAGTAGTACTCTCCAAACCGTGGCTACCGCCACCGAGGATATGAATTCGAGTATTCAAGAAATCGCCAAAAACATAAACCAAGCAGCGATGATCGCGGGGCAAGCGATGCAGATCGCAGATTCCACAAACATAACCGTGAGCAAACTGGGGGATTCCAGCACTGAAATCGGTGCGGTAATCAAGGTGATTACTTCCATCGCGCAACAAACCAACCTGCTGGCGCTTAATGCCACGATCGAAGCTGCTCGTGCCGGCGAGGCGGGTAAAGGATTTGCCGTTGTGGCCAACGAAGTGAAGGAATTGGCAAAGCAGACGGCAAAAGCGACGGAAGATATCAGCCACAAAATCCAAGCAATCCAGTTGAACACGGCGGAATCCGTGCAGGCCATTGCGAAGATCAGCGAAACTATTATTAAAATCAATGACATTTCCCGAACAATCTCAGTCGGAATCGACGAACAGAACAGTACTACTAACGAAATTGCTCGCAATATTTCCGAAGGAGCGAGAGGATCGAGTGAAATCACCAACAACATTTCGGGTGTGGCCCAGGCGGCGCAAAGCACGTCCGCAGAAGCGCGAAATGTCCAGACCGCCACCAATGACCTGAGAGACATGTCATCCAAATTGAAAGAGTTAGTGAGTCAATTTAAGTACCTCACCGTGGGCGCTGCAGCTTAGAGAGGAGTGCGCAACCAGGCAGCTCAGCGCCCTTGTGCTAGCAGCAGATGCACGAAGGAGTTTTGCCGCCCGAACATTCGTTCGTCACCATGAGTAATAACGATTCGTTGCGCGCGAACGATGGCGGGAGGTCCTGCGGTTCGTGCCACTTTGCGCCTTCTCATTTATTCTTCGAGTTGTCAGGTTTTCACCCGATACCGACGGTGACGGAACAAAACTATTCTGAGGCTCATGCCGCACCTTGCTCAAATCCTGATTGCCGACGACCACGAAGCGGTGCGCGCGGAAATTCGTAATTTGTTATCAGTACGTCCGGAATGGCGAGTTTGTGCAGAGGCTGCCGACGGCCGTGAGGCTGTGGAGATAGCCAAGCGGAATTGCCCGGATGTGGCCATCCTGGACATTCAAATGCCGCGTTTGAACGGAATTGAAGCGGCGAAAGAGATACTTCGATATTGCCCGAAAACGATTATCCTGACCGACAGCCTTCACGATGTAAACGTGTTTGTCGACCAGTTGAAGGCAATCGGGGGCCGCGTTTGTCCCGAAGAGCCGCCTGGGAGAGGACCTGGTGCCTACCGTGGCGGCCGTCTTGAGTGGCGAAATTCCTGTCCCCCGCGCGAAGATCCTCATCAAGAAAAACGCAGCAAAGTAATGATTCCCTGTTTTTCTATTCAATTTGCTATGGGCAAAGAAGTGGGCTGCTGCAGGCGAAACTCGAGAAGGCTTTCGCTGGGTATCGAAACCTGCTCGCCTCTTTTTGCGGCGGACACGGCGGTTCCTGCTCCGGCACCAGCGGCTGCGCCGATTCCCGCGCCTTTGCCGCCGCCTGCTATGCCGCCTATCAGCGCGCCCAGTCCGGCGCCGCCAATGACTTTCTTAGCGGTACTACCGCCTTCCCCTTTGCCTTTGATTTCATAGGTGCTGGTGAGCAGCGGATGGGCAGTGCCATTAATAACGATGTCGGTCAGCTCCAGATTTAGCTCTGAACTGCCCTTGAGCCTGCCTGACGAGGAGGCCCTGGCAAGAACGCCGTAAAGCGTGGTGCCTTTTGGCGCGACCGTTACGTCGAAGGCCTGCAGATTCGCTTCCAGCGTGGCCGTGAAACGAAAACCAGCTTTCTGTTTGCGTGAATCGACTGAATCCACCATGCGCACCAGGATTCGCGTGCCGGCTGGAACTGTGGCAAGTTGGGGTTTCTGGGCGGGCGCAAGAGGGGTAGTCGCCAGGGCTGCAAACATTGCAAGCAGGACGGCCGCGGTTTTCATTCGCAGGGTCTTCATCTCCAAATTCTTATTTTCGACGCTCATGAGCCCACCACCGGAAGCGATGAATCGACTTTGAGATCGATGATCAGAAGTAATTGGTGCTCGACCTGGATAAAACGCGCGGCTGTAATCGCGCCCAGCTGCTCTTTCATCAGGCCGTAATACTTGGCCAATAGCTCGAAGCGCTGTTTCTGGTATTGCATCGCGTTTTTCATGAGTTCGTCGGCCTTGTCGTCAGTCATTTGCGTGTAGTTGCGGGAGTAGTCCTGGATGTTGGCCACGCGCAGGTCATTGATCTTGTCGAGTTCGGCGCTGTAGTCGCGATAAAGGGGCCAAAACTTGGCGGAGTCTTCCGCGTCCAATTGCATGACCAATCCCATCAATTTGGCTTTTTCCGCGCCTACGTTTTGGCGCAGGAGCTTGATGTATTCTTCGATATTTTCTTCCTGGGCGGTCTCGTGCTTGGCTGCGGCCTTTGCGGGCGCTTTTTCGGTTTCCGGTTTTGTTTGCGCTGAGAGAGCCGGCGCGAGAACTGTCAATGCCAGCACGGCGAACCACATGGCAAATCGTTTGGTCATTCCTGACCTCCGTGAACTCGGAATTTCTTACGCCGACTATTTTCGCTAAAGTTTATCGAGCGGCTGGATTGTACCAAATCGCTGTCTAACGACGGATTACTTCGCGATTGGGTCGCTGGAAGTCTTAAGGAAATGTTTACGAATCACAATAAAACATCGGGCTAGCGATAGTACGTCTTAAGCGAGTTTTAGATTGTGTCAGGACTCGGAGTTCAGCATCGTTGTCCAGGCCCCGATGACTTCGCCTTACTTGTGGCGGGTGCGGCATTGTAATCTCGTGATATAGGAAATGTTTGAGGAGATACACCATGAAAATCATCTTGCTGGCAATTATGATTCTGGCCGCGCATTCGGCGTTCGGTCAGGAAGTGAAACACACGACGACCACAGACTTGTGCCGGGAAGACCTGACGCGCTGGGAAGCGGTGCTGAATCAGCCATCGGCGTCCTGGTCCAGTGTTGCGCGCGACGTCGACTCAAAAACTCTTGTGCTCAGAGCGAGATGAATGACTGCTCGAAAGTCGATAGTACGCGAAGCCAGCAATATTCCGAGACCGTCCATTGGCTATTCGCGATTCTTTTCAACCGCGAGAGCGATTTCCTTGTGCGCCACCATCTGCTGGACCAGTTCTACGAAGAGGATGCGGCAAGGGCTCGATAAAAGTTCCCGCGCCCTCCGCACTCCATCGTTTCCGGCTTCAGGGAAAGCACACTGAGGCGCCCGCAGGAATTATAAATTTCTGTCCAAGCGCCCACGGCAATTTTTTCGGCGGCCGTATTTCGTGTTCAGTCGGATTGCACCCGACTGGCTGGCAGTATAATACCGTTCATCCGCAGATACTCGACCATCTGGCCGTAATGATCACATGCGTGGGATACGGCAAAGATCATTAAACCGAGTCCGCAGACGGCCAGAATTAAGAGCAGCGTAGCAAACAAGATTCTGATTGGTTTGATTCGAGCACTCCCCATGTGTTGGCGTCCCCGTGGCAGAACCGCGCGGTCCAGCTCAGGCCAGAGGCAACCAGGGGCAATTACTGCAAACGGTCAAGCGGTTCAAGGGCCGGCGGTTGAGTGCGATTGGGATTTCACGCCTCCCTCAGCGCAACGATCGGGTCCACTTTTGTCGCTCGCCAGCCTGGAATGCAGCTAGCCAGAACAGCAACGACTAACAAAAGCAGTGGCACAGCCAGAAATACTACGGGATCGTGCGGATGCACGCCGTAAAGGAGTCCTGCCATTAAGTGCGCGACAATCAGCGCGCATATGGTTCCGATCGCCGCACCGGTAAGCGCGAGCGCTAATCCTTGCTGCAAAATCATGTGCAGGATGGTGCGTCTTTGCGCGCCTAATGCCAGACGAATGCCGATTTCGTGAGTGCGCGCGGTGACGATGTACGAAATCACACCGTAAATTCCGAGGCTGGCGAGAAGTAACGCGGTCAGAGCGAAAAGACCGACCACTTCCAAGGAGAATCGTCTGGTGGCAAGAGAGGCTGACATCGTTTCGTTGAGCATCCGCTCGCCGAAAATCGGAAGTTCGGGGTCGACGGACTGCACCTGCTCGCGTAGTTGTACAGGGAGCGCAGCAGCGTCCAATCGCCCGCGCACGAAGATAGCCAGATCTTTAGCGGGTCGCTGATACAAGCTGAAATACAGTATTGGAACGGTCGCATCCGCGAGCGATTCTGTTCGAGCATCGGCCAGAACTCCGGCCACAGTGAACCAGGATAAAGAAGAAAGGCCATCATCGCTCGCGCGTCTGAAATGCTTGCCAACCGGATCCACGTTCGGCCAGTACCTCCGCGCAAACGCCTCGTTGATTACCGCGACCCGCGGCGCCTTATCATTGTCAGACTCGGTAAAAAGACGGCCGCGAAGCAGCGTCATGCCCAGCAGCTTAAAATACTGCGGCGTAACGGCTGAAGTGTCGACCACGGGAGCCTGGTTGCTTGAAACCACGTGGCCTTCCAGGATAATTGCGAGCGGATTTAAATCATTTCGCTCGTGGCCTAAGGGAATCGCCGCTTGATCACCCATGGCGACTTCTTCCACCCCCGGCAGCGCGCTGCTGCGACGAAGTATTTCACGCACGAGTGGCGCCTCTTGTGCGGGAGTACGATAGACGTCCGTCGCGGGATCGTTTGGTATGGGCAGCCAGGTGCGAACCGCCATTACATTTTGCGGGTTGAACCCGGGCGGCACCTGAAGCAAATCCCAGAAACTGCGCAGGAGAAGGCCTGCTGCAATCATCAGCACCACGGACAGCGCAAATTCGGTAACCACCAGCACGCGGCGCGTTCGTGTTTGCTCTCCCGTTCCGCTCGAGCCACGCCCCGCTTCTTGAAGCGCATGAATCAAATCCAGGCGGCCGGCGTGCAAAGCAGGGGCCAAGCCGAAAAATATCCCGGCGATGAGAGAAGCGAGCAGAGCGAAAAGCAAAATGGGCCAGTTGATCGATACTTCGTTCAGCCGGGGCAGGCTGTTTGGCACGATTCGCAGCAGAAATGCTTTGGTGAAGAAAAGGATCGTTAAGCCGACGATTCCACCGAACAGCGAAAGAAGCAGGCTTTCCGTCAGCAACTGCCGGATCAGCCGCTGCGGGGCGGCTCCAAGCGCCTGACGGACGGCCATTTCGCGCCCCCGTGCGCTGGCGCGAGCGAGCAGGAGATTCGCAACGTTCGCGCAACCGATCAGCAGCACCAATCCGACCGCGCCAAGCAGCAGTATCAATGACTGGCGAAAATTGCCCACCAGCGTCTCTTTAAGGGGTATCAATCGCACCGTCCAACCACTCTGAGCCGGATAATCGACGGGAAATTGTTTTTGCAGAGCTGCGACCAGCGCATCCACCCGGTTTTGCGCCTCTGTAATCGTCAGTCCGGATTTCATTCGCGCGATGGATTCCGGAAGCAAGCGCGAACTCCGCAGCGGTGGAGGTGCGGGCGGCGCGGCAAAGCCCGATGCGACCCAGATGTCGTTGTTTCTTTCGTCAGGCGTTCTGCCCGGGTCGTGAAAACCGGGCGGCATGACGCCGACTACGCGATACAAGTCATTGTCGAGCCTCAGACTGGTGCCCAGAACTGCCGGATCGCCGGCGAAGGCACGCTTCCATAGGCCGTCACTGATGAGAGCCTCCAGATTAAATCCGGCGGTTTGATCTTCCGGATCAAACGAGCGGCCTAACTGCGGCTTCACGCCCAGCAGCGCAAAATAATTCGGCGGGATGTTGAGAAAACGGATGCGCTCTGGCCGGGACGAGCCGGTGAGATTCACGTCGCCGCCACCGATGACTGAAACATACTCAAAAATGCCGGAGCGCTGAAGATCATGCCATTCGGGCACGGACATTCCTACGTCCTTGGCGGCCATACCGGGCAGATCATCTTCGATCGTTACGATCCGATCTGGCTGCGGAAACGGCAGAGGGTGCAAGAGCGTGGCGTCCACCACGCTAAAAATCGCGGTTGTCGCTCCGATACCTACGGCGATCGTCAAGATTGCGACTGCGCTGAAGGCCGGAGATTTGCGCAGCATGCGCAGGCCGTAGCGAAGGTCCTGAGCGGTATGATCGAGCCATTCCCAACCCCACGCGATGTTGCTGCGCTCTCTCAGTGAGGCTACGTTGCCGAACTTGCGGCGGGCGTCTGTATGAGCCTCGTCCGCGGTCATGCCCGAATCGATCCGATCCTGCTTGCGCAGCTCCAAGTGCAGTCGCATCTCCTCTTCGAGATCGGCGTCGAACTTTCGCCGACGAATGAGCATCTGGAACCGTCTTGCAAGTTCGCGCAGCCAATTCATGACGGACCTCCCTTCAGACTGTTTCGATCACACGCGAAATTGCTCCGACGACGCGTTCGAATCGGGACATTTCGACGGCCAATTGTTTTCGGCCCGCCGTAGTCAGCTCGTAGTAGCGCGCTCGGCGGTTTCCAGCAGTGGTGCCCCACTTCGCGCTCACCCAACCTTTGACGAGCATGCGTTGTAGCGCGGGGTACAGTGAGCCCTCTTCCACAAGGAGAATGTCCTGCGATATGCGTTCGATGGAGTTGGCAATTTCATATCCGTGCATCTCGCCGCAGCGGGCGAGATTTTTGAGGATTAGTAAATAGAGTTTTCCCGGGAGAAGCTCGTCACGATTCACAAGGGCACCCTGACATAGGTAGACTATGGCAGTGGCGATTGGTTAGCAAGCCTTTTCAGGGGTGCGCTCGCAATTCAGCTGACGTTAGTCTTTCCCGAGGATCTGCTCCGTTTTTGAAATCGCTTATTGATCGGGCGCGTGAAAAAGTTGCGTCCGAGCGGAAGAAATTCCCTTACCAGATTTGACTGACGAAGAGGGGGCGTAATCAGTCGGGCACCGCAATCGCGTACGAACTATAAGTCCTTTATTTCAGCCAGATCCGCCCGTCACCGACACGTCACAACGGCGTAAGAAAAGCTAAGGCTGAGCGGGCTTTGGGCCGGCCAGTGCTTCGCCCGTAACAGTATCGAATTTCACATCCGGGAAGCAGGGGGGCCAAAGTGGCAAAATCATATTCGACAGTGAGGGCGGAACACGAAGCGCCGAGCGAAGCGCGGCTCTGGCAGGCAGTGGTAGTCAGCACGATTCGGGAATGGATTTCAGGGCCACTTCGCTACAAGCGGATTGCAGAGGATTATTTGTTCAAGGATCACTCGGATTTCCCGATGGTGTGCCAGTCGGCCGGTCTAGATGTTGAAAAATTGCGCTCGCAGTTGAACCGCTTGCGGATGCAGTCGATGCAGACAGTGCCGAGCATCAAGTAGTTAGGCTTCAAGGTTTCAAGCAACAGCTCAAATTGCGACGGTGCGCATCCCAGCCCGCGCTCCGAGTCGCAGTCGCGTAATGGCCCCAAGGCCTATCCCCCTGTCCTACCTGTTTGTCCTGCCTATTGTATTCATTCGCAAAATTCTTTCGCCGCTTGTAATGCAACGCCGTCGAACTCTGTCGCGCTGCCTTTGTGCTTGCGGGTAAAAGGCAGCCCGGCTTTAAAATCGGCGCCACATAAGATCTTGAACTTCACCGCACGATGATTTCCTACTTTCTCACTCGCCTTCGTGCGAATAAATGAATAAATTATGGCGTAACGAGTCTTGAAATTTGCGGAGCTAGTGTATGCTTTGGGGTTTGAGGATGGCGTGCGAGCGCGCGTAGTCTCGGGAAAGTCATGTAATCCCTTCGCCGTAGGCAATCTGCCGCGACACTACATCGCAAGTGATTTCAGTTTTCAGTACCGGAGGAAGATTCATGATTGTCGGCGTTCCGCGCGAAAGCTACCCGGGCGAACGACGCGTTGCGATGGTTCCTGGAGTTGTGCCGCTGTTGATGAAGGGCGGGCTCGAGGTCATTGTCGAAGCGGAAGCGGGGCTCGAAGCCGGCTATCCCGATGCACTTTATGCCGCCAAGGGAGCGAAGATCTTGGCCACTCGCTCCGATGTGTTTCGCGATGCGGATATCGTGGCGCAGGTGCTTTGTTACGGCTCGAACGACAAGACTGGCGAGGCTGACCTGGCGTTGATGCGCCGCGACCAACTGTTGGTCGGTTTTCTCCGGCCGCTTGGTTCGCTTGCCACAATTCAGCAGATCGCGCAGCGTGGCGTCACGGCGTTTTCCGTGGAATTGATGCCGCGAACCACTCGCGCACAGAGCATGGACGCGCTTTCTTCCATGGCCACGATCTGTGGATACAAGGCGGTGGTCACCGCAGCCGACACGCTGCCTAGAATTTTCCCGATGTTGACCACCGCAGCGGGAACTATTACGCCTGGGCGAGTTTTTGTGATCGGCGCAGGCGTTGCAGGCCTGCAGGCCATCGCTACGGCGCGGCGATTAGGGGCTGTGACTTCCGCTTACGATATGCGGCCTGCTGCTAAGGAGCAGGTGCAGAGCCTCGGTGGCCGGTTCGTCGAACTGCCCATCGAAGCGAAGGATGCCGAAGACGCTCGGGGCTACGCGCGCGCGCAGGACGAGGAATTCTACCGGAAGCAACGCGAATTGCTGGGGAAGGTTGTGGCCGACAGCGACGTGGTAATTACCGCGGCGGTGATTCCGGGGAAGAAGTCTCCGTTATTGGTCACCGCGGACATGGTGAAGAATATGGCGCCGGGATCCGTGATTGTGGACCTGGCATCGGAGCGCGGCGGAAATTGCGAATTGACGCGGCCGGGCGAAAAGATCGTCGCCCATGGCGTCACAATTATCGGCTGGTACAATCTTGCCAGCACAGTTCCCTTCCACGCCAGCCAGATGTACGCGCGCAACGTTGCCGCATTTCTGCTGCACATCGTGAAGGATGGGAAACCGCGGCTCGATTCCGCCGACGAAATCGTTCGTGACACGTTGCTGACCATGGGCGGCGAAATCGTAAATGCGCGGCTGCGGGAATATTATTCGCTGCCGGCGCTGGCTGGCGCGCAGCAAGGAGAGAAAAGATCATGAAGATGGACTTGCTGACCAGCCTTTACGTTTTCATGCTTGCTGGATTTATAGGATTTGAAGTGATTCGCAAGATTTCGCCGCTGCTGCACACACCGCTGATGTCGCTGACGAACGCGCTCGATGCCATTGCGGTGGTTGGGGCAATCATTCTGACCGGCGAACATCGCAGCACGCTGGCGACGATCCTGGGGACTTTGGCGATCATCGCCGCCACCAGCAACGTCGTTGGGGGGTTTCTGATTACCGACCGCATGCTGAAAATGTTCAAGGCCAGCGGCCCGAAAAAATAATGACGAACTGGCTGGCAACTGACACATTCATCGAAATCATTTATCTGGTCGCTACGGCGCTTTTCATTCTTTCCTTGATTTGGATGCGGTCGCCGACCACCGCGCGGCGCGGAGTGCGCGCGGGCGAATTGGGCATGGCGCTGGCGATCGGCGGGACGCTGCTGCATCACGGGATCGTCGAATACCGCTGGATTCTGATCGGGCTGGTGCTGGGTTCGATCATCGGTGTGCCGCTGGGAATGGTGCATATGACTGCCGTTCCGCAGCGGACCGCGCTGAGCCACGCGTTTGGCGCGTTTTGCGTGACGCTGGTGGGAACCGCGGAGTTTTATCTGCGTGCGCCGGCAGTACCGCGATTCATGATGGCTGTGCTTTCGATGGAAGTCATTCTCGGCGCTTTAACTTTTACGGGCAGCCTGATGGCCGCCGGGAAATTGCAGGAGGTGCTACCGCAACGGCCGATTACTTATAAAGGCCAGAACGTCGTGAATCTATCGCTCCTTGCGGTTGCTATTGGAGTGGCGGGGTATCTGGTTCATGACTCTTCCCACGTCCATTTGTTTCCCGTGATGCTGATAATTCCGCTGGTGTTCGGCGTGCTGATGATTATACCTATTGGCGGCGCTGACATGCCGACGGTAATATCGCTGCTGAATTCATATGCGGGGCTTTCTGCGGCCGCTATGGGATTTGTGCTTGACAGTAAATTGTTGATCATCGCGGGTGCGCTGGATGGCGCGTCGGGCTTCATCCTGTCGGTGAACATGTCGAAGGCGATGAACAGGTCGTTCACCAACGTTCTGTTTGGCGCATTCGGGCAAGAACAAATTACGAGCGCGGCCGCGGAAGCGGCTCGGCCGGTGCATAGCGCAACGGCGGAAGAGGCTGCGGCAATTTTGTCCGCAGCTAATAAAGTGATCATTGTTCCGGGGTACGGCATGGCCGTGGCGCAAGCGCAACACAAGGTACGCGAGTTGTACGACTCGCTTAGCAAGCGTGGCGTCGATGTAAAATTTGCGATACATCCGGTCGCGGGCCGCATGCCGGGGCACATGAACGTCCTGCTCGCCGAAGCGGATATTCCTTACGACAAGCTGCTGGACATGGACGAAGTAAACGGCGATTTTCCGCAGACGGATGTGGCCCTGGTGATCGGCGCAAACGACGTGACAAATCCGGCGGCACGTAACGACGCTTCCAGTCCGATTTACGGAATGCCCATTCTCGATGTGGACAAGGCTCGTACCGTGATGGTGATCAAGCGCGGGATGAGCCCCGGATTTGCCGGCATTGATAATCCGCTGTATTACCTCGATAAGACGCTGATGCTTTTTGGCGACGCGAAATCATTTGTCGGCGGGCTGGTGCGTGAGTTGAGTGGCGGCGGGCAAAACTAAAGATTTGTCTGTTCGGCCCAACAGCACTACAACGCGTCATCTAAAATCCCCGAGTGATCCCTTCCATGCCTCATGACATCAAGGGTTAGCAAAATACAGCGTCTCTGGGATGGCGTGAAATCCGGAGTTTGGCCTAACGTTGGAACAGCTTCACAGGCAGGGCGTGAGGTTGCTTTGAATTCGTTAGGAGGCTCATATGAATGGCAATCGGCTTAATGATGACGACAAGAAAGTAGTACAGGGCGGGACGGATACTCCTGCCGAAGCGAAGAAGGACAAAAAAAAGGTTAAAGACGAGGAGACCAGCAACACTGGTTTCTGCAGCTCTCGAGTCCGCGACGCGAATAGTCGCACCCAAGATTCCGGCGATCCATCGATTCCGTAGAACTTACTGCCGGCCGTCTTTTGTTGCCTCTTGAATTGGTTTTTCGGATTTCTCTCCGCTCGAAGGTGGCCGCGTGAGGGCTTGGGTTTTAGTGCGGTTGCTTGAGCCTGGAAATCATTGCCGCCAGATGCCAGCGCAGCTCTTTCTCTTCAGCTTCTGCCATTAGACCAAGCAGTTCTTTTTTGTATCGTTTCAGCAACTGAGCTTGGTTCCTCGTGACTTTCTCAGCTGCGTCCGCGGCGCGCATTCGTATCAGCGGATCATCCGACCACAGGCCGGAGATGAGTTCGGGGAACAACTCCGGTCTTTTGGATACTTGGGCCGCCACTTCGTTAGCGCGGCCAATCGTGCGCCGGTCCCCTCCCTTTAAACGTGTGAGAATGTTTTTTCGAGGCAAGGTGAGAAATTGACCGCGGCTTTAGAGTGGACGCAGTGGCCGCTAAATCCGATGCAGATCCTTGCGAATTGGAATCAGCCTACGAAGTTCCGGGACGCGTAGATAGGCGCCGGTCCAAACCAGAAGCCCGGTAACCAAAGCATGGATGAAATCGTGATGAATGATGATATTAGCCAGGACGGCGCCGCCCAAATAGCCGGTGAGGAGGAAAGTTCCAAGCACGGCCGTTCGCGGGATCAGGTAAAGAGCCACGCACGATAACTCAAGAATACCAAGAGGCAACAAGACGCCCGGAGAAATACCCATCTGGCCGAAACCCTGAACCGCTGCCGGAAGATGAAGTATTTTAATGATTGCGCTGAGCGTGAACGGCAGTGAGGCCAGAACAAGTATCACCCTTGCCGCCCACATTGTCCGTTCCGTTACTGCCTGCGATCCGGAGTTTTGCGTTACCGATTCCATGGAAACTCCATTTTGATGTAAGTGCCGATAAACGTCGGACTATCGGCGCACCGCCGAAGCGATTCCGGCGTTGCAAACCGCGATAGCTATATATCCCGAGCTCCGCTTAGCCCAGCAAGTCAGTTTGATGGTGTACAGGCGCAAATGTTAGCATTCCGCGTAGCTTATCGAGCGATCGTTTTGAGCGCGCTCGCATATTTTTTGCAAGTTCAGTTCCGTTGCGAATGGGACTGTTCCGGTAGTCTCCTTTCGATATTTTGTAAATGGCAAGCCGATCGCAACGATGATTGATTAGAATGGACGCCCTATGGGAAAGATCTATGCCGGGACTTCTGGCTGGGCTTATACAAGCTGGAAGCCGAAATTTTATCCGGCCAAGCTGAGCGCGGCGAACTTTCTGAATCATTACGCGAGCCGGCTAAATTCAGTGGAAGTGAATTACACCTTCAGCAAAAGGGTGAGCGAGGAATTGCTAAAGGGCTGGGCCGAGGCGACGCCCGCGGGTTTTCTGTTCGCGGTAAAGGCCCACCGGCTGGTGACGCACATCAAGCGATTACGCGAACCAGGCGGAGTGACGGCGGAATTCCTTACGTCATTGGAACCTTTACACAAGCTGAAAAAACTTGGACCGGTATTGTTTCAGCTGCCTCCTAATTTCAAATGCGATATCGCGCGGTTGCGGGACTTCCTGGCGGGCCTGCCGGAAGGGATGCGTGCTGCGTTCGAATTTCGGCACGAATCGTGGTTCTGCGACGAAGCCTACGAGGCGCTGCGAAAGGCTGGGGTTGCACTTTGCCAGGCGGAAAGCGAAGAGCTTGGAACGCCGGATATGCAGACTTCGGATTTTTCTTATTTGCGGCTGAGGAAAGAAAAATATTCAGCGAAGATTGTAGCGCCAAAAATACAGCGGCTTGCGCGAAAGGGCGATGTATTCGTGTACTTCAAGCACGAAGATTCGCCGGACGGAGCGCTAATCGCAGAGAAAGTTCTTACGATGACGAAAACGAAGTGACTGGGCGTGCGGAGTGGGCTCTCTTACAACGAGACGCGAACAAGAGAGATGCTTCGCTCTCTTTGCTGAATGGCTCAGGCAAACAGAATGACGCGCCGAGATTTTTTCCTGCGCTTCCTTCACTGAAAGGCTCAAAGCACGCGCGCGTGTTGCGTGCAGTTGAGTGGAGGCGCAGTTTAGTCGCTGACAGTGCGGCGAGCGCAATTCTCACACGAGGTTTGTTCTTATGATGATGATTGGAAAGCGAAGCTTGGCGGGATGCTGTGCGGGGACTCTGCTTTTCGCCCTCGCCATAGCGCACACTCGCAGCGCAGCGTCAGTTCTGTCGGCAAACCAGGAGCCCAAATCATCACCGGGCGGCCAGCGTGAAATCGTTATCACTGTTGATGATTTGCCGGGTGCGCTGCCCGGAAATGACTTTGCTTATGGCGACCTGAAGGACTTGCAGAAAATCAATCGCACGATTCCGGCTGTCCTGAAAGCGCATCACGCGTGGTCCATTGGGTTCGTGAACGAACGCAAACTCCAGGTGCAAGGAGAACGCGACGCACGCGCGGAGTTATTGCAGATGTGGCTGGACGCGGGCCTTTTGCTCGGCAATCACACCTATTCGCATGCCGATTTCAGCATCACCCCGTTACAACAATTCGAGGATGAGACCATCAAGGGCGAGGTGGTGACTGGCGCACTGCTGAAGGCCCGAGGACAGACCGAAAAGTATTTTCGGCATCCGTATTTGAACACTGGTATGACCCTGGACGTAAAGACCGCGTTTGACACTTTTTTGAAGGAACGCGGTTATACCAGCGCACCAGTAACCATCGAGGACGCCGATTATATTTTCAACGACGCTCTCGGCCATGCGAACGAGACCAAAGAAAAGAAGATGGCGGCCAAGGCAAAGAAGCAATATCTCGAATATGTGGATACCGTATTCGATTATGCGGAAAGCGAGTCCGCAAGCCTATTCAAGCGCCAGATCCCCCAAATCCTGCTGGTTCATGACAACGACCTGAATGCGGAATGCCTCGATGCGCTGCTGACGAAACTGGAAAAGCGCGGATATGCGTTTGTCCCGCTGGATCAGGCTATGTCCGATCCAGTCTACGCGACGCCCGATCGATGGGTGGGCACTGGCGTCCTGTGGATGGAGCGATGGAAGCTGGCGATGGGAGTGAAACCCGACCCCGACAAAGGTCCTGAGGCGCCCGCGTGGGCCCAGCAGATTTTCGATCAGATGCGGAAGGAGCGGCAGAAGGAATAGCACCGCGAATTCAGCGATTCGCGTGTCTGTGCGTGCCTAGGCGATCGCCAACGGGATCGCTTTCTTCCAACGCCCTTGCGCTTTGAGAATTAATTCGACTACTTCGCGGATCGCCCCTTCGCCGCCGCGGGCTACCGTAATGTAGTGGGCGGCGCGTTTTACTTCCACCACCGCATTTGCAACTGCCACGCTCAGACCAGCTCGCTGCAAAATTGGGAGGTCCGGCAAGTCGTCGCCCACATAGGCGACCTCTTCATCCGTGACGCCCGCGCGCGTCAGGACCGCCTTGTACGATTCCAGTTTCTTGGGCAACCCTTGAATTACAAATTCCATGGATGCTTCGCGCGCGCGACGAGCTGTGGCCGGAGAATCGCGTCCTGTGAGCAGGCCTGTGCGGATGCCCATGATATGCGCCAGCTTGATGCCTGCGCCGTCGTGGGCGTGGAACATTTTCATTTCGGCTACGCTGCCGTCCGGGAATGTTTGCAGGCAGACGTAGCCTGGGGTCATGGTACCGTCTACGTCCATCAGCAGGACTTTGACGGGTTTTGCGCGGCGCAGAACTTTTGGTGGAAATTTTATTTCGCGTATCGCCATTTCGACAATCCTTCTTACCGCCCGGTTGGGCCAGGCTTGGTCAGCATCGCGCGGCCATCATAACCTTTAAATCCGAGAGCCAGCGAGACGCTCTGCGTTTCTTTTGGGCAAGGTCGGCGCTGCGTTAATACAATTGCAGCGTCCACAGGTCGTGGACGTGCAGCACGCCTTCCAGCTTTCCTTGCGCGTCTACGATCAGAACCGATGTTATTTTCTTTTCTTCCATCACTCGCAGGGCGCTGGCCGCGAGTTCGCTGCGCGCCAGAGTAACTGGATTCACGGTCATGCAATCCGCGGCATTCAGAGCCAGCACATTTTCGCTGCGTTTTTGCATCACGCGGCGCAAATCGCCGTCTGTGATAATGCCCAGCAGCTTCCCGTCCGATTCCGTTACTGCAGCCAAGCCTAGACCTTTGCGGCTCATTTCGTAAATCACGTCCGGCATTTTTGCGGTCGGCAGCACGCGCGGCGCGTTCTCTCCTGCGTGCATCAGCGACTCCACGCGGCGCAGTTTTTTGCCCAGGCGTCCGCCCGGGTGCAGAGCCGCGAAGTCCTCTTGCTTAAAACCGCGGCGTTCCAGTAAGGAGATTGCGAGGGCGTCACCCATGGCCATTGCCGCCGCCGTGGAAGCGGTGGGCGCCAGGTTCAGCGAGCAAGCTTCTTCTTTCACCGCGATATCCAGGACGATGTTGCTCGCGCCAGCCAGCGTGGATTTCTGATTTGCGGTCAGTGTGATCAGGGTGACGCCCAGGCGTTTCACCGATTCGAAAAGCTCGATCAATTCCTCGGTTTCGCCGCTGGATGAAATTGCAAGCAGCACGTCGTTGGCTGTGAGCATGCCCAGATCGCCGTGCAGCGCTTCCGAAGCGTGCAGAAAAAGCGATGGCGTTCCGATGCTGGCAAAAGTAGAGGCAATTTTTCGGCCGATGAGGCCGGATTTGCCGAGGCCGGTGACCGCGACTCTGCCCTGGCACGCGTATAGCAGATCGACGGCTTTTTCGAAGCGATCGTCCAGGCGATCAATCAGGCCGGCAATGGCTTCAGACTCGATACGCAAAACCCGCTTGGCCGTTGCGAGGCTCATGGGGCGTCCCATGCGCGCGCGAGAGTTGAGAGGCGTAAGACTTTTTGCAGCAGCGGGCGGAATTCATCGAGAGGCAGGGCGTTTGCGCCGTCGGAAAGCGCTTTGGAAGGCTGATCGTGAACTTCCAGAAACAAGCCGTCGACGCCAATCGCGCTGCCGGCGCGCGCAAGCGGCTCGATGAATTCCGGTTGGCCTCCGCTGGACTTACCTGCCCCGCCGGGCAATTGCACGGAATGCGTAACGTCAAAAACGACGGGATAGCCGAGCTTTCGCATAATCGGAAACGAGCGCATGTCCACGACGAGATTTTGATACCCGAAAGAAGTGCCGCGTTCGGTGAGAATGATGTTTTCGTTTCCGGTGCTGGCAATTTTCTCGGCCGCGTTTGCGATTTCCCAGGGAGCGAGAAATTGGCCCTTTTTTACGTTCACCACTCGGCCGGTCCGGCCGGCGGCGAGCAACAAATCGGTCTGGCGGCAGAGAAATGCGGGTATTTGCAAGATATCGCAGACTTCCGCGGCGGGGCCGACCTGCGAAATATCATGAACGTCGCTGAGGATCGGCAAGCCCGTACGCTTTTTTATGCCGGCGAGAATTCGCAGACCTTCTTCGAGTTGTGGACCGCGGAACGATGAAACCGAGGAGCGATTGGCTTTATCGTAGGAGGCTTTGAAGATGAACGGAACGCCCAATTCGTTGGTGGCGGCGGCGAGGCGCTCGGCCATGTGCAGCGCGTGAGCCTCGCTTTCGATCACGCATGGCCCGGCAATCAGAAATAATGGAGCGTCCCCGCCAAAACGGATGTTTCCGATCGAAAAACTGCGCGATGTTTGCATCAGTGTGATTTCGTCCGATTTGCGACGCACCAGACTATTAGGGAATGGCTGGCTTTTCAACCTTGCAATTCTGCAGGCAGCGACGAACCGGCACAGCATATATTTTCCGATGCTGGATGCCGATATATATCTGCCCGCTCGGTCGCAAGGATTCTTTGGTGCGGAGCGATGGATGACGGACCGGTTGGGAGCGCGTGGAGGAAAAGCCAAGTCTGCTGCTAAGAAGATGACGGCTCGAAGGAACGAAAGCTCCCAGGGCGGCCTCGCGCGGTCAGCGGTTGCCAGCGGCCATAGCTTGCCGGCCGGCGGGAGACTTTACTGCAGAGACGCCGAGTGCGCAGAAAAAGCAACTGCGAGGACCACACGAATTAATCCGCTGCGGGATCCGCGGCGGCCACGCGCGATTCTGATGGCATACCTTGGCGGCGGTGGCGATGTTCTGCGCTGGCTCGAATGAATGCTGCGAACAGCGGGTGCGGAGCCAGCGGCTTGGATTTGAATTCGGGGTGGAATTGGCAGCCTACAAACCACGGATGGTCGGGGACTTCCACGATTTCGACGTAGACGCCATCCGGAGTGCGTCCTGTGATGCGGAATCCAGCGCTTGTTAGCGTGTCTTCGTAGTCGCAATTGAATTCGTAGCGATGGCGATGGCGCTCGGAGATTTCCAGCTGGCCGTACGCTTTGTGTGCGAATGAGGCCGGCTCGAGTTTGCACGGCCATGCACCCAGGCGCATGGTGCCGCCCATTTCGTCCACGCCGAGCAGTTCGCGTAATTTGTATATGACGCGATTAGGAGTGGAGGCGTCGAACTCCGTGCTGTCGGCACGCTCGATCCGTGACACTTGCCGGGCGTATTCGATTGTGGCGCACTGCATTCCCAGGCAAATCCCGAAGAACGGAATTTTCTTTTCGCGCGCGTAGGTAATGGCGTGGACCATTCCGGCGATGCCTCGTTTACCGAAGCCGCCCGGAACTAAAATCCCATCCACATGCCGCAACAATCGCTCGGCGGTCGCGGGTGAATCAATATCTTCGGCTTCGATCCATTCAACCACCACGCGCTGACGATTGGCGAGGCCCCCGTGCCCCAGCGCTTCGCGCAAGCTCTTGTAGGCGTCCTCGAGTTGGACATATTTCCCAACAACACCGATGCGCACTTCGCCGCTGGGGTGTTCGAGGGTTTGCAGCATCGCCAGCCAGCGGCTCAAATCGCGCCCCGGCGCGTCGAGATGCAGCAGGCGCAATATCTGGTCGTCCAGCCCTTCGGCGGCCAGAACCATGGGAACTTCATATATGTTGCTGACGTCGGGAGCCGAAATGACGCAAGATTCGACGACGTTGCAGAAAAGCGCGATCTTGGCCTTCAGATCGGAGCCCAGCTGCCGGTCGCTGCGGCAAATCAAAATGTCCGGCTGAATTCCGATGCTCAGCATTTCTTTCACGCTGTGCTGTGTGGGCTTGGTTTTCAGTTCGCCTGCTGTAGGAATAAACGGAACCAGCGTCAGGTGAACGAAGATTACATTTTCCGGGCCCAGTTCCAGGCGCATTTGGCGGATGGCTTCCAGAAACGGCAAAGATTCAATGTCACCGACCGTTCCACCGATTTCGACCAGCACTACATCCACGCCATCGGCTACTTTTCGGAACGCGGATTTGATTTCATCCGTGACGTGCGGGATTACTTGCACCGTTTTGCCCAGGTAATCTCCGCGGCGTTCTTTGGTAATGATGGATTCGTAGAAACGGCCGGTGGTCCAGTTATGATCGCGCGTTAAATGCGCGGAGGTGAATCTTTCATAGTGGCCTAGATCAAGATCGGTCTCGGCGCCGTCGTCGGTGACGAACACTTCTCCATGCTGATAGGGGGACATCGTGCCGGGATCGACATTCAAGTAAGGATCGCACTTCTGGAGGGTAACGCGAAGACCGCGGCTTTCGAGCAGGCAGCCCATGGAGGCGGCCGCTACGCCTTTTCCGAGAGAAGAAACCACGCCACCCGTCACAAAAATGTATTTTGGGGCGGTGCGCAAGGTCCCTGACTGCCTCCCGGACAATCTGCGTACAAATCATTATGAAGAGAAAGACTGCGAGTGTCAAACCGCGATTTTGTATTCCGATATTTATCTTCGCTGCAAACGTCGCCCCGTTTGCCTGACGATCACGGCGTGAAGGAAAAAGCTCAATCAGAAGCCGCTGAGAAAGGCCGCGCGGAGGCGCCTGAGCATTCCGCGAATCGTTGGTCAGTTTTCGTTACGCTTACGATTTTTCTGAGGTCGACTGTGCGTTCAGGAGCTTTTCCACTCGCTCGACGTCCGCGGGCACGTCGACACTGATTGCATCATATTCGCTCTCGACCACGTGCATGCGAAATCCGTTCTCGAGCCAGCGGAGTTGCTCGAGTTGTTCGATTCGCTCCAATTCACCTGGCGGCAAAGTGGGATATTCCAACAATGCGTCGCGGCGGTATCCGTACAAGCCAATGTGCTTCCAGTGTTGTGCAGCGACGCTCGCGCCGGTGTCTCGCACCCAGGGAATGGGCGCCCGGGAAAAATACAGCGCATTGGCGTCGAAATCCTGCACTACTTTCACAATATTTGGATCCATGATTTCTTTTTTCTGATGGATGGCGCAGCAAGGTGTCGCCAGCAGTATGGATTCGTCTTCGACTATAACGGCGACAACGGCGTCCACCGTGGCGGGATCGATCAAAGGCTCGTCACCCTGTACATTGATGTAGATATCGGCGGGAAGGTGGGCAGCCACTTCGGCGACGCGGTCAGTCCCGGTACGGTGATCCGCCCGGGTCAAAATGGCTTCGGCGCCAAGAGCTTCCACCGCAGTCTTGATGCGGTCGTCCTCGGTTGCTACCACGATCCGTGATGGTAGGGTGGCCTGCTGAATCTGCTCTACCACACGTTGAATCATCGATTTGCCCGCTATCGGAGTAAGCGGCTTGCCCGGAAACCGCGTGGACGCATAGCGCGCAGGAATCACAATCAAAATATTGGGAGCGGCGGAATTTGCCATTGGCTTTGCTCTGGTTTCGCCTTTGCGATCGGGCTTCCAAATCTTAGCACGGAGGCGCGGACAAGATGTGCAAGGAGACGCTTGCTTTGCAATCGAGCGGTGGTATTATTTCTGCCAAGGCCGTCGAGCAGGTCGCTTGCTGACGACCAGGCATTAGGGGTGGGGGCCAAGTTGAGATACCGCGCATGGCAGCCGGTCTCATCAATACCGCTTCCGCGAGTTTGCGCTGTTTTTGTTTTTCTGACCGCTTTTTTGATTGCCACTCCAGCCTGGGCCCAAACCGAAGGGCCCACCCGCGTTGAAAATTCTCAGAAAATCGAAAAGGGCAAATCTCTTAAAGCCGAAACTGATATCGCATTGGTAAACGTGTCGGTCACGGACCCGTATGGGCGGTTAGTTACCGGCTTGGAGCAGACGAATTTTCGAATTTTTGAAGATAACGTCGAACAGGAAATTGTTCGTTTCTCAAGCGAAGATGTGCCGATTTCAATCGGCGTGATTTTTGACATGAGCGGCAGCATGGCGGACAAGATCGAGAAATCGCGTCTGGCTGCGGTGCAATTCTTCCGCACCGCGAACCCGCAAGATGAATTTCTTCTCATCAATTTCAATGACCGCGCACAATTGGCCAGTTCGTTTACCGGCAGCGTGGAGGAATTGCAGAGTCATTTGATGTTTACCGCGGCTCATGGAGAAACCGCGCTGCTCGACGGTATCTACCTCGGCCTCAGTGAGATGAAAGGAGCACACAACACAAAGAAGGCGTTGCTCATCATATCGGACGGAGGCGATAATCATAGCAGGTATACCGAAACCGATATCCGCAAGTATGCCAGGGAAGCGGATGTCCAAATCTACGCTATCGGCCTGTACGAACCGGGAGGGGGTCCCACTCCGGAAGAGCAGATGGGACCATCAATGCTGGCGGATTTGACCCAGATGACGGGCGGCCGGGCGTTCGCGGTGGGCACCCTGGCGGATTTACCGGATATTGCCACCAAAATCAGCATGGAGTTGCGCAATCAATATGTGGTTGGATACAGACCGAGCGATCACACTCGAGACGGAAAATGGCGCAAAATTAAAGTCAAGTTGCGTCCACCCAAGGGACTTCCACCTCTCGCTGTCTACGCTAAGACCGGCTACTACGCGCCGGGGCACTAGACAGTTTCTACTTCACATTTTGGGCATGTTCTTACTCGTTATTCTGACGAGTTCGCTTGCTCGCGCCCAGACTACCATTCCTAATCTTCCGCCTCCGCCCCCTCCTCCTGGAGCGCCGGGGCAAAATACCCAAGGTGATCAAGGCCATCGTTTGAAATCCACCGTCGACCTGGTCGTGCTGCATGCTACGATCGTGGACGAAAAGGGCCAGTTCGATCCGAATTTGACGGCGGATAATTTCCGCGTCTTTGAAGATAAGGTCGAGCAGAAGATTTCGGTATTCTCCAAGGAAGACATCCCGGTAACCATGGGATTGGTGATCGATAACAGCGGCAGCATGAAGGAAAAACGGGCGCAGGTGAACGCTGCCGCGCTTTCCTTCGTGCGCACCAGCAATCCTGCCGACGAGGTTTTTGTCGTCAATTTTAACGACGAATATTATTTGGATTTGGACGAAGACTTCACCAGCAACCCCCAGGAGTTGCACGAAGCCCTGGAACGCATCGACACGCGGGGCAGCACAGCGCTGTACGACGCAATCATCGGCTCGCTCGATCATGTGAAGAAGGGCCACAAAGACAAACGCGTGCTGCTGGTCATTACCGACGGCGATGACGACGCCAGCCGCAAGGATTTTCCCTACACGGTAAAAGCGGCGGTGGAATCGAACGCCGTGATTTACGCCATTGGAGTTTTCAGCGACGACGATCGCAAGAACAACAAAAAGATGATTCGGAAGTCGAAAAAAGATTTGACCACGCTGGCCGAATCCACCGGCGGCCTGGCTTTTTTCCCCGACCACCTGGAGGATGTCGATCCGGTATGCGTGCAAGTGGCGCGCGACATCCGCAACCAATACACCATGGGCTACTATCCTACGAACACCGCTAAAGACGGTTCGTTCCGCAGCGTGAAAGTGGATTTAATCCCGCCCAAGGGTCAGGGCAAGCTCACGGTAAGAACTCGCACAGGTTATTACGCGCAGAAATCTTCGCAAGCCGACTGACATACATGGCGGGTGCAGAGGCGGCGCGCGCAGGCACAAACGGCGCGTACGGGCTCTGACCAGAATGCGGTGCAAGCTTGCCGCGCTGCCCTTCGTGCCTCAGGGTAAAAGACTGCGGCGCTACATTAAAACCTCGTCTTCAATCGCGCATTCTCAAAGCAAATTCAGGAAGCTTTGGCCGTGGGGGATGCTGGCGCCGAAATTCTCCGCCACTGTCTGGCCCATGTCCGCGAGCGTTTCGCGAACGCCCAGATTTGCTCCGCCTTGCCCGCCTGGGCTGTGCGCGACAATTGGCACATATTCTCGCGAATGGTCAAAGGTGGGATTCACAGGATCAGGGTCGCAGCCATGGTCTGCGGTAATTAGCAGTAGATCCGCAGGAAGCAATAATTTCTGCATGTCGCCCAACATGCCGTCGAATTCTTCCAGCGAGCGCGCGAAGCCTTCCACATCCTTGCGGTGGCCGTAGAGCATGTCGAAATCCACAAGATTGGCGAAAATGAGGCCCTTGGGCCGTTGCACCAGCGCCCTGACGATCTGGTTCATTCCATCGCCATTATTTTTCGTGGTGACATAGTCCTCCAAGCCGCGTCCATTATAAATGTCGTGAATCTTGCCTACTCCAAACACTGGCACTTTCTTTTCCGCAAGCACGTCGAGCAGCATCGGGCGCGGCGGTTCCACGGCGTAATCGTGGCGGCGCTCCGTACGCCGGAAATTCCCAGGCGTTCCATTGAACGGCCGCGCGATCACGCGACCCACGCGATTCGGACCGTCGAGCATCTTCCGCGCAATCCCGCACATGCGATAAAGTTCGGGTACCGCGATGACGTCTTCATGCGCGGCGATTTGAAATACGCTGTCCCCCGATGTGTAGACAATCGGAAATCCCGTGCGCGTGTGCTCCTCACCTAGTTCTCTAATGATTTCCGTACCGGAAGAGGGTTTATTCGCCAGCGTGCGGCGGCCGATCTGGCGTTCGAATTCCTCAATCAACGGCCGCGGAAAACCGTTCGGGTACACCGGGAAAGCCTGATCGAGCCATATGCCAGCCATTTCCCAGTGGCCGGTCGTGGTGTCTTTACCCGGCGAATGGGTGGCGCCTTTACCATAATTTCCCGCGGGTTGTGCGGGCGCCGCCAGATGTGCCAGCGGCTTTATGTTGGCGATTCCCAGCCGCACAAGATTCGGCAACTGCAGTCGGCGAGAGCGCGCGATGTGACCGAGGGTATCGCGCCCAACGTCCCCATAGTCGGGGGCATCCGGCAATTCGCCGATGCCCACACTATCGAGGACAATCCAGACCACACGTTCAAACCGCGGAGTTCCCTGCTCCACACTTTCACCCCGCCAGATTGTACCGCAGCGCACTGCCTTGAATTGGCTTTCACAGAGCGATTTGCGACGCCGTGCACTCGGGCGTATAATTTTTGGTTTATACCCATGGCCACGGACCCTGTAGGGAAGCTCATACCTGACTCGAACCACCCCGGCGAACCCGATTCGTCAGCTATTCGTCCTGCTGCGCCTGTTCCCGGCGATATTGAAGAAATTCGTGTGCGCGGGGCGCGCGTGCACAACCTGAAGAACATCGACTTCGTCATTCCGCACAACGCGATCACGGTTGTTTCCGGAGTATCGGGCTCCGGCAAGTCCAGCCTCGCTTTCGACACGCTCTACGCGGAAGGCCAGCGCCGCTACATCGAATCGCTCTCAGCCTACGCGCGCCAATTCCTGGAGCGCATCGAAAAGCCCGACGTGGATGAAATCACAGGCATCGCTCCGGCGATTTCGATCCGCCAGAAAAATTCCACGCGCAATCCGCGGTCCACAGTGGCCACCGCCACGGAAATCTACGATTACTTGCGGCTGCTCTATGCGCGCATCGGCCGGACGTATTGCCTTCGCTGCGGCAAAGAAGTTCGCAAGGACACCCTGGACGAGATCGCTTCGCGCGTTTTGGCGCTGCCGGCCGGCCGCAGGTTTTACGTTCTGTTTGAACTGAAACTCACCTCCGAAGCGGTAACCAATGCGCCGCAAGCGCCTCGGCCGAGGAAGCCGGTGCGTCCAGGACCGGAAGCCGTGCGCGAGGCGCTGATCAGCCTCCGCAAACGCGGGTTCAACCGCATTTACCAGGATGGCCGCGTATTCGAATTCTCGACTCCGGAAGAATTACTGGATGTCGATTTCACCAAGCCCGTCTACGTAGTGGTGGACCGTTTAGCTCTGTCTCCCGAAGTTCGTTCGCGCCTGATGGATTCCATCGAAATCTGCTACCGCGAAGGCCGCGGCGAAGCGATCCTGGAATTTGTTCCGGACGCGCCGGACGCCGCCCCTGAGCGCATGGTCTTCAATGAGCGCTTCGAATGCAAAACCTGCGGCGCTATATATCAGGAGCCGGAACCGCGGCTTTTTTCGTTCAATAATCCTTATGGCGCGTGTCCGCGGTGCCAGGGATTCGGAAACACAGTCGACTTCGATCTCGATCGCGTAATACCCGACAAGAGCAAATCGCTTTTCGATGGCGCAATCGAACCCTGGACCAAACCGCGTTATCGCCAATTAGCAATGGATATGAGACGTTTCGCTCGAGCCAGGGGGATTCCGACGGATGTAGCGTTTCGCGAACTGACTACCGTGCAGCGCAACGCGATCCTGGAAGGCGAGAAGAAAGAAGATTACCTCGGAGTGAAAGGCTTTTTTGGCTGGCTGGAAAGAAAAAAATACAAGTTGCACGTGCGAGTTTTTCTGAGCCGTTACCGTGGCTATGCCACCTGTCCGGACTGCGCGGGCACGCGCCTTCGCGCCGAGGCCCGCGCGGTGAAAATCGCGGGACGCTCCATCACCGAAGTCTGCCAGATGACGGTGAAGGACGCGCGCCCGTTCTTTCAAGGGCTACAGCTGAATGAATCCGAAGCCGCGATCGTCGAAAAGGTGCTGGAAGAAATTCAGCAACGCCTGCGATTTCTCGACGACGTCGGCCTGGACTATCTGACGCTGGACCGGCTGACCTCCACACTTTCGGGTGGCGAAGCGCAACGAATCCAATTGGCCACGTCTCTTGGCTCGCACCTGGTCGGCGCGCTGTACGTGTTGGATGAGCCTTCCATCGGATTGCACCCGCGTGACACCCATCGGCTGATCGAGATCCTCAAAGGGCTGCGTGATCTGGGCAATACGCTGCTGGTTGTCGAACATGATCCAGACACCATCCTCGCCGCCGATTATGTCCTGGACCTGGGTCCAGGCGCCGGCGAACACGGCGGCAAACTGATTTTTGCGGGCACGCGCGACCAGATGCTGAAAGACGCGCATTCGTTGACCGGACGTTACCTGCGCGGAGAATTGAAAATCACAGTGCCGGCGCGACGCCGGAAATTTCACGGGAAATTCCTGAAGATTCACGGCGCGCGCAGCCACAATCTGAAGGGCGTCGACGTCTTGATTCCGCTCGGATTGCTGGTTGCCGTCACCGGAGTATCCGGCTCTGGCAAATCGACGCTGGTTTACGACGTGGTTTATAAGGCGCTGCAAGCCAAACGCACGGGCGGCAATTGGCGCGAGTGTTGTGACCGCTTGGAAGGCGATTCAGCCATCACCGCCGTTGAAATGGTCGACCAGTCGCCTATCGGGCGCACGCCGCGTTCGAATCCCGCCACATATTTGAAAGCCTTCGACGCCATTCGCGAGGTTTTTGCCTGCACCCCGGAAGCAAAAAAACGCGCGTTTCCCCCCGGACATTTTTCGTTCAACATTCCCGGCGGCCGCTGCGAGGCTTGCCAGGGCGATGGAACTGTAACCGTCGAAATGCGTTTCCTCGCGGACGTAGAGCTGGTTTGCGAAGAGTGCCGTGGCACCCGGTACAAAAGCAGCGTCCTGGATGTACGGTACAAAGAAAAAAATATTCACGACGTGCTCCAAATGACGGTGCGCGAAGCGATCACATTCTTTGCCGCGCATCCGAAAGTTACTTCCAAGCTCCATGTGCTGGAAGAAGTCGGCCTCGGCTATCTGCGGCTGGGGCAATCCGGCACCACGCTTTCGGGCGGCGAAGCGCAACGTTTGAAACTGGCCGCGCATCTTACGCGGCAGGACAACACCGGCATCCTCTATATCTTCGACGAACCCACCACGGGGCTGCACTTTGATGATATACAGAAGCTGTTAACGTCTTTCCGGAAGCTAATCGAGGGCGGCGCTTCCGTGCTGATCATCGAACATAACCTGGACGTGATCAAATCGGCCGATTGGATGATCGACCTGGGACCGGAAGGCGGCGAAGCCGGCGGGCGCGTGGTGGCCGCCGGAACTCCCGAGCAGGTTGCGCGTAATCCGCAATCGCAGACCGGCAAATTTCTGGCGCAGATTTTGAATTCGCACACCGGTTCAAATCACAGCGGTTCAAATCGCGTCAATCACTCATCGGAGGCAATCACCGGCGCGTCTCCGCTGAATTCCCGGACGGAATGAAACGAACCATTACGCCTTTGGCATTTTTCTTCATTAGCGCCTCACTGGGCGCGGCACAATGGACGTTTTCCAGCGCCGCCAGCGCGCAAACCGTCGGCACTTCAAAAAAGAAAATCGCGCAGGATCCCGCCGCAATCGAACTGAATCGCCTGTTGTCCGCCGCTCAGGACGCCGTCAACCAGCAGGACTACGCCACCGCCGCCCAGGATTACGAGGGGTATCTCGCGAAGAAGCCGGACGATGCCGTGGTGCACTATGATCTGGGCTACGCATACACAGCGATGCAACGCCCGGCCGACGCGAAAAGCGAGTATGAAAAAGCAATTGCACTGGATCCAAAAATGGCATCCGCATACCAGAATCTGGGCTTAACCCTTATTCCCAGCGACCCAGCGGCAGCCATTGAACCATTGCAGCACGCGGCGGAATTGACGCCGGAAGACGCGCGAACGAAGTGGCTGCTTGGAGTTGCTTTTGAATCAACGAAAAAAGATCCCTTGGCTCTCGAGCAATTCCAGGCTGCTGCAAAGCTGGACCCAAAGAGCGTCGATATTCGAAATTCTTTGGGATTCGCGCTGCTGAGGACCGGGCATCCGGCCGGCGCCGAGACCGTATTTCGCGAGGCTTTGGCGCTGCAACCGGCTGGCGCTGACGAGGCGCAGGCTCATCAGGGGCTACTCCAAGCGCTGATTGCGCAGAAAAAGAACGATCAGGCCGCCACGGAGATGGGCGTGTACCTGGAGGCGCATCCCAACGATGCAGCCATGCGCTTGCAGCACGCATCATTACTGGTAGATGCGGGCAAAGAAGACGACGCCCTCGCAGAACTTGATCGTGCGGCGGCCGCTGGTCCCGAGGCTTTGCCGGCGCTAAAACTGAGAGCCGTGATTTATTTTCGTGAAAAACAGTACGATAAGTTGGTTCCCATATTGAACAAGGAAATCGCTCTCGCGCCGAAGGATCCTGACTTGCCCGCACAGTTCGGCCATGCCCTGCTTGAAAAAAGGGATTATTCCAGCGCGGTCAATCAACTGGTCGTGGCGATCAAGATGAATCCATCTATCGATGTGCTGAGCGACTTGGTCACCGCGGAATATTTGAATAAAAATTACGCCGAGGCGCTGCACGGGCTGGATATACTCGCGCAACACGAAACCCTTCCGCCGGGAAGCTGGTTCGTGCGCGCAACTTGTTACGATAAACTAGGCCAGATCGCGCCAGCTCTTGACGCCTATAAGAAATTCCTGGAATTAAATAAAGACGAGACTAGCGACATGTACTTTGAAGCCGCTGCGCGCGCCCGTACTCTGACTCGCGAGCTCCAGAACAAAAAGAGGTAGAACCGAGAGGTAGTACATTGTTTGTGAAATCTCAAGTTTGGGGGACGGTCTTGATCGCCGCCCTTGCGGCCAGCTCCGTCGTCGCGCAGGATCGCACCGCGGATTTGCGCGCCCGCTTCGAAAAGGAAACGGATCCGGTGCATAAGGCCAAACTCGTGCCCAGACTTGCCGACGCTGAATTTCGCGACATCCAGGCAAGCATTGGTGCCGGAAAATTGGCGGAGGCGGCCGTGATCGCCCATCAGGCCAGCGATGAGGCGCGAACTGCGCGAGAAGCACTGGATGCAACGAAACGGGATCCCGAAAAACACCCGGAAGGTTACAGACAACTGCAGATTTCCGTTCGCGAATCGGTGCGCAGATTGGACGACATATTGGTTGGTCTTGGGGCCGATGACCAGGAGCCGTTTCGAGAAGTTCGTAACCAGATGGAAGAAGTTGAGCGCCGACTGATCCACGGGCTCTTCCCTCACCGTCCGCCAGAGCCTGGAACCGGAACCGTGACGCCAAAGAGTTAGGAGCACCTATGCGTTTCCGCACTCTGCAATTGTTAATGGCCTGTATGATTTCGTTGGCTTGCGCGGCGGTTGTGCGCGCCCATCCATATCAGGAAACCAAAAAAGACTACTTAACTGAAACGGAAGCAGACAAGATTCGCGACGCCATTCTTCCGCCGGATCGTATTAAGCTATTCATCGGATTCGCGGAAGACCGGCTGAAGAAATTTCAGTACGAATTGACGCGGACGACGCCCGAAGGCCGGCGCGTGGAAATCCTGAATAGTCTGCTGAACGCCTATGCCGGATGCATGGACGACGCGGCCGACCAGATCGATGTGGCCCGCGAAAAGCAGGTCGATATTCGCGGTCCTCTTAAGCTGATGCAAAATAAGGGCAAGGAATTTTTGGAAACACTGGAAAAGCTGAATCAGGGTGGGCCGGAATACGATACCTACAAAGAGACTTTGGAGGACGCGATTGAAGGAACCAAGGATGCTCTGTCGGATGCCGATAAGGCGGCGAAGGAATTGACTCCGGTGCCGGTGCGGAGAAAGCCCTCTTGAAACACGCCTGCGCGAAAAATCCGGTGCCCGGCGGCGAGCGGATTTTTCAGAGAATCTATACGCGCCTGGGTTGCCAGGGACGGCCACCGCAATTCGTAGTCGAATATCACCCCTACACGGATTTGACGCATACCATCCGGCTGCGCGAAGACATTGCCTACGTTCGGTTGTCGGATGCTCTGGATGACGCTCCGCATCCCGTGGTCGAGGCTACTGCTGCAATTCTGCTGGGGCGTCTGTATCGCAGGAAGCCTCCCAAAGAACTGCTTCAGACCTATCGGGAATTTTCCTCCGCGGGTCCGACGCGGCGGCGTTTGCTCGAATTGCGGCAGCGGCGAGCGCGGCGCATGGAACATCGTCCGGCGGGTACGCATCACGACCTCGATTTATTGTTCGAGCGCCTGAACCTCCGGTATTTTGGCGGCGAATTGAATAAGCCGCGGCTGAGCTGGAGCCGGCACGTTTGGCGCAGCTTGCTGGGCTGTTTCGACCCTGCACTGCAGCAGATCGTGATCAATCGCCAGCTTGATCGCGACGTGGTTCCGGAATTTGTGGTGGCCTACGTGATGTATCACGAGATGCTGCATGTGAAACATCCGATGAGGTTCGCGCGCTGCAGACGCGAGTCACATGGCCCGGCATTTCGTAAAGAAGAGAAAAAATTCGCGGATTATAAGCGGGCGATGAAATTCTTGGATCGATTTCCTCGGCGTTGACTTTTTCGGATTGTGTCAGGATCGGGGCCCGGGAAAATTGATAAGAACTCATTTGCTCGAAAGCTTGTCGATCTTCTGCTGAATTCTCTTGGCGTCGGGCGCGTTTGGTAAAACCTTCAGATATTCTTTGTAGTAGCGAACGGCTTCCGGCTTGTCGCCCTTCTTTTCATATGTCTCGGCCAGCAACAAGCGCGGTTTCGCAAAGTTTGCTCGCAGGCGTATGGCGTCCTCGAACCGTGTGATCGCGGCGTCCGTGTCTCCCTTATGCAAGTAGAAAGTCCCGACGTCTATGTCCTGTTGCGCGTGAAACGGATCCCACGCCGGATCGTCTTCAGGAGGTAGCACACCCGCCTTGGAAGCGTGGGCCTTGTCCTTATCCTTCGCGGGAGGTTCAGTGTCAGGCGGCAATGCCTTTTTTGATGAGGATTCCTGATTCGAGGAATCCGAATCCGGTGCAGAACTCGCAGGAGGCTGGGGCCTGGAAGCTGGCGGGGTGGAGGTCGGAGGCTGTTGCTGCGCCGGAACGCCCGGCTGCTGAGGCGGCAGTGGATTCTGTTGCGCTAAGCACGCTGGCGCAATGGTCACAGCTGCCATCGCCGCGGCCAAAAAGGCAAGTTTTAAGGCGCTCCCGCGCATCCGGCTTCCTCGCTGCTTTTAGATTGCGTTTGATATCATAAAAGTTGCACTCAGCGCGGCCTCAACAGCTGTAGTCCGCGGGCCGCGTGCGTCACAATTGTAACTCGCCTCAATGGAACTGAAAGAAAAAGTCGCGCAACTTCCCACGCAGCCCGGGGTGTACCTGTTCCAGGACGCGGCCGGAACGATTCTCTACGTTGGCAAAGCCAACTCCTTGCGCAGTCGAGTCCGCTCGTACTTCCTGGAATCGCATTGGCACGATGCAAAAACCGGCTCGCTGGTCCGTGAAATTGCGGACGTCGATTACATCGTCGTCGACAACCAGAAAGAAGCGCTGGCGCTCGAAAATAACCTCATCAAGCGCTACAAGCCGAAATTCAACGTCCTGCTGCGTGACGACAAAACCTACCCATACATTCAGTACACGGCATTCGAAAAATATCCGCGCGTCTACGTAACGCGGCGGCTTCGGAAAGACGGGTCAATATATTTCGGTCCGTACTTCCCTGCCCGCCTCGCCTACCAGATGGTCAATCTGATCCATAAACACTTCTTGGTTCCGTCCTGCACGGTCGATCTGGAGCGATCCCACCCGCGTCCTTGTCTGCAGTATTACATTCACCGTTGCCTTGGCCCGTGCGTCACCGGATTGGTCACGGACGAGCGCTACGCCGAAGCCGCGCGCGACGTGCGGCTATTTCTGGAAGGCCGCCGCAGTGATCTCTCACGCAGTCTGGACGAGCGCATGCGGCAGGCATCGGAGTCTGAGCGTTACGAAGAAGCCGCCGGCTATCGCGACCTTCTGCGCACGCTGAACGAAATGGAGGAGCGCCAGAAAATTGCCGCAGCCTCGGGCGACGACACCGACGTAATCGCCTGGCACGCCGAGCCGCCCCAGGTAGCAGTGAACGTATTCCACTTGCGCGGAGGCCGCGTCGTTGACCGTCGTGATTTCTACTGGGAAGACCTCGAAGAATTTAATCCGGCCGAATTTCTCCCGTCTCTGATCAAGCAGTTGTATCTCGATGCCGCCTACCTGCCTCGTTTCATCCATACGCCGATGGGTTTCGAAGATTGTGCGCTGATTGAGGAAGTCCTTACGGAAAAGGCCGGACATCGCATCGAGATTCTGAATCCGCAGCGCGGCCAGAAACACGCCTTTCTTGAACTGGTCGAAAAGAACGCGCAGCAATCCTTCATACAGCGATTCCGCGTGCTGAAGCCCAGTTCCGCCGCGATAAGCGATGCTCTGGAATCTGCGCTCGGCCTTCCGGAATCGCCCAAGCGTATCGAATGTTTCGATATTTCGCACATCCAAGGTTCCGACACAGTTGCTTCGATGGTGGTGTGGGAAGCGGGGCGAATGAAGAAGTCAGACTACCGCAAATTCATTATCCGCGGCGAAGCCATGCCGGAAAGCAGCGACAAATCGGCGGGAATCCTGCGCGACGATTTCGCCAGCATGCAGGAAGCGGTCGAGCGCCGCTACCGCCGCCTGCAACAGGAAAACAAACCCATGCCCAGCCTGATTCTGATCGACGGCGGCATCGGGCAATTGCACGCCGCGGCCAAAGCAGTGGAAAAACTCGCGATCATCAACCAGCCCATGGCCAGCATCGCGAAGAAAGAAGAAATTCTGTACATCCTGGGCCGCGAAGACGAGCCTGTCGTCCTGGAACGCCATTCGCCGGTACTTCACCTGATCCAGCAGATCCGCGACGAAACCCACCGCTTCGCCGTAACTTTTCACCGTCAGCGAAGATCCAGCCGCCGACTGCGCACATCGCTGACCGAAATTCATGGCGTCGGCCCGCGCACTGCGCAAAAACTTCTGCGCCGCTTCGGCAGCGTCGCGCAACTTCAGCAGCTGAGCGTCGAAGACCTGGCCGCGGAAGTCCCCCGCGCACAAGCCCAGCGCGTCTACGACGCTCTGCATGGCGCAATAGCCTCAGAACCTTCAGAAGCGAAACCCGATCTTGCGGATGACCTGTTAAAAATCGAATAGAGCCCGCATACACACATCCCTGCATTGCTTGCCTCGGTCAGGAAGCCTATGCTACTGTCAGTTCGGAGGTGACAGATGGGTGATGACAGCAACGCAGGATCGAAATTCAGTTTTTTCCTGGTGGGATTGAGCGTAGGCGCACTCGTGGGCGTGCTCTTCGCGCCGAAGTCCGGCGATGAAACACGCGAATATCTATCGGATCGAGCCGACGAAGGCCGGGAATACGCGCAAAAGAAAGCCCGCGAACTGCGCGAGCGCGCGGAGGACTTAATCGAACGCAGCAAAGAAATCATGGCGCGGCAGAAAGACGCGCTTTCCACCGCAGTAGAAGCTGGCAAGGATACCTACAAGCGCGAATCCAAGGCTTCCTAGGCCACTTCAAGGAGCCCCTTCCATGTCTGGCTGGGTAGAAGCCTTCATAGTGATCGCGGCCGTAGCCATCGTGGTGCAGATGGCTATTCTTTTGGCGATGTTTGTCCAGATGAAGACGGCGATTAATAAATTTAGCGTTATTGCTACGGAATTGCAGGGTCGCGTCGATCCCATTCTCAGCCGCGTCAACCGTATGCTTGAAGAATCCGAAGGCCGCGTCTCCAGCATCATCAGCGACGGCGCGGAAATTACCCGTTTGGCGCGCGGTCAAGCGCAAAAGATGGACCGCATTTTCACCGAAACAATTGAGCGATTGCGTGTTCAGGTAATTCGCGCCGATCAGATTCTTACCGGCGCGCTCGAAGTGGTCGACGACGCCGGAACCAAATTCCGCAAGACGCTTTGGGCGCCTATCCGCCAGGCCTCTGCCGTCATGAAAGGCATTAAAGTTGGCTTGGAGATGCTCCGCCACCAGGAAGAGCGCGGACTGGGCTCAGACGGATCGGTCGAGGAAGACGAGGAACTGTTTATTTGATTCGTTTGGGTACCCCGATAGCCACCAGGCAATTCTCTAGTTTTCGCACTGATAAAATCTCAACGAATCCAGCCGCCCCCCAGTACTTGTTGGCCTGAATAAAACACCGCAGCCTGTCCCGGAGTAATCGCACGCTGAGGATCGCGGAACGTTACGCGTGCGGTCGTAGCGTCCAGCGGTGTCACTTCCGCCTTGGCAGGCTCATGCCGGTTGCGTATACGTACCTTCGCCTCAACCGGCCCATCCGGCACCGCATACGGAATCCAATTCACATCGCGAACTTCACAACTCGAACTGCGAAGTTCCTGGTCCTCGCCAACCATCAGCCGATTCCCCGCGCGATCCAGAGCCACAACATACATTGGCCGCGCGATCGAGAGTCCCAAGCCGCGGCGCTGCCCCACGGTGTAATGATGCAGCCCGTTGTGACGGCCCAAAAACTCGCCGGATGTTGAAACGATGTCACCCGATTCTTCCGGCAGCTTGCTTCCCTGCTCCTGCAAATATCCTTCGATGAACTTCACGTAATTGCCTGTGGGCACAAAACAAATTTCCTGGCTTTCCGGCTTTTCCGCCACTGGCACTTGCATCCGTCGCGCAATATCCCGAACTTCGTGCTTCGAAAGCTCGCCAAGCGGAAAATCCGTGCGCGCCAGCTGCTCTTGCGTCAACCCAAATAGAAAATAGGTTTGATCCTTCGATTCATCCACGGCGCGCAGTAATTCGTAACGGTCGGTATCGGAGTTGATGCGGACCCGCGCGTAATGGCCGGTCGCGATGCGCTCTGCGCCAATCTGGCGGGCGGTAATCAGCAATTGATCGAACTTCACGTGATTGTTGCACATGGTGCATGGAATAGGCGTGCGGCCCTCCAGATAATCGTTCACGAATGGCTTGATCACATTCAATTCGAATTCACGCTCGAAATTGACAACGTAAAACGAAATGCCCAGATGCTCGGCCACCCGCCGGGCATCATAAACGTCATCGTGCGAGCAGCAACGATGCTGCGCTGGACCGCCAACATTTTGAAGCTGCGGCAGGCGGCGCTGATTCCACAACTGCATGGTGAGGCCAATGATCGGCTGCTCACGCTCGTGCAGAATTGCGGCGACGGTGGAGCTATCCACACCTCCGCTCATGGCCACCGCGACGGTAGCGCCAGTGGCGTTCGCCCGGGCAGTCGCGAGCACGGGCTCAATTTGTAGTGTGGAAGACATGGTGCTGTCGCGAATTATTGTATCTGACTTTCAGCGAAAAGAACGGCTGGAAGAATCTGTGGGACAGCCAACGTTAACGTCAGGGCACGGCTTCACAGCCCACGGAAAAACTCAATCGCAGTGCAGGTCGCCAGCGCCCAAAAAGTCGTCGGCATAAAAACTCAACTTTTGACGATCGAAGCAAACAACACAATCACAACGAAGAACAAGCGCCGTAGCCGATCACACATTGCGAACAAGCGCCATAGGCGCGAAACAAGTTAGCGCGAAGCGCCTGGTACTCGCAGCAAAAAAACGTCACCCAACCCTTGCCGGAACACCCTCGTGCGTCCGTCGTCATCGCGCCGCGGACACACTCAGCGGAGAGAGCGAGCGCACGCGCTCGACAACTGCCGGTATGGTCTCGATGGCATGATCGATTTCCTCGATTGTCGTTGGCCGCCCAAGACTAAAGCGCAGGCTCGAACGCGCCTGATCCGGCGAAAGCCCGATCGCGCTAAGCACATGCGAAGGCTCAACGGCTCCCGAAGAGCATGCCGCACCGGTCGAACACGCAATCCCCTGCAGATCGAGCGCGATCACCAGCGCTTCCCCTCCCGCAGCTTCAAACGAAAGATTAGAGGTGTTCGGTACGCGCCGCACTCGATCGCCATTCACGCGCACGCCAGAAATCGCGGCCAACAATGCGGATTCAAACTTGTCGCGCAACACGCTCAACCGCGCCGCGTCCGATTGCAGATGCGACGACGCTAAATCCGCCGCCTTCCCTAACCCTGCGATTCCCGGCACATTTTCCGTCCCGGGCCGCCGGTCGCGTTCGTGATGCCCTCCGTAAAACAGCGGTCCAAGTTCAGTTCCGCTGCGGACATAAAGCGCGCCCACTCCCTTCGGCCCATAAAATTTGTGCGCGGAGATCGACAGCAAATCCACTCCGAGCCGATTCACGTCCAACGCCAATTTGCCGGCGGCCTGCACTGCGTCGCAATGAAAATAGACATCCTCTTCCGCGGCGATGCGGCCAATCTCTTCGATAGGTTGAATCGTGCCAATTTCGTTGTTCGCCAGCATCACGCTGATAAGCACGGTTTCAGGGCGGATGGCTTCGCGAATATCGTCGGGATCGACAATGCAGTTCGCCCCCACGGGAACGTAGGTCACGTCCACGCCCTGTTTTTCAAGAGCCTGAGCGGAATGTAAGACAGCATGGTGTTCGATGGTGGTCGTGACCAGGTGCTTGCGAGGCTGGTCGCAGGGAGTGATCACGCCAAACAGCGCAAGATTGTCGGCTTCGGTTCCGCCGCAAGTGAAAACGATTTCCGATGGCTTCGCGCCCAGCAACGACGCCACGGATTCGCGCGCGTTATCGACTGCCACACGGCCACGCTGCCCGGGCGAATGAATCGAGTTCGCATTGCCAAAACTGCCGGCGAAATACGGCAGCATGGCCTCCAGCACCACAGGGTCCACAGGAGTAGTAGCGTTATAGTCCAGATAAATTCGCATCGAGAAAACCTGCTGATTCAGCATAACGGTAGGGCAGGAGGGGGTCAAGCTACGCTTCGGTCCGCACCGCCATGCGGGCTGACGATACAGCTTGTCTGCCGGCCCGAAGGGTTTGTTAGCTTTGCGCTACTAGCCGCCGCGGGCCGTCTTGACAGCCTCCTAAGCGTCCGATAGCGTCGAGCAAGCGGCTGAAAGACCGTCCCAATCACGCCGCGCGATTCAGGGGAGCGAACTTGGCGCGTCCAATCATCACTTTAACGACCGATTACGGCACGAGCGACCACCTGGTGGGCGTGATGAAGGGCGTAATCCTGAGCATCAACCCAGAGGCGCACATCGTGGACATCACGCATAGCGTGATAGCGCACGACATCCTCGACGCCGCCCTTACCGTAGGCCAGTTCTACACCTATTTCCCGCCCAAGACGATTCACCTGGTTGTCGTCGACCCGGGTGTCGGCACGGAACGCAGACCGATCCTGGTAGCCGGCGACCAGCACTATTTTGTAGCTCCGGATAATGGCGTACTCTCCGCGGTTTACGACCAATCCGAATCGCTATACGTCTGGAACATCACCTCGGAACATTACTTCCGCCAGCCCGTAAGCAATACCTTTCACGGCCGCGATATTTTCGCGCCGGTGGCCGCGTGGCTTTCGAAAAGTTGGCAGACGGCTAGTTTCGGCGAGCCCATCGAAGATTTCGTGCGCTTCAGCATCCCTAAGCCAAAGGTCAACGGAAACTCGATCAAGGGAGTGGTGCTGCGCCAGGACCACTTTGGAAATTTGATAACGAACCTCAAGGGCGAAGAAACACCCGCGCTGGTCGCCCCCGACGCCAAATTTAAGATTCGTGCCGGAAATGCCGAAATAACGAAATTGTTACCCACATTCGCATCGGCGGCCCCCGGCGAACCCTTCGTCATCATAGGTTCCAGCGGATATCTGGAATTGTGCGTCAACAAAGGCAACGCAGCCCGAACGCTGGGAATTGCGCGTGGCGCGGAAGTTTCTGTGGAAATCGAACACGCGTAATAGTCACCGCCGCCGTCGCACACCGCGCCTTCCATTCGCAGGCAATTCCCGCGAGCATTTGACGTAATTCGCACTCTTCGGCGATTACTGTCATCGCACAATGACACCCGGTTTCCGTGCGGTTGACTGCCTTCGGCAATCCACCTAAAATGCGCCACACGTGCCAGCCGGCGACCCATGCGTCGATCAGGTTTATTCGCACTACCGTATCGTCGAAAGACTCGGCGGCGGTATGGGTGTCGTGTACAAGGCCGAAGATACGCGGCTGCGGCGTTTCGTCGCGCTGAAATTTCTGCCGCAAGACGTGGCGCGCGACCCGCAAGCGCTGGCCCGTTTCCAGCGCGAAGCGCAAGCCGCCTCGGCGCTGAACCATCCGAACATCTGCACCATTTACGACATTGGCGAACAGGACGGCCAGGCCTTCATCGCCATGGAATTTCTGGACGGCCAGACGCTTAAGCATCGCATCGGCGGCCGGCCAGTCGAAATGGAGAACCTGCTGACGCTGGCGCTCGAAATCGCCGACGCGCTGGAAGCGGCCCACTCCGAAGGAATCGTCCACCGCGACATCAAGCCGGCAAATATATTCGTGACCAAGCGCGGCCGGGCCAAGATTCTCGACTTCGGCCTGGCGAAAGTCACCTTTACGGATGGTGGCTCGTCCGCTTCGCGCGCGCAAAGCGATGCGACGCAGGCCACCCAATCCGCGGAACATCTGACCAGCCCGGGCAGCACCATGGGCACGGTCGCGTATATGTCGCCCGAGCAGGTTCGCGGCAAAGATCTCGACGGCCGCTCCGATCTTTTTTCCTTCGGCTCGGTGATGTACGAGATGGCCACCGGCACGCTGCCGTTTCGCGGCGAAACCTCCGCGGTGATCTTCAAATCGATTCTCGACGGCACGGTGGTCTCCGCGGTGCGGCTCAATCCTGAAATTCCGCCGGGACTGGAGCGCATCATCGACAAAGCGCTCGAAAACGACCGCTCGCTGCGTTATCAATCCGCGGCGGACATTCGCACCGACCTGGCGCGGCTGAAACGCGAACTGGATTCGGGCCGATCCTCCCGCGTAATGGACGCGACTTCGCAATCTGTATCCGGCTCCCCATCGGGCTCGATTGTTCTCGAGACCGGTCCCGCTTCGTCCGTGCCGCTCAGCGTGGCATCTTCCACCGCGAGCGCGGTCGCTGCCGCGGGGTCTTCGGCCAATGTTTCCGCCGGTGCCTCCGCTGTGGTCGCTTCGACCGCCGCAGGCGCGTCGAAAAAACTGTGGATCGGCGTCGCCGCTCTGGCCGTAGTCGCGCTGGCCGGCGCGGGCTACTACTTCCTGCGCGGCCGCGTGCCGGAGAAGAAAATCACCTCGATCGCCGTGCTACCGTTCGTCAACGCCACTTCCGATCCGGGCAATGAATATCTGAGCGACGGTCTGACCGAAAGCCTGATTGGGACGCTCTCGCAATTGCCGGACGTAAAGGTGATGGCGCGCAGCACCGTGTTCCGATTCAAGAACAGCCAGGACGATCCGCAAAAGATCGGCAAAGCGCTCAACGTCGGGTCGTTGCTGATGGGCCGGGTGACGCAGCACGGCGACAGCGTGGTGGTTCAAGCCGACCTGGTGAACGCCGCGGACGGCTCCGAAGAATGGGGCTCGCACTACGAACGCAAAATGGCCGACGTGACCCAGGTGCAGAGCGACATCACTCGCGATGTCGCGAACAAGCTGCAGATTCACACCACCGGGGACGCGCAGGGAAAGCTGGGCAGCGCCGGCACCACCAATCCGGCAGCCTAACCGGCTGTACCTCGAAGCGCAGCAGCAGTTGTACGGCCGCACGGATCGGGGAATTCTGAAGAGCGTGGAGTTGTTCCGCCAGGCGGTGGCGGCCGATCCCAACTACGCGCTGGCCTGGGCGGGTCTTTCCACCAGCTACGTGATCGCCGCCGGCTATGGACGCCTGATGCCGCCCGCGCAGTCTCTGCTGCTGGCGGATCAGGCCGGCCTAAAAGCCGTGGAGTTGGACGATTCGAGTTCCGATGCGCACTTGGCCCGGGCCAACGCGCTGGCCTCCGCGTGGAAATGGAGCGCTGCCGAACCGGAGTTTCAGCGCGCCATCCAGCTGAATCCCAACAATGCCAACGCTCACTATTTCTACGCCTTCATTTACCTCATGCCGATCAACAAACTCGACGAGGCGCACGAGCAGTTCCACCTGGCGCTGGCTCTCGATCCGCTCGCTTCGATCGTCAGGGTCAATTACGCCCTCTCGCTGATGGCGGCCCACCAGTATCCGGAAGCTCGACAGCAGTTCGATCAGGTTCTCGGGCGCGATCCCGCTTTCGGACCGGCGCACTTTTATTTGTCGCAGATGAACGCCACGCAGGGCCGGTGGTCCGACGCGGTGAGCGAATTGCAGAAATCGGCGCCCGCCTCGGCGTCGCCCGCACCCCGTAACTGGGCCCTGGACGCGCAAGGCTATGTCGATTTCATGACTGCCATCCGGAAAGCTATCTTACCCGCGAACGTGGCCGTCTCTTACTCGCTGGCGGGAAATCGCGACAAAGCGTTCGAGTTTCTCAACCGAGCCTATACGGACAAAGACGACGAATTGACCGCCGTCATCCGCTTTCCCGCGTTTGACTCGCTGAAGTCCGACCCGCGCTGGGCCGCGCTGCTGCAGAAGCTGGGCCTGCCGCTTTAACGGCGGTGAGGGGATGCGCAATATATCGCAATTTCGCGGGAGTTTTAAGGGTCATAACCTTCTTCTGACCGCTTATCAGCAGGTAGCGACCCGCACCACATCCGCTTTGTCGCTAGTGCAGTTTCGCGTATTCGGTTTTGGCTTCCTTCAAGATGGGGATGTCGGGGTCGGCGTCTTTCCACAGCGTGAAGAAATCGCTGTAGGCGGCGCGGGCTTTGGCGCGGGCGGCGTCGGCGTCGGGGCCTTGGGCGGACGCAACTTCGAGCGCGTACGCGCGGGCAAGCCCAAGATGCGCGAGCGCGCCGGTGATGAAATTCTGCACGATGCTCCGGTGATCGAGGATTTTCTGGAACTCCGCGGCGGCCTCTTTTCCTTGCCGCAGTTTCAAATATGCCTCGCCGCGCACGTATATCGGATAAAACGTCGCGCCGACAGCCGCACCAGCGTTGGGAGAGCCTTGCTCGTAGGGCAGAGCGGCCTGAAGAATCTCGATCGCTTTGTCTGCATTGTTCCGGCCGATTTCAATCGTCGCCCGAATGCTGGGCAGCCAATAGTCATTCAAGAGGGTGTCTTTCGGATACTTTTTCGCCAGATCGTCGGCGATCCTGGCGGCCTGGACGGAGTCGCCTGCGCGCGCTAAGGCCAGAGCGCCCAGAATCCGCGAATCGTGGTTGAACGCCAGTGCCAGGGCGGCTTTTACCTGCTCTCGGGCCTCCGCGTCGTTTCCCAATTCCGCTTCGCGCAAGGCCGCTTCCATCTGCCACTCTGCGGCTGATTCTTTCTGGTCATCATGCTTGGCCGAATCAATGGCCCGGCGGGAAAGTTCGAGAGCCTTGCCGTTGCGCCCGTAGTAAGCCTCGGTATCGGCTGCGATGGAAAGGAGATTGTCCTCGGCACCGGATTTTCCGGCGGCCCAGGCCATCTGCCGGTCCATTTCCGCTCGATCGCCCTCGAGAAAAGCTAACGCATACATGTTGCCGTGCAGCGAAAAGTTTTCAGCCTTTTGGGCCACGGCTTCCTGGTAGAGAGACTTCGCCTGGTCGAAACGATTCAGGGCCACCGACAGGCCAACGAGATTTCCGTAATCGGTGCTGGAATCGGGCGACACTCGCAACGCTTCCTGTGTATTTTTCATGGCCTGGTCGTAGTCCCCGGTCTCCAGGTCGATGGCTGCTAGACTGCCGTAGGCAGCGTTGTCTTGCGGGTACGCTTGCGCCCATCGCTTGTAGGTCGCTCGTGCTTTCTCGAGATCTCCGGTGGCATAAGTGTAGTAATGGGCTTCTATGACCAGCCGCTCCCGCTCGCTGGTCCGCTCGCGCAGTTCAAAAGCCTTGGTAAAGTTCTCGTTCGCAGCTGCGGATTCGAACAGATTCGAATACTGAATGGCCAGATTCGTATAGGCCACCGCAAATTTGGGATCGAGTTCGATGGCGCGCTTGTAATACGGAATCGCCGCGGAGTAGTCCCCTGAATGAGCTATCTTTCTGCCCTGCGAGTAGGCTTTCAGCGCATCGAGAGAAGCCGTTGTCGCCTGATCGAGTGGCGTATCGTATTTCTCGATGGTGCCCAGCGATTCGCCCACCTTCTCGCGCAGTTTGGCTGAGGCTTGGTCCAGCGCCTGCAACACGTCCTCTTTGCGCGCAGCCTGCACCTGCTCCTGCGCCAGCGTCTCTCCGGTACGGCAGTTCACGGCATTCAGGCCCACCACGTACTGGCTGCCCAGCGGGGCGATCGAGCCGGAGAAGACGGCGGCACTGCCGCTGCGCTGGCAGAGATCGAGGGCCACATCCGGAGGAACTGGATCGCCCGGCGCATGCCCCATCAGTTTCATCGTGCTCCGCACCTTCCCGTCGGAGAGAATATTGAGGAACGGCGACTGCGCCAGGCTCACCGAAAGCGCCTGCTTGAGAGTGTCGTCGAAGACCGCATCGCCCGTCTTGTTGCTGAAGTCTGCGAGCACCACCGTGTCGCTGGCCTTGAGCGCGTGAACCGTGCGATTGAAGTAGAGCCAACCGCCGATGCCAACGCCAAGAACTAACAGAGCCGCGATGGGCGCAATGATTTTCCATCGTGCAGTTGGTTTTACTGTCGAAATGGAGCTGCGCGGTGCTGAGGCGAACGAACCCGCTACTGCCGTGCCGGTGGTCGCCGATCGTCCCGATTCCGTATCGCGCCGAATGCGCTGCAAATCCGTGCGCATGTCCGCAGCGCTCTGGTAGCGCAGCTTCTTGTCCTTCTCCAGCGCCTTGTTGGTCACTTCTTCCAGCTTTGCTGGCACATCAGGATTCAACCGCACGGCCGGCGCCGGTGCGCGATTCAGAATCGCTTCGGTGATCACGGCGGAGGTGTCGCCGCGGAACGGCATGGTGCCGGTGACCATTTCGTACAGCACTACGCCGAACGAGAATAAGTCGGTCCGCGCATCCAATTCTTTCGCTCCCAATTGTTCGGGAGATATATATGCGACGGTGCCGACGGCGACGCCCGGGCTGGTGAGATTTTCCTCACCGATTCCGGCGCGGTCATTCGTGGCCAGCGTAGCTTCGGAGGCCCCGGAGGTATCAGCCTTCGGCGCGAGCTTGGCCAAACCAAAATCCAGAATCCTGGCGTGGCCGCGCTTGGTGATGAAAATGTTCGCAGGCTTGATGTCGCGATGAACGATGCCTTCGCTGTGCGCGGCGTCGAGTCCTTCTGCAATCTGGATGGCAATGTCCAGAACGCTCTCGATTTCCATCGGGCGGACGCCGATTCGGTGCTTCAGCGTGACGCCGTCCATGTACTCCATGACGATAAACGCTTGGCCGTCTTGTTCATCAATCTCGTGGATGACGCAGATGTTGGGATGGTTCAGGGCGGAAGCGGCTTGCGCCTCGCGCTGAAAACGTTCAAGGGCCTGATGATCCCGTGCGAGGTCGTCCGGCAGAAACTTCAACGCGACAAAGCGGTGCAGCTTGGTGTCTTCCGCCTTGTAAACGACCCCCATCCCGCCGCCGCCGAGTTTCTCGACGATGCGGTAATGAGAAATCGTGCGGCCAACAAAAGGCTGCGGATCGGCCATGTGCCCGTGCATGTTAGACGTCACGCAGTAGTGAAGTCAACGACGCTACAAGACTGAGTCGCCTAGCCCGCTTCCAAGCGCGTTTAAGTCCTGATACACACTCCATACGGAAACGATCCGGTAATCCGACTTATCACCGCAATGCAGTGATCAGACCCGCTGGATTGGCGTTATCTCACCGGAACCTCGGGATATTCTTCAATGTATTCCTCGCCTTCGGCACCGTAATAGGTGCAAGTGCGGGCCAGGAAGTCGACATCGTAGCGAACAATCCCCGCACGCCAGGTTCCCGTCAGGAATTCAGGAAAGGTACTGTTCCCCGCTTGATCGGTTCGCAGCGCCTTTATAAGCGCGTCTCTATCGAATCTCGGTACGTCCACCGTCCCCGACAGCAACGGTGCTCCTTGCGTTACGACTGGCCCGTCCTTCGTTAAATAGGCTTTCGCATGCAGGCAGAAACCAAGGGTTGCGCACCACGCCAACTCGGCGCAGCGTTTCGGCCAAATACGGAAAGCCGCCCGCTTTTGGCCGCCCAGCCATGGCTCGCTGCAGTGCGGCTTGAAGCTTCTCGATCGCAAGGCTCATTTTTGTCTCTCTTTTCATTGGAAGATTTAGTGACGCGAAATCCTATCACCGGGCAGCGCCGGAGGCACGAGTCCACTCCTGATAAATCCGCTGATCGGAAGAAACAATCGGAACGTGTCCGATAATCCGACTATTCGCGCGCAGTCATCGATGCGGTTTCAAAAACGCCATTTTCTAAGCGCCCAGGCGGTTGTCAGACAGCATCGCCGGGGTTCAGCCACTGTTCGAGGCGATCCGCGTAGGTGCGGCTGGAGCGGTGTTCCGACCCGTCGGAGAGCTTCACGATATATTCCCTATTATCGATGCCGCGCAACTCCACAATGCAGCCCTTTCGAACGATCCGAGAACGGTGAATACGAAGAAACTTTGCCGGGTCTAGATTCTGTTGAAGTGCATTCATCGTTTCGCGCAAGGGGTGGTTCCGGCCGCGAACATGCAGTTCCGCATAGTCTCCGGCTGCGCCGATCCAGTCGGTATCATTCGCCAGCACGATCTGAATTCGTGAACCCATCCGTACTACAAAGCGTGACGTGTATTTTTCCGAGGTCCGTCCCAGCATCGCCAAAATGCGCTCAGCCATTCGGGTCTTCGACGCCGAATCCATGCCTCTTCGAGCACGATCCACTGCAGCGGCAAAGCGCTCGTCGTCCACGGGTTTGAGTAAATAATCCAGGGCATGAACCTCGAATGCCTGCAAGGCATGCTGTTCGTAAGCCGTCAGAAAGATCACGCCGGGCAGATTCTCCTTCGGCAAAGACCGGAGCACCTCGAAACCGTTCATGCCCGGCATTTGAACATCGAGAAACACAACATCAGGCGAGAGTTCGAGGATTCTTTCCATCGCGGATAAACCATCCCCACATTCACCCCCCACCTCGATATCCGCAAACTTATGTAGCCGTAGAGATACGCCACGCCGGGCGAGTGTTTCATCGTCGACGATCAGCGCGCGCACGCCTCTACCTCTCGCTGCTGCGTCGTTTTTCGGAAAGGCAATTGCACAATCACCTGGTAAGCGCCGGAAGACTGGCATTGCAGCGCGAACTTATAATCCGTGCCGTAGAGAGTCTTTAGTCGTTCCTCGGTATTGGTCAGCCCGATACCATGCACCGCTTTACCGACCGGTTCGGCCCAGACTCCGGAAGTTGCGGAGTTCTGGATGCTAATCTGCAATTGACCGCCGTCAAGTTTGCTCTGAATTCGAATCGTTCCACCCTCCACGAGTAGCGCCACGCCGTGTCTCACGGCATTCTCCACTAATGGCTGTAACAACATACTGGGCACCAGAGCGTCCAAGGTTTCTGGAGAGATGGAGACGTCAATCCGTAGCCGGCCTCCCAGTCTGCTCTGCTCGATCGCCAAGTACTGCTCGGTAAAAGCAATCTCGTGCGCAAACGTCGTTTCCAGCGGGGCTTCACGGTCCAGGATGGTTCTGAGAAATTCGCCAATCTGCGCGAGCATGCGGGTAGCAGCCGGGCGTTCCCGTCCAGGACAAGCGTGGAAACGGCATTGAGAGAATTGAATAGGAAGTGTGGATTGAGCTGGTAGCGCATAGCGTTCAACCGCGCGTCGCGCACTTCAGATTCGGCCCGCAGCAGTCTTTCCTTTTCCCGTGCCGATTGCTGCCATAGCTTGATGCTGAAATAGAGGCTAGACCATAAGAAGAGAGTGAAGATGGCCTGGGTAAAAGTCACAAGCCAGTCTGCCCAATCCAGCGGGCGAACACCGAATGCCAACAGCTCGGCAACATAAGCAGCGATGGCGCACGCGATCATGGACCAGACAAACGCTCGGATCTCTAAAGCGATCCATGAGAACTCACGCTTGATCAGGGATTGGCAAACCGGGCGCAGCATGCAACTGGCTACGAACATCGAGCCAACGAACACGCTACTGCCGCGCAGCGTTCCCGGTTGCTTCAGAGATGGGAGTATGGAGACAAGAACCAACCCACAGTAACAGCTCCATCCCACGATCTGCAGTGGCCAGAAGGTCGGAAAAACGAAATCGTCGCGCTTCAGCACAAACGCCATTTTAGCCCCAAGGGCGCCAACCCGCATCTTCGGTTCGGCGCTCAAAACCTGCGGCTCATCGCAAAGTTCACTCTCGTGGCAGATCACGCCAGCTCGCTTTAGTCCACTCGGGCTACTTTCATCGATAGTTTTTGCTCGAAACTCAGGAGGCTTCCGTGAACAAAGTATTTCGACTTTTGGCAGTATGTGCACTTGGTATGGCATCCGCAAGCTTGCCCGTGGCGTCGGCGCAAACCTATAAGACGGTCGACTTTCCGGGCGCAACCGCAACCCTTCTAATCGGCGGACCCAATCCGCAGGGCACGAGCGTCGGTATTGAGATCACCGCTGGTTTTCAACATGGTTTCACGCTAACAGCGGACGGCAAGTTTACGGTGCTCGACCCTCCGGGCTCCGCCTTGACTTCTCCCAATTACATCAACGCGGAGAACGTGGTCGTGGGCAATTACCTCGACGCCAGCAGTGTGACCCATGGCTTCATTTTATTTCGGGGCCACTACACTATTTTTGACGTTCCCGGCGCTCTCGCCACGGCTCTCTCCAGCATCAATGCCGTGGGCGAAATGACGGGATTTACCTGTCTGACGGATCCAACATGCGAAGCGCCCCCTTACAAGAGCTTCACTGTGTCCACCCGCGGCGAGATCACCAGCTTCAATCCGTTCGGCGCCATCAGCAGCTTTGCCAGCGGAGTGAACCTGTTCGGCACCGTCGTTGGCACTTACACCGATAGCGGTGGAAACACTCACAGCTACCAGCTCTGCCACGGGGACTTCACCTCCAATGATTTTCCGGACGCGATACTTACCTTCAATGGAGGACTTAACGCCCAGGGAGATATCGTCGGTTTCTACACGGATGCTTCGAATGTCACCCACTCGTTTCTGCTGCGCCACGGCGCCTACACGGGCTTCGACCCGCCGGGGGCCACCTATAGCAATGCAGGTGGGATCAATGCGAGCGGCATCATCGCCGGATTCTATTTCGACTCCGCGAATGTTGCGCACGGATATATCCGGACGCCGCGACGAGAAGAATCGAACTGAACTGCCGGTTCCGGCTGCTAAATCTGACGGCTCTCGCGTTGGCGCGATTTCCGCGTTGACGGGAGAGCCGTCAGCAGATCACATCCCTGGCAAACGCGGCAATCGCATAAGCACCGATCCCAGATTCTTAATGTCCGATCGTCCAACGTATCAGGGCTTACTTAACCCGACCGCATCCGCCTTTGTCGTTACTGCAATTTCGCGTATTCGGCTTTGGGTTCTTTCAGGATGGGAATGTCTGGATCGGCGTCTTTCCACAGCGTCAGGAAATACTGATAAGAGGCGAGGGCTCCCGCATCGTCGCCTGACCGCACAGGCGCGAGCAAGCCCCGGCGAGTAGTCTGCGAGCTAGTGTTGCATCGACCCCTTGAGACTGCCGCGCTTGCCGGAAACTGATCCATTGCCTCCGCTATGTGTACTCTTGAATACACTTCAATAATATGTTAACGTCGGTCGGGCTTTTATTTCACGCCACCAAGGGCGCAGCATGCAAACCGGACCACGGCGGACTGGGGAACGTAAGACGACCGGGCAGCGTAAAAGCGCGCGTGGGCACCATACGGGTTTCTCGGCGGCCTCGGAGTCTCTGCGGTTAGCCTTTCCGTTCTCTACCGCATGCCTCCCGGCCACCAGCAACGTCCCAACACCCACCGGCCACACGGAAACGGGCAGCACTTGCGCTCGCGTTTCTAATCGTCACTCGGGACGATTAGAAACGGCTGTAACTTACAGAAAACAAACGTTCGACCCTGATTCTAATCGTCATTTTTATGCATGGTCGGCGCTCCGGAATTCTTATCGCGCAAGCGAAGCTACGATCAGGTAGGAGCGCATGCGCGGGTCCATCCAATCGCGCAAGGCGTCGCCAAGCAGATTGAAGGCCAGCACTGCGGTCATCACCGCCAGCGCGGGGAAAATCACCATATGCGGCGCGTCAAACACATGCAGGCGCGCATCATTCAGCATGGCGCCCCAGCTGGGCATCGGCGCGAGCACGCCCACGCCTAAAAAGCTCAGCGTGGATTCCGCCAAAATCGCCCCGGCCATCGCAATCGTCGCCTGCACCAGCACAGGCTGCAAAATATTCGGCATCAGGTGCCTGATCAAGATGCGCATGTGCGATGCACCCAAGGACCGCGCCGCCAACACATATTCCATCTCCTTGGCTTGCAAAATCTGCGCGCGGGCCAGCCGCGCATACCCCGCCCAGCCGGTCACTACCAGCGCCAGAATCACTTTGTCGAGGCCAGGGCCGAGAAAGGCCGCGAACGCAATTGCTAGCAAAATCCCGGGGAACGAAAGAAACGCGTTGATCAGCACCACGTTCACCAGGCGATCGAACCATCCGCCGAAGTATCCCGCCACTGAACCAATCGCCAACCCGATAATTCCGGCGCCAAAGACAACGCACACACTCACCAGCATCGAGACCCGAGTGCCAAAAATAATGCGCGAGAGGATGTCGCGGCCAAGCTCGTCAGTGCCCATCCAGTGCGCGGCATTTGGAGCCACCAGCCGTGCGGGCAAATTCTGCGCGATGGGGTCGTACGGCGCAATCCACGGCGCGGTAAGCGCCACAATCACCAGCACCAATGTGAGCCCGAACCCCCAGCGTCCCGGAACGCTTCGGTGCAGAAATTCCTTCAGTTCGCGGGCGGCTTCCTGCAACAGGGCGATCATTCGAATCGCACTCTCGGATCCACCAACGCGTAAACCATATCGGTCAGGAGGTTCACGAACACATAGGACACTGCGATCAACAAAATACAGCCCTGCAGCAGCGGATAATCGCGCGCGTTGATGGCCTGCACCGCCAGACGCCCAATCCCCGGCCAGGAAAAAATGGATTCGGTGACGATGGTGCCCGCGAGTAGCGTCCCGAACTGCAAGCCGAGGATGGTTAGAGTCGGAATCAGCGCGTTTCGCAACGCGTGGCGGAAAAGCACGCCGGATTCCGAAACACCCTTGGCACGCGCCGTACGCACGTAATCGGCGGAAAGCTCCTCGATCACCGAGGAGCGCACCATACGCGTAAGAATCGCAGCCAATGCAGCGCCGAGCGTAAACGCGGGCAGAATCAAATGCGAAATGCCGCCGCGTCCGGTGACCGGAAGCCAACCGAGGATCACGGCGAATAGCAGCATCAGAATCGGCCCCAGGGCAAAATTGGGTAGGGAGAGACCGAAGAGCGTAAGTACCGCGACAGTGTGGTCGGTTCGCTGCCCGCGTTTCGATGCGGCGAGCACGCCACCGGGGATGCCGATCAAGGCGCAGACTCCGAGGGCCACGATCGCCAATTCAAGCGTGGCCGGGTAATGCTCGATGATCACTTTCGCCACAGGCCGCTGGAACCGGATCGATTCGCCAAGGTTCCCGTGCAGCACGCCAGTGATGTAATGCCCGTACTGCACCGGGATTGGCAAATCCAGTCCCAAGGCATGGCGCAGCTGTTGCAAATCCTCGGCGCGCGCGCCTTCACCCAGCATCTGCGCAACCGGATCGCCGGGTACAATATGCGCAAGCAGAAAAACCATGGTGAGAATGAGCCATAGCGCGGGAATCGCAAACAAGAGCCGCAGTGAGATGTAACGGATCATTTATTCGAAGATCCGGCCGAAGAAGAAGTCCGCGCAGCTCGGCGCTCTTGTACATCAGCATCCGGTTCACCGGAAGCGTGTGTTTCAGTCGATCCCGTCAATTGGGCCGACGCTTTCGCTGCACTATCCGGATCATGCTCGCGCCGCACGGTTGCCGGGACATCCGACGCCGAAGTCGCGCCAATCGGGCGTAGCGGCTTGATTTTCAACCGCGAAACACGGCGATGGTCCATTTCCATCACCGTGAAACGATAGCCGTCGGTTTCGAAGCTTTCGCCGCCACGCGGGATAAAGCCAAGCCGGTTTAGCACGAACCCGCCCACTGTTTCGTACGACGGATCTTCCGGAAGGACGATGTTGTATCGCACTTCGAGTTCGCGGACTTTAATCGCGGCATCGAAAATCATGCCGCCATCGGGCAAAGTAAGAGGCCGCTCGACAACGTCGAACTCATCGTGAATCTCGCCGACCATCTGCTCCAGGATATCTTCGAGCGTGGCCAAACCGAGAATGCTGCCGAATTCGTCGACGATCATTGCCAGCCCAGTGCGGCGTGCGCGAAATTCCAGCAGCAACTCGCTGACCGGCTTGGTCTCCGGAACGATCAAGGCATCGCGCAAGACCGCCCGCAGGTTGAATTCCGGGAGCGCTTGGTTGTCTTCGTCACGACGGGTGCGTTCGAGCAAAACCCAGATCATGTCCTTGATGTGAACAAAACCAAGAATATGATCGAGTGAACCTTCGTATACCGGAATGCGCGAGCGCTGCGTGGTGGCAAACATGGTCATGGTGTCCTCGAGGCTCGCGCTCGCCGGCAACGCGTGCACATCCGGGCGCGGAACCATAACTTCCCGGGCCTGAATTTGGCCCAACTCCATAGCGGCCTGGATAAATTTCACTTCGGCGGCGGGCAACAGACCACGATCGCGTGCTTGCTGAATCATCACTTGCAGCTCCTCGGTGGAACGCACCAGCGTGTGATTGTGCGGCGAAATCACGCCCAGGGCGCGCACAATTTTTTCCGCGGAGTCGTCCAACAAGTCGATAGCCCACCGAAACGTGTGCACAAACCAGCTGAACGGACGGGCGATGAGCAAAGCCACTCGTTCGGCGCGAGCGAGGCTGAGGCTTTTTGGCACCAGTTCGCCGAGCACGACTTGCAGCACAGTGAGCAATCCAAACGCGATTGCGAGGGCTGCACCGTGTGCGATAATCGCGGCCCATGGCTGAGAAATTCCCTGCACCAGAGGACTCAACATTCCGGCGAGCGTAATTTCGCCAAGATAGCCGAGCGAAAGGCTGGCCAGCGTAATGCCGACTTGCACTCCGGAGACCACGCGACTGAGATCGGAGAGCAACGACTCGACGACCTTCGCTCGAGCGTCGCCTTCTTCGACCAACTGGCGCACGCGGGATTGACGGACGGCCACTAGCGAGAATTCAGCGGCAGAGAAAAACGCGTTGACACCGACCAGCGCGAGAACCGCAAACAGTTGCAGCGCGATCATTGCAGGGGGCCCATTGACGCCCGCGCACGAAAGACAACCGCGAAAGACGATGATCTATGGCACACAAGCAGGGCGCGGAGCTGACGTTGTAGCGGAAGGGAGGCTACGGCATCCATCACAGCTGATTCTAGCAAGAGCCGCGGCGCAACGGGAGAGAACCCTCGTCATCATGTGTTCTGAAACTGGTCAAATGAAGTGTTTCTCCGGCGACCGATCGAAACCTAGTCGAGAGAGATCTCTGCGCCGGCCCAAGGGACATCTGTCGCTCTGCGAAGTGCGTGCCTAGTTCTAGGTTTTGGTCGCGCTTTCGGTCTGCATGCGAGCGTTCAATTCCGACGATCTTCCGCGCGGAACGCTGAGAGATTTCCACTGACCGCTAGCAAAATGCTTTGCGAGGAAGACGATCTGACCCACGTGGTAAGAATAGTGCGCCATTTGGCGCTGGATCGCCTGCATCACGGAATGCGGTTGACAGCGAATTGAGACGGAACGTCCCAGATCAGCGTCAGTGAGCGACGCCGTTGCATCGAAAACGTGCTGCCATCCCTGCTCCCACATTGTCAGTAGGGTGGCGCGCGTGTCCGGAGGCGCTTCAAATTCCATGTCGCGATTGCGGTCCGGCTTTTCGCCGTCGGACGTCAAGAAATCAACCCAGCGGGACCGCATATTCCCGGCCATATGTTTTACGATGATGGCGATGGAATTTGATTCCGCATCTAAAGAAACCGTCAGAGCTTCGTCGGGAGTTTGAGCCAAGGCGCGGTCGGCCAAGCCTTTGTAATAACGGAAGGTATGCTCGGCGTCTCTTACGTAAGATGTGCTGAACTGATGTGCCATGAGCGGATTTTCCATCTTTCTCCTCGCCACCGCAAGTGGTGGCGGAACGAAAACTTTGTCGCAGACCCGGCGGCGATCGCTCCTTCAAGACAGCAATCGGGTGGGCTAGAGTGCACGGCATTGCCGCGATGAGGTCATCGCGATAGAATTCGGAATGCCGCGCCGAGTGCGCCACGTGCAAAAAGAGATGTCGTAATTAAGATTGCGAAGATTCCAAAGCGCTCCGGACGCGCGAATTGAGGCGGAATGAGTCCAGTACCGAATAAATCAGCAGTGCCAGTGGAACCACCCAAGAAGGGAGACTTCGAAAAGTCACTCATGCGCTTGGAAGAAGTAGTGAAGCGCCTGGAGAGTCCGGATTTATCTCTGGACGAAGCCATGAAGCTTTTCGAAGAGGGCGTGAAGCTTTCGCGCGAGTGCCAGACCCAACTAGAAGAGGCCGAGGGCCGCGTGGAAATTCTGCTCAAAAAAGCGGATGGAAAGATTGTCGCCCAGCCTTTTGATCCGGGTGACGAAAATAACTAACGCGCCGCTTCGGTCTGTGGTTGACAGTATCTGATTCAGATCCCATCGCCGTCACAAAATCATGACCGTTCCCGACTTTTTCGAAAAAGATCGAGCCACCGTTGAGGTGGCTTTGCAACAGCTTCTGCCATCCGAAGATACACCGCCAGCTTCCATCCATCGGTCCATGCGGTACAGTGTATTTGCGGGGGGCAAGCGCATCCGCCCTATTCTGTGCATCGCGTCCGCGCGAATGTTTTCGGACGAGCTGGATGGCGCTGTGCAAGTGGGCTGTTCGCTGGAGTTTATCCACACATATTCCTTGATTCACGACGATCTGCCCGCGCTGGACAACGACGATCTTCGGCGCGGAAAACCCACGAATCACAAAGTGTTCGGCGATGCGATTGCGATTCTGGCCGGCGATGCATTGCTGACTTTGGCTTTTCAGACCTTGGCGATGGCTGCTATTGAACCGCAACGGCGACTCGCGGTCGTCGCCATGATTGCAGAGGCGGCCGGTACGGATCGTGGGATGATTGGGGGGCAGGTGGCCGATATCGAAGCGGAAGGGAAAGCGCCCGACGCCACGTCACTGGAATACATTCACCGCTCAAAAACTGCGGCATTGATCCGCGCTTCTATCGTGGCCGGAGCGATTGCCGGCGGGGCAGATCGCGATGACCTTAAACGCCTGCTCGACTTTGGCGAAAACATCGGCTGGGCATTCCAGGTAGTGGACGATATTCTCGACGTTGAAGAATCGTCGGCATCATTGGGCAAAACTGCGGGCAAAGATCAGGCGCAAAAGAAAGTCACTTATCCGGCGCTGCATGGATTGGAAGTGTCACGGGACATCGCCGCTGACCTGGAAGCCAAGGCGTTGAAGGAATTAGATTTTTACGCCGATCGCGGTACTCAGCTGCGCCAATTAGCGCAATTTCTGGTGGCGCGCCGTTCATGAGCAGGGCGAACTTCGCGTACTTGCACGGTGTTCCCGGCACGCGCCGCTGCAATTCCGAACGGTAAATTTAGTTTACCCTTAGCAATTCTGCTGAGTGACTGGATGTATGAAATCAAAATCCATCCGTAGTTTGGTTCCTCAATCTGACACTCCAGTTGCGAAGCCAGGAAAATCACGGTTAGACGTGCTAATTTTTGAACGCGGCCTCGCTCCTTCACGCCAGCGCGCTCAAGCCCTTCTTCTAGCTGGCAACGTCCTCGTGAATGGGCAAAAAATGGAAAAACCTGGCACGCAAATCGCCTCGGATGCGCGCATCGAAATAATCGGCGAGGCTCTGCCGTACGCCAGCCGGAGCGGGTTGAAGCTGGCGGGCGCATTGTTAGACTTTGCGGTTCGTTCACAGGACAAAATTTGCCTCGATGTGGGCAGTTCCACGGGCGGCTTCACGGATTGCCTGCTACAAGGTGGCGCCAGGCGTGTCTTCGCCGTAGACGTCACGGTAGACCAATTGGACTGGAAATTGCGTCAGGACAGCCGCGTGATTGTCGTAGAGCGCAATGCTCGCTATTTACACGCGGAAGATATTTCGGAACCGCCGGACTTGATCACGATGGACGTTTCGTTTATTTCCGTCGGCAAGGTGCTGCCAGCGGTTGTGCCTATCGCAGCGCCCGAGGCCGATTTTCTGATTCTGATTAAGCCGCAGTTCGAACTGGAAAAGAGAGAAATCGGTAAGGGCGGCATCGTGCGGGAGGCTTCGTTACACCAGAAAGCTATCGAGCGAGTGGAATCAGCTGCTGCGGCTTGCGGTTTGGAGTCGCTTGGAGTGCGCCCGAGCCACCTTCCGGGCGCTGAAGGCAATCAGGAGTTTTTTCTGCACGCCCGCGCGCGAGGGTAGAGTAGAATTCTGCCTCCCAATATGATCCGTGCCGTCGGCATTATCTGCAAACCAATCCCCGAAATGGTTTCGGCCGTAGTCCCGCCCCTAAAGGCATGGCTGCAGACGCGGAAGGTCGAGGTTCTTCTCGATAAGGAAACGCAGGCGGTAACCGAGCCCAATGGTCCCGCGGTCCCGCGGGCCGAAATCGCCGACAGAGTCGACTTGCTGATTGTATTGGGTGGCGATGGCACGTTGCTCGCCGTGGCGCGAGTCCTCGCCGGACGCAATGTGCCTATACTGGCGGTAAATTTGGGCGGGTTGGGATTTCTCACCAGCGTGACTCTCGATGAGCTTTACCCAGTGCTTGAAACGATTCTCGCTGGCGAACACCACACCACCGAGAGAATGATGCTGGAAGCGGAGATCTTCCACAGTGAAAAACCTGCGGAGCGATTGACCGCACTGAACGATGCGGTCGCAAATAAGGCCGCACTTTCGCGCATGCTGGATTTTGATGTGCACGTGGATCATAACCACGTCGGCCGGTATCGCGCTGACGGCTTGATTGTGGCAACGCCTACGGGTTCTACAGCGTACTCACTCGCCGCGGGTGGGCCGATAATCCATCCGGATTTAGACGCGTTTGTGATTACGCCAATCTGCCCGCATATGTTGACCAATCGTCCTTTGGTGATCCCTGATACCGCGCGTGTGGAATTGAATTTCCCGGCCACGGGTGAACCTGTTTTTTTCACGATTGACGGGCAGATCGGATTTCAACTGCAACCGCGAGACCGTGTGGTGATCACAAAGGCGTCAACCAAAGTTCAAGTGGTGCGGCCACCGCGAAAAACTTATTACGAAATTCTTCGAAGCAAACTGCGTTGGGGTGAGAGGTAAACGGATTCTAAGTCAAAGGATATCCGGCTCTCTGGATCGCGTAGCACGCCCGTCTGGAAGCCCTTACCAATATGCACTTTGCGAGGAGTCTCCTGTGAAATCGCACTGTATTTTCGCGTTGATCCTGGCGGCGGTGTGGATAACTACCGTTGGCGCCCCTGCCGTGAGCGCACAAAGTTCTAACGCTTCGGCTGAAGGTGCGACGCAAGACGCCCCGACGCAGTCGGGCAGCGCAAAGCCGGTGCAACGATTTCCGGATTATCCGATTCAGGAAGGGTTCATCGATTCGCGAGGCGTGCTGATTTACTACACGACCATCGGGCGCGGCGCTCCGCTTGTGATTTTGCATGGCGGCCCCGGCGCCTCCCACGATTATTTTCTGCCGTACCTGCTCCCGCTGGTGCGCCATTATCGACTGATTTTTATCGACGAGCGCGGATCGGGCAAATCACAGAAGTTGGAAGATCCTGCCGACTACACGGTCGAGAACATGGTCGAGGACGTAGAAGCGGTTCGCCAGGGCTTGGTGCTGGACAAAATCACCTTGCTCGGACATTCCTACGGAGGAGTGCTGGCGCAGGCCTATGCACTGAAATATCAGAATAACCTCACCCATCTGATTTTGTGCAGTACTTTTCCCAGCACGACCCAGATGAATCAGGTTTTTGTAAAAATGAAAGAAAAGATGCCGGCGGAATTGCGCGAGAGAATTGACCGCGAGGAAAAAGAAGGTTTGTTCGGTCACGGTAAGGACTATGAGAAAAATCGTTATACTAACGACTACATGATCGCGGCCTGGGGCGAGGGTTATTTTCCTTACGTTTATCAGAACCGTCCGGACGCCAATTACGATCCAGTTGCGAACGGAATCATGGCGTGGGACGTGTACCGTGAAATGTGGGGCTCGGACGGGGAATTTGTTATTGATGGAAACCTGAAGTCGGTCGAATACGTGGACCGTTTGCATACAATTCACATACCCACACTGATTCTTGCCGGCGATCACGACGAATGCGACCCGTCGCTATCGCAAGAAATGCACGAGAAAATCGAAGACTCGCAGATTGTGATCTTGCCCAAGAGCGGACATATGACGTTCGTGGATCAACCGAAGATGTTCAACGATTCAGTGCTCGATTTTCTAGGCAAGAGGCTGCAAAAGCAGCCTCAGCCTGCCAATCCGAGCTAAAATGCAACCGCACGTACCTCTACTTAACCTTCAGCACCACTAAAGTGCGGTCGTCGAATGGATGCGTCCCGCCGGAAAATGCGTCTACTTCCTCGAGAATGTGATCGGCAATGGCGTCAGCTGTAAATTGGTGTGTGGCGGCAATGATCTGTCCCAGACGCGGGTGACCAAAAAATTCAAGGGTGGAATTTTGCGTGTCCCCGATGCCGTCCGAGTGAAAAACGACTACGTCACCTTGATTCAGGATGTAGCTGCGCTGGTCGTAGGTCGCGTCTTCGAACATTCCCAGAGGAAACCCTGCCAACGGAATTCGCTCGCAGCGACCAGCGTGATACAGAAACGGCTCTTCCTGCCCGGCATTGGCGACGCGCAGTTTGTGGCGCCCTCGGTGCCATGTGGCGAAACAAAGAGTCATGAACCGGCCTTCGATGCGGCGCTCGCCGAGAAATCCATTGATGGCGCGCAACATTTCGGCGGGGCGATGCTTCTGCGGTCCCAAGCTGCGAAGCGTGCCGATTGCCACGGCACCATAAAGTGCCGCGGCGCTTCCCTTGCCGCTGACATCCCCCATCGCGATCGCCAGTTCCTGTGGCCCATAACGCAAAAAATCGTAAAGATCGCCACTCAGTTCGCGCGAGGAGACTACTCGCGCCGCGATATCGAGGCCGAACTCAGGTCCGGGCAAACGCGGCAGTAAGGCGCCTTGAATACGGCGTGCGGCGCTTAGGTCGCGTTCCATACGTGCTTCGTCTTTCGCAACTCGTTCGTAGAGGCGCGCGTTTTCGATGGAAACTGCGAGATGCGCCGCCAGGATCGCAAGAACCTGCACATGGTCCGGCGTGAAATAATTGAGTTTTGGGCTTTCCAAATCCATCACGCCGACTACGCGATCTTTATTGAGCATAGGCACAGCTAGCTCAGAACGCGTCTCAGGATTCACGAGAAGATAGCGCGGATCGACAGTGACGTCCGGCACGACCACGGGGCGCTTGAGCGCCGCTGCCGCACCCACGATTCCCTCGTGCGCGGGCACTGCAAACTTTTCCTGCACGCGCTGTCCGAATTTTACCGTGACGCGATGACGGAAGACTTTATCGGCTTCGTCGTAAAGCAGAATGCTGAAAATCTGGTAATTGATCAGCCGCTTTGTCAGCTCGGCCGCACGACGCAGGACCTCTTCAACTGATAACGTCGAATTCGCTTCGCGGCTAACTTCATTCAGCAACAAAAGCGTTTCGGCTTGATTGCGCTCGTGCTCGTAAAGCTTGGCGTTTTCAATTGCGGTGCCGATGCGCGAAGCAACCAGTGTGAGGATGTTCTGCTGGTCCGACGTGAAATAATCCAGCTCACTACTTTCGATATCCAGCACACCGATGACACGACCGCGCACTATCAGCGGCACCGCAAGTTCGGAGCGAATGCCATCGAGCGCATTCAGATAACGGGGATCGGACCGCACATCGCCTACGCGAATGGCCTGGCCGGTGCTGGCCGCCGCGCCGATAATTCCTTCGCGCATGGGAATTCGCCAGTGGTCGACGACCTCCTGCCGATGGCCGATGGCAAACCGGAAGCACAATTGATCCGTGCCTTCTTCCGGAAGCAGCACGGCGAAGACTTCATATTCGATCAAGCGTTTGATGAGCGCCGCAGCGTTCGGCAGAACCTCATCCAGGTTCAGCGAAGCGTTTATCTCCTGGCTGATTTCAGCCAAAATCGAGAGGGTCTCCGCGGGAACCTCAATTTTCGAATTGAGCTTGGTCGAATCCATTCGTAAAACCGAACCGCTCTCGGCCCCCGCCGAGTAAATCACACATCACGCCGAACAGTCTTATAGTTATTAGCGCAACGAATGCAAAATCAATTCATTATAACAGGCAGAAAAGAAGCTCTTGCTGAGGACCTGCGAAAATATTCTCAGTTTCAATATTTTCCGCTATCAGGACCAGCTTGAGAGGAAGGCAATTTTCCGGACCGCGCCTGTTCGATTATTTTCGCCCCGGCACTTGCGCCGATGCGCGTAGCTCCGGCTTCCACCATCTTCGACAAGTCCTCAAGCGTGCGAACACCGCCGGCAGCCTTGATTCCCGGGCCTGGGCCAATTGTTTCGCGAATCAGGCGAACATCTTCGGGCGTCGCGCCGCCAGAACTGAATCCGGTGGAAGTCTTTACGAAATCCGCGCGAGCATCTTTCGCCGCAAAGGACGCCTGGATTTTCTCTTCCCTACTAAGGATTGCCGTCTCAATGATTACTTTGCAGATGCCGCCGCCCTGATGCGCGACCTCGACAACGCCACGAATATCTTTTTCCACTACATCTAGCTGGCCGGATTTCAGCGCACCGATATTGATCACCATGTCGATTTCCTGCGCACCGAGCTCCATGCATTTCCGCGCCTCGAAAACCTTGACTTCCGAAAGAGTCGCCCCCAGTGGAAAGCCAACGACGGTACAGACTTTAACGCTGCTTCCCCGAAGCAGTTCCGCTGCTAACGCGACGGTCCACGGATTCACGCACACCGAGGCAAAACCGTATTGCAGCGCTTCTTCGCACAATTTGCGAATGTCGTCACGCGTGGTTTCCGGTTTCAACAACGTGTGATCGATTAAACGCGCGATTTGGGCTTCGCTAAGAGGCATGTTCATTCTGGCGGAAGGATGAGAATGCAAACATCCTTGAGGTTGCGATAACGCTCGGCATAATCCAGGCCGTAGCCTACTACGAAATCATTGGGGATTTTGAAGCCTACGTAATCTGCTTTTACGTTTTTGATCCTGCGCGAAGGCTTATCCAATAGGGCGGCAACACGCAAGGTCTTGGGATTTCTCTGTTCCAGCACGCGCAAAAGGTAGCACAGCGTAATGCCGGTATCCAAAATATCCTCAACCACAATTACGTTAAGCCCCTGGATGCTGCTATCAAGGTCCTTTAACAGACGCACCTGCCCGGAACTTTCCTTGTTTTTACCATAACTGGAAACGGCGATGAAATCGATGGAAGTATTGAGATTTATTTCGCGAACCAGATCCGAAAGGAAAATGCATGCGCCCTTCAAAACGCCGATCAGATGGACGCGTTGTGCCTGGTAATCCTTGGTGATTTCGCGGGCTACTTCGCGCACGCGCGTCTGGATTGCAGCCCGGCGAATTAAGATCTTAAGTTTTTCATTTCCTTCTACCACCGGCATGTGCGTCCCGCCTTCAATTGGAAAGCGCGTACTCTAACGCAGAGCATGGCGATTGACAATGTCGGAGCGTGGTCTAGCGCAAATAACCCCAGGTGTGCAGGCGATCGCTATCTTCCACCCAGCGATCGCCGATATCTGTGCGGTAATACATGTTGGGAATGAGGACGTTTTTGATGCGCGAATAAACCTGTGTTTGCGCTTGTTTCATGGTTTGACCCAAGCCGACCACCACCAATATTACTCCCGATGTCCCCGCCACTAGCCACTGGCCATTCACTTGTTTCACGTCTTCAATGTGCATTTCATCGGTGGGCGGCTTTTTGAAAACGATGACGGAGTTTTTTGAGAACGAATCGAAGGTTTCATCGTCGTCGAACGGAAAGGGAGGCACTACGATGCGCACTCCGATCTGAAAGCCGCTGCGAACCTTCAATTTCGGATCGTCGCCGTTGGCCAGGTCCCAAAAGAATTGGCCGATGGGCGTGGTCATTCCCGCCTGCTGAATACTGATGGTGGGATAACCAAAACGCGCGGTGAACTCCAGAGGATAGATTCCATGATGGTTGACGATGCAATTCAAGTCGATGTAGCCTACGTATCCTTCCTCGGTCAGCTTCTTCTCCATCTTCTGTAGCGTCAGATTGAATAAATTGTTGGGCTCGCTCCAGAACATCGTAGTTCCCATTTCACCCGTTGGCGGGCCGTTTTCGCCAGGAAATAGCTTCTTATGCTCAAAATTTATGTTGATGGGATAAATGAACTTCTTACCGTTGAAAAACGCGCCCACGGCCACTTCGACGCCACTCACACGGCGTTGCAATTGAAAAACCTTGATCTCATCTGACAGCGCTCTCTTGTATGCCTCCAGGACGTGAATCACGTCCTGCCCATCATCTTCTTCGCCTACGAACAATCGGCGCTTCACGTTCTGAGCCTCGCCGCTGGGCTTGATCACGTAGCGTCCTGGATTTTCCCTGACATGGTCAATGGCATCGTCGAAGTTAGAGAATTCCCCGTACGGAATAATGTTGACGCCGGCTTTTTTCAGTTCCTCCTGGCCGAACGAGCGATCGTCTTCGAGTCGATCGGAGTAGGGCGTGCCGCCGACTACTTTCTTACCTTGGGCTCGCAATGCCTGCGCCTTTTCGCCTTGCCCCAGCGTGTCGTCGAAAATTAGAATGTCGGCCCAGTCAGTATCCTTCTCCCAGTCTTTGCATTTGGCGACAAAACCGTCGGCAATATCCCGTTCTTTTCTATCCTGGATGAAATACCGAACCTCATGACCTTCCTTCGAAACTTGCCAGGCGATATCGCTGATGAGACCCGTCAATGAGACAAAAAGGAAATTCCGTTTCTCCATCTCGTTTTGGCTCCCGGCTGCATGGACAGTTCGTGATGAAATGGCGCAACAGAAGTTAACCATAGTATGAGCGGATTGTTACAGTCGCGTGAACCAGGGTGTTGATGTGGCGCGGCTTCTGCAGGTGGCTTGAGTTTTTCAGTTAAACGCAGGAAAGAAACTGGCGCGGATCGGGCCTAAACTTGCTCCATCTTCAACCGATGATTCACTGTGGAGTTATCGCGTGTCCCTATCTAACGATCCCGAGGTATATCGCTCTGTTCTGGAACACATGCGCACAGGAATCTACCTTGTGGACCGTCAACAGAGAATCCAATTTTGGAACGAAGGGGCGGAAAGCCTCACTGGATATCTGAGACAAGACGTCCTGGGACATTTTTGCCGGGATTTTCTTGCCCCTCCAACTCAGGATGCTGCTGACGGAATTTGCGAGCTGGGCGGCGCGCTCGGCACGGTGCTGCGTGATGGCAGGCCAGTAATTACGGAACTTTCACTTCGTCACAAAGCAGGACGCCAGGTCGCGCTGCGGGTGCGATCCGTCCCAATTCGAAATTCGGACGGCGTCATTCTGGGAGCGGCGGAAAGTTTCGACGAAAGTCATCGCGGCGCATATTCCGAGAGGCGTCACGAAAAACTTGCTAATTTCGGCTGCCTGGACGAAGCCACTGGCGTTCTCACGCGATCCTTCATCGATACACATTTGCGCGAAAGTCTCATAACGTTTTCAGAGCATCGCATTCCATTCAGCATTCTGTTGGTGGAGATCGACGGCATCGATCATTTTCGCGAGCAGTACGGACCCGGCGCTATCACGGTGATACTACGAGTCGCGCCTCAGACCATCGAAAATGCAATCCGCCCCATGGATTTTCTAGGTCACTATTCCGAAAACAAATTTCTGACCATCCTTTCCGAGTGCAGCGCGATGGAAATCAGACTGGTGGGGGACCGATTGCAAAAAATGGTCAGCAATTCGAAGGTCAAATGGTGGGCGACGATGTAGCGCTGACGGCATCTTTTGGCGGAACTTCTTCGCGCGCGGACGATACCGATAAGAAGATCATGGAACGAGCCGAAAAGGCGCTGGCCGTGAGTCAGGCAGCCGGGCATAACCGCATGACGGTAGCAGAATAGTAATGGACGAGAGGCATCGTGTGCGATGTTCATAATCATCGGAATTGTAGTGGTTTTGGGCGCGGTGGTTGCCGGGTTCTTGATGGAGCATGGCAACCTTAAGGTCCTGTTACAGCCGGCGGAGATGGTTACCATCGGTGGCGCGGCCCTCGGTACGATGTTGATTGCGAATCCGCTTCATATTTTGAAAAAGATTGTAGGGGGATTGGCCAGCGCCTTCGGCGGTTCAAAATACAATAAACAGCGATATCTCGATTCGTTGAAAATGATGTTTGAGCTTTTCAGCCGGGCCCGTCGCGATGGATTGATGGCCCTGGAAACCGATAGTGATAATCCCGAGCAGAGTGCCATTTTCTCAAAATACCCGAAATTTCTGAAAGATCATCACTGTCTCGCATTTGTTTGCGATTCGATCCGCATGGCTTCGAGTGGCGGTATAGAACCGTTCGACGCAGACCAAATGATCGAAAACGATATGGATGTCCATCATCACGAAAGTGCCCTGCCTGTCGCCGCTCTATCGACGGTGGCGGATGCCCTTCCGGGTCTCGGGATCGTAGCCGCGGTTTTAGGCGTGGTTATCACGATGGGGGCACTCGGAGGGCCGCCTGAGGAAATCGGGAAGAAGGTTGCCGCTGCGCTGGTCGGTACGTTTCTCGGAATATTAATGTGCTACGGGGTGGTGGGGCCGGTCGCTGCCAGCATGACTAAAGCAGTGGACGAAGAGCATGCCTATTACCAAGTGATGCGCATGATGATCGTAGCTTTTATGAAGGGCACTGCGCCGACAATGGCCGTGGAAATCGGGCGGCGCGCGATTCCCGGCCACGTTCGGCCGTCGTTCCAGGAAGCCGAGCAACACATAAAAGATAAAGGTGACGCGGCGCCCGCAGCCGCAGCAGCGTGAAATTGCACCACAGCTGTTATTCGGGACCTTATTGCGTCATGTTTCTTGGGTTTTGATTTTAAAAGGCATCTGTCAGTTAAGCTTTTCCGTAAGCGCACGCCAAGCGTTCATTTCTGCAAATCATAAAAGTCATGGCCGGAAAAACTCCCATCATCGTAATCAAGAAGAAAGGCGGACACGGCGGCCACCACGGAGGCGCATGGAAGGTCGCATATGCTGATTTCGTAACGGCGATGATGGCATTATTTATCGTCTTATGGCTGATGAGCAGTAGCAAGCCGGTGAAGGAAGCGGTGGCGGGGTATTTCAAGGATCCGTCCGGAACTGCGGATAAGACCGGCAGCAGCATGGCCGGGGTTGGCGAAAATTTTGTGGTTAACAAAGACAATATGGATCAGCTGAAGAAACAATTGGAGAAGGCAATCCGGGACGTGCCCAATTTCGACAAATTGAAAGACCACATTGAGATGACGGTGACGAACGAAGGGTTACGAATTGAACTAATGGAGTCCGCAAAAGGCACATTCTACGACACAGGCAATGCGCAGCTAAACGCTGACGGACAGGACATCGTCATTAAACTCGCCCAGGAGCTGGGCAAACTTCCGAACAAACTCGCTATCGAAGGTCACACGGATGCTCAGCCGTATGCCAACGAGCGCAATTACAGCAACTGGGAGCTCTCCGCTGATCGAGCCAACGCGGCGCGGAGGCTAATGCAGGAAAACGGGATAGGCGGGGATCAAGTGACCCAGGTGCGCGGATTCAGCGACCAGCGGTTGCGTAAACCGGACGCACCGCTCGATCCGTCGAACCGGCGAATTTCAGTAATTGTGCAATATCAGGTAGATCCGGGAGCCTCAGCAGATACTCCGGCCGTGCCGGGAACCGAGAAGGCCCAAACCAAATCGGCAGATGGTAAAGCTCCGGAAGGTGCATCGCCCGACGCGGCGAAGACTTCGGATGCGAAGAGTTCCGAAGCAAAGACCTCAGACGGCGGCAAGCCTGCGGATGCCAAAGGCGCGGAATCATCATCTCCCAAATGACATTTCATCAGGCATGTGGCCGACGCGGATGAAGATTAAGATGTAGCGCTCGCTGTAGCCGTCCCTGCATCGGCGTCGAACGATACGGCAACCGGTCGGGCTTGAGACCGGCCACGACAAACGAAAGATCTCAGCCGATCAAACCCTTCTGGCATGGCCATGCCATTTATTCGTCGCACGCTTTCGGGTAAGTTTAGTCCGGGGCAAACAATGGTCGATACGACAATGCCGGAGCCTTGGCTGAGCGGCACATTACCGGAAATTCGTTCGGTACCGCGAGCCGTGCTGCACTCACTTGAACTCGCCCACAAGGACCTGAAGCGCTGGTGTGGCAATCTAAGCGACGAACAGCTGAACGCGCGGCCCGCCGGAATTGCGCCCATCTCTTTTCACATCCGTCATATCGCGCGAAGCATTGATCGGCTGCTCACGTACACTGAAGGAAACCAACTGAACGATGAACAAATCGTGGCGCTAAAAAGCGAACTCGATCCGAACACATCCAAAAACGATCTATTTCTGGAACTTGAAACCTCGCTCACAAGAAGCGCTGCGCGGATTAGGCAAATCGATGCCGCTCGACTAGAAGAGGCCCGTTTTGTAGGCAGGAAGAAATTGCCGGCTACGTTAGGCGGGTTGCTGGTTCACGTTGCAGATCACACCCAGCGCCATCTGGGGCAAGCCATCACGACCGCGAGGATTGTGGCCGCTTCTGGCTCCTAATAATCTCTGTGGGCATGCCCGCCTCCCGCGTTAAATGCTCCGGTAATCGCACTCCACCAAGTGCGGGGCCTCTTTAATCAGCAGCGGAAGCTGCTTGACGCATCTCCTTTACATCCGACTTGGCGTGGTGCAGGGCCTTTGGCTCGTGAAACTGAGCCGATTCGGTTGAACCAGCTAGCGCCGTCGTTGAAGCCGATCCGCCGGTGATGGCCTGTTGCACGGCGTCAAAGTAACCGGTGCCGACGAAGCGTTGATGCTTTACCGCGTCATATCCAAACTGCTTCTCGCTGGCGAATTCCTGATCCTGCAGCTTGCAGTAAGCAGTCATTCCGACATCTTTGTAATTGCGCGCAAGTTCGTACATGGAAAGATTCAGCGCGTGAAAACCAGCCAGCGTTATGAACTGGAATTTGTAGCCAATCTTCGCCAGCTCGCCCTGGAATTTTGCGATTGTGGCGTCATCGAGGTTCTTTCGCCAGTTGAATGAAGGCGAGCAGTTATACGCCAACATTTTTGCCGGATACTTGGCGTGAATCGCCTCCGCAAAGCGCTGCGCTTCGCCCAGGTCTGGCTTCGAGGTCTCGCACCACAGAAGATCTGAATACGGAGCATATGCCAATCCTCGCGCAATAGCGGATTCCAGCCCAGCGCGAATCTTGAAAAATCCTTCCGGCGTGCGTTCCCCCGTAAGGAACTTACGATCGCGAGGGTCAATGTCGCTTGTGAGCAGATGCGCGCTGTCAGCATCCGTGCGCGCCATGATCAACGTGGGCACATTCATGACATCCGCTGCCAACCTGGCGGCGATCAACTTCTGGATTGCTTCGCTGGTCGGCACCAGCACTTTGCCGCCAAGGTGTCCGCACTTCTTGGCCGAAGAAAGCTGGTCTTCAAAATGGACGCAGGCCGCGCCAGCTTCGATCATCGCCTTCATCAATTCAAATGCGTTCAGGTTGCCACCGAACCCAGCTTCGGCATCGGCGACGATCGGCGCAAACCAGTACACGTCATTCTTCCCTTCGGCATGATGAATTTGATCCGCACGCTGCAAGGCCTGGTTGATTTTCTTCACAACGTTCGGAACGCTATCAGCCGGATACAAGCTCTGGTCCGGATACATTTGGCCGGCGTCGTTAGCGTCCGCTGCCACTTGCCATCCACTCATATAAATCGCCTTCAGCCCCGCCGCCACCTGCTGGACCGCTTGGTTGCCGGTCAACGCACCCAGCGCCGGCACATAGAGATCTTCCTGCAGCAATTGCCACAGGCGTTCGGCGCCCATGCGAGCAAGCGTATGTTCAACGTGAACGGAACCACGCAAGAGCTCCACGTCTTTCGCGGAATAAGGGCGCGTTATTCCCTCCCATCTCAGATCTGTCTTCCAGGAATGGTCGAGATTCTTATGATTGCCGTTCTTGCTTGTCATTTTTGCACCTTCGTCCGTGGTAGAAATTTGGACTTGCCGGGGCCGGCTAAAATTTGCACCGATGCTGCGCGCTGGTAAAGGAGTTTGGGCCCAAACAGCTAATCAGTCAAACTGATTGTGATTATCATCTTGATAGAATATAGTTATCATAGGTTTTGAGGGCTGACACGATTATCGGTAAGCGCTGCTTGACCGCGACGCGTCCCGCGGATGGTAATGACACTGGACAGTTTTCGAACTTACATCCACCAATGCAAATCGATCAAATCGAGACGTTTCTGGCAGTAGTGACCTACGGTGGATTCCATCGCGCGGCGGGCGCATTGCGCATCAGCCAACCAGCAGTTAGCGCACGCATTCAGATGTTGGAAAACTCGCTAGGCGTCAAGCTATTCGCCAGAGTACGAGGTAGTTTCTCAATGTCGCCCGCGGGAAAAGCCCTGGTCCCACATGCTGAGCAACTTTTGCGAGACGTGGCTCGGGCACGCCAGGCGATCCACGAAATGCAGCCTTCTGCAGGAGGAGCGCTGACCATCGCGGCAGCCCTCTCCGTATGCACTTACTTTCTGCCGGACGTAATGAAGGACTTTCAGGCGGCAAATCCGAAGGTGATGGTCAGTTTGCGTTCCGGCACTTCCGTGCAGGTGCTGAAGATGGTGCTGGACGGCGAGGCTCAGATTGGCGTGGCTCGATCGTTAAACCATCCGGAAGTAGAGACCATGACATTGCGCGACGACCCGTTAATCTTGGTCGGCCATCCGAATCACACGGCGGCTCGCAAGCGGCGCGTGCGATTGCAGGATGTGGAATCCATGCCCCTGATCTTTTTCGACCGGGGATCAAGCGATTGGACATTGAGCCAGGGTTTGTTCCGCCGCGCAGGCCAATTACCCAATACAGTTTTGGAAGTAGAAACAATTGAAGCGGCAAAGCGTATGGTGGAGAGCAAACTCGGACTGAGCTTCCTGCCTCAAATTGCCGTATCGCGCGAACTTCGCGGCGGCAAGCTGGTCGCGATCGAGATCATCGACGTGGAACCGTTGCGCCGCAACCTCGACGTGATTTACCCGCGTCATCGCCCGCTAACGCGTGACGCGCAGGCGCTGCTTCAACTGCTGCAAGCGGCTGCCAACGAAGAGACGCCTGTGCAAAAGATTCAGCGTTCCGGCAAACGACGGAGTCAAAAGTCCGCTGATAATTCAGGGCCCCGACCTGCGTGACATTGTTCCTATTAGCATACCAGCACGGCCTGTAACCCAAATGAGGGAAGAGCGAATGGACGCAAGTTTCAGTTTGCGGCTGGTCTGTAAAAATTTCCATCTTTCCGTCTTTAGTCGGAGTGCCATAATACGAGGTCACGGTATCAAGCCCGGTGTTTCCGCTCATTTTGTAACGCAGCAATCCGTAATCGCCGGCATAGACCACAACAAATACAAAGCCGGCGATGATCGCAGCACGTTTCGGAAGACTGCCTGAATTTGGCATCAGATTCTTTTGAAGAGGCGATCCACTTTGACGACAGAGTTGCCGGTGCGGGTGTAACGGTCCGCTTGAGACGGCCAGTCTTGCCCGTTTGCGATTTTTCATTTAATCTGGCTTTGAATCGAAATCAATTCAACTTCGAATACCAAAGTGGCGTTGGGTCCGATTTCGTTTCCCTGACCGCGCGGCCCGTAAGCCAAATCAGGCGGAATAACGAGCTGCCACTTCGAACCCACCGGCATCAATTGCAGCGCTTCCGTCCAACCCTTGATAACTCCGGTTACCGGGAACTTAGCCGGCTGATTGCGTTTGTAGGAGCTGTCGAATTCGGTTCCGTCGATCAAAGTGCCGCGATAATTGCACACCACAGTATCGGTGGCCGTGGGTTTGGGCCCTGCGCCCTCGGTCAGAATTTTATATTGCAGGCCGCTAGGCAACGTCACCACCTCCTCTTTGGCTTTGTTCGCGGCCAGAAATTCATCGCCAGCTTTTTTGTTAGTTTCGGCTGCTGCCTGCATCTTCTCCTGCATATGCTTGCGCACGTCGGTCTGCAAGGCGACCATTGCAGCTTTCGCCTCGTCGTCGGTCAGCAGAGTCGTGCCACCCGCCAGTGCGTCTTGTAAACCGCGCGCAACAATCGCGGGATCAATGTCGACGGCGTCGCGATGCAAGCTTTTTCCAATGTTCATACCAATGGCGTAGCTGTTCTTATCCTTATCGGTGGTTAGCGTTAACGGCATTTTTGACGCGGCCGCGTGGTGAGTCGCACCAGAAGCGGCGCCTTTTGAACCGGAAGCTGCGGATGTCTTCGGCGCGGCGCCGGTCTGAGTTTTGTTGCCTGTTGCGGACGGAGTTTTCTTCGGCGCAGGCTTTGGCGTGGAATCTGCCGTTGGGGCGGATTGGGAGCCCGTCGATCCCGATTGGCCCGTGGGCTGTGTTTGCTGGTCGTTCGAGGGTGTATTCTGGCGCGCCACCGCAGTGTTCGCCAAAATCAAGCTGCCGCCGAGCACAATCGTAATCATTGCTACTGCCGTAATATCGAATGTTTTTTGCATGCAGGCATTCTCGCATTGGTCTGCGCGCTTAGGCAAATCGACCGAATAAAAGACTTACTTGCAACAGGATTAGGAGGCAGATTGTTCGGTCTGGTTTACTGGCTCGATTGGCAGAACATTGGCGGATTCGTGAGCGGCAATATCGAGGCGATCTCGACGCTGGATAAAAGGAGCCCAGGTTTCGGCGATCGTACAAGGGAGATGAAGCGGCTGGAGGCGAACCATTGGCAGCGGCAGCGCTGATTCGAGCAAACGCCGCACGCGCGGACTGCTAGTCAGATGGAAGTGCTCACGCAGGATGTGGCGCAGCCACTCCTCTTCGATCGGACGCAGACCGTCCTGGAGTCGCTCGCGTACGGAAATTGAGTCGCGTGCGTGAGGGTCGTCCATATCCCCAATTTCGGCCGGACGAACGAAATCGAGGTTGCAGTTGTCTTCAGAGAGCGCATCTCGCAGGATGTAGGTCAAGCCGCCGGTCATTCCAGAACCCAAATTCATCCCCGCAGGGCCAAGAATAATAACGACGCCAGCGGTCATGTACTCGCAACCGTGCTGGCCTACACCTTCGACGACCGCCAGCGCGCCGCTATTGCGAACGGCGAAACGCTCGCCGACCCGTCCTGCAATGAAAAGCCTGCCGCTGGTCGCACCATATAACACCGTGTTCCCTGCGAGGACATCACCGCGCTGCGCGGCTGCGGCTCCGGCGCTGATGGTAATGGTGCCGCCGCTCAGGCTCTTTCCGACGTAATCGTTGGCGTCGCCAAGAAGCTTAAAGCGTATGCCGAAAATCAGAAACGCTCCGAAACTTTGCCCGGCCGAACCGCGAAATTCGCATTGAAGTGTCTTGGCGCCGAGACCGTCGAAATTCGTGCGGCGAAGGACGTAGCCGCTGAGGTGAGCGCCCACGCTGCGATCCGCATTGCAAATTGGCGAAAAAGGCTGGGCCTGGAGCGGCGGCTTGACGCGCTCCACGCCAATGAGAAGCTTGCGGCGAATGTCGATGGCGCTTTCCGGAAGCTGCATTTCAATGAGCGCGCCGAAGCTGGTGCGGCCTGGAGAAGCAGACGCAGATTGAGGCTGCAATGGTTCGAGCAACGAAGCGAGAGAGCGCGCAGCCCATTCATTACGAGCGCGTAATTTCTCATTCGCCCCGACAACTTCCGCCAGCGAACGAACGCCGAGGGCGGCAAGGCGTTCGCGAACTTCCGCGGCAATCCCGCGAAAATAAACCATCACCATTTCGGGATTGCCCGCAAAACGTGCGCGCAGTTTTTCGTCCTGCGTCGCGATGCCTACTGGACAAGTATTCAGGTGACATTGGCGAGCCATGACGCAACCGATGGCAAGTAAGGCCGAAGTTCCAAACCCGAACTCATCGGCGCCGAGAAGCGCGGCGATAAGAACATCACGGCCGAATTTAAAGCCTCCGTCAACTCTCAGCCGAACTCGATCGCGAAAGCCCGCGCGTCGGAGCGCCGAATGGGCGGCGCGCAATCCAACTTCCCAGGGTAGGCCGGTATTTTTGATCGATGTAAGCGGCGAGGCACCGGTGCCTCCGTCGAAACCGGCGATGGTGATAACGTCTGCGCCAGCCTTTGCAACCCCGGCGGCGATAATACCGACGCCCGTACTGGAAACGAGTTTGACGCCGATTCTGGCAGCGGGATTTATCGCTCGCAGATCGTAAATCAGCTGCGCGAGATCTTCGATGCTGTAAATGTCGTGGTGCGGTGGCGGCGAAATTAGCGACATCCCCGGCACCGCGTGACGAAGGCGCGCGATATAGGCGTTCACCTTTATGGCTGGAAGCTGGCCGCCTTCGCCGGGCTTGGAACCTTGCGCCATTTTGATTTCGAGTTCGTCGGCGCGACAAAGATATTCGGCGGTGACACCGAATCGTGCGGAAGCTACCTGTTTCACTCGATTGGCGGCTTCAAGTTCGAAGCGATAAAGCCTTGGATCTTCGCCGCCTTCCCCTGTATTGCTGCGGGCGCCAAGGCGATTCATGGCGATCGCAAGAGTTCGATGAGCTTCAGGACTGAGCGCCCCGAGGGACATCGCTTGAGCGCTAAATCGGCTAAGGATCGCAGTGTCTGGCTCGACCTGGTCGAGCGGAATCGGCTTTCCCGGAATCAATTCCAACTGGTCGCGTACGGAAACAGACTCGCGATGATCGGAGAGTTCGACGAAAGAGGCGTAATTTTCGGGAGTCGGAGATTTGATGTAGCCATGCATTCGGCGCATGAGCTCAGGCGATGTCGAATGCCGTTCCCCTGCATGGCGGAAACGGTACAAGCCGGCATCTTGCATGACTGAGGAGTCTGCCGCTGCCGAGAAGGCTCGCAGGTGAATGGCGACGGTGTCCGCAAAAATATCTTGCAGGTTTTTGCCGCCAAGACTCGACGCGGCGTCCTCGAAAAATTCGGCACGGACTTCTTCATCGAGGCCAATGGTTTCAAATAAATGACTATTGCGATAACTCGCGACGGTGGAAATGCCCATACGCGCCAGCACTTTGCGCAAACCGGCTTCAACTGCAGCCCGATAACTCGCGGCGCCTCCGGGTTTCAACTTTTCCGAAAGCCTCATCGCCAAATAAGGATAAACAGCGCTGGCTCCGACGGCGATCAGCAAAGCGATGTGGTGCGTCTCGATGACCTGCCCGGATTCGACAATGAGCGACACATCGTTCATCCCTTCGCGGACCATTTCTTTCCATGCTGCGGAAACCGCGATCAGCGCAGGGAGTGCTGAGCGTTTCTTGTCCACTAAGCGATCGCTTATAATAATGACAGCCGGATATTTCCTCTTTGCCTCTGCAATATCGCGACGCACGCGGTCAACGGCTGCGCTGGCGGCTTTGGTGCCATCGTCGACCTCAAATGTAAAATCGACTCGATGAACATATGCGGGACCTGCATCGGTGGCGAACGAGGCGCTTGAGGTGTTGCGCGCGCTCGAAAGGGTCGTCAATAACAATTCCATTTCCAGAACCGACATTTGTCCAGCGTCAAGAACGGGCGAAGCTGCGACGAGTTGTGCGCCCAAATACGCGTTGAGTGACATTACGTGAGCTTCGCGCAGCGGGTCGATTGGAGGATTAGTTACTTGAGCGAAGCGCTGCTTGCAGTAATCCCAGAGAGGCCGTTTCCCCGACGAAAGAAAAGCGGGAGGGGCGTCGTCACCCATACTCCAGATCGCTTCCTTGCCTTCACGGCCGAGTGGCTGGAAGAGCAGCCGATATTGATCGTCCGTCCAGCCCATCGATGCGGCGAGTCGTTGAGGATTAATTTCTGAAAGTGGTGGCGCTTCAGTAGTGGCGCACAAGAGTGTCGTGGATGATGGTGATGCCTGATCGCCTGCTGCTTGACTGCCGCGATTGGTCACGCGATGAGAACTAAGCAACTCGGAAACTTCGTTGTTACTGCGGAGGATCACCGAAGCCAAAGGATCAACGAGCAAAATTTCGCCGGGACCAAGGCGGTTGCGTTCGATTATTTTTTTGTCCTTAAGATCGGCAAGCCCAACTTCAGAACCCACTACCAGCAATCCGTCGCTGGTTAGAACATAGCGCATGGGGCGCAAGCCGTTGCGATCGAGTTTCGCGCCGACCATTCGACCGTCGCCAAATACAAGGGCAGCGGGCCCATCCCAAGGCTCCTGTTCACGAGATGCCTTCTCCAGATAGGAACGCAGCTTCACGCCGGTGCGCGGATCCGATTCCCACGCCGGGGGAACCATGCGCAACATTGCAGCGGCGAGGTTGTAGCCCTGGCGCAACAACACTTCGATGGCGTTATCAAAACTCGCGGAATCACTTACGCCATCTTCCAGAACACGAAACCAGTCTCCCGCGCCAAATTCTCGTCCTAACGTGTTTTCTCGCGCGCGGGACCAGCGGCGATTCGCGTTGATGGTGTTTATCTCACCATTGTGGGCCACGTAACGAAAGGGCTGCGCCAAATGCCAGGATGGACTGGTATTCGTTGAATATCGTTGGTGAAAAATCGCGAAGGGCGCCGTGAAGTCCGGACTGCCGAGGTCGGAATAGAACGCACGAAGCTGCAGCGGCGTCAGCAACCCCTTGTATACCAGCACTTCGGACGAAAGAGAGGAAAAATAAATACCGTGTATGGCGCCAGTTTCCACTCGCTTTCGCATCAGGAAAAGCTGACGTTCCAAGTCCGCCGACGAACTGCAGGGTGCGAAAAAAAACTGCCGAATAACCGGCAGAGTAGCCAAAGCGCAAGGTCCGAGCAGCAAGGGCTCGGTCGGCACGACTCGCATGCCGAGATATTGCAATCCCGACGCGGCGGCCGCCGACTCAATGACGCTCGAAGCGGCGTATTCCTGACTCGGAGGGAGAAAGGCCATACCCAGAGCGAAGCGTTCAGGGAGTTCGATTCCCTCCTCCAGGGCGCGTTTGCGGACGAACTCGCGAGGTATCGGAATAAGGAGGCCGGCACCATCGCCGCTCAATCCGTCGGAATCGACGCCGCCACGGTGAGTGAGGCGCGTCAAGGCAACCAGCGCCCGCTCAATTACTTCCCGCGATCCCCTGCTGCCCAACTGGGCGATAAAACCGACCCCACAGGCATCATGGTCCGGATCAAATTTGGGGCGAGAAAACTGCATGGTAATAGGTAACTCAGGTGAGAGGAGAGAGTACAATTCACAAACTTGATGCAATGCATCGGAATTTCGAGGGGAGGACTTTCAAGTCGCGGCCGCCTTTGCGCCGGATGCGAAGTACTCAGGTGCTGAACTTGTTGGCGCGCTGGCGCGTAAAATCGCAAGGGTTCGGCGGCAGCGTGGGCGACATTCCACTAGCGATTATTGGCCGGGAGTGAAAAGCTCGAGCCGGATGTGCCACTCGACCGAGACTCCGGGCTGAAGTGTGACGACACCCGTATTTGTAATTCCCCAGACTTTTTTGTCGTAGGGATCGGACAAATTGAATTGCGGTTCGACCGCAACAAAATTCTTATCCGGAGGTGAGTAAACCTGGATCGCTTTGATCTCCGGCGAGAGCGCCATTACGCGCAAACCATACTTGGCCGCGGGGTCCGTGACTTCGACGACGGCTCTGCCTTCGGCATCCCGCTTCAGATTCGTAAAACATTCGTCGAGAAATAAGGAGCCGAGAGGCGCGCCTGCCGCGGAAGTGAAATCGTACGGTGTTCGCTCCACGGGTGCGAACTGGCCTGTGGGAAATACATCATCGTAATTGTCGACCAAGACGCGAGTGTCGGAAGGCACGTGCAGTCTCGCCTGCGCTCGATTACCGCTAGGCAATTCAAAGTACGGATGGGCGCCGATGGCCATAGGTAAAGGTTCTTTACCCACGTTCTTCGCGGTCACCACTATGTCCAGCGTGGCGTCTTTTAACATTATCTGCACTGAAACGTCGGTCTGCGAAGGCCAGTGACCCCCGAAGTTGCCAGCATGCAGAATTCCGGAAATGGTCGATTGCGATGGACCGTTCTGATGTTTCACTTCCTTAAATTCTGAAGACAAGATCAGGCCGTGCATTGCGTGAACTTCGGCCCCTGGGTTCTTGCCGTGCCAATTCGCCGGCAGGGACACTTGTTGGCCGTCAATCGTGGTTTCCAAAGTGGCGCCGTCTTTCGACAGCGTCCCCCGAATGCGATTGGGGAACGGGAGCAAAATCGCGCCGCCGATTTTGAAACTATTGTTTCCAAACGAGTCGTTGTCCGTCTCCAGGTATTTCTTCGCTTCAGCTAGAGACATTGTCGTGATTACGTCGATAGTGCCTTTACCGGGCAGGAACGCTTTCAATTGCAAAAGATTCATGCCATTCCCGGGAAGAAAAGTGGCTTCCAAAAATTGCGGCTTCGATTGGTTCGTCGGTGCCGGACGGTTGAGGGTAACAATGGGCTCGCCTCCGATCGAAATTGTGCCATCGCCGTGCTCGCCAGAGTTTATTGCTTCGGTCGATTGAGCCCGAGAACTGCCCGCGATGACTAAAACTCCAATAAAAAAAATAATGAACGGTAAAATTCTGCGACGGCTGCCTGTCGTCGTGATCATGAAGATCCTTTTGTCTGCTGGATGAACATTTATGGCGAGGCTGAGTTGCGCATCGAGCGAGCCGCGTATTCACTTCCACTATCGATGCGAAACAGTCGATTTTATACTCGGGACAGACGCCGAGACGCAAGAGCTATGTGCACGGCGAGAGAACACCCCGGCGCTAGTTGAAATTGTAACCAAATTCCCAGAGGAACTGGTGATTGCCGTTTGTGACTCCGGCGTTTCCAATTTGATAAGCGGTGTAGAGTGTCAGTTCCTCGGTAAGTTTGATAATCGCGCCGGCATTTACATAGCCGACTGAAGTGTTCCCGGTGTACCACTCGGCGGCCAGGGTCAGGCGCTTGTTGATCGACTGTTCGAAGGTAAATTGGCCACCCGCGCGGTTGGCGTTCGCGACAACCTTGCCCGTGAAATCATACGCCCCAAAGCCTATGCGAGTGCCTTCTTTCCACTGTTTGGCGAACGAGGCGTATCCGTAATTTCCAGCGCTATAGGATCGCTGACGGACAGGGAAAAACAAGTCATCGCCAGCGAAAAAGGACCATCCCGAAGACTCAGCTTTCCATACTTGCCATTTCACTGTCGGCGAAGCGTCAAGTTCACCTATGGCGGGCGCGCTGAGACCGTCGAAATTCACGCCCATCTCGACACCGTGACCGACGCCAACTACGATGCGCGGAGTAAACGTAACAAAGGTATTCGCGACGCGCACCGTGCCATCGAGTTCACCATAGACTTTGCCTTGATCCAAAATATCGGCGCTCGGAACGTCGAATACGGTTTCCTGCCCATAGGCGCGGGAGAACGGAAAAGCGAGCAGGATAAATACTGCAAATTGGTAAGGCCGAATGGAGGCTCTTAAAAACAAAAGTCAGGATAACTCAGACCTCCCTGGCGGTCCTAGGGCTACTATAGGAAATAGAGTTTCGTAGATTAGCCTTGTATTTGAATTTTCGGCGCGATTTTGCGGTTGTGGCAAGCTTGTCTCAGCTGGCACACCTGGAGTTGAGAGCCCGATATGACTCAAAGCCGTATTACGAATCAGCTGCATATCGATCCCGGTATCGACTACCACTTCAGCGTCGACGAAATATTGGCCACCAAACGGATCAAAATCCACGCTCCTATGCTTCAGTGGAGAACGGAACTCGAAGAATTCTGCAGATTTATGATCCGAAAAAACGTGCGCAGCTTTCTTGAGATCGGCGCCGGCAATGGCCAACTAAGTTTATTTCTGAAGGAAGCACTGTCCCTCGACCACGTATGCGCGTGCGATCTGAATTGCGCTCCTGTTTTTGCTAATTAGGCGTACCCCGCACTTGCAGCGTTCTGGGAAAACGAAGTGCGCGGCAACAAAACGAGTTTTATTAACCGCGACGCCGCGATCGGCTTCGGCGTACCGGAACTGACTTATCCTTTCAGATGGATACCAAACGCAGAGTGGCTTGAAATCGAGTGCGGGCGAAGCTGTGGCATCGGCGTGAGCTGGGATGACAATAAAGGCGACTAGTTCGGGTTTTCGACCAGCATCGCGATGCCCTGGCCTCCGCCAATGCATGCGGACGCAATTCCGTAACGGAGATTCGAACGCCGCAGTTCGCGCGATACCGTGATTGAGAGACGCACGCCTGTCGCAGCCAACGGATGACCAATCGCAATTGCCCCACCGTTCACGTTCAACTTGTTGCGATCCAGGCCCAGTTCGCGTTCGACCCCGATCACCTGGGCGCCGAAAGCTTCGTTGATTTCGAACCGGTCGATTCGATCAAGAGAAAATCCCACGCCATCGAGAAGCTTGCGGATTGCCGGAGCAGGCGCGATACTCATGACTTCGGGCGCTACAGCCACGGTGGCGACCGCTACGATATGGGCCAGCGGTTTTACGCCACGCGATTTGGCATAGGCGCCGGACCCAACCAGCGCCGCAGCTGCCCCGTCGACAATGGCGGAGCTATTTCCGCCGGTTTGAACGCCTCCAAACGCGGGACGGATTTTCGCCAAAACATCATACGGAGATGGCCGGACATGTGTATCAGCGGCGAAGCTCTCAATCTTTTTTGAAATTTGGATGCCGCGGGGTTTGTATCCTTCCAGCTCGAAGGTCTCGGAGACAATCGGAACGATCTCGCCGGAGAGGAAGCAAGCTTTCTGAGCGGCGAGCGCGCGTGAAAAGCTCATTTCCGCAAAATGGTCCACATCTTCCCGCGTGATTTTGTATTGGCGCGCGACATTTTCGGCCGTGTCACCCATGGTCGCGTTAGGGGCTGGATCCAGCAGTGCTTCCCATAGGAAATCCTTAAACTCGACCTGCCCCATGCGGAATCCGCCGCGGTGCGTGTAGGCGGCGATTGGATTGCGGCTCATGGACTCCGCACCGACGCACAAACCCAAGTCAATTTTCTTCAGGGTGATGGCGTCAGCGGCTTGGCTAATGGCTTCGATGCCGGTGCCACAAACACGCTGCACCAGCAGCGCGGGCCGGTCAATTGGAACACCAGAGTACAAGCCAATGTGTCGCGGCAACAGGTAGGCGTCAAAGCTAGCCTGCGCGACGCTGCCGGCGATCACCGATCCCACATCTTGCGGAGAAATCTTGGAGCGTTCGAAAATCGCCCGCGCGGCTTTAATTCCGAGATCTGTGGGCGAGACCAGGCCGAGAACTCCGTTGTAGTCGGCGAAAGCGGTGCGCACGCCGTCAAGGAGCAAAATATCGTCGTAGGCCATGAAAAAACCGCCTGCTGCAGTTGCCATGAGTCAATTCTCCTTGCTTCCCAGCCAAGTCGGATAGGTTAGTGCGTCGAACCTGCCACCAATTGTATCAAACGGAGTCAGCAAGCGGATTGGCTCGGACGCTCGTTGAGAGTCGAGCTCAACATTTGGGAAATCACTGCTGGCTTGCGGTTATTCGCCGCGAATAAGGTCTTTCGGTGATTCACGGCGGCGAATGACTCGAATCGTTTTGCCTTTTACCAGCACCTCAGGAGCACGCGGCCGCGAATTGTAGTTCGATGCTTGGGCGAATCCGTAGGCGCCCGCCCCCCACAGCGCCAGGAGATCACCGGGCTGCGGCGTCTCGATGGGCCAATCGTGAAGGAAGCAATCGCCGGTTTCGCACACGGGGCCGACGATGTCGGCGCGGATTCGCTTCCGGGGAGAACGGGAGACGTGTGTGATCGGGTGAACGGCGTCGTACAGCGCCGGACGGATGAAGTCGTTCATTGCCACATCCACAACGATGAAGAATTTCCCGCGAGTGCGTTTAGCATACAGAACTCGAGTCAGCAGCACTCCCGCAGGGCCCACAATAGCGCGGCCCGGTTCAAGTAACAGGTGGCACCCGAGCGGTCGGACAAGATCGATGATTGTTTGGGCGTAATCGCTAATGGAAAATGGGTGCTCGTGGGTGTAACGCACTCCCACGCCGCCCCCGATGTCCACAAATTTCAGCTTCACTCCTGCTTCTGCTAGAAGTTCAACAAATGAAGCCACCCGCTTGACCGCGCGGCGGAATGGAATGAGGTCAAGAACCTGTGAACCGATGTGGATGCTGATTCCCTGCCATAAAATCCATCGGTCCCGTACGCGGTCTCGATAAAGACGCTGGGCGTCTCCCCAATCAATCCCGAATTTATGGCGATGATGTCCCGTGGAAATATGTGCGTGCCCGCCTGCCTCCACGTCAGGATTGACGCGCAAGGCGGCCGGGGCCTGCCGCCCAAGGCGAGATGCCTCTCGTGCCAGATGCTCCAGTTCAGGTTCTGATTCAACGTTGAAAAGCACGATCCCGGCTTTCAGCGCGTCGCGGATTTCTTCCTTCTTTTTTCCGACACCGGAAAAAACGATCCGCCGGCCCGGGACACCGATGCGGAGCAGGCGATACAGTTCTCCACCGGAGACAATGTCGAAATTAGTTCCTTGCGCGGCCAGCAACCGCAGGATGGAAAGATTTGAATTGGCCTTCACAGCGTAGCAAATTGAGTGTGGCACGCCCCGAAACTCTCGATGAAATCGCTGACAAGCGTCCACAATGCTGGCGCTGCTATAAACGTACACCGGCGTGCTTAAGCGGGCGGCAATACGCTCGAGGGAAACACCTTCGCAGTGAACCGAACCGTGCCGACGGATGAAATGCGGTGTGTATTGTGTAGGATCGATCGGTTCAGGAGTAGGCTTTGAATGCAGAAATAAATCCGTCGCCCGCCGGTTGCGTGCTGCTGGGATTCTAACTCAAATCCCAGAAGTCACAGGGGTCGACGAATTCAACGCCTATGTGTTTTCGGCCTTCGGAATCGTGGCCGCAGTAAACAACACGGGCTGGCGCACGGTTTCCCTTATCTTTCCGGCAAAGGACCACGGTCCCGCCCTTCTCCACCGGCTTTTGGCACAGCAAGCCAGCACCGTGACGGCTCAACGTCACAGTCCAAGTCTCTTCCTGCCAAGTTCGATACGGGTCTTCGCGGCGCAGCCAAACCGCCACAGACGAAGCTGTTCGGGGACTGCGACGGAGACGTTGGCTCAACTGTGAAACGCGAAACAGAAAATCAAGAAGAACTGCTTTGGTCTGCCTGTCGTTGGCGAATCGAGGCTCCTGCGCCAATTTCTCAGCCTGTTGGGCGCACGCGCCGATGAAATTCTTGTAAGCGTCAATCGACGCGGGGTCGTAAGGAAGGTTTTTCAGACGATCGCCACGCTGTTCGAACTGTGCGATGCATTCCGGAATGAAATGCTGCAAGCACAGCGGCCGGCTGTCGAGGTCCATCGTCGCGACTCCGGTACAGGACTCAGTCGCGCATCCACTTTGCTCCGGTAGAGGCCGAACATCGGGTGTTACCTCGATTTGACCTTCCATGGTGTCCGTCCCGGGGCTCCCGCTATGGGCCCCCACTACTGCTTCGATAGTGTTCCGATCCCCTTCGCAAGCTCCGAAATAGCACTGCTGACGAATTCCAAATGGCTACGGCTGTAATGCGTAAGCTCGGCCGCGAACTCATTGGAGGCTTCCGCCGCCTTCCGCTCCAGCGCCCTGTTCGCGTCTTCGGCAACGCGCTCCGAGCCTTCCCGCAGCCGCGATTCTGTTTGGGCCTCGTATCGGTCAGAGGCTACTCCGATATTTTGGATGGTTGAGCTGCTGATGCCGGTCGCTGCGCGTTCAAGTTCTTTCTGAGCGGCGTCAAGCCGCGTCCGCATAATCAGCTCAAATTGTTTTCCGAGGCGTTCGCAAGTGTCCTCAACTTTAGCGGCAGTTCGTTCCGACGCATCTATCAGCGTTTTCTCCAGATCCTCTTTGCGCTTCGCCAGTTCCCCTGCAGCCTGACCGGCGTCCCGGAGCATCGGTGCCATGCGGTCTTTCAATCGCGCTACAATACGCTCCACCGCATCCTTGTGAAATGTTTCCAGGGATCGCTGCAATCGTTCGAGCGTATTATTGAACAGCGTTTCGGAAAGCTGCTCAACTTCATGCTGGCGCAAATCTATTCGTGCCAGGGACTGACCGAGATCTTCGTCGATTTTTTTGGTCCATTGGGATTCAAGCGCTTGCGCGCGCTCTTGACTAGCGCGCTGCATTTGCTTGAGCGACTGTTCAATCCACCCCGCGGTTTGCGTCGCAGTCATGTCGTTCAGAATTGTTTTGGCGTCTTCCCGTAGCCGAGAATGAATGTCGGTGAGTATCGACGCGGTTTTCTCGCGCACGGCAGAATCGGCAGCTTCAGAAATCATTATTTCCATCTGCTGCTGAAATTCTCCCATCAAATGACCCACCGGACGGATCACCGGCGCCATTGTGTGGCTGCGCGCGATTTCCGCAGAGCTTGCTGGCTTAGCACGTTCCAGTTCAGTGCTGGTAGCGGTCGAATCGGTTTTTTGCAGGGCGAATGGCTTCAATTGCGAGGATTCAGGGTCGCGTCTTGGTATTTCGCCAAACTGCAGCCAATCCTCGGGAGGTGATTCGAGCTTCCAGATATTAAAGGGATCCTCAAACTCGACGGCGGTGCAATAAGGGCCGCCGCCCGTTTCAAAATCGCGTTGCGTCCATTTCACGCGGCCGCGTGCGGTCAATTTAGCTGCATCTTCCCTCTCAGAATTCAATTCCAGAACTACGAGGGCCTCGGGCAATACCTGGTGTTTGGACCAGTATTTACAGCCGTGACAGCTAACAGTGAGAGTAGAAACCTGTTCGCTGTATGGCCCACGACGAGAATCCACTCCCGATACGGTGATAGGAATCGCTTCATCGATGCGCGTACTGCGCCGTGCTGCGCGATATGCAGTGCTGACGGCTGACTGGTTCCCCATAAGATTTCCTCGGGACTGGAAGAACAGGATAGTGCATTCAACTCGGGTCGAGAGGCGAAAGCAGTGGCGGTGTTTCAATGAAGTTACTACACGATGAAAATCGCCACGTTACGCCAAGTAGTTGAACGCGGATAAAGCGAAAAAGCCGTTTCGCGACGGAGAGTAATGGACGATTGTGAGCTTGCGGCCCGCGCTGCCAGCTCCACGTTGGTGTCGAGTGGCATCTCGGTGGTGGGCATGTCTTAGGACCTAATTCTGCTAAAGCGATGTGCGGCCGGTAGCAGTTCTGTAGGAGTAGGTCACTTGTGCCAGAGATTGAGCGAACTGGATAGCCTGAGCGGTAGTAATTCCCGTTGGAAGTTTCAACAGGCCGGAGGTCGCAAGGCCTGTAATCATGGTAGCGATGCCGGAATTCGCCAGGGTCCAGTTTACGGTGCCACCGGTAGTCGAAGTTACTACGTAAGAATCGATCACGCGCAACATGCTGCCCGGCGAAAGAAGTATGCCGTTGTTTGCGTGCATAACCCGTACAAGGTCGAGTGAAAACCACTTCAAATCCTGAGAATTGGTTTCTTCCGGTAAAGTCAGAAAATTGCTCGCGATTCCATCATCCACGATCGAATTTACCGCGTTGCTCTGGGCGGTCGCATTCGCAGATCCGTCGGCGTTCTCAGGCGGCAGTGCGTCGGCTACAGCACTCGCCAGGCCGACCAGCGCCAGAGAGGTCGGTTGGTCCTGCACGATGTGAGAAACCGATACTCCGTACTCCTTGAATTGTGCCATGGTCATTCCGAACTGAAGGGAAACCAAATTAGTGCGCACGGCATTGCCGACAAAGCATTCCACCGCGGCGTCTTGCCCCGACGCACATTGTTGGGCCCCTGCCGCCGGGCCGAAAAAGGCAGCCGTCAGACACACTCCAACTATCAAGTATTGATTCACATTCATTTTCGCGTACTCCCTTGAGCAACAGACTGAGACGCTTTGTCCACTAGACTGGGGTTGGTGGCTTTTGCGCTGGCTGGTTTATTCATCAATTCTAGGGGATCATGCGCCCCACGCGTCCGGGCAACAACTGGCCGGGCGGCCAGTTTGAGGACAGCAACGATCGGACCTTCCTGCTAAGCCAATGTGCGATGCGGAACTTCCGAGATCAAAGGAATGTAAAAACGGGACGAAACAATGAGGCAGCTTGAGACGCCGCGGTGCTGTTACGAAGCCGCGCGCAGAGCCGATACTGATGGCTGCCACGTGTGCCGAGCGTAGGCTGTGATCGCTTGGCGCAGTGCGCGATCAAGATCAGGTTTCCGATAAGGGTAGCAAAGGAACTCAAAAGCTCCGAGGTTCATAGCCTCCAAATAGACGCGATATTCGTCGGGGCATGCTGGAGTAGATGCGATTATGACCGGGAGATCAGGTGCAACGGTGTTCACCTGCCGCATGAACTCACGATAAGTTTTGTCCTCAAGCCAAAACCCGCAGACGCAAGCCGAGAAATCTTCTTCGTTGAGAGCTCTGGTAGCATCGGTCAGATTGGTAACCCACAGGGTATTGAGAGCGAAGGACGGCAGTACGGCGCCCAAACCAGCGCGCACATGCTGGTCGGTTGCGGCGACGAGCACCTTCGGCGCCCCGGGAATTTCACGAGTTCCCTTCTCGGATTTCACAACGTGTGTGCCCTGCAGACCTAGTATCGAGTCCGAATCCATCAACTCCCTCCGTCAAAGTGTAATTTGATTAGTTATCCTCTCGGGGGGGTTGTGCGCGAACAATACGGGCAAGCCGCTACGGAAGAGCAAAAGTTGCTGTAGCACGATTTAAGAACAACGAAACAACGGAAGGGTTCCAGAGCACAGAATGAAATTGAACTTGCTTCCCGGTCTCCAGGCGACCAGCTGGAACTGCTAGGGCTCGATGATCTGGTTCCGCACAGCGTAGCGTACCAGTTCACTAACGGTGTGTAGTTGTAGTTTGCGCATAATATTGGCGCGATGAGTCTCCGCAGTCTTTACGCTGATATTCAGCGATGAAGCGACCTCTTTACTGCTCTTTCCTTCGGCGAGCAACTGCACGATTTCGCGCTCGCGCGACGTCAAGCGGTCGCGGAGAGACTCCGGTAGTTCCCGGCGGCTTCCGCCCGCGCTAAAATTGCTCATGATCACTTCGGTGGCGCGGGGCGTAAAGAAAGGTTTGTGACTGGCAAGTGTTTCGACAGCGATGATGAGATCGCGGTCTGAATCGGACTTAACGATATACCCGCGTACGCCAGCTTCAAGAATTTCACGGATGAGTTGGTCGGAATAGTGAACCGAAAGTATTAGAACCTCCGTGTTGGGGGTCGCCTTTCGAATTCTTCGGGCAGCTTCCACACCGTTTAAATCGGGCATTCCGATATCCAGAATGACGATGTCCGGCTTCAGTTCTTCCGCCTTCGCGACGGCTTCGCGCCCGGTATGTGCTTCCCCACAAATTTCCCAGCCAGCGTGGCCTTGGAGAAGAGTCTTAACACCGCGGCGCATGAGATCGTGATCGTCAGCTATAAGAATTCGAAGCGTCTTCATGGGTCGCTCCTGCGAGTATGAACTTCGGGTGATGGGCGCCTCGGGGGGTTTTCGAGCGATTAACGGCATGACGTTACTCCTGGCACCGACTGGATTATACACAAACGGCGCAAATCTCAGGCTTTAGTTGTAACACTAATGGTAGGCAAAACGAGCAATCTTTTATGCAGCGAAGGTTTCAACCTACTTCCCATAGGACGTGTCCCGGCTACTTTCGGATTCAGACCCGTTCAGAGCGGATATTGGGAGTAACTCAGGGCGTCATACGTCCCAAAATACAAGACAGCGTGTATTGAGGCCCCATCTGGCCTGGCGTACAAACAAAAAGTACCAACTCAATAAGCAGGTAAGAGGGGCCCAATTTCAGTAAGAGATCGAGGAGGCAAAATGCTACGTTGGGCGCTCGCATTCTTTGTGATCGCAATCATTGCAGCGGTTCTAGGTTTTGGTGGCATAGCAGTAGCCGCGGCCGGCATCGCCAAGATTCTGTTCTACATCTTCATCGTGCTTTTCCTGGTCGCGCTGGTTAGCGGCCTGATGAGCAGGGCCTGATATCCGCTGACGTTCCTACCGCCTAATACCGCTCACAACCGCACGCTAGGGAAGGCTTCCCCCGAGGCCTTCCCTACTCACCTTTGAGTCTGGAATCTGGTGCTAATGTTGTCACCTCGGATGTATGCGTTACAATGGTCGTTCAATTCCCGATAGCGAGCCCGCCTTGGAGGAACCATGGCTGCAACGTCCGCAGGGTCATTAACACCTTTATCGGCTTCGAACGCTCTTTCCGCGGAGGAGTTGCGCCAAATGCATGCCTACTGGCGCGCCGCTAATTACTTGGCAGTGGGGCAAATTTACCTGCTGAAGAACCCCCTCCTGCGTGAACCGCTTAAACTTGAACACGTTAAGTCCCGGCTGCTGGGTCATTGGGGAACGACGCCGGGCCTGAACTTCATTTATCTGCATTTCAACCGCTTGATCAAGAAGCTGGACCTGAACGTCATTTATGTCGCGGGGCCCGGCCACGGCGGGCCGGGATTGGTGGCCAATACTTTTTTGGAAGGCACATATAGCGAAATCTACCCTCACATTCCTCAGACCGTAGACGGCCTGCGAAAACTGTTCAAACAGTTTTCCTTCCCGGGTGGAATTCCCAGTCACGTGGCGCCTGAAACTCCCGGATCGATCCACGAAGGCGGCGAACTGGGATATTCGATCGCTCATGCGTACGGAGCTGCTTACGATAATCCAGAGTTATTGGTCTGCTGCGTCGTTGGCGACGGAGAATCCGAACCGGGCCCTTGGCTGCGAGTTGGCATTCGAACAAATTCCTGAATCCCGCACGCGATGGCGCAGTGCTGCCGATCCTCCATCTGAACGGATACAAAATCGCCAACCCCACAATTCCGGGCCGAATGACGGACGCTCAACTCACAAACCTGTTCACCGGATACGGCTACAAGCCATATTTCGTCGAAGGCCGCGAGCCGGAAACGATGCATCAACTCATGGCGCGGACACTGGATACGGTCATCGACGAGATCCATTCGATTCAAAACGCGGCGCGTTCTAATCAATCAAACGGAATGCCGCAGTGGCCCATGATCGTGTTTCGCACTCCTAAGGGGTGGACAGGACCGAAGGTAGTAGACGGAAAGCCGGTGGAAGATACATGGCGGGCGCACCAGGTGCCGATCACCGACTTCGCGTCCAAGCTTGAGCATTTGCAGATTCTGGAAGAGTGGATGAAGAGCTACAAACCGGAGGAGCTTTTCGACTCGGAGGGCGCCCTGATTCCGGAACTAGCGGAACTTGCGCCGAAGGGCAATCGGCGAATGGGCGCCAACCCAAGCGCGAACGGCGGGTTGTTGCTGCAAGATCTTGCGATGCCGGATTTTTGTGATTACGCGGTTCCAGTGAGCAAGCCTGGCAAATCGATTGGAGAAGCAACCCGTGTGCTGGGTACCTTTCTGCGCGATGTGATGAAACTGAATTGCGAATCGAAGAATTTCCGCGTCTGGGGTCCGGACGAAACGGCGTCCAATCGCCTGGACGCGCTTTATGAAGAAACCGACAAAGTATTCATGGAACCGCTGCTGGATACCGACGAAAACCTCTCAACTACCGGCCGTGTGATGGAGGTTCTCAGCGAGCATATGTGCCAAGGATGGCTCGAGGGGTATCTGCTTACGGGGCGCCACGGTTTCTTTTCGTGCTACGAAGCCTTCGTTCACATCGTGGATTCCATGGTCAACCAACATGCCAGGTGGCTGAAGGTGACGCGTAGTATCCCGTGGCGGCGTCCCATCGCTTCGCTGAATTACCTGCTGACATCGCACGTCTGGCGGCAGGACCACAACGGTTTCACGCACCAGGATCCGGGTTTTATCGATCACGTGGTCAATAAGAAGGCGGACATTGTGCGTGTGTATCTTCCACCGGATACCAATACGTTGCTGTCCGTCGCCGACCACTGCCTGCGCAGCCGTAACTACGTGAACGTGATTGTCGCCGGAAAGCAACCCGCATTGCAGTACCTCGATATGCAATCGGCGGTTGAGCACTGCACTTTTGGAATCGGCCTTTGGGAATGGGCGTGCAACGATCAGGGGGCGGAGCCGGACGTGGTGATGGCGTGCGCGGGTGATATTCCGACGCTGGAAACGCTGGCGGCAGTGGATCTACTGCGACAGCATTTCCCGGACATCAAGATTCGCGTGGTTAACGTCGTCGACCTCATGACGCTTCAAACCCGGGCGGAACATCCACACGGGATTGCGGACAGCGATTTCGATTCGATGTTAACGGTCGATAAGCCGGTTATTTTTGCCTATCACGAGTATCCTGCGCTGATTCATCGTCTTACTTATCGGCGGAGGAACCACGCGAACTTCCACGTACATGGCTATAAAGAAGAAGGCACCACTACTACGCCTTTCGATATGACTGTTCTGAACGAGCTCGACCGCTTCCACTTGGCTGGTGATGTAGTAGACCGCGTGCAACGGCTGCAGCCTGTGAACGCGCATTTCAAACAATACCTGCGCAACCGATTGGTGCAACATAAGCAATACATCTGTGAGCGCGGCGAGGACCAGCCGGAAATCCGCGACTGGAAGTGGCACTACTGATTAATGAAAATTCTGGTGCTTAACTCGGGGTCCAGCAGTCAGAAGAGTTCACTTTATGATATCGGTGACGCTCTCCCGGGCGAACCGCCGAAGCCAAGCTGGCAGGGTAAGGCCGAATGGAATGGCGATCACGCTGAGATTACCATTGAAACGTCGAAAGGTGCAAAGCTCAAAGAGCAGTTGAAGTTTGAATCGCGCGAGAAAGCCCTCAAATTGCTGCTCGATTCCTTATGGTCCGGCAATACGCGAGTCATTTCCACTCCCTCCGAAATTTACGCCGTTGGACATCGCGTGGTGAACGGCGGTCCGGATTTTCAGCAGCCCACGTTAATTACTTCAGAAGTCCGGAAAGCTATTGCCCGCATGTCTGCGTTTGCGCCTCTTCATAATCGAGAGGAATTAGAAGGAATGGAGTTCGTCGGAAAGAAATTCGGCGAGGTGAAGCAAGTCGCGGTGTTTGACACCGGTTTTCATAGCCATATGCCCGAAGCTGCGTTCGTGTATCCGGGACCGTATGAATGGCTGACCCAGGGAATTCGCCGTTACGGTTTCCACGGCATCAATCACGAATATTGCGCTGGGCGTGCCGCACAACTCTTGGCTAGAGAGTTGCGATCGCTGAAACTTATCACATGCCACCTTGGCAGCGGCTGTTCTTTGGCGGCGATTCAAAACGGCCGCAGCGTGGACACCACGATGGGATTCACTCCTTTGGAAGGTCTGATGATGGGCACACGTTCCGGGTCAATCGATCCAGGAATTCTGACCTATTTGCTTCGGCAAACCAACTTCACCGGGGAGCAATTCGATGACTTGCTGAATAAGCGATCAGGCCTACTGGGCATTTCCGGAGTTTCCGGTGACATGCGTGAGATCGTGACGGCGATGAAAGCAGGACACGCGCGAGCAAAGCTCGCCTTCGATATCTTTGTGCATCGCCTGCGAGCCGGAATCGGCGCGATGATCGCGTCGCTCGCTGGAATCGACGCGTTGATTTTCAGCGCAGGTATCGGCGAGAATTCGCCCGAGGTACGGAAAGCAGCTTGCAGCAACTTCGGACACTTGAATCTGAAGCTAGATCCAAGAAGTAATGATTTTCATGCTGCTCAGGATCGCGATATTGCCAGCCCAGAATCAGTCGTTCGTGTGTTGGTGATTCGGGCGCAGGAAGATTGGGCGATCGCCCAAGACTGCTGGCGCCTGGTTGGCGACAAAGCTGGGAGTCAAGCAAGCGCGAATTAATTTTGGCCCTCGCCCTCACGGGCGGCCGACTGCCGACGCAGCAGGAAAAGCGCGCGCTACAAATACTTCTGTAGTCTGTTCAGAAGCAAATCGTTTCTGCCGCTGATGCGGTGCCTGCCGACAAATATGGGTTTGCCCCAGCAGAGGCTGCGTGCGCACATTTGGGCAGCAGGCGAAACATTTGGCTGCGACCCAGCCATATTCTGGCAGCCGCCGCATCGGGAGAAGAATCGGGGCGGTCATATTATATTTTGCGATGTGGTTCTACTGGGCTCAGATAGATGAATCGCGCCATTGGAAGAAACGAGTTTAGTTTTTAGTACTGCTTCTAGGGTTATCGTGGGGGGAGCTGTCTTTACTACTTCGCTGTGTACCGGATGCAGGTGTGTGTGCATTTCGGAAAGGAGCTGATGCATGAAAAGGCAGGATCGTTTGGCTGCTCGCAGGCTGTTGGGCCTTCCTCTTCATCTTCACTTTTGCTCTGGTGCTCTTCCACGAGATGGCTCTCTTTTTCAGGCCTTTAATTACACATATGCGATTTATTCTACCAATTCTTATTCCTACCACATTCATTTATGGCCTGATTCAGTTGTGCAAAGCAGGGTGCGTCACCCCTGTCGCAAGCCAAATTAAGGAAATCAGGGGCCTATTTTGCGTGATCGGAAGCAAAAGGTGGCCAGGACTATCGGGTGAATTCATAAGCTGATGGTCAGACTGGACTTGCGCACAAATCCTCGCCAGCAGCGGCGTTCTCGTCACAGAGACCTGGCGGGCTACTGATTGATGGAGCGATCCTTTGTTTTAATCGTGGCGTCATGGGGTTCAGTCGAATGAATCCGTGTGGCTCCGAGAACTCTCAGGACATTGCCCTTTACGCGCTGAAGTAAAAGCGGTTTTATTGAAAATCTTGCCGCACCTCGGGACGGAATCCATTGAACCGCGGGTATCGATATGGCCTCATTCGCCGCTCGGCAACACTCGCGTGCTGCGGTCGGCGAGCCCCCCAGGCCACCAGTTCCAATCGCCTGCAATACGAAGGAGGGCGGGACCGATCACAATACGAACGAGTGTGGCGTCAATCAATACGGCGACCGCCAACGTAAATCCGATCATCTTGACCACTAGGAAACCTCCGAAGGTGAATGCCGCAAATACCACGATCATGATCGCGGCGGCGCTCGTTATCAGGCCTGCGGTTCTCGCCATACCCTCTGGGATCGCATCCATTTCACTCAGCCCGCTCCTTCTGGCCTCGAGAACTCGCGCAACCAGAAATACCTCGTAATCCATGCTTAATCCGAAAACGATGGCAAAGGCGACGATCGGAACAAGGGGAAACACGCTACCGGTTCCCCCAGGAATTCCCAGGAACCTGCTTCCGTGTCCGTCTTGGATTACAAGAACCAGTGCTCCGAAGGACGCCGCGACCGAGAACAGGTTGAGTGCGATGGCCTTCACGGCGGCGAAGATCGATCGGAACCCGCAGAGCAGAGCAAGGAGCGTCCCCCCCACCACCAGCGCCGTTACCGACGGGAAGCGGTTTCTGATAATCGTTTCATAATCGGCGTTGAGTGCCGGGATGCCTCCAACGAGAAGAGTTGCGCCGGGCACTCCGGTGAGAGTTGGCGCGCCGGTTTTTCGAAGTTCCCGAACCCAGTTGACCTGATCGCGCAAGGAGAGCGAACCCGCGGGTAACACCTCAAGCAGCGCCGCTCGCCCGTCACTGCTCAGAAACGCTCGACGCGTCTCCCGCGAAAGGTCGGGGAGCGAAGACCGGTTGCTGTCGGCAATCGTAGTGATAGAAATCACGCGGTCACAGCGACGGTCACTCGCGAGACGCTTGGTGAGGCGATCCAGCGCATTCCAACCCGCGTCGGTTTGCGTAATGGAATCGGTTGGGAATTCGACAATGACGCGCAACGATTCAACGACGCCGCCCCGATCCATCCGTTGAAGGGTGTGGAGCGCATGGACTGATTCTGCCGCCGGCGGAAGCCAATCCCCTCGGGGGACACTCGTATCCAGTCGTCTGACCTGCCAGGCGAGCAGCAGCAATGGAGTACCAGCCAAGAAGAGAGCAAGCCAGGGATGCGCGACAATCATCTTTCCCCACTGCCGCCAGCGATTTCCCGTACGTGCGACCCGATGCGCATCCAACTTTGGAGTAAAGGGCAGTCGGCCAATGTCAATCCGTGGACCGAGCAACACCAGCGCTGCCGGAACAAGGGTGTTTGTGAGCAACACACACATTCCCGTCACCAGGAATCCCCCTATACCGATGGAACGGATTTCGCTGATGGGAACCGTCAAAAGGGCTAGAAATCCAATGGCTACTGTTGAGGCTGAAATCAAGAGGGTGCGACCTGCCTGACGTGCCGCGATGACCGAGGCGGCAGGTCCCGCGTGCCCAGCGGAAATCGCCTCCCGGAAACGGCTAACCATTAGGAGCGCGTAATCGATTCCCAGGCCGAGTCCAAGCATGGTAGCCAAATTCTGCACCAGAATGGACAAGTGCCAGCGCTGGGCCAGGAATCCCGTAATCGCCAGAGTGGTGGCGATGGCAAGCTGGCCGACTGCCAATGGAATCAGGGCGGCAATCAGACTTCCAAAAGCCACCAGCAGAAGTGCGAGGGTGGCGGGGATCACCAAGCTTTCGCCTCGTCGCACGTCGTCGGCGCTCGCTTTCCGAATATCGAAATTCAGTGGAATCTCGCCTGTGAGTTCGAGCTTCAACGCCGGATAACGGCCCCGCAGTTCATTTTCAAGCGAGCTTGCCAGCTGGTGAAGCTTCGGAACAAGCGACTCTACAGGACCGTCGGTCGACGTCAGTCCCACGAGAACAAACGTTCCACCTCCCCGGCCCAGAAAAATCGGATCTTGCAACTCGAGATAGGACACCACTCCCGAAACGCCGGGTTGCTCTTTCAGTCTTGACACGATGGTTTCTAACGCTTGCCCGCCTTCCTCGGAATCCGCAGCTGGGAGTCCCTGGATCACCAGGACCACGCGGTCCACAAAGGGCGACCGAAAACGAACGGCCAGCTCCTCCCGGACAGTTTCAGCTTGGCTCCCTTCGACACGGGTTGCGGTCTCCAGGCGGCGCTCCGCGTGAAAAGAGAATGGAAGAAGTGCAATAGTTACTGCGAGGACGATCCCTGACACCCAAAACCGGCGCACGTACATAGCACTCATAATGGCATATCATGGAAAAGCCGTCGTCACCAAAACTCTCGGGTGGCACCGAAGAACCGCAGGGCCAAAGAGGTACTCCGTCCGGAACCGGTTCGTATGTTCGGCCTTCATATCGCGAGTGCATAATTGCGCAGACCCACATAGCTACCTGAATCTGCTAAACTCTGCCCCATCGGATTAGGAGGGATCAATTCGTACGTTACTGTTGCTCGGACTGCTTGCCGCCATCCAACCTGGCGCGACAGATCCTCGCCTTGGCTCGTGGACGCTCGTTTCTGCGCAGTCTAGTCTGGATCCTCCGAACCGGCTCTCCATTACACCTGGACATGACGGGGTGCATGTAATCATGTCAGGCGAAACCCATCTCGATTTCACTGCGAATTGGAACGGACACGAATCGTCCGCACCAGGCAATCTCGCGTTTAACCAAATTGAGCTGCGCAGGATCGGTAAGAGACAGGCGGAGGTCAAGGAGAAAAAGGATGGAACTGTTGTGGCGACGGTCCGCGAAAAACTTTCGAACGATGGGAACGAGCTAACGACCATGAATGCGACCGCGGGCCATGCCGATCAGATCACCGTGTGGACGCGAAGCGGAGATGCGAGGGTCGCCAGTGACCTCTTCGCAGGCGAATGGACGCAGGATCTCAGCAAGACCCGTTTGCGGCAAGGTTTGACGCTCAAAATCGAGACGGACGGAAGCGGTGGGATCCGTTTTCTGGGTGACTTCAGCTATACCGCCCGTTTTGACGGAAAGCAATACGACCTAAAGAACTCGCGAAACGATACCGTGACGCTTGAACTCGTCGATCCTAATACGGTGGATGCGAGTTACCGGCGCGACGATCAAGTCACTCAAAAGGATCGGTGGGCCGTTTCCGCGGATGGGCAGCAAATGACACTATCCACCACAGGTACGTTGGAAACGGGCCAGCGGGTTACCGAGAAGCTCTTGTTTAAGAAGCAGTAGCAGGTAATGCATCTGTGCAGTCCAGAAGTCGATCTCTCGGTGACACAGCGTTGACCTCACGAGCCGCGACCGAAATGATCCCCTTGCGATACATGAATTTCAGAATGCCGTTGACCGTGTCTTCCAGAGACGGATCCGCTTTGCCCCACACGGAGGCATCGCGGGCCATTTGATAAGAAGAGCTGTCATAGCGTTTGAACTCCATCGCGGAGATGTTATCGACAGAGCCCACCAAAAAATCCAGCAACGGAAAGAGAAGATCCTCCTTCCGGCATCTCCGGATCAACTCCGGAACGAAGTCGGGAAGGCTGAATGTCTCGAATTGCCGGCCCGTCGCTTTGGTAATAAGCCCGGTAATATCCATCATGTTTGAATAGTCGTCCCGCGTGACATGGTAAGTCTTATTTGCTGTGCCGGGAGTTGTAGAGATCGCAACGATGTTGTTCGCCACAATGTCCGCTGGAACAAAGCTGACCTGGTTGAGAGTATCGACGCCAATTCCGTGATTCACCATGAAGGCGACTAAGCGCACGGTGATATCGAAGTTGTTACCTCCTCCCGTGACCGAAGGACTCACGAGAGCAGGCCGGAAAATCCGCGCGGAAAGTCCTCGGTTGCGCGCGTCGACAACCACCTGTTCCGCCACCCATTTCGATTGGCTGTAGCCAAAATCGAGCAGTTCCATATTCTCGTTCAGGTCGGTCTCATTCAGGACTGATTTGACCGCCCAGCCAAAGACGAAGGTAGTCGAGACATAATTGAACTCTTTGGGCCTTCCCTCGAACGCCAATCTCACGATTTCATTGGTTCCCAGCACGTTCGCGTCACGCATCATGTCGTAGTTGAACAGGTAGTTCACGGTTGCGCCGTTGTGGAACACCGTGTCGATTTCACTCGCGAGGAAATCCCACAGGACCTGCGTCAGGCCCAGCTTTGGCTGCCCTAGATCGCCGCACACGGGGATCACCCGAGCTTCGAACATCTCCATCAGACCTGCGGCGCAGGTTCCCATTGACTCCATTGCTGCTCTCAGTCTTTGCCCGCCCTGCTTTTCGTCGGAAGACCTGACGAGAACATAAATATTCGCCTTTGTCTGTTCCAGCAAGCTTTTGATAAGGAATGGCCCTATGAAACCGGTGCCGCCCGTGAGGAGCACCTGATTCAGCATCGGTATCTCCGGCATGGGCGAAGGCACCGGAGGCTCGAAGATGAGCTTCCTGTCGTTGCTCATCATCTGCTTCTCAGCGGTACACTGCTCTTCGCGGAAAGCCACAAGGAAATGACGCAGATGAACCAATGCCTCTTTGGGAGCGCGCTTCAGCTGTTCGGCTAGTCCAAACAGCTCGGCTACGCTGACACGCTGAATAACACCAATATCTACCTGCCTCGCCAGCATGTCGGCGCCTTTATCTCTCAGGAGTTCTTTGAGCTCATGCATGAACGCGACAAGATCCAGGGAATCCAGGCCGGCTTCGACGAGGTTGTACGATTCCAGACCTGTGAGGCTGTACCTGGCTTTCAATTCGGCGAAAGAGGAATGCATGTCGGAATCGGACGTGGAGTTCCCGGCGTCCTTCTCCCGCGAAAAGTCGGAAAGAACGGTGAACTGACGTTGCAGCCACATCTGCTTGGTCTTATGGCGCATGATCTTCCCCGAACTCGTTCTCGGGATCGCACGAGGAGCGATGAGGGAAATCACCGCCACTTCCACGTTGAGATAATTCCGGACCGCAGCGGCAATCTTTCGTGCTTCGGGAAGCGCCTTAGGATTTTTGACTTCGGCGACGATTGCGAGCGCAGGCTCGCTGTCTTCCTGAATCTGGAATGCGGCGACGCAATTATGCCGGATCAGACTGGATGATTTCTCCACGACGTTCTCAATGTCGTGCGGGTAATAGTTTTGCCCGCGGAGAATAATCATGTCCTTGATGCGGCCGCAGACGTAGAGTTCGCCGTCGTGAAAGAATCCTATATCGCCGGTCCGAAGGTAGCCGTCTTCGTAGGGAGTATCGTCCACAAGCCGCGCGCGAAACTGCTTCAGAGTCAATTCGGGATTATTCCAGTAGCCCCGGCACTTACCGCTTCCGGCGACCCAAATTTCTCCGGTGCGCTCTGGCTTAAGAGCGAAATGCCCTTCCGGATCCACGATCTTGACGTCGAGACCCGGTAGCGGAGTTCCACAACTGACAATCTGCATGGCGCCGCCGATTTCTGAGACCTCAGTAGTCATGCGGGCCGCCCCCAGCGCGAGGGCACGCTTGTTAACAGAAACGATGTTGCGACCGCCGAGTGAGACCGCCAGGGTATTCTCGGCCAGCCCGTAGGCAACATAGAAGCTCTCGGACTTGAGTCCGTAAGACTGAAACGCTTCTAGAAACCGGGTGTAGGTATCCGGCTTTACGGGTTCCGCAGCGCACATCAATACGCGAAGCGAGCTGAGATCGCAAGCCTCCAGGCTCTC